>JRYL01001511.1_pt1 | contig 10673 bp, 15 predicted proteins | sample 235391 | NCBI WGS metagenome assembly JRYL01 (sample SAMN03074223, study PRJNA261481) | activated sludge metagenome | biome: Wastewater Treatment Plant; feature: Wastewater; material: Activated sludge; isolation source: activated biomass of a wastewater treatment plant treating wastewater from... ... | reverse complement strand
CCGTCCTGCTACTTCGCGCCGCTGGATTCGGGGCGCATGTAGGGGAACAGCAGCACGTCGCGGATCGAGTCGCTGCCGGTCAGCAGCATCACCAGCCGGTCGATGCCCAGACCCAGGCCGCCGGTCGGGGCCAGGCCGTATTCGAGCGCGCGGATGTAGTCGGCGTCGTAATGCATGGCCTCGTCGTCGCCACCGTCCTTGGCCGCGACCTGGGCGCGGAAGCGCGCGGCCTGGTCTTCCGGATCGTTCAGCTCGGAGAAGCCGTTGGCCAGTTCCTTGCCGTTGACGAACAGCTCGAAGCGGTCGGTGAAGCCCGGCTCGGTGTCGCTGGCGCGCGCCAGCGGCGAGACTTCCTCGGGGTGCTGGGTGATGAAGGTCGGCTGGATCAGGGTGTGCTCGACCGTGGCCTCGAAGATTTCCAGCAGCAGCCGGCCCCAGCCCCATTCGCGCTTTACCCTGATTTTCAGGCGCTCGCAGTGGCGCGCCAGCGCCTCGCGATCGGTGCAGTCGGCCACGGTGATTTCCGGATTGTGGTGGCGCACCGCCTCGTCCATGCGCCAGCGCCGGAAGGCCGGGCCGAGGTCGATGGCGTTGCCTTCCCAGGTGATCGTGGTCGTGCCGAGCACCGTGCGCGCGGTGTCGCGGATGAGGTTTTCGGTAAGGTCCATGACTTCACTGTAGGTGGCATAGGCCTCGTACAGTTCCAGCATGGTGAATTCGGGGTTGTGGCGCGTGGAGACNNCGCTTGAGATACAGCTCCGGTGCCACGCGCAGGTACAGGTCGATGTCGAGCGCGTTGTGGTGGGTGACGAAGGGCCGCGCGGTGGCACCGCCGGGGATGATCTGCATCATCGGCGTTTCCACCTCCAGGAAGCCCCGCGCGTCGAGCCAGTTGCGCAGTTCGCGCACGATCTTCGAGCGCAGAATGAAGACCTCGCGCGATTCGGGCGTGACGATGAGATCCACGTAGCGCTGGCGGTAGCGCTGCTCGACGTCGGCCAGGCCGTGCCACTTGTCCGGCAGCGGACGCAGGCTCTTGGTCAGCAGGCGGATCGCATTGGCGCGGATCGACAGCTCGCCGGTGCGCGTGCGCGTGAGCGTGCCGGTGACGGCGATGATGTCGCCCACGTCCCAGCCCTTGAAGGCCTCGTAGGCCTCGCCCAGCGCATTGGCCTGCAGGAACACCTGGATGCGGCCGGACTCGTCCTGGATCTGGGCGAAGCTGGCCTTGCCCATCACGCGCTTGGCCATCAGGCGGCCGGCCAGGTGCAGCTCGCGTCCGAGTCCTTCGAGCGCCTCGGCATCCCAGCGCCCGGCGTCGGCGAACTCGGCCTGCAGGTCGCCGGCGTAGTGCGCGCGGCGAAAGTCGTTGGGATAGGCCACGCCCTGCGCGCGCAGCGCGCGCAGCTTCTCGCGACGCTCGGCGATGAGGTGGTTTTCGTCAACGGGTGGGGTGGCGGAGTCGGTCATGGCNNCTACGGGGCGGCGGCACATCAGGCGGCGTCGCTGCGCTTGGAGCCGGCGTCCAGCCCGGCCTTGAGGGCGGCCTCGACGAATTCGTCGAGGTCGCCGTCCAGCACCTTCTGCGTATCCGAGCGTTCGATCCCGGTGCGCAGGTCCTTGATGCGGCTCTGGTCGAGCACGTAGTTGCGGATCTGGCTGCCCCAGCCGATGTCGGACTTGGTGGCTTCCACCGCGTCGCGCTCGGCGTTGCGCTTCTGCACCTCCAGCTCGTACAGGCGCGCCTTGAGCATCTTCATCGCGCGATCGCGGTTGGCGTGCTGGCTGCGCTCGGTCTGGCAGGCCACCACGACGCCGGTGGGAACGTGGGTGATGCGCACCGCCGACTCGGTCTTGTTGACGTGCTGTCCGCCGGCGCCCGAGGAGCGGTACACGTCGGTCTTGAGGTCGGCGGGATTGATGTCGATTTCGATGTCGTCATCGACTTCCGGCGAAACGAACACCGAGGTGAAGCTGGTGTGGCGGCGGTTGTCCGAATCGAACGGGCTCTTGCGCACCAGGCGGTGCACGCCGGTTTCGGTCTTGAGCCAGCCGTAGGCGTGGTCGCCCTCGACCCGGATCGTGGCCGACTTGATGCCGGCCACGTCGCCGCCGGAGGCTTCCAGCAGCTCGGTCTTCCAGCCGCGATCCTCGCACCAGCGCAGGTACATGCGCAGCAGCATCTCGGCCCAGTCCTGCGCCTCGGTGCCGCCCGCGCCGGCCTGGATATCGACGAACGCGGGGGCGGCGTCCATCCGGCCCGAGAACATGCGGGCGAACTCGAGCTTGCCCAGTTCCGCCTCGATGCGCGCGACATCGGCGGCCACAGCCCGAGCGGTATCATCGTCGCCCTCGGCTTCCGCCAGGTCCAGCAGCTCGGTCCCTTCCTCCAGGCCCTCACCGACGCGCCGCAGCCCGCCGACGATCTTGTCGAGGCTGGCGCGCTCGCGCCCGAGGGACTGTGCGCGCTCCGGGTCGTTCCAGACGTCCGGGCTTTCCAGCTCGCGCGTCACTTCCTCCAGGCGTTCGACCTTGAGGTCGTAGTCAAAGATACCCCCTGAGCGCGTCGAGGCGCTCGGTGAGGTCGGCGATCTGCGAGCGGACGGGATTGAGTTCGATCATGGCGAAAAGGCGTGCTGCACTGCGGAAAACAACCGTGAATCTTAACAGAAGCCGCGCCGGATCCGCCGCCCGGAACGCCGCGAGCGCCCGCATTCGGCGCGTGTGGATCACGCCTGCGCGAACCGCACCCGCCGCGTCAGCACGCAGCTCAGTTCGTAGCTGATGGTGCCGGCGCTGGCGGCAACTTCCTCGATGGCAAGCCCGTCACCCCAGAGCACCACCTCGTCGCCCGCCTTCGCATCGGGTGCCTGCGCGAGATCCACCGTGACCAGATCCATCGATACCCGTCCCACGGTGCGGCAGCGCGCGCCGTTGACGAGCACCGGCGTTCCGGTCGGCGCGTGGCGCGGGTAGCCGTCGCCGTAGCCCACCGCCACCGCGCCGATGCGCATGGGTTCGGGGCACACGAAGCTGCCGCCGTAGCCGATGGCCGCGCCGGCGGGTTTGTCGCGCACCGCCACCAGGCGCGCGGAAAGCCGCATGGCCGGGCGCAGGCCGTCATCGGCGGCACAGCGGCCCGGCTTGGTGGTCAGCCCGTAGAGCGCGCCGCCGGGGCGAATCCAGTCGCCGTGGGCATCGGGGTGGTCGAGCACGGCGGTGGAGTTGGCCAGCGAGACGGGAAGCCCCAAACCGGCCGTCGCGGCGCGAAAGCGCGCGATCTGCCTGGCCACGGTCGGGCTGTCCGGTTCGTCGGAGGCGGCGAAGTGCGTCATCAGCACGATGTCGGGGGCCACGCCGGGAAGGGCGCGCAGCCGCGCCAGCGCCTCGGGCACCTCGTCGGGTGGAAAGCCCAGGCGGTTCATGCCGCTGTCGATCTTGAACCAGACGGATATCGGCGCGGCCGCGCCGCGCGCTTCCAGCATGGCGATCTGGGCGGGATGGTGGATGACGGGGCGTACGTCGAGCTGGCGCAGGAGATCGATGTCCGCGGGCGCATCGAAGCCGCCGAACAGGACGATGGGCCGGGTCAGGCCGGCGTCGCGCAGGTGCTGCGCCTCGCCCTGCGCCGCCACGCCGAAGCCATCGGCATCGGCCTCCAGCGCCCTGCCCGCCGCCAGCGCGCCGTGGCCGTAGGCGTCGGCCTTGAGCACGGCCAGCATCCGGCTGCGCGGCGCACGGCGCTGCAGCAGATCCATGTTGTCGCGCATCGCACCGGCATCGATCCGCGCCAGCACCTCGCGGCTCATTCGAAGGAGCCCGAATACGGCTGCGCGGAATAGTTGTCAAAGCGGGTGAAGCGGCCGTTGAACACGAGCTTCAGCATGCCCGTGGGGCCGTTGCGGTGCTTGCCGATGATGATCTCGGCCAGGCCCTTGTCGGGCGAGTTTTCCTTGTTGTAGTACTCGTCGCGGTAGATGAAGACGATCATGTCCGCGTCCTGCTCGATGGCACCCGATTCGCGCAGGTCGGCCATCACCGGACGCTTGTCGGTGCGGCTTTCCAGCGAGCGGTTGAGCTGGGAGAGCGCGATCACCGGCACGTTGAGCTCCTTGGCCAGCGCCTTGAGCGAGCGGCTGATTTCGGAGATCTCGTTGGTGCGGTTTTCCCGGGTGCCGGGCACCTGCATCAGCTGCAGGTAGTCNNCGCGCCATGCGCCGCGCGCGCGAGCGCAGGTCGATGGGCGACAGCGCCGGCGTGTCGTCGATGAAGATCTTGGAATCGGCCAGCATGGTGATGGCGCTGGTGACCCGGCTCCAGTCCTCGTCCTCGAGCTGGCCGGTCTTGAGGTGCTGCTGGTCGACGCGGCCGAGCGAGGAAATCAGACGGAAGGCGAGCTGGCTGGCGGACATTTCCATCGAGAAGACCGCCACCGCCTTGCTGGTCTTGAGCGAGGCGTACTCGGCGATGTTGAGCGCGAGCGAGGTCTTGCCCATCGCCGGTCGCGCCGCAAGGATGATGAGATCCGACGGCTGCAGCCCTGCCGTCATGTCATCCAGATCGATGAAGCCGGTCGGCAGGCCGGTGATCGCGCCCTTGTTCTCGTGGCGCTTGAGCAGGAGGGTGAAGGCCTCGTGCACGGCGCCACGCATGGGCATGAGGCCGGTGCGCCCACGGGCACCGGCCTCGGCGATGCGGAACACTTCCTGTTCGGCCTTTTCCAGCACCGCCCGGCTGTCGCGCCCGCCGGGCTGGAAGGCATCGTTGACGATGTTCGTGCCGACGTCGATCAGGCGACGCAGGATCGCCTTCTCGCGCACGATGTCGGCGTAGCCGGAAATGTTGGCGGCGCTGGGAACGGTGCTCGCCAGCTCGATCACGTAGGCGCTGCCGCCGACCTGCTCGGCGAGGCCGTGGGACTGGAACCACTCGCCCAGGGTGACCGCATCGCTCGGCTTGCCCTGCTCGGAAAGCTGGCCGATGGCGCGGAAGATGAGCTGGTGGTCGCGCCGGTAGAAATCCTCCTCGCTCAGGCGATCGGCCACCTTGTCCCAGGCCTCGGCCGACAGCATCAATCCGCCCAGCACGGCCTGTTCGGCTTCGATCGCGTGCGGCGGCACGCGCAGCGCGTCGATGCGCGGGTCGCGATCCGGAAAGGAGTGGACGACAGCCATGAAGCGTGAATCCTGCAGTCGGGGTGGTGCCAATGATACGGGCAGGTCTCCTGCCGTGCAGGGGACATCCCTGTGGAAAAGCAGGGGACAAGCGGTCGCCGTTCCCCGAAACGACGACGGGCGCCGAAGCGCCCGTCGCAGTGCAACGCGGGAAACGCGGGGTGGATCAGGCTTCCGCCTCGACCACGACCTTGACCGGCACCGTGATGTCGGCGTGCAGGTGCAGCATCACCTCGAATTCGCCGGTGCGGCGCAGCGGGCCTTCGCCCAGGATGACTTCGGACTTGTTGAGCGGCAGGCCGGCGGCGGTGAAGGCCTCGGCGATGTCGCGCGGGCCGACCGAGCCGTACAGCTTTCCTTCGGTCGAGGCATTGGCGTACAGGGTCACGCTGGCGTCGGCGAAGCGGGCGCGGCGCGCATCGGCATCGCCCAGGAGCGCGGCGGCCTTGGCCTCGTACTCGGCGCGGCGCGCCTCGAATGCGGCGATGTTGGCCGCCGTGGCCGGAACCGCCTTGCCCTGCGGCACGAGGTAGTTGCGGCCATAACCGCGCTTGACGGTGACCTTGTCACCCAGGGCGCCGAGGTTGGTGACTTTCTGAAGAAGGATGAGTTCCATGGTGATTCTCCGTTTTCGTTAGCGGGCACTGGCCCGCAACGGGTGCTGTCCGAAAGGACGGGGAAAACCGCATCGCCCCCGCATTCCACCCGGCCGCCGCGCGCGGCGGCGACGGATGGAGCGCGACGTGATGCGGCGCGGATCAGGCGTCGTGGTTGTCGGTATACGGCAGCAGCGCGAGGAAGCGTGCGCGCTTGATCGCGGTGGCGAGCTGGCGCTGGTACTTGGCCTTGGTGCCGGTGATCCGGCTCGGCACGATCTTGCCGGTCTCGGTGATGTACTGGCGCAGGGTGTTGAGATCCTTGTAGTCGATCTCGGTCACGCCTTCGGCGGTGAACTTGCAGAACTTGCGACGGCGAAAGAACTTGGACATGTCGATGTGCTCCTTGGGTCAGGCGATCAGGCGGCGTCGCGGCTGGCAGCCGCGCTGGAGTCGCCGGAGGCATCCGACGCTTCGCCACTTTCCGACTCGTCGTCGCGACGGCGGCGATCGGGCTTCTCGTCCTTGCTCTTGAGGATGAAGGACGCCTCGGTATCCGGGCCGTCGCGGCCGATGACCAGGTGGCGCAGCACCGCATCGTTGAAGCGGAAGCCGGACACCAGTTCCTCCAGCACCGGCTGGCTGCACTCGATGTTGAACATGACGTAGTGGGCCTTGACCAGNNCCCCAGTCTTCCAGGCGGTGGATCTTGCCGTCGTCGCCCTCGATCAGCACCTTGTAGCGCTCGATCATGGCGGGAACCTGCTCGCTCTGGTCCGGGTGGACCAGGAACACGACTTCGTAATGACGCATGGTTGTTTCCTCGTGGATGACGCCGACGTGACCCGGCGAACAGCCTCCCGCACGGGCGGTGAGGCAAGGTCTCCCGGCGCAGGCGGCGCAGGGAGCCGGGCATTGTAGGCGGAGTCGGGGTCCGGGCGCAATTTTGCCGCAGACAGGCATCGCAGCAGGCCGCTGTTTTCGAGTCAGGCCCGGCCGCACCGCCCCAGTCATGGTCGGCATTCATCTCCGGGAGCGCCTGGCGGCAGCTCCCGCCCCGGAACGCTGGCATCATGTCGGCCTTGCAGGAGGACGACCTCCCCCGCGCCATGCGGGCAGCCACGCGGGACGGCCCGGAACGTTGCAGGAGTCCTTGTGATGGCGTGGATCTCGCTACTGCTGGCAGGCGTGCTGGAGGTGGTGTGGGCGTTTTCGATGAAGCGTTCGGAAGGCTTCACCCGGCTTGCGCCCAGCCTCGTCACCCTGGTGGCGATGATCGCCAGTTTCGTGCTTCTGGCACGCGCGATGCGCGAGCTGCCGCTCGGCACGGCCTACACGATATGGACCGGCATCGGTGCCGTCGGGGCCTTTGCGCTGGGCGTCCTGGCGCTGGGCGAACAGCTTTCGCCCATTCGCGTCGCCGCAGCCGGACTGATCGTCGCGGGCCTCGTGCTGATGCGGGTCTCGGAGGGGTGACGCGGGGCCGCGCGGGGCCGTCAGAATCCCTCGCTCACGGTAAAACTCTCGCCGCAGCCGCAGCCGCCGGTGGCCCTGGGATTGTCGAACACGAATTCCTGGTTGAGGCCACGGCGAACGAAGTCGATCGTGGTGCCGTCCACCATCGGAAGACTGCGCGGATCGACCAGCACCCTCACGCCTTCCTGCTCGAACACGGCGTCATCCGACTCGACCCGTTCGGCCACATCCACGGCGTAGCCGAAGCCCGAGCAGCCGCTCTTCTTCACCCCAAGGCGCAAACCGGCGGCACCGGGGCGGGTTTCAAGGAAGCGCCGCGCGCGGTCAAGGGCGGCCGGGGTCAGTTGGATGCTCATGGGTCGTCCAGCGGAAGCTCGTCTGATCGAATCGGGCCAAGGTAGCGCCGCAGGCCGGCGGCGTCCATGCCATGACGGCCGGCCGTTTCGCTATCATGACCGACCCCATGTGCGCCCGGCGGCGCGGAGATTCAAGGCAATGTCAGTGGTCAGCGTGCAGAAGGCACTTTCGGGCGACATCGGCACCGGCAGCCAAGTCACGGTCCGCGGCTGGGTGCGCACCCGACGCGACTCCAAGGCCGGGTTGAGCTTCGTCAACCTGAGCGACGGCTCGTGCTTTGCGCCGATCCAGGTCGTGGTGCCGGACTCGCTGGAAAACTACGAATCGGAGGTGAAGCGCCTTTCCGCCGGCTGCGGCGTGATCGCCACCGGCACGCTGGTGCCCTCGCAGGGCGCGGGGCAGAGCTTCGAGCTGCAGGCGACGGCGATCGAGATCACCGGCTTCGTGGAAGACCCGGAAACCTATCCGATCCAACCCAAGGCGCACTCGCTGGAGTTCCTGCGCGAAGTGGCGCACCTGCGCCCGCGCACCAACCTGTTCGGCGCAGTGACCCGCATCCGCCACTGCCTGGCACAGGCCGTGCACCGCTTCTTCCACGAGCGCGGCTTCTACTGGATCAGCACCCCGATCATCACCACCTCCGATGCCGAAGGCGCGGGCGAAATGTTCCGCGTCTCCACGCTGGATCTTGCCAACCTGCCGCGCGATGCCGGGGGCGCGGTGGACTTTTCGCGCGACTTCTTCGGCAAGGAAACCTTTCTCACGGTCTCGGGCCAGCTCAACGTCGAGGCCTACTGCCTGGCGCTGAGCAAGGTCTACACCTTCGGCCCGACTTTCCGCGCGGAAAACTCCAACACCACCCGGCACCTGGCCGAGTTCTGGATGATCGAGCCGGAAATCGCCTTCGCCGACCTCAACGACGACGCCAACCTGGCCGAGGAGTTCCTCAAGTACCTGTTCCGCGCCGTGCTGGCCGAGCGCGGCGACGACATGGCCTTCATCGCCGAGCGGGTGCAGAAGGATGCGATCACGCGGCTGGAGAAGTTCGTCGAGGCACCGTTCGCGCGCATCGAGTATGGCGAAGCGATCCGCCTGCTCCAGGCCAGCGGCAGGAAGTTCGACTATCCGGTCGAATGGGGACTGGATCTCCAGACCGAGCACGAGCGCTGGCTCACCGAGGAACACGTCGGACGCCCGGTCGTGGTGGTGAACTACCCCGAGCACATCAAGGCCTTCTACATGCGCCTGAACGACGACGGCAGGACGGTCGCTGCGATGGACGTGCTGGCACCGGGCATCGGCGAGATCATCGGCGGCAGCCAGCGCGAGGAGCGCCTGGACGTGCTCGACGCGCGCATGGACAAGTTCGGGCTGGATCGCGGGCACTACGGCTGGTACCGCGACTTCCGCCGCTACGGCACGGTGCCGCACGCGGGCTTTGGCCTGGGTTTCGAGCGGCTGGTCGTCTACGTGTGCGGCCTGTCCAACATTCGCGATGCGATTCCCTACCCGCGCGCGCCGGGCCAGGCGGAGTACTGATCGTGGGCAATCGCTGAATGGGCATGTTCCTCGCATTGATCGCCGTCGCCGTCGCCATCTCCGGCACGCTCGCCTTCGCGCTGTTCTGGGCGATGACGCTGGTGCACCTGCGCGACCGGCACCCTGCCGTGCTGCAGGGCTTTGGCACGATTCCCTTCATCGCGCCCGGCGCGCTGAACTGGCTGCTGCTGGGGCGCTATCGCGCGCTGCTGGATCGGGCGCTCAACGGCCTGGCGACGCCGGCGCGACTGGCCCTCTGGTGCACGCTGGGCGCGCTGGTCATGGCCGCCGCACTCTGGCTGATCTATCGATGAGGCGCGTCCGCTCATGACCGGCAGCGATCAGTGGTGGGTGGTTCGGCTGGGAAACCTGCTGATCTGGAGCCGGCTGCGGCTGCGCGCTTCGGGCACGGCTGAAGTACTCGACAGCGTCGGCAACACCCTCAGCTACGACAGCGAGGACAGCGCGCGCGCCGCCCTGCTCGATGCCGAGTTCCTGGCGCTCGACGGCATGGACCACGACGACGCCGCCGCACTGGGCCTCGGGCTGGAGCAGCTGGTTCCGCCCGAAGGCGACGACGAGGCGCTGCGCACCCGCATGGTGCAGCCGTTCCCCGCACGCCATTGAGCCCGTCCGCGGCGCGTCCCGCCTTCGGGCTCAGCGCCGCACCCGGCACCGCTCACCACACCAGATCGTCGGGCACCTGATAGCGCGGGTCGGCATAGTCCTCCTCGGACGGCGGCGCGTTCGGGTCGACCTGCAGCGCGAGCGAATCGGCGAGGATGGCTTCGGCCTGCGCGCCATCGGCGGCGGTGACCAGGTGATAGCGTCCGGCGAGCTGCACCACCGCCAGCGTGCCGGCATTGAGCGCGGCCAGCTGGTCGGCGGTGACGTGGATGCGGCGGATCTTGCCGCCGTAGGGGAAATGCCGCGCGATTTCCGCGGTGTCGTCGTTGAGCCGCACGCGCCGCAGGAACTCGTCCAGCTTCGCCCGCGCCTCGCGGCGCTGGCGCGCGTCCTCCTGACGCTGGCGCTCGGCGGCGATGCGCTCGTCCTTTTCCTTCTGCGCGCGGATGGCAAAGGCCTTGCCGAGGTCGATGTCGCCCTCGTGACGCGGCCGGCCGCGGCCTTCCGGGCGGCGCGCCGGCGCGCCCCTGGCCTCACCCGAAGGTCGGCCGTGCTCCTGCCGGCGCTCGGGCTTGCGCTCGGGCTTGCGCTCGGTCACCGGCTTGGGTGCCGGCTTGAAGCCGAGCTTCATCAGCTGGTCCTTCAGCGAATCGGTCATCGGTCACTCTCAATAATGCGGGGGCGGCGGCTCGTTGGCCGCGCCCGAGGACAAGCCTTCGCGCAGGCTCAGGAGGTCCGCCGTGGCCTCCGTCAGCGCGCGGCGCAGCGACTCCAGCTCCAGGCGCTGGCGGTTGACCAAGTCGCCCAGGTCCTGCAGCGCGGATTCCTGGAAGGCGAGCCGGGTTTCGATTTCGATCAGGCGGGCGTCGTCGTTCATCGCCGGATTTTACCCGCTGGCGGGTGC
>JRYL01005643.1_pt1 | contig 10675 bp, 8 predicted proteins | sample 235391 | NCBI WGS metagenome assembly JRYL01 (sample SAMN03074223, study PRJNA261481) | activated sludge metagenome | biome: Wastewater Treatment Plant; feature: Wastewater; material: Activated sludge; isolation source: activated biomass of a wastewater treatment plant treating wastewater from... ... | reverse complement strand
TTGCGCGGGCTGCAGACCGCGCGTGTTGACGCGCGGCGACGTGCCAGGGGTGTTGGTCACCGGCTGGGGCCGCGAAGTGGCCGGCTGGGGCCGCGAAGTTGCCGGCTGGGGCCGCGAAGTCACCGGCTGGGGCCGGGACCCCGGCGCAGGCTGCGGGCGCGACACCGGTGCGGGCTGGGGCCGCGATGCTGGTGCAGGCTGCGGCCGCGAAACGGGTGCAGGCTGCGGGCGCGATGCCGGCGCAGGTGCGGGCCGCGAGCTGGGAGCAGGTGCCGGCCGTACGCTTGGCGCGGGACTGGGGCGGACCGCCCCCGCGTCGGGCCGCTGGGCGAGCAGCGGGGAGCCTGCCAACAGACAGAGCAGGAACGGCAACGGCAGCTTCTTGGGGGTCATGGTCGGCTCGCGCAGGTACGGGGCCCCGGACTGCAACAAGAATACCGTCAGCGCGGGTTTCCTGCTGGCCGTTGCGCGGAAATGGCCGCCGGCTGGACAGCGTTCGCAAACGACTATTGCGAAATGACTTGCGGCAATATCTTTAGGCTCTCGGCACACCGGCGGCGCGGCCCAGCAGGCCGCCGGGGTGCCGGCGTTGTAGTGCTGGCGAGACACCCTGCGGTGGCAGCGAGCCGATCGTGGTAGGTTCGCGCGCCGCCGTGGCGGACGATGGTGGGCCGATGAAGTTCCTGGCCAAGCTGTTCTTCCGCGGCCTCGCTGCCCTGCTGCCGATGGTGCTGACCGGCTACACGCTGTACCTGGCGGTGGTCGCCGGCGAGCGACTGTTGCGGAACCTCGTGCTGCTGTTCGTGCCCGAAGCGAGCTACTGGCCCGGCATGGGCTTCCTGCTGTCGATCGCGCTGGTGATGGTGATCGGCCTGTTGATGTACTCGTGGGTCGTCCGGCGTCTCTACGGCGTGCTCACCGCGCTGCTCGAGCGCATCCCGGTCGTCAAGACGGTGTACGGCATGCTCGTCGACGTGGTGCGGTTGGTGTCGACCGAAGAGGATCGACCGTTCCGTCGCGTCGTCCTGGTTCGGCTCGACTCCGGACTCGAGCAGGTCGGCTTCGTGACCCGCGAGGACTGTGGCGATCTCGCCGAGTCCGGTGCGGACAAGGTCGCGGTCTACTTGCCGATGAGCTACCAGCTCGGCGGTTTCACGGTGGTGGTCGCCAAGGACCGCCTCCGTGACCTGCCGATGACCGTCGAGGAAGCGTTGCGGTTCTGCGTGACGGCGGGTGTGTCGGTGCAGGCGAGCTGACGCGGAAAACGTCGCGAAGGCGGGACAAGAATCCCTGCCGCCTTGCGCCAAGATGCGTAAGATCCGCGCCCCGCCATGCGACGATTCCCTGCACCGTTCGTTCCGTTCTTGGCCGTTGGCGCTGCCCTTTGCGCCCAGGCGTTGCTCGCGCAGGACGCGGCGCGCAGCCGGCCGTGGCCGTACTCGATGGACTACGGTCCCTACCTGATGACGACGTTCGAGGGCGGTGGGCGCACCGGCGACACGATGAAGGGCGTCGTCGTCGGGCTTGGCGACGCCGGTGCGGTGGCGTTCGACACCGAATTGCTGCGGCTCTCGGCGGCCTGGACCGACGGGTGGCTGCACCTGCGTGGCACCGCGTACGACGGCGCGCACGGCCCGATGGTGCGCATGCGCGGCCAGAAGGTCGCCGAGACGAACAACGCGCCCGGCTGGGCGAACGCTGGCTCGTTCGCGGATCCGCGGGCGATCCCGCACGGACCGCTGCCGCGCAGCTGGGGCCAGTACCAGGGCTTGCGGCTGGTCGGCGACCAGGTGGTCGTCGAGTACCGGGTCGGCGACATGGCGGTCCGCGAAGGCTACGGCATCGACCGCCAGCCGCGCATCGTCCTGCGCACCCTCGAGCTCGGGCCGAGCACGCAGGAACAGCGGATGGTGGTCGCCGACGGGCCGCAAGACAGCGACTCGCCGCCGCCACAGAGCCGCCTGGGTCTGCTGATCTGGAACGAAGAACCCGCCGATCGCGTCGAGTACGCCCAGACGACCGCCGCCTGGTCGACGCTGCCGATGGGTGGGCCGTCGAGCAAGGACTACCTGGATGCGAGCAGTGGCAAGGGCGCGACGATCGCGTTCGTGCCCGGTCTGGCGCGCGCGCACGGGCGCAAGGCGCCGGCCGAAGGGGTCGCCGATGCGCCCGAAGCGCTGCGGCTGCCGGTGCTGCACGACGGTGCCGGCAGTGCCAACGACGACGACTGGAACGGCAGCACCTGGTTCGACAAGCACAAGGTGAACGGTCGCGACAGCGATGCCGGCCGCTGGCTGGTCGACCTCAAGGACGTCGTCGACGTCTGGCGGATCAGCACGTACTCGTGGCACCAGGGCTACCGCAGCGTGCAGCAGTACGAGGTGTTCGGCAGCAACGCGAACGCCGCTCCCGACGCGCTCGCCAGGGATCCGGAGCGGGCCGGTTGGCAGAAGATCGCCAGCGTCGACACCGGGGAGCTCGGCCAGGGCGACAAGCACGCGGCTTCGATCGGCAACGGCAGCACGCTGGGTCGCTTCCGGCACCTGCTGTTCGCCGTGCGCAGCGGCGGCGCGTTCTTCAGCGAGGTCGACGTGTTCGCCGGGGACCGGCAGGCGCCGGTCGACGTCGACGGGCGGCCGGTCCGGATGCTGGCCTGCGCGTTGCGTGGCGAGCACCCGGCGACGCTCGAGGTCCAGGGTGGCCGCATCCTGTTGCGGGTGCCGCCGCACGAGCAACCGCTCCGCCTGCAGCTGGCGATGACCGCCGGCGACGAAGCCCATCTCGAAGCGGTGCTGCCGGCGTTGACCAGGAACGACCCGGTCGCGGCGTTGCCGACCGCGCCACGCGCGGCGCAGTGGGGCGAGCCGATCGTCACGCAGGGTTCGCTCGGTACCGGCGACGGACCGTTCGCGGTCGACACGATCACGATCCCGTTCGAGAACCGCTTCGGTTCGCGCATGCGCACCGGTGCGTTCGACTTCTTCCGCGACGGGCGCGCTGCGGTGTCGACGTGGAACGGCGACGTCTGGATCGTGTCGGGCATCGACGCGGACCTCGACCGCCTCGAATGGCGGCGCTTCGCGACCGGCTTGTTCGATCCGCTCGGCGTGCGCATCGTCGACGACGTGCTGTACGTGCACGGTCGCGACGGCATCACCCGGCTGCACGACACCGACGGCAACGGCGAAGCCGACTGGTACGAGTGCTTCAACAACATGGTGCAGATCACCCACGCGTTCCACGAGNNCAACCGCCCGCGCGGGTGGGTGCCGCCGGGGCGCAGGGCGAGAAGGCGCGGCATTTCCTGCAGCAGAACTACGGCCGCGCCAAGTGGCTGGTGGCGGCGCTGGAGCAGCGCGCCAGGACGATCCTGAAGGTCGCCAAGGACGGCAGCAGCATCGAGGCGATCGCCACCGGGCTGCGCGCTCCGAACGGCATCGGCGTGTCGGCCAGCGGCGTGTTCACGTCGGGCGACAACGAGGGCACGTTCATGCCGCGCTGCCGGCTGAACTGGTTCACGGCGCCCGGCTTCTACGCCGGCGTCAAGGACACCGCGCACCGTTCGCCGGCCCCCGAACAGCCGGACCTGCCGCTGTGCTGGATGCCGATGGAGGTCGACAACAGCAGCGGCGGCCAGGTGTGGGTCACCGGGGCCGGGTGGCGCGATCTCGACGGGCGGCTGCTGCACCTGTCGTACGGCACCTGCTCGACCTACCTGGTGCTGCCGGAGACCGTCGACGGCCAGATCCAGGGCGGTGTGGTGCGGCTGCCGGCGAACTTCTCGTCGAGCTGCATGCGCGGGCGGTTCGGGCCCGACGGCCAGTTGTACGTCGTCGGCTTGCAGGGTTGGCAGACCAGTGCGGCGCGCGAAGNNCCGCCGAGGACCCGGACAGCTACGGCGTCGAGGTCTGGAACTACCTGTACTCGCCGAACTACGGCTCGCCGGAGTTGTCGGTGCTGCAGCCCGACCGCAAGGTCGAGCAGGGCAAGCCGAACCGGGACGCACTGCGGGTCAGCGCGGCGAAGCTGTCGCCCGACGGCCGCACGGTCTTCCTGGCGATCGACGGCATGCGGCCGGTGCACCAGATGAAGGTCGGCTGGAACGTCGACACCAAGGCCGGTGCGACGTGGCAGGGCGAGCTGCACAACTCGATCCACAAGCTGGCCGCCGACCCCGGCTTCCCGACGGAGCGCTGACACGATGAAGGGTCTCTGGTTGGCGCCCGTGGCGCTGTGGGTGGCGGTCGGTGCGGCGGTCGATCTCGAGCGCGTTGGGCTCCAGCACGTTGGGCTCCAGCACGGCGGGATCCGGCACGGGTGCCGCGACGGTGTCGGACGTCGCCGCCGCCGACCTCGTGCGCGGTGCGAAGGTGACGTTCGTCAAGACCGGCAGCGATGCGACGAAGGTCAGCGTGCGTTCGCGTCTGCTGGCCCTGGCGGTCGAACGAGGCGAGACGCCCCATCCCGCACTGGCGCCGGGGCTGTTCGTGGCCCGCCATGAAGCGAAGATCGTGCTGCCGATGCGCGACCGCTACCGCTTCCGCGCCGACGGGCGCGGCTCGCTCGAACTGCGCGTCAACGGCGAGAAGGTGTTCGGCGGCACCTTGCGCGCCGGCAAGAGCCTCGAGACCGAGCAGCCGATCCGGCTGAAGAAGGGCGAGAACCTGCTCGAGGTCGACTTCGAGAGCGGTGGCTTCGGCGACGGCTCGTTCCGCCTGCTGTGGGCCGGCCCGAACTTCGCGTTCGAGCCGATCGCGCCCGAGCAGCTGCAGTGGGACGCCGCCGATGCCGACGTGCAGGCCGGCGAGCAGTTGCGCGCCGGCCAGCAGTTGTTCGCCGAACGTCGTTGTGCGCTGTGCCACGAGCCGCAGGCGCAGCGGGTCGGTGAGTCGGCCTACGTCGAGCTCGACCAGCGCGGGCCGGATCTCCGCCAGGTCGGTGCGCGGGCCAAAGCCGACTGGCTGGCGGCGTGGATCGCGGATCCGCGGCGTTTCCGCCCCGATGCGACGATGCCGCGCATGCACCTGCAGTCGGCGGCGGAGGCGCACGACATGGCCGCGTACCTGGCCACGCTCGGCGCACCGCTGCCGATGCCCGCGTTCACCGCGGAGCAGCGCGAACTCGGCCAGCGGCGCTTCCGCGAACTCGGCTGCGTGGCGTGCCACGTCGGCGTCGGCGACGGCCACGGCGACGCCAGCCTCGGCGAGCGCATCGACCTGTCGTTCGTGCCGCAGAAGTGGCACCCGAGCGGTCTCGTCGCCTACCTGCAGGACCCGCGCCGCCACCATGCGCACGTGCGCATGCCGGACTTCCACCTCAATCAGGCCGATGCGACGGCGTTGGCCGCCATGCTCCTCGCCGGCGAAGCGGTCGCCCTGCCCGCCAGCCGCGGCGACGTCGAACGGGGCCGACAGCTGGTGCAGCAGCGCGATTGCCTGGTCTGCCACAGCCTCGACGTGCCCGCGGCGCAGGAACGCGTCACCAAGCGGCTCGGCCACCTCGACGCGGCGGCCGGCTGCCTGGTCGACGAGCCCGGCAAGGCGGGCAAGGCCCCCGACCACGGCTTGTCGGACGAACAGCGCGCGGCCTTGCGGCGCTTCCTGCCACTCGGCGAGGCGGCGCCGTTCCGGCGTGCGCCGCTCGACTACGTGGCGCGGCATCGCACCGCCGAACGGTGCACGGCCTGCCACGGGCTCGACGGGGAACCGTCGACCTGNNCGGCGAGAAGTTGCAGCCGTCGTGGCTGCGCGGTTTCGTGCTCGGCGAGGAGAAGTCGCCGCGGCCGTGGCTGCACGCGCGCATGCCGGCGTTCCACCAGCACGGCGGCACGATCGTGCAGGGCCTGGTGCGCGAGCACGGCTACACACAGGACGAACCGCGGCCGCCGGCCAACGCGCAGATGGCGATCCACGGCGAGCGCCTGCTCGGCGTCGGCACCGGCTTTGGCTGCACGGCCTGCCATGCGCTCGGCGACCAACCGGCGGTGCAGGTGTTCGAGCGTGCGGGCATCGAACTGTTCACCGCGCGGCGCCGCCTGCGCCACGAGTACTACACGCGCTGGCTGGCCGATCCGCCGCGCATCGATCCCGACGCACGCATGCCGAAGTACGCCGACGACCAGGGCAAGACCGCGTTCGGCGACGTGCTCGGCGGCGACGCGAAGGCGCAGTTCGAGGCGATCTGGCAGTTCCTCGGCAGCCGGAGCCGCTGATGCCGGCGCGCGACGGAGCGAACGACGTCGGCGCGGCGTTGGCCCGGTTCGGTCTCGTCGCGACCGTGCAAGCCGACGGCGCGCTGTGTGTGGCCGCGGCGTCGGCGGCCTGGCTCGCGCAGGCGCTGCCAGCGCTCGGCGTGGCCTGTGCCGTCGCAGCAGACGGTGGCCTGCGGATCGCGCCGGTGGCCAGACCGACGCTGTTGGCGGCGGTGGCGACCGCGTTGCGGCCCGGCGCGGTGTTGCTGGACCTCGATGGTGTGCTGGCCGACATCGAACGGCGCATCGCGCTGGCACCGGTCGCGGCGGTCGCGGCCTTGGCGCAGCGGGTGCCACTCGGGGTCGTGACGACCTGTCCGCGCCGCCTCGCCGAGTCGGTGCTGGCTCGCCACGGCTTCGCGCCGTTCGTGCAGACCGTCGTCGGGGTCGAGGACGCCGCGCCGAAGCCGGATCCGGCCCCGGTGCGGCTGGCGATGCGACGCCTCGGGGCGGCGACCGCCTGGATGGTCGGCGACAACCCGAGCGACGTGTTGGCGGCGCGCGGGGCCGGCGTGTTGGCGTTGGCGATCGCCCCACACGGCCTTGGCGCGGCGAGCCATGCGGCGGCTCTGCGGGAGGCGGGCGTGGCCCGGTTGGTGCCGGATCTCGACGTGGTTGCGACCCTGTTGCCGCAGCCGGTCGGGCCGGTCAGCACCTGAGCGCGGGCAAGATGCCGATGGCACCGCGCCCACCTGGCGCGGCAGCACGGCGGGGCGGGATGCCAATGCGGGACGACGCAACCGCATGGGCTTGCCGGGTCAGGCAACGTGGGGTTCGCTTGTCCGCTTGCACCCCATGAACACTCCCTCGTTGCGTCCCTTGGTGCTGCTCGCGGTGTCGCTCGGCAGCTGCGCCGCGGTACCGGCCCAGAGCCTGCTCTGGTCGCTGCGACAACCGTCGAGTTCACCCGGCGGCCGCGCCTGGCACGCGATGGCCTACGACGGCGCGCGGCAGAACGTCGTGATGTTCGGTGGCTACCACGGCGGTGAGCCGACCGACACCTGGACGTGGGACGGCACGACCTGGACCAACCAACCGCAGGCGACGCTGCCGGGTCGCCGCTGGCATGCGATGGCCTACGACGCGGCGCGGCAACGCGTGGTGATGTACGGCGGCCAGTCGGCCGGCAACTACCCGACGCAGACGTTCTTGTGGGACGGCACGCAGTGGACGGCCGTGACCACGGCGAGCAACCCCGGCGTCGCGGCCAAACACGGCATGGCCTACGACGCGGCCAGGCAGCGGGTCGTGTTGTTCGGCGGCAACGTGTTCGCGAACCCGGTCTGGGAGTGGGACGGCACGACCTGGGTGTCGTTCCAGCCCGCGGTGGCCCCCGCGCCCCGCAACGAGAATGCGCTGGCCTACGATGCCGTGCGGCAGCGCACCGTGCTGTACGGTGGACAACTGGGCCCCAGCAGCAACTTCGCGTATGCCAACGACACATGGGAGTGGGACGGCAGTGCCTGGACCCAGGTGGTCACCGCGACGGTGCCGCCCGGCAACCGCTACCCGTGGGGGCAGATGGCGTTCGACGCGTCGCGCGGTGCCGTGGTGCTGCACAGTGGTGCCGCCACCCTGGCGGCGAACGACACCTGGGAGTTCGATGGCAGCGACTGGCGCCTTGCCGCGAGTGGCGGGGCGCTCGCCAACCGCGTTTCCGGGGCGATGGTCTACGACGACGCCCGCCAATCGCTGCTGTTCTTCGGCGGCACGTCGAGCCTGGCGCCGGGTGCCTACCTGAGCAGTACCTACACCTCGTACCTGCTGGCCACTGCGAACGTCTACGGGACGGGTTGCGGCGTGCCGAGCCTGGCCCTGACCCCCGAGCCGAACCTGCGGCCAGTGCTCGGTCAGAGTGCCCAGGTGGCGCTCGCCAACGTGCCCGGCCCGATCGTCGCGTTGGCGGCGGGGTGGAGCCGCACGGCCTGGGGCGGCGGGGCCCTGCCGTACTCCCTGACCCCGTTCGGCATGCCGGGCTGCACGTTCTGGCTCGGGGCGATGCAGACGCAGTTGGTGCTGGAGCAGGCCGGCACCTACCCGACCGTGAACTGGCCGCTGCCGAACGCGCCGTGGATCGAGGGCATCGCGTTCGCGAGCCAGGGCTTCGGCCTGGCCTCGACCGGCCAGCTCGGCGATTCCGTGGTCAGCAACGCGGTCGGCACACGGATCGGCGGCCAGGGCGGGCCGACCCGCAACATGGGCATGTCGTTCCGCGGCACCGGCAGCTGGAGCATGGGCACCAACGGCGTGTTCATGGCCGTGGTCGAACTGGAAGGCGTCTTCCCGTAGCATCCTCGCAACGGCAGCGTGTCGACGCCGCTGCGCTCCACGATGCACCGCCCGCTCCTGCCGACGTTGTTCCTTGCCGCGGCGCTGGCCGCCCAGACCGAACCGCCCGCGGCGCCGGCGGCACCCGCGGTGCCCGACGACCTGGCCCAGCGCGCCGGCAAGCTGGCGTTGTTCGTTGCCGCGGCGCTGGCCGCCCAGACCGAACCGCCCGCGGCGCTGGCGGCACCCGCGGTGCCCGACGACCTGGCCCAGCTCGCCGCCAAGGTGGCCAAGAGCCACCGACCCGGCGACGACGCCCCGCCGGTGGTGGCGTTCCAGGGCAGCCTGGAGATCGATCTGGTCGCCGCCGATGCCAAACAGGGTGGCCAGGTCGCCCTCCACGTGCAGTTCCTGCGCTGGCAGCGGCCGGACAGCACCCGCATCCGCGACCTGATCGGCTACGAGATCACCCAGGCCGGCGAACCGATCCTGCGCGGCCGGGACAGCAACGGCTACTGGCACCTGTTCGGCGGGCAGGCGCGCGATCTGCAGGGCGCCGACTTCGCGACCGACCTGCAGAACGCCGAGCGCGACACCAACCTGGCCCGTCAACTGCTGCAGTGCCTCGACCCGGCGGCGATGCTGTTGGCGCTCCAGAAACCGTCGGCAGTGCGCGAGACGACGCTGCAACTCGGGCGCGAGCCGGCGGTCGCCTGCCACAGCGTGGTCGGCAATCTGCCGTCGTTCCCGCTGCTGCAGCAGGGCGGCGACGGTGCTCCCGTGCAGGTCGAGGTGTTCGTGACGCGCCAGGAGCACCAATTGCTGGCACTGTCGCTGTGGCCGCTGGTCGAGGGCAACCCCGAGCGCAGCCGCGGCGAACTGGTGCGGCTGCGCGACCTGCACCTGCGCGATGGCCTGCTGGTGCCGCGTCGCATCGAGCACTTCTTCCGCAACGAACAGGGCAACCTGAAGCTGCAGTCGCGCACGGCGGTGGTCGACCTGCAGCTGCGGCCGAAGCTCGACGCCAAGATGTTCGACCGCGAGACGCTGGTCAAGGCCGCTCAGCAGCGGCGTCGGAAGTAGCGCTCCAGCTCGGCCGCCCCGAAGGTCAACACCGTCGGTCGGCCGTGCGGGCAGTTGTGCGGATGGTCGAGGGTGGCTGCTTCGGCGAGCAAGGCGGCGATCTCCTCGTCGCGGAGGCGATCCCCACTCATCACCGCCGCGCGGCAGGCCATCGAATGGAAGCGCTCGTGGATCTGCGCCTGCACGGCGCTCCGCCCGCCGTCCTCGGCAGCCGCGAGCAGATCGCGCACCAACCGCTGCGGTGCCACCTTGGCGAGTTCCGCCGGCACGCCGTGCACGGCGATCGACTGGTTGCCGAACGCGTCGAGCAACAAGCCCTCCTGCTGCAGTTCGTCCTGCACGTCGAGCAACCACGCCTGTTCGTCGGCCGAGACCTCGACGACGGCGGGCACCAGCAGACGCTGCACGGCGACGCGGCGGGCGGCGTGTTGACGGACCAGCCGCTCGTAGACGACACGCTCGTGCAAGGCATGCTGGTCGACGACCAGCAGGCCATCGGGGCTCTCCAGCAGCAGGTACAGGTCCATGACCTGCAGGAAGCGGCCCGATGCGCGGGAGAACGGGTTGGCGCGTGCCGGGCCACCCGCAGCGGCCGTGGTCGGCGGGCTCGGTTCGGGTGCGGCGGCTGCCCCAGCCGGTGTTGGTGATGCCCCCGCCGGGCGCCGGACGATCGCCGGGACAGGGTCTGCGACCGGGCTCGCACCGAAGGCCCCGGCCGGTTCGCCGACCCGGTCGGCGAACGGCCGTCCCCCACCGCCCCCGAACAGGTCCCGGGGCAGGTCCGGGAAGCCCGAGCGCGCCCGCGGCAGGTCGGGGGCCAGCACGATACCACCGCTCGACGCCAACCCGGCGCGGCCGGCCAGCGCCGCGCGCACGGTTTCGTGCATGCAACCGGCGACGCGGCGGCTGTCGACGAAGCGCACCTCGGCCTTGCGCGGGTGGATGTTGACGTCGACCTGGTCGGGCGGGAGCACGACGTGCAGCAGGTAGACCGGGTAGCGGCCGCCCATCAGGTACTCGCGGTAGGCCTGCCGCACCGCGTGCAATGCACTCGACTCGCGCGCCAGGCGGCCG
>JRYL01005043.1_pt1 | contig 10690 bp, 8 predicted proteins | sample 235391 | NCBI WGS metagenome assembly JRYL01 (sample SAMN03074223, study PRJNA261481) | activated sludge metagenome | biome: Wastewater Treatment Plant; feature: Wastewater; material: Activated sludge; isolation source: activated biomass of a wastewater treatment plant treating wastewater from... ... | reverse complement strand
GCGCGCGGCGGTCAGCAGCGGGGCCAGCGCCTCGGCTTCAGGCACGCGCGTGGCGGCGGTGATGGCGGCGCGCAGCGGCGTTTGCGGCGCGATCTCGGCGTGCAGGGCGGCGAAGGGGTCGGTGGCGGTCATGGCGGCATCCAGGGGGTGTGGGAGCGGCCTTGGCCGCNNTCGCGGCCGAGGCCGCTCCCACAGGGGAGAACATGCCGCCATTGTTCGATGCTCTCCACCGAATAAATCACCAACATGGGCACCTTTGGCAGCAAAATATTCAGCCATGCCCACCACCCACCCCGACCAAGACCGCATAGACCAGCGCATACAGGGCGCCCAGCAGCGCGACGGCCGCATCAGCAACCTGAAGCTGGCCGACACCGTGTCGCTCTCGCCCACCGCCGTGCTGGCGCGCGTGCAGCGCCTCACGCGCGAGGGCTTCATCCGCGGCTACCACGCCGAACTGGACCCCGGCAAGCTCGGCCGCGGCATGGTGGTGTTCGTCGAGGTGCTGCTCGACCGCACCACACCCAACGTGTTCGACCAGTTCAAGGCCGCCGTGCAGGTGCACGACGAGATCATGGAATGCCACATGGTCGCCGGCGGCTTCGACTACCTGCTGAAGACCCGCATGGCCGACATGGCCGCCTACCGCGCCTTTGCCGGCCAGGTGCTGTGGCAGCTGCCGGGCGTGCGCGAAACGCGCACCTATGCGGTGATGGAAGAGGTCAAGAGCGGCACGGCGCTGCCGTTGGGCTGAGCGCCCCCGCTTACACTGCGCCGTGCTGTTACGCGCGTAAGCCCCCTCCGCCATGCAAGGCCAGCTTTTTTCACAAGACTTTCTGCTGCGCGGCGTGCGCGAAACGCCCGCCTGGCAGGCCCTCACCGATGAGGCGGTGGCCAGCTTCCGCGCCCGCCTGCACGCGGTGTTCAGCGGGCGCGACGCCGACTCGGCCCTCAACGAAGCGCAGACCGAGGCCGAGCTGATCTCCCCCGTGCTGGGCGCGCTGGGTTGGGACGACAGCACGCTGCCGCAAGTCAACCTGTCGGCCAAGCGCCGCGAGGACGTGCCCGACTGGCTGCTGTTTGCCAACCGGCAGTCCAAAGAGCAGGCGCTCGCCCTGCCGAAGGACGAGCAGCGCCTGCGCCACGGCATCGCCCTGCTGGAGGCCAAGCGCTGGCTGCGGGCGCTCGACCGGGGCGACCCCGCCGAGCCGCAAGACCCCGACGCGCCCTCGTCGCAAATGCTGCGCTATTTGAGCCGCGCCGATGTGGTGAGCGACCGCCGCGTCAAGTGGGGCGTGCTGACGAACGGCGCCGTGTGGCGCCTGTATTGGCAAGACGCACGCTCGCGCGCCGAAGAGTTTTTTGAGCTCAACCTGGCGCTCGCCCTGGGCGTGCCCGGCGCGCAGGGAGACTTTGACGACCCCGCGCCCGACCACGCCCTGCGCCTGTTCCTGCTGTTCTTCGGCCGCGCTGCCTTTCTGCCGCAAGACTGGGATGCGGCCGGCCGCACCCTGCACGCCTACGCGCAGACCGAGGCGCGGCTGTACCAGGAGCAGGTGGCACAAAACCTGGGCCAGCGCGTGTTCGACAACGTGTTTGCCCAATTGGCCGATGCGCTGGCAAAGGCCGATCTGCATGCGCAGACCCACACCATCGGCTACGGCCAGTTCACGCGGCCGCAGTTCACGCCGGCCTACTTGGATGAAGTGCGCGAAGCCGCGCTGGTGCTGCTGTACCGCCTGCTGTTTCTGTTCTACGCCGAAGACCGCAACTTGCTGCCCGTGCGCGACGAGCGCTACGCCGAATACAGCGTGCGCCGCATCCGCGAGAACGTGCGCGACCGCGTGGACGACGGTGCGACGTTTTCGAGCACGCTCAGTCATATCTGGCTGAAGCTGCAAGGCGTTTTCCTGCTGATCGACAAGGGCGACGACACCATCGGCATGCCCGCCTACAACGGCGGCCTGTTCCACCGCAGCCGCTCGCCCTTGCTGGAGCGCACCCACGTGCCCGACAAGGTGATGGCGCCCATCATCGACGCGCTGTCGCGCCGCACCGAAGAAGTCACGCGCGGCTGGATCAACTACCGCGACCTGTCCGTCTCGCACCTGGGCGGCATTTACGAGCGCCTGCTCGAATACGCGCTGGTGCACGAAGTGCAGGCCAAGGACGACTACAAGGACAAGCCCGAAATCAACCGCCTGGTGGCGCAGCCCGCCAGCTTTGCGCGCAAGGTATCGGGCAGCTATTACACGCACGACGACCTGGTGCGCCTGGTGCTGCGCGAATCGGTGGGCCTGCTGGCGCGCGAGAAGCAGGCCGCGTTCGAGCAGCGCTTGGCCGGCTGGAAGAAGCGCGCCACGCTGTCCCACCCGCAGTGGCAGGCGCTCGACGGCGACCCCGATGCCGGCATGGCCTCGATCGACCCCGCCAGCCAGTTGCTGGAGCTGAAGATTTGCGACCCCGCCATGGGCAGCGGCCACTTTCTGGTGACGCTGGTCGACTTTCTGGCCGACCGCGTGCTCGAAGCCATGACCAGCGCCAGCGAAAGCGTCAACGCCCAGCCCTGGGCGGCGCACCTGGCCGAGGCCGGCCGCCCCTGGCAAAGCCCGGTGCTGGGCCGCATCGCCCAGATTCGCCGCGCCATCAAGCAAAACGCCGCCAGCCACGGCTGGGCGGTGACCGACGCGCAGCTGGACGACCGCCACATCGTGCGCCGCATGATCCTGAAGAAAACCATCTTCGGGGTGGACAAGAACCCCATGGCGGTGGAGCTGGCCAAGACCGCGCTGTGGCTGCACACCTTCACCGTGGGCGCGCCGCTCAGCTTTCTTGACCACCATCTGCAAACCGGCGACAGCCTGCAAGGCGAGCGCTTCGAGGTGGTGGAGCGCGGTCTGCACGCGCTGGGCACGCTGTTTCAGCAAGGCGAAATGCAGCGCCTGAAGCTGGCCGCCGACGCCATTGCCCAGGTGGCCGACCTGACCGACGCCGACATTGGCGAAGTGCAGCGCTCGCAAGCCCTGGCCGAGGAAGCCGAGCGCCAGCTGGCGCCCATCCACGCGGTGCTGGACTTCTGGCGCGCGCTGCGCTGGCTGATTCCGGGTTGGCCGGTGGCCAAAAACAGCCAGTTGACCAAGCTGCTGAAAGACCAGCCCGAGCGCCAGGCGGCGCTGGCGCGTTTGCTTGATCCGCAACTCAATCTGGTGGCAACGCTCGCAAAAGGAGAGCTGCCTGCGCAGGATGGGCCTGCGCAAGCGGCCAATTTCCTCATGAAACAAGCGCGCGAGCTGGCGGCGCGCGAAACCTTCTTCCACTGGTGGACGCGCTTTCCCACCGTGTTCGGCCCGGGCGGGCGCGGCGGCTTCGACATCGTGCTGGGCAATCCGCCGTGGGACCGCATCAAGCTGCAACAGGTCGAGTGGTTTGCCGAGCGCGACCTCTCCATCGCCGCACAGCCGCGCGCCGCCGACCGCAAGGCCCTGATCACCGCCCTGCAACAGAAGAACGCGCCGCTGTGGCAAGCCTATGCGCAGGCCGCCGCCACGGCTGAAACGCAGGCGCGCGTGGTCGGCACCGGCAAGCTGGGCAGCGGCGACTACCCGCTGCTGGGCGGCGGCGACGTCAACCTGTACAGCCTGTTCGTCGAACGCGCGCAAACCCTGGCCGCGCCCGACGGGCTGGTGGCCTTGGTCACGCCCAGCGGCATTGCCGCCGACAAGGGCGCGGCGCCCTTCTTCCGTGCCTTGAGCGAGACCGGGCGGCTTGGCGCCATGCTCGACTTCGAGAACCGCAAAGGCTTGTTCCCTGACGTGGACTCGCGCTTCAAGTTCTGCGTGCTGCTGTTCGGCGGCCCGGAACGCGCCTTCGCGCAGACGCGCTGCGCCTTCTTTCTGCACAGCCTGGACGAGCTGGACACCGAGCCCGAGCGCACGCTGCTGCTGACGGCCGCCGACTTTGCCCGCGTCAACCCCAACACCGGCGCCGCGCCCATCTTCCGCAGCCGGCGCGACGCCGACATCACCCTGGGCATCTACGCCCGCCACCCGGTGCTGGTGCGGCACGGCCCGCAGGGCGAGGACAAGGCGTGGCCGGTGAAGTACGCCCGCATGTTCGACATGACCAACGACTCGGGGCGGTTCCTGAAGCCCGACGAGCTGGAGCGCCAGGGCTGGCAGCGCGCGCCGCTGAACCGCTGGCGCAAGGGCAAGGACGAGGCGTGGCCGCTGTACGTGGGCCGCATGATTCACCAGTACGACCACCGCTCGGCCAGCGTGGAGGTGAACGAAGCCAACCTCAAGGTCGCCACATTGTCCGACCGCACGGGCAGCGCCGCCAAGGCCGATCCGTCCGCATTTCCGGCGCCGCAGTATTGGGTCGATGCCAAAGCCGTACCCGCACCGCTGCGGCGCACATGGGCGCTGGGCTTTCGCGACATCGCCCGCGCCACCGACGTCCGCACCATGATCGCCGCCATCGTTCCCGGCACGGTGGCGGGCAACACGCTGCCGCTGCTGGTTGATCAAGCCATGGGAGCGCGCGAGGCGTCGCTGCTGCTGGCCAACTTCAACGCGCTGGCGTTTGACTACATCACGCGGCAGAAAGCTCAGACCACGCACCTGAACTGGTACATCCTCGAGCAACTCCCCGTCATCGCCCCCGCTCGCTTCGACAATCCGCTGCCCACCGCGTTCACTGCCGCCGCGCGCGCCGCCAAGCTGATGAACGGCCACCACGCCAACCCCACGGTGGCCGACTTCGTCATCCCCCAGGTGCTGGCGCTGAGCTACACCGCGCACGACCTGGCGCCGTTCGCACGCGACCTGGGCTATGTGGACGCCGCGGGCTCCGCGCTGCCGCCCATCGTGTGGAACGACGACGAGCGCCGCGCCCGGCTGGCGGCGCTGGACGCGCTGTTTTTCTGGCTCTATGGCCTGGGCGCCGACGACGCGGCGTATGTGATGGCGCAGTTCCCCATCGTGCGCGAGCAGGACGAGCGCGCCTTTGGTCGCTTTCGCACTTGCGAGGACGTGCTGGACTGGCTGCGCCACGTGGTGTGACGCACTGCGGCTAGGCCTGGACCTGCCGCCAGTTGCCCCTGTTTTGATAGCTGCTTGCGCTGGACTGGCGGGCGCTAGAGGCCTTTTTGCCTTGTGCCGGCGTGCCACACCTTGGGGAAGGTGAAGGATTCGCCCTTCTTGGCCGGCACGTTCTGATCCCACACCAGGGGGCCGCGCTTGCCATCGAGCGCGCGCGCGGGCAAGTCCTTGTCGGGCTGGTAATAGCCGTTCTTGATGGCGGCGTCGGCGAGCAGGGCCGGATCGACGCCCCCGATCATGGCCATGCAGGTGAAGTGGCAGCCCGATTCGGCGATGTTGTTCCACTCGCGGTTGGACTTTTCGGCGCGGGCGATCTCCTGCGGCCGGTCGACCAGGAAGGTGTTGCGGTAAAAACTTTGCGCGTGGTACCGGGGGTAGAAAAGATGCACCTTGTCCTCCGAATTCTCAACGCGCGCCGCGCTGGCGCATCAGCGTGCTCTTGCCGAACAGGCTTTCGACCAAGTCCACCGCCAGCTCGGCCGTGTTGTTGTGGGTGTCGTAGGCGGGGTTGATTTCGACGATGTCGAGCGAGGCCAATCGCCCGGTGTCGGCCACCATCTCCATGCACAGCTGCGCCTCGCGGTAGGTCGGGCCGCCGGGCACGGTGGTGGCCACGCCGGGGGCGATCTCGGGGTCGAGGAAGTCCACGTCCAGGCTCACGTGCAGGTGCGTATGTTCATCCACGCCGGCCAGCGCGCGCTCCATCGCGGCACGCATGCCGTGCTCGTCGATGAAACGCATGTCGAACACCTCGATGCCGGCGGCGTGCACCAGGCGCTTCTCGCCGGCATCCACGCTGCGGATGCCGATCTGGCGCAGCTCGCTCGCACGCAGCGCCGGCCGCTGCGGCGTGAAGCCGCCGATGCCCACCAGCTCGGGCGGGCCGTCGCCGCACAGGCTGGCCACCGGCATGCCGTGGATGTTGCCGCTGGGCGTGAGCGCGACGGTGTTGAAGTCGGCGTGCGCGTCGAACCACAGCACGCGCAGCGGCCGGCCGCTGGCCTGGCAATGCCGCGCCACGGCGCTGATGGAGCCGATGGCCAGGCTGTGGTCGCCACCCAGCAGCACCGGCAGCTGGCCCGCCTGCAGGGCGTCGAACACGGCGTCGTGCACGGCGCGGTTCCATGCGGCCACCTCGGGCAGATGGCGAAAGCCGTTCACCGGCGGCAGGCAGGGGTTGGGCGGGCCGCTCAGGTTGCCGGCATCCAGCACGTCGACGCCCTGGCCGCGCAGCGCCTCCACCAGACCGGCCACGCGCAGCGCCTCGGGCCCCATGCTGGCGCCGCGCGCGCCGCCGCCGACGTCGGTGGGGGCGCCGATGAGGGTCAGGGCGGGTGTATCGCGCACGGTGAATCCAATATGACAAATTCGCGAATGGGAACGTTACCGATGGGAACGCCACGTCTGTTCAATCATGCCGCCAATTCCTAAAGTGCCAAAGTCATCGGGCCGCATGCCGCGCGCCCGCTTGCGGCAACGCCGCTATGGTTCAAGGAGCAAAGCATGTCCGGCCCGATTCAGAACACCCATCCCACCACACCTCCGCCGCCGCGCATCGAACCGTCACGTGGCGAGCCTTCACGTGCCCAGGGCGCGGGCCAGGTCCAGCCCCAGGGCGGCAACGTCACCATCCCCTCGGCCACACCGGGCTATGAGCAGCAGTACGAGGTGCGCCAGGGTGACACCCTGAGCGCCATCGCCCGCCGCCACAACGTGAGTCTGGACGAGCTGCTGAAGGCGAACCCGCAATTCGACCCCTCGAGCGTGGGCAACGGCATCGACTTCAACCGCGGCGCGGTCGGCACCTGGGACGCCGACGCGATTTTCGTTGGCGACAAGATCCATGTGCCGACCGCTGGCCCGACGCCAGCGCCTGCCCCGGCGCCGACGCCAGCCCCAACCCCTGCTCCGGCCCCGGCGCCGACCCCCGCACCGGCGCCCGCGCCGACTCCGACCCCCGCTCCGACTCCGACGCCGACTCCGAGCCCGACGCCGACCCCGACCCCCGTCCCGACACCGCAGCCGCGCCCCCAACCCGTGCCGCCGGCAGCGGCACCCGCACCAGCACCGAACCAGAACAACGTCGACCAGGCGCTGACGGACATTCGTGACCGCATGAAGTCGGGCTTGTTCAACCCGGTGGGCGCCGACGACGTGAAGGCGGTGCAGGACATCGTGGGCGGCCTGTCCAAGGCCGATGCCAACGCGGTGATGCAGCAGATGTCCGACGACGAGCTGCGCCACCTGGCTGGCGAAGTGAGCGACACGAGCTGGATCGCCGGTGGTCTGAACCGCGACGAGAAGGCGGCCTTCTTCGACACCATGGCGAAGCAGCTCGACGGCGAGCAGCTGGCGCGGCTGAGCCAGGCCTTCGACCGCAGCCAGCAGGGCTCGGGCGTGGGCAAGCTGGACTCGGCCGACGACGTCGCCATGCTGGGCGCCGCGGTGGGCCGCCACGCCAGCACGCAGACCAAGCTCGACTTCATCAAGGCCATCAGCGCCAACGGCGCGCTGACCGACCAGAAGAGCGTGGACGGCTTCCACATGGGCGGCTCGATGAGCCAGCTGTCGGACCCGCAGGCGCGCTCGGTGGCCGAGGTGATCGCGTCGATGGACAAGAGCCCGACGGCCGCTCGCAAGGCACTCGAGACGCTGACCACCGACCAGCTCAATGCGGTGGTCAAGGCCGCGGCCGACCCGACGATGTTCAACAGCGCCTCGCAGGCCGGCTCGTCGGTGACCATGCATTACGACACCGCCACCTTCCAGAAGCTGATGGAAGTGGCCGGCAAGACCGGCAACGCCGACCTGAAGGCGCGCGTGTTCGCCGCCGGCGCCGAGGTGCTGAAGGAGGCCGAGTCCGGCAACCTCTTCACCCCGGTCCTGGCCGACACCGCCGCCATGCGCAAGGGCATGCACAGCCTGCTGATGAGCGACGTCAATGGCGTGATCGGCGAACTGGCCTCCAACCAGGAAACGCGCGATGGCTCGGCCCTGGCCACCTACGCCAAGTCGGCGCTGAATGCCAAGGAGTTCGACCAGTTGGCCGAGGTGCAGGTGCGCCTGTCGCTGGGCAACGACCTGAAGGGCGACCCCGTCGCGCAGTTCGGCACCGCCACCAAGGCGGCCGACGGCACGGACCGCTATCTGAACGCCGAGCGCCTGGGCTACTTCGCCGGCGCCATGAATGCCGCCACCAAGTCCATCTCGGGCGACGCCGCGCAGCAGGCAGAGCTGACCACCGCCGTGCTCAAGAGCGGCCTGACGCTGATCGACAAGGTGGCCCCCAAGCCCGTGGGCGTGGGCGCCAGCGTGGCCAAGGAATGGGTGGGCTTTGCCGTCAAGGCCGCCTACCAGGAAGCCATCAAGCCGCAGACCGCCGCCGAGGACAAGATGTTCTGGGCCATGCAGCCGGTCACCCCAGGCGAGATACTACCCAACGGCGAACTCGACCGCGAAGTGGCCAACGGCACCGCACCGCGCTCGGCCTTCGAGGACACCTGGAACATGGTGACCAACCGCGCCAAGCCCTGACCCGACGCGATAGCAGCGCGCTGACGCGACAACGGGCTGTCACCCCGCTGTCGCACAGGCTGTGCTAGTGTTGCCCGCGTGATGCACGCCCTGTTGTCCGTCCGCAGGCTCCGGGGCCGTGCCGTCCGGGCGGCCGGCGCCGCAGCGTGCCTGTGCCTGCTGGCCGCCTGCGACCGCGGCCCGTCCGCCACGCCGCCGGTGCTTGNNGGTGCTTGCCGGCGCTTCGTCCCCTGCCCCTGCCATGCCCTTGTCACCTGCCGCCACGCCCGCCGAACGGGCCCGTTTCATCGCCGACAGTGAAGCCGCCCTGCGCGCGGGCGACGCCGCCGCTGTCGCGCAGGTCACCGCCGCGTTGCGCGACGACGCGCCAGCCGTGGTGCTGGCGTTGGCGCGCGGCCCGTCCAGCACCCACGGCCAGGCGCTGGCCGCCTGGGCCAGGGCGCTGTGGCAGAGCGGGCAGGTCGAGCCGCTCGCCGCCGTGTTCACCCAGCTCGCGCTGGGCCCCGACAGGCGCCAGGATGCGGTGCGCCATTTCGGCGAGGGGCCGCCGGCCGAGGATGGCTCGCCCTCGCACGCCAACGCCGTGGCGCTGGGCCATTACGTCGGTGTGCTGCAGGCCGGTTTGCACGCGGCCACGGCGCGCGAGGCTGAGCGCCAGGCGCTCGTCACGCGCTGGTTGCGCAGCGCCGCCGCGCAGGCCGGCGTGCCCGAGCCCACGGCGGCCCTGCCCCCGCCCGAAGCCGGTGCCGGCGCACGCTGGGTCCGCTTCAACCTCTACCCGGCGCTTACCAGCGGCGCGCACGACGATGCCGATGCGCGCCTGCTGGCCGCCGCCGTGCCCGCCACCGCAGTGCGCGTGCTCCCCAATGGCGAGCCCGATCTGGAAATCGCCGTCGGCAGTGCGGCGCAACACGCCTTCCTGCGGCGCCAGCAGGTCAGCCGCGAGGCGCTGGCACGCTGATGGACGCAGCCCCCGTGTGCGCCGCCTGCCACACGCCGCTGCAGCGTGGCGTCACCCTCGACCGCGGCTACAACGACCGCTATCACGTCAGCGAATGGGTCGAGGGCGTGCCCGAGCCCGGCTTCTGGCAGGGGCTGAAGCTGGGCGACCGCCTGCGCCTGCCGGTGGAAACCTGGCGCTGCCCCGCCTGTGGACTGCTGGCTTCGTACGCGCGCACGGTGTCACCGGGGTGATGAAGCCGGGATCACCGGGGGCCCCTTGCTCCACGGCGTTGCCCGGACGAGCCGGGGTTCAACCAGGGCCTCCGTTGATAGGCCGGATGGCCACAGGCAGCAGAGCGGACTAAAGAAAGTAAGCTCTGGCACATCCCTTCTGAAAGATCTCATGACCCTACTCATCCTCGGCCTCATCCTGTTTCTCGGCACCCACTCGGTGCGCATCTTCGCCGACGGCTGGCGCACGCAGACCATCGCGCGGCTGGGCGAGAAGCCGTGGAAGGGGCTGTACACCGTGGTGTCGCTGGTCGGCTTCGCGCTCATCGTGTGGGGCTACGGGCTGGCGCGCCAGCAGCCGGTGGTGCTGTGGCAGCCGCCGGTGATGATGAAGCACCTGAACTCGCTGTTCACGCTGGCGGCCTTCATCCTGCTGGCGGCCGCCTACGTGCCGCGCAACCATTTCAAGGCCCGGCTGCACCACCCGATGGTGCTGGGCGTGAAGCTGTGGGCCTTCGGCCACCTGCTGGCCACGGCCAAGCTGGCGGACGTGGTGCTGTTCGGCGCCTTTCTGCTGTGGGCCATCCTGGACTTCCGCGCCGCGCGCGGGCGTGATCGCGCGCTGGGCACCACCTACGCCGCTGGCTCGATGGGCGGCACGCTGGTCACGCTGGTGGTGGGCGTGGTGGCCTGGGCGGCGTTCGCGTTCTGGGCGCACGCGGCGTGGATCGGCATTGCGCCGTTCGGGCGCACGCTGTAGGCCGTCACTTTATTGCCAACATAGAGGCAGTATGCATCACCAGAGCTTGCAGGACGGGCGCTGGCGGCGTTCATAGTGGGGAGTATATGGAAACATGCCCTGTGGGGAGCGGGCTTGCCCGCGA
>JRYL01005856.1_pt1 | contig 10709 bp, 6 predicted proteins | sample 235391 | NCBI WGS metagenome assembly JRYL01 (sample SAMN03074223, study PRJNA261481) | activated sludge metagenome | biome: Wastewater Treatment Plant; feature: Wastewater; material: Activated sludge; isolation source: activated biomass of a wastewater treatment plant treating wastewater from... ... | reverse complement strand
CGGCGCACAGCGCGCTCAAGCGCCGCCAGCGCCTTCTTCTCGCCTTCGACGGCGTGGACCGCCGCATTTCCCGCGAGCGCGGCGGAAAAGGTGCCGCAACCAGCAAAAAGATCGACAACGCGGCGTGCGCCGCCTGCTCCTTCCCTCACCAGGCGAACAAGCGCAGCCTCCCCTTCGCTCGTGGGCTGAAGGAAGCCGCCAACGGGCAGCGCAACACGCAAGCCCGACAAACAGATTTCCGGTGTGCGGCGCTCCGCGACGATCTCGCCATCCCATGAGAGGCGGGCGACATCCGCCGTCTGCGCGTTCTGGCCGAGTTCGGCACGCAATGGCCCGTCGAGCGGTTTGCCGCCCGTCAACGCGACGTCGATCCCGTTCAGCGTCCATGTAACGAGGGCGGAAGCGCGCGTCCTGCGCGACAGACCCGGCAGAACAAGTTCGCCCAGTTTCGGCACGAATGCCTCAATCTCGGGGATAACAAGCGGACATTCAGCGAGCGGCACGATGTCGTGGCTGCCCCGCATGTAGTAGCCGGTTGTCACGCCTTTCTTCGTTCGCGTGACGGCGAAGGTAGCGCGGCGGCGGCTTCGCGGCGCTGCCGGAACGAGCGGCGAGACCTCGACATCGAGCCCGCGAGCCCTCAACGCCGCCTCCACCTGCTCGCGTTTCCATATTCCGTAGGCGGCCTGCGCCATATGCTGAAGCGAACAGCCGCCGCAGCGCGTGAAGTGTCTGCAAGGCGGCGAGACGCGTTCATGCGATGGCGTGACAATTTTCAGGAGGGATGCACGGTCGCCCTCTTCAAGCGCGACGCGCACGCGCTCCTGCGCGACGACGTGCTGGTCGTGCTCGACGCGATCCCGGCGGTGGCCGGCGACCTGCCGACCCTGCGCGGGGCCTTGCTGGCCCTGCAGGGCTGCCGCTGACCGCGGTTGCCGCCGGCCGGCCCGTCGCGTGGCCGCCCCCACCGATTGTCATCGCCGCTCCATGCCGACCGGGTGGCGCCCGGCGCGCCACCCCGTAGACTGCCCGCCGTGAATCCCCCGCCTGGCATGAAGTTCCTGTTCCAGGGCAAGGCCGACTACCTGCGCGAGATCGGCGAGGTCCTGAAGACCGCTGGCATCCGCAGCAGCTCGGGCCCCTTGCCCGGTAGCGGCTGGGAGCCGCGCGCGTGGCTCGCGGTCGCGAGCGAAGACACCGAACGCGCGCTGGCCGTCCACCAACGCCACCTCGACCGCATGGTGCGGCGCGAAGGGCTGCCGATCGTCGACCGCGCCGTCGACTTCGACGCCGAGGAGTCGTCGTGCCCGGCGTGCGGGTTCACGTTCAAGACGGCAGGGGTCACGCGCTGCCCCGATTGCGGCCTGAAACTCGCCGACTGATCCACCCGACCGATCCTCCCGACCGAGCCCTCGCCGATCGAGCGACCCGACGATGCCGACCACGCCCCCTTCGCCGACGCATCGGCAGTCCTGCACCGCCGCACCGCGTCGCCGCTGGGCCTGGCTGGCAGCGCTGCTCGGCCTGGTGCCCGCTGCAGCGGCCCAGGGCTTCGTGCACGACGTGCCTCACCGCGGGGCGTTGGTCTACACGCGCAGCACCGAGCAGTTCGAGGTCGCGCATGCGCAGTCGCGGCTGCGGCCGTACTGGGTGATCCAGGACGGCGCCGACGGCCACCACTGGCGCCACCACGCCGCCGCCAACGGCCGCGTGCCGGCCGGGTTCGAACGGGTCGGCTTCGACGACCGGGACTGGCCGACCGGCCAGGGCGCATTCGGCCCCGACGCCGGCAAGAACCCCGAGCAGCGCACCGCGTGGCGCAGCGACGTGCTGTGCGTGCGCACGGTCGTCGACCTCGGCACCAAGAAGCCGCGCGCGCTGCAGTTGCGGGTCACCCACGACGACGACTTCGTGCTCTACCTGAACGGCACCGTGCTGCTCGACAAGCCCGGCTATGCCGACGGCGCCGACGTCTGGATCACCGGTCCGGGCCTCGACGCCTGGGTGCGCGGCGAGAACACGATCGCCGCGAAGTGCACCAACACCGGTGGCTACCAGCGCTTCGCGCTGGCGCTCGCCTTGCACACGACGCTGCCGGCGCGCGCCAAGGAGCCAGGCGACCTGCAGCGCACGGCCGAGGAGGAACGCAACCACGCCAACGCGGTGCGCGGCGACCTGTTCGGTTCGTACCGCATGCCGCCGCTGCTGCTGCAGGGCGATCTCGAGGCCGGCACGCACGTGCGGCTGCCGCCGGCCGACCTGCGCGACCTCGGCTGGTGGCTGGCGATGGACCTGCGCTGCGGCGCCGCCGGTGGCTCCGTCACCGCCGAGGCCTGGCGCCTGTACCGGCTCGGCGACCTGCAGGTGCGCGGGCGCGCCACCGCGGTGGCCGCCGACGGCTGGCAGACCCTCGAGCTGACCGTCAAGAACAGCGCCGAACCGGCCCCGCGCGACGACAGCAAACGCTTCGTCGACATGCACGTCAAACCGCACGTCGGCTACGGCTTCGACGGCAAGCTGGTGGTGCGGCGGCGCGTCGTGGCCGACGGTGGCAAGGTGCGCATCGCCGAGTTCACGACCGNNACGACCGACCTCGACGGCCGGTTGCTGCGCGGCAAGGACTGGAAGGACCCGACCGCGAACCTGCGGCATCGCGAGACCTGGCGCTTCGTCGCCGACCAGCCGGGCCAGGACGCGAGGTTCCGCGGGCTGGTGCAGCAGGCGATCGAACGCGGCACCAACCGGCTCAAGCAGGACCTGGCCAACGTCAACGCGCCGTTGCTGGCCCGCGAGGCCGAAGGTGCCGACCGCAGCTACCACACCGGGCGTCTGTCCCTGGGGTTGCTGGCCCTGGTCAAGGGCGGCGTTCCCAAGGACGATCCGGTGGTCGTCGCCGGGTTCGCAGAGTTGCGGCGGCGCGTCCTGGTCGACACCTACTCGCTGGGCAATGCGATGATGGCGCTCGAGGCGCTGTACGCGCCAGCGGGCGAGTTCGGCGACCTCAAGGCCGGCACGATCGATCGCCCGCGCCCGCGCGAACTGCCCGCCGACGACAAGAAGCTGATGCAGGAGTGGGTCGACATCCTGATGCGGAACCCCGACCGCAGTGTCGATGCGTCCGACATGCTGCGCTTCCACTACGTCGGCGGCCACCACTTCGACAACAGCGTCAACCAGTACGGCCTGCTCGGCCTGTACTCCGCGCACCTGTGCGGCATCCCGATCGCACCGGCCGTCTGGGAGGCGGCTGCCAACCACCTGCTGGCCTCGCAGAGCCCGGCCGGCGAGAAGGTCGACCTCGAACTGGTCGACTACCGCTCGCACGCCCGGCGACAGGCCGCGCCGGACGAACCGGTCACCGTCGCCCGCACGACCGCGCGCGCGCTCGGCTGGAGCTACCACGGCCCCAAGGACGGCGGCGAACTGGCGCCGATGTACGGCAGCATGACGGCGGCCGGCATCACCGGGCTGGCGATCTGCCAGGCCGCGCTCGACGACCACAAGACCGTCAAACGGCCCAAGCTGCAGAGCGACGCGACGCGGGCCCGCAACGATGGCTTCGCGTGGCTGAGCCGGCACATGACGATGCGCTACCACGGCGGCGACATCGACCGCCAGCCGCGCTGGTTCTACTACTATCTGTACAGCATCGAGCGGGCAGCCCTGCTGAGTGGCGTCGCGCTGCTCGCCGACCGCGACTGGTACTTCGAGGGTGCGATGGTGTTGATCCACAGCCAGCAACCCGACGGCCACTGGCCGGCCGAGTTGCACTGGGACCAGGGCATCGAACGCGATGCGATGGCGATCCTGTTCTTGAAGCAGAGCACGATGCCCGTGCTGACCGGCCGATGAGCGCCACTCCGCGAGCCTCCGACGTGCGCTCGGCCCTGGGCCGCATCGCGCTGGGTACCTGCCTGGTGGCCGCCGCCGGCTGCCATGGTGCCGCCGCGCCGGTCCTGCCGACGGCCGGAGCGGCGCACGCCTGGCAGGACCTGTTCGACGGCGCCTCGCTGCAAGGCTGGCAGCCGTCGGGGTTCGGGGGCGATGGCGAGGTCGCCGTGCAGGACGGCGCGATCGTGCTCGGCATGGGCAGTCCGCTGACCGGCCTGACCCGCACGGAAGTGCCGTTCGGGCCGCAGTACGAACTCGAGGTCGTCGCCGCGCGGTTGCTCGGCAACGACTTCTTCGCGGCGGTCACCTTCCCGGTCGGCGAGCAGCACCTGACGCTGGTGCTGGGCGGCTGGGGCGGCACCGTCTGCGGGTTCTCGAACCTCGACGGGCTCGACGCCAACCACAACCAGACCCGCACGCTGCGTTCGTTCGAACGCGGCCGCGACTACCGGATCCGGGTCGCCGTCGACGCGGGCATGGTGACCGCCTGGCTAGACGACCAGGAACTCTGCCGCACGCCGCGCGCCGGCGTGGCGATCGGCCTGCGCAACGAGATGCTGGTCAGCACCCCACTCGGGATCAGCAACTTCGCGACCGAGGCACGGGTGCGCAGCGTGCGCTGGCGGCCGCTGCCCTGACCTGCGACGCCGCGCTGTCCTGCCGAGGCGTCCTGCACGGTGGAGCGCATCACGAGGCCTTGGGACACGATTGCGACATCCGCAGGGAAATTCCTGAGGTACGTTCCCAGGCTCGCTGTCGCCCCACAGCGCCTCGTTCCTCCATGCGCACCCCCCTCGTCGGGCTCGCCGCCCTCGCCATCGTCGGCGACCTCGCGGCCCAGGCCAATTCCCGCGGCAACGGTTACGACGCCGCCCTCTCCAACATCTCGAGCGCGCGGGCCTGGGGCCGCCGTGGCTCCGCCTACCCGAACGGCGAAGTCGGGGTGTCGTTCCAGAACCAGCTCTGCAACCCCGGCCAGATCCCGATCGAGTGGCGCGCGCCGATGCTGCCCGACCACCCGAAGTTCAGCTTCCTGGTCGTCAAGGCCAGCAGCGACCGCATCGTGCAGATCTCCGACTGGTCGCACTGCAAGCACGCGTTCCTGTCGTTGAACAGCACCGCCAGCAACTGCGGCACCTGCATCCAGCCACCCGCCGGCGGCGCCCAGCTGGGCCTCGGCTGCTCGGACATCTACAGCAACGGCAACAACGCCGACCGCACCTACCTCGGCCCGCCCCAGGAGATCGATCCGTGGCTCGGCACCTGGAACCCGGTCGGCAGCTACTTCGACGTCGGCGACCCGCAGACCGGACTCGGGGCGACCGACGGCGTACGCAGTCTCAACACCAGTGGCTTCGACAGCGTCAAGAACCGCGTGACGATCCAGGAGAAGGAGCTGGTCGGCATCGCGCAGGGCAACCTGTTCTTCCAGATCCAGGTGGTCTGTGAAGGCGAACCGGCCGGCAACCGCGGCAACAACACGATGTCGCGGCCGTTCCACCTGACGCGCAGCGCCACCTCCGGGAGCTGGACGGCCAGCACGCAAGGCTCGGCGACCTACGGTTCGGTGCTGTCGCGCTGGACCGGCGCCAGCAGCGCCATGGGCGGCAACGGCAACGACGACGGCCGCTTCGAGGTCGCGGTCAAGGTCACCGGGCCGACCAACGGGCTCTGGCACTACGAATACGCGGTGCTGAACGTCGACAACAGCCGCGGCGGCGCGTCGTTCCGGCTGCCGGTCTGCCCGACCAGCACGGTCGAGAACCTGGGCTTCCGCGACATCGACGGCAACCAGCTCAACGACTGGACCGTCGCGGTCGGCAACGGCGAGATCGCCTGGACGGCGACGGCCAACAACCCACAGAACTGGAACCAGCTGTTCAACTTCTGGTTCGACAGCGACGTGGCGCCCGTCGTCGGCGCGGCCACGATCGACCAGGCCCGCATCGGGGCCGGCGCGCTGTCGCTGACCGTGCCGACCCAGGTGCCCGGCCTGCAGCCGGCGGTGGTGCTCGGCGCCGGCTGTGCGACGCCGACGCTGACGCTCGCCGCCAACGGCGTGCCGTCGGCTGGCAACGCGGCGTTCGCGATCGACGTGTCCGGTGCGCCGAACGCCGGGTTGTTCGCGTTCTACAGCTTCGGCAGCGCCAACCAGGTGCTGGCGCCGGGCTGCACGCAGTTCCTGGACGGTGCGACGCTCGGCACGCACGGCTTCCTGATGACCGACGGCAGCGGTCGCGCGTCGATCCCGCTCGGCGTGCCGGCCGGGTTCGCGCCGACCGACCTGTTCTGGCAAGCCGCGCAGCTGCAGACCAACGGGCCGGTGCTCGGCCTGTTCGGCGTCAGCAACGGCTTGCGGATCCGGCTGGCCGGCAGCGGCTGCCCGTGTGGTCGACGGCGCACCGGCTCGGCCGGTGCGCCGCGGCGGACGGACCTCAGCGCTGCTGGCGGCCGCAACCAAGGTCGCGGCAGTGGCCGATCAGCGCCGCAGCAGGTTGCGGCGCTGTTTGGCGCGCTCGGCGGCGAGCTGAGCTGCGGTCGGCGCCGACTTGCCGCTGTCCAGGTGCCGGGCCAGCGCCCGCACGGTCGTGAACCGGAACAGGTCGGTGACCTGCAACTGCACGCCGAGTTCCTGGACGATCTCGCGGTGCACGCGCACGGCCAGGATGCTGTGGCCACCCGAGTCGAAGAAGTTGTCCTCGACGCCCACGGCGTCGGTGCCGAGCGCCCGCCGCCAGATCGCCAGGATCCGCCCTTCGGCGTCGCCTTCCGCGGCGACCACCGGCTTGGCGGCAGCGGCGGCCGCTTCCGGAGCCGGCAACGCCTTGCGGTCGACCTTGAGGTTCGGCGTGCGCGGCAGATCGGGCAGCGCGACGAAGTGGCTGGGCACCATGAACTCCGGCAGCTGGCCGCGCAGGTGCGCCCGCAGATCCTCGACGCCGGGTGCGGGTTGGCGGGTCACGTAGTACGCGACCAGGGTGGCCTCGCCGGTGTCGCCGCGCGCGACGACGACCGCTTCGCGGATGCCCGGGTGCTGGCCGAGCGCCGCCTCGATCTCGCCGAGTTCGATCCGGTAGCCGCGCACCTTGACCTGGTGGTCCTTGCGGCCGAGGTACTCGAGCACGCCGTCGGCGCGCCAGCGGGCCAGATCGCCCGTCGCGTACATCTGGCCGGCGAAGAACGGGTCGGCGACGAACTTCTCGGCGGTCAGTTCCGGGCGACGGAAGTAGCCGGCGGTGACCCCTGCCCCGCCGATCCACAATTCGCCGGGCGCCCCGGTCGGCACCGGCTGGCGGTTGTCGTCGAGCACGTAGACGCGTTGGTTGGCGAGCGGCCGACCGATCGGCACGGGATCCTCGTCGCCGACGCGCGCCGTCGTCGACCAGACGGTGGTCTCGGTCGGCCCGTACACGTCGTGCAAGGCCCCCACCGCGCTGCGCAACGTCTGCGCCAGTGCCTTCGGCAACGCCTCGCCCCCGACCAGCATGTGGCGGAGCTTGCGCAGGGCCGGCAACGCGGTCGGGTCGTGCAGCAGCATCGCCGCCAGCGACGGCGTGCACTGGAAGTGCGTGACGCCGTGGGCCGTGATCAGCTCGGGGATCGTCGCCGGCCCGTGGCTGGCCGCCGCCGGCACCGCCGCGCAGCTGGCCTTGGCGGCCGCGGTGGCCAGATCGCAACGCTTCTTGACCTCGAGCAGCTTCGGCAGGTGCTGCAGCACGACGTCGGTCGGCACCCCGTAGTCGATCAGGCACGCGACCTCGTCGACGCCCAGGCCGCGCAGGCGGTCGACGATGCGCACGCAGTCGTCGACGCTGCCGAACAGGCCGCTGGTGCGGTAGTAGCGTTCGAAGCTGAAGTCGAGCAGCGCCTCGAAGTCCTCGGCGGTCAGCCCGCCGCTGAGCATCGCGTCGAGTTCGCCCGGCTTGTCGACGCGGTTCTTGAAGGCCGGGAACGACCACGCGGCCTGTTTGACGAGGTCGAGACTGCTGCGCAGATAGCCCTTCATCGGCCCGCGCACGACCTCGCGCACCGCGTCGTCGCTGTCGCCGACGAACGTGTGCAGCATCAACGTGACGCGCCCTTCGCCGGCGTGGCCGGCGGTGCGCCAGGCGTCGCGGTAGACGGTCAGCTTGTGCTGCAGTTCCTCGAGGCTCTGGCCGAGCAGGTGGGTCAGCACGAACGCCCCCGCCTCACCGGCCTGTCGGTAGGTCTCGGGATTGCCGGCGATCGTCACCCAGGTCGGCAGCTCCTTCTGCACCGGCCGCGGCAGCGTGCGGATCCGGTGCAGCTTGCCGTCGTGACCGGGGAACTCCTGCTCCTCGCCGCGCCACAGCGCCTGGATCTGCCGGATCGCCGTGAACATCGCATTCTTGCGATCGACGAAGTTCTCCGGCCGCAGCACGAAGTCGCGGGCGTGCCAGCCGGCCGCGAAGGCGATGCCGACGCGGCCGTGCGACAGGTTGTCGACCAGCGCCCAGTCCTCGGCGACGCGGATCGGGTGGTGCAGCGTGACGACACACGAACCCGCCCGGATCGCGACGTTCTGGGTGATCGCCGCCACCGCGGCACTGGCGACGGCCGGGTTCGGATACAGGCCGCCGAAGGCGTGGAAGTGCCGTTCGGGCGTCCAGATCGCCTCGAAACCGTGCTGGTCGGCGAACCTGGCACCTTCGGTCAGCAGCCGGTACTTGTCCTCGGCGAACTCGCCTTCGTCGCTGGCGAAGTAGAACAGGCTGAACGTGATCGGCCGGGCCTGCAGCGGCGCGACCGCCTTCTGCCGCTGGGCATGGGCGTTCTCGCCGCTGTGCACGACCACCGTGAAGCCGCGGCACAGGGTCCACAACAACTCGAGCACCGAGATGTCGAACGACAGGCTGGTGACCGCCAGCCAGACGCCGCGCGGGTCGGCACCAGCCGCCGCGGGGTTCACGCCCAGCACCCGATCCATGCCGACGAAGAAGTTGGCGACGTTGCGATGGCGCACCATCACGCCCTTGGGGCGGCCCGTCGAGCCCGAGGTGTAGATCAGGTAGGCGAGGTCGTCGCCGGTGGCCGGATCGTCGCCGAGCGGAGCGGCCGCGGCGATCGCCGCCGCATCGGCGTCGAGGTCGACGCGCGCACACGCCACCACCGGGGCCGCCGCGGCACTGCCGGCGTCGGTCACCAGCGCGCGCAGTTCGGCGTCCTCGGCCATGAACTGCAGCCGCTCGCGCGGGTAGCTGGGGTCGAGCGGCACGTACGCCGCCCCACAACGCTGCGCCGCCAGCGCGGCGGCGACCATGCCGATCCCGCGCTGCGTGCACAGGCCGACGCGGTCGCCGCGCCCGACGCCGCGCTGCCGCAACCACCCGGCCAGGTGGTCGACGCGGCGCTGCAGTTGCGCATAGTCGAGCCGTTCGTCCCCGACCACCAGGGCCACCGCCGTCGGCGTCGCCGCCGCCTGGGCCAGGAACTGCCGGTGCACACACGGTTCGACGGCCGGCGCGGTGTCGGTTTCGTTCCAGGCGTGGATCAGCCGTTGCAGTTCGGCGTCGTCGAGGATCGGCACCTGCCGCAGCGCCTGCTGCGGCTGTGCGGCCGCCGCACGCGCGAACACCGCGAGGCGTTGCGCCACTGCCGTGGCTCGCGCCGCGGGCAGCGAGTGGCCGTCGAAGTGCAGCACCACGGCCCCGTCGGCGGCGACCGCGAAGGTCAAGGACCCGGCCGCGACCGGCGGAGCGCCAGGCCCGGCCCAGATCCGCACCGCTGGTTCGAGGACGACGTTCCAGGGCAGCACGTCGCTGCGGCGCACGACCAGGTCCCGCAGCAAGGGACCGGGGGCGGCGGCGAGTTGCCGTTCGGCCGCGGCCAGGGCCTCGGCGACGGGGGCGGCGAAGTCGAACTGCAACGGCAGCGGCGGAGCGACGACCGCGAAGGCCGATGTGGCCGCGAGCAGGGGCGCCGTTTCGGTGTTCTGCCAGCCAACCGCGAACTCGGCCCGAGCACTGTGGCGGGCCAGGAACGCCGCACACAGCGCCGCCGCAGCCCGGGCGGTGCCGAGCGGGGCCAGCGGCACGGCCACCTGCGCTGGCGCGGCCGACTCGGCGGCCGGTTGGCCTTCGGGTACCGGCAACGGCTCGGCACCGCGGAGCAGCGCCGCCCAACGTTCTTCGTGGGGAGCGGACGCAGCGGCGAGTTGGTCGAGCTGTTCCAGCTGGGCTGCGGCGAGCCGCGGCAGCACGGCCCCGGCCACCACCCCGTAACGCGCGAACAGTTCGCTGGTCATCGGCGTGCCGCGCAGGCACCGGCAGCGCGAGAAGCGCAGTTCGCCGTCGGCCACCGCGACCGTCAGTTCGTCGTCGGCAACTGCCAGCACCGTGCCCGGCGCCTTGCCGCCACCGCCGACGACGGCGACCTCGCCCGGCACGAACACACCGTGCGGCGCGACCAGTTTGGCGATCGCCAGCGGGTTCTTGTAGCCGCCGTGGTCGAGGCCGCGCACCAGCGCACCGACCGCCGCCGCCGATTGCGTGCAATCGACGACACCCAGGTGCCTGGGCCGCTGGTGACGACCGAACCAGCTGCGCTGCGTACGATCCTGGACGCGCGGCGCCAACGTGTCGCTGCCGATCCGTTCGCAGAGTTCCGCGAACGACTCCTGGGCGTGCTGGAAGCACCGCGCGTTCAACGTGAACGCGGTGTCGTCGGGTTCGATCGCGAACAGGCGCTGCACCAGGATCGCGCCGGTGTCGGCGCTGGCCTCGATCGTGTGCCAGGTGACCCCGTGCTCACGCTCGCCCTGCAGGATCGCCCAGCAGGTCGCGTTCAGGCCCGCGTAG
>JRYL01008207.1_pt1 | contig 10715 bp, 5 predicted proteins | sample 235391 | NCBI WGS metagenome assembly JRYL01 (sample SAMN03074223, study PRJNA261481) | activated sludge metagenome | biome: Wastewater Treatment Plant; feature: Wastewater; material: Activated sludge; isolation source: activated biomass of a wastewater treatment plant treating wastewater from... ... | reverse complement strand
CCGACGAGCGCGACGCGGCAGCCGCGGCGGACCCGGCAGGCGACGCACCCGCCGCACCCCGGATCGGCCACTACACCGTGTTGCGTGAACTCGGCCGCGGCGGCCAGGCCACCGTGTACCTCGCCCGCGACGAACGCCTGCAGCGCGACGTCGCGCTGAAGGTGCTGCCGCGCACGTTCGCGTCGGCCCAGCAGGAACTGCGCCTGCAGCGCGAGGCGACCACCGCCGCCCGCCTCGACGACTCCGGCATCTGCCCGATCTACGAGGTCGGCAACGACGGCACGCACGCGTTCCTGGCCATGCGCTACGTGGCCGGCCAGACGCTCGCCGAACGCTGCGCTGCCGCGCGCGCGACCGGCCCGCTGCCGTGGCGCGACGTCGTGACCCTGTTCGCGCGACTCTGCGACAGCCTGCACCTTGCGCACACCGCTGGCGTCGTGCATCGCGACATCAAGCCCGGCAACGTGATGCTCGAGCCGTCCGGCCAGCCGGTGCTGCTCGACTTCGGTCTCGCCCTCGATGCCGAGAGCGACGGCCCCCTGCTGACCCGCAGCGGCGACGTGTTCGGCACGCCCGCCTACCTGCCACCCGAACGGCTGCTCGGCCACGCGCGCGGTCAGGACCCGCGCGGCGACCTGTGGGCGGTCGGCGTGTGCCTCCACGAAGCGCTGACGCTCGAACGGCCGTTCGCCGCGCCGACCCTCGACGGCCTGTACCGCGCGATCCTGACCAGCGAACCACCGCCGTTGCGATCGCGCCTGCGCGGGCTGCCGCGCGACCTCGAAGCCGTCTTGGCGACCTGCCTCGAGAAGACCCCGGAACGCCGCTACCAGACCGCCGCCGACCTGGCCGCCGACCTGCGCGCGGTGTTGGCCGGCGAGCCGATCCAGGCCCGTGCGCCGGGCCCGTGGCGCCGACTGGGGCGCTGGCACGTGCGCAACGCGCCGTTGGCGATCGGCCTGTGGGCGCTGCTGCTCGGTCTTTGGGTCGTGATCGGCGTACAGCGCACGATGCTGCGCGAGGTCGAGGCCGCACGCGCCGAGGCCGACCAGCTCAACGACTTCCTGATCGAGAAGATGCTGCTCGCCGCGACGCCCGACCAGGCCCGCGGCCGCGAGCCCAGCGCCGGCGAAGTGCTCGACGCGGCGGCCGGCAACGTCGCCGCGACGTTCGCGGGCCCGACCCGGATCGCCGGCATGCTGCACCACGTGCTGGGCCGGGCCCAGCGATCGATCGGCCGCCGGGCCCCGGCCGGGGCGGCGTTCGAGCAGGCCTTCGCGATCCGCGAGCTGGTGCTCGGCCCGGACGCGCGCGAGACGCTGCAGTCGCGGTTCGAGCGCTGCCGCGCCTGGCGGGACGCCGATCGACTGACCGACGCCGAACGCGAGATCGAGGCACTCCTGGCCGTGCAGACGGCCCGCTTCGGCGGTGACGACGACGACACGTTGAACTCGCGCCTCGAACGCGCCTTGCTGTGGATGTCGCTCGGACGCACCGCCGACGCCGCCCGGGAATGTGCGGCCGTCGCCGAACTGCGGCAGCAGACCAGCGGCGACGGCTCGCGCCAGCACCTCGAGGCGCTGCACCACCACGGCCGTTGCCTGGCCAATCTCGGTCGCCGCGCCGAGGCCGAGCCGATCGTGCGCGCGGTCCTGGCCGGCCGCCGCAAGCTGCTCGGGAACGACGCGGTGCAGGTCGAACGCTCGCTGTCGGACCTTGCCGCGCTGCTGCACGACCTGGCGTCGTTCGACGGCGTCGATGCCAAATGGGCGGAAGCCGAGGCGGCCTACGCGGAGAGCCTGGCGCTGGTGCGCCGCATCTACCCACCGAACCACCCGTCGTACGCGACGGCGGTCAACAACGTCGCCACGTTCTGGCAGGATCGGGCCGGCGACAGCAAGGACCCGTCGGAGGCCAAGGAGTTCCGTTCACGCGCCGAGGCGATGTTCCGCGAATCGCTCGGCCTGCGCGAAGCCAGCGACGGCCCTGAATCGTCGCGGGTCGCCACGGTCTGCAACAACCTCGGCATGCTGCTGCTGCAGGACCGCCGCTTCGCCGAGTCGCAACCGCTGCTCGAACGGGCCCTGGCGATCCAGACGCGACTGCGAGGCTCGGAGCATCTCGAGACGTTGAAGGTTCTGCAGAACCTCGCGTTCTGCCATCTGCACCGCGACGGACCGGCGGCGGCCCTGCCGTACTTCGACGACGCGGTGCGGCGGCTCGAGCAGAACCGCGACGTCGACCCGCAGATCGCCGCGACGATGCGGGGGTCGTGGCTGCGGACGGTGCTGGCGACCGACGACCGCGAACGCGGCCTCGCGGTCGTCGACGAGTTCTACCTGACCCTGGTGCAGCTGCGCGGCGCCGGCTCGGCGGAAGCCCGCCAACTGGCGAAGCGAGCCGCCGAGGCCCTGCGCCAGGTCGACCGCGCAGCCCAGGCCGCGGCGTGGGACGAACGCGCCGCCGCCCGCTGACGCAGGATTTTTCGGTGCCACATCGCCCGCGACCTCCGGCTGACGTCGGCATGACCCGCCAGAAACTGTCCTTGCCAGACCCCGTGCCCGGCCAGACCCTGCAGCAGCTCGCCTACCTCGAGGCCTACGACGCCGTGCTCGACTGCGACTACGCCTTCCTCGCCTGGCAGGAGACCGACGGCGACGGCAGCGTGCGCGTGCGCATCCGGTCGTCGCAGACCGCCGGCGCGGTGTTCGAGGCCGACGCGATCGCCCGGCAGGCCCGTTCGGCCGGCGCGCGCGGCGAACCCGCGTTCGCATGGGGCTATTCGTTCGACCCGTCGCCGAGCGACCCGCGCTGCATCCGCTTCCGCGTCCTGGTCGAGGACGGCAAGCCGGCGGCGATCGAGATGTTCGTGCAATTGCGGCGCGCCGACGGCCAATCGGCCGAGCCGCAACAGGTCACGTTCGCGTGGCCGGGCCGGCAGTCGGCGGTCGGCGGCTGAGCCAGCGGCGTCGCCCTAGTCGCGCCGTTTGCCGACGAACACCCCACCACCCTGGTGCAGCGTCAGCGACTTGCCGTCCGCGCCGAACTCCAGTTTGACCTCGTGGTCGAAGTCGGCGCGGAACTCGCGTTCCCCCTGGAACAGCATCCCGAACGCGCGTTGGCCGTCGCCCTGGGCGAGCAACTTGCCGTTCTCGAACCGCACGTGCAGGTTCAAGTCGATCTGCGCCAGGTGGAACGTGCCGACGATCTGCGCCTGCAACTCGGCCGGTACCGGCAGGTCCTTGACGACGAACTCCGGAATCGCCAACACCGACCTCACCAGGTCCTTCGCGAGTCGTTCGCTGCTCGCCTGTTCGAGGTTGCTGACCACCGCGACGTGCAGGTCCGGTCCGGGCAGGTGGATCAGCACCGAGTTGAAGCCGTGGATGCCGCCACCGTGGTGCACGGCGCGTTGCCCGAGCAATTCGGTGACGACCAGCCCGAAGCCATAGCCGGTGTTGGACCCGTCCGGCAGCACGGTCGACTTGCACATGCGCGTGTAGTCCTCGGGCGTCACCACCTTGCCGCCCGCGAGCGCCATCGACCACCGCACCAGGTCCCCGGCGTTCGCCAGCAGCGCGCCCGCGGCACCGGGCTGGCTCATGCCGAGCGCCTCGTCGTTGGCGAGCCGGCCATTGCGTACGGTGTAGCCCTGCGCGCGGTTCTTGATCAAATCGCCATTGCTGTCGTAACGCAATCGGCGCAAACCGAGCGGTTTGGCGAGCTCGTCGGCGACCACCTTCGCGTAGCTCTTGCCGTGCACCTTCTCGAGCACCATGCCGAGCAGGTAGTAGCCGGTGTTGTTGTAACGGAATTCGGTGCCGGGCTCGAAGTCGAACGGCTTGTCGGCGACCAGCGCCAGCAGTTCGGCGTGCGACAGTTCCATCGGCCACAGCTTCTGCCAGGCCTCGCCGACGTCGGTGTAGCTCGGGATGCCGCTGGTGTGGTCGAGCAACTGCTCGATGGTGACGCGCTTGCCCTGTAGCGGGAACTCGGGCACGTGCTTGCCGAGTTCGTCGGCGAGCGACAGCTTGCCGTCGCGCGCGGCGCGCACGACCAGAGCCGCAGTGAACTGCTTGGTCACCGAGCCGATGCGGAACATCGTCTGCGCGTCGGCCGGCGCGTCGAACTCCAGGTCGGCCTTGCCGTAGCCCTTCTCGACGAGCACCTCGCCGCCGCGCGCGATCGCCACCGAGAAGCCGACCGCCGGCGGTTTGGCGAGCCGCGCCGCGACGACGGCGTCGACCTTGGCGAGCAGGTCGGGATCGCTGCGTTCGGGGCTCTGGGCAGCTGCTGACCCGGCCAGCAGGATTGCAGCGACGATGCAGAACGGCTTCGGCGAGGTGCGCATGGGCCGCCCACGATAGCGGCACGTTCGACCACCATCGCGGCGAAACGGGTCGGGAATGTCGCCACTCCCGACCCCGCAGACCTCACTTCTTGGCGAGCTGCTGCGCCACGGCGAACTTCAGCAGCGCTTCGCTGCCCGAGCCGACCGTGACCAGCGCGATCTTGCCGGCGCGATCGACGACCGCCAGGGTCGGGATGCCGCGCACGAAGTAGTCCTTGAAGTTCTGTTCGGTGCCGACGACGAACGGGTAGTCGATGCCGGTGTTGTTCTTGAACGCGGTGATGTGCTCGACGTAGCCCTCGCCCTCGGCGATGTCCTTGACCGACGCGCCACCGGACTGCATCTGGTCCTTGTTGGCCGGCAGGTAGCCGTTGGCGTAGAAGCGCGTCAGGCCGAGCACCACCAGACCGTCCTTCTTGTGGTGGTTGTACATCTCGTTCAGCGCGGGCATCACGGCGCGGCACGGGCCGCACCAGGTCGCCCAGAAGTCGACCAGCACGACGTTGCCCTTGAGCGCGCTGAGCGCCTTGGCTTCGCCGCCGACCCAGGTGTCGCTGACGACATCCGGCGCGGTCTGGCCGATCAGGTTCTTGCGCAGCGTCACGTAGCTCATCGTGCGCTCGTCGGCGAGCCCTTCGGCCGCCAGGTACTGCGCCTTCGCGCCGTCGATGTTGCCAGCGGCCGCCTCGACGTCGCCGATGGTCAACAGCAACGACGCCTTGGCCGGACCTTCGGCCTTCTCGGCGGCGGCGGTCAGCATCGCCTTCGCTTCGGCGACCGCGCCGGTGCCGAGCAACGCCATCGGCAGCGCGTTGTTGCGCACCATGTCGACGGTGCGCTTGACGTCGGCGGCATTCTCGTCACCGAACTTGGCGATCAGGAACTTGCCGGCCTCGACCGCGGCCTTCGGGTTGTCGGCGTTGCGCACGATGCCCGGCAGCGCGTCGAGCAGCAGCTTCTTGTCGTTGGTGGCGTCGAAACGCTGCCACTCGCTGGCCGCGAACGCGGCACGGAACTTGTCTTCCGGCTCGCGCAGGCTGCTGCGCAGCTTGCCGAGCTCTTCGGACAACTTCTTGAACTCCTCGCTGTTGCGCTCGACCCCGCGCAGCTTGCCCATCGCCTCCTGCATCGCGTCGCGCTGCTTCTGCAGCTCGGCGTGCAAGGTGCGCACGGCGTCGAGCTTGCTGGCCGAGGCATCGGTCTGGCCCTGTGCCGCGGCGAAGCCGATCGGCACGAGCAGGAGGAGCGGCGAGAGGAAACGTTGGATCTGGTTCATGTTGGTGCGCCTGGCACGCAGGCGTCGGGGGGTTTGAGCTGGCGAAGATAGCGGCGCACGACCTCGACGCGTTCGCGAGACGAGGATGGGACAGGAGCCAGGCGCCGGCCTCCGGCCCGACGCGTGCCAACCTGGCAAGTCCGGCCGGATGTCCCGAATTTGCGTGCTGCGCTGCGCTCGGCCCTGCGCAGGACCGACCCGCCCCGCCGCCTTCGGTTCCAGTCCGCGGGGTGGCCAGCTCGCCGGCGTTGGGCGCGCTCGCGGCGCCAAGCTCCAGCGGCAACCACACCGGGCTAACGAACGATCTTCGCCATCTCCAGGGTCAGTGCCAGATCGGCCTGGACCTCGACCTCCTGCTCCGGCGCGGCATGGTGAAAGCTCGCCGCACGGATCTTGTACTTGCCGGCCGGCAGGTACATGACACATGGGTCCTTGTCCGATGGCCGGTGAAGGATCGTCGCGTTCGCCAGCTTCTCGTCCAGGAACCGCACCCGCACCGGCGCATCGGCGCCAACCGCCTCGACCCGCAAGCGAACCTCCACGCGATGGAGTGACTCGCGCAGCTGCAGGTACACCGTGTCGCTCTCCGGGAGACCCGGCCCCACCTCGAAGTCAGGGTTCGCCAGACTGGCCTTGAACCACGGCGAGCTGACCTTCGGAACGACCTTGTAGGAACCATCCTCGAGCCAGCAGCTGGAATCCACGACCGAGATCGTCGATCTCCTGATCCTGTCGTAGACGGACATCGGCACCTCGAGCGGCTTGCCACGAGGATCGACGACCTTGAAGTGGATCTCCCGGGCCAGGACCTTGAGATCCTGCTCCAGGAACACCGGCGTGATCTCCTTCCAGCGGCTCAGCGGCCACGAGACCTCCCAGACCGTTCCGTTGGTCATCGTGGCCCTGCAGGTCATCACCACGGGAACGTCGACGTTGCTCGGCGCGCCCACCACGCAGATGCAGTTCGGGAAGCGGCGCTCCAAGGCGGCCAGGTTCGGCGGCAAGGACGTCAGGACGTGGATGCCTCTGTCCAATTCGCCTTGGGGGGTCCATTCCCACCTCGCAACCTGCAGTCCTGCCGGGATCTCGGCCACGCAGCCCCAGACCTCGGCCATGACCAGGGCAATCTCGGCCGGCGGCGTCGTCTCGTAGTGGGCGGATTGCGTGGTCAGGGGATGATGCCCTTCGAGCCATTGGTTGAGCTTGAGCTTCCTCTGGGGGAGCCCGCGGAACACCGCCTCCCCCTTGGCATCGGTCTGCACGACCCACTCGGGGTCGACGGAGAACGGGTTGCCGATCGAGAACTCGGCACTCGGGATCGAACGGTCTGCCGATGTCGATCCGCGCAGCACGAGTTTCACTCCCTCCATCGGGTTGCCCTGCGTGGAGAGAGCGCGCACCGCGATCGATCCTCCGACTCGCAAGGCGACCGACTGCGCTTCGAGGTCGGCTGCCGTCAGGGGATGCGGCAGGTAACCGTCAGCGACGACGAACGCATCGCCAACGGGACGGGTGTCCCAGACCAACATCCCGTCCGCATCCGAACGCGGCTGCGACTCGTCGAGGCTCAACTGGGTCTCCTGGTCGGCCGGCATCGAAAGCACGGCACCTTCGATCGGCTCACTGCTGGCGGCATCGCGAACCGTGATGCGCCAACGCACCGGCTTGCGTTCGGCGAGTTCTGGACCGACCGCCGCCACCGGCTTCGGCCCGGACGCAGCTGCGTCGGTGGCAGTCGAGCCGACCGGCGGGGCGCTCTCCCGAGAACCGGCGAGGAGCCAGACCAGGAAGGCTGCCAGGACACCAAGGCCCACGAGAACAAGTGGTTTCACCATGGTTCGTTCAGGCTGGTTCATGCTTCGCCCTGCGGAACACAGCGGTCAAGGACAAGTACAGGGGTAATACACGGTCGGCAAGTTGAAGAGGTCTTCACAGGGGGCCGTGGCGCAGGCGTGCGTAAGGCACTCCCAGGCAGTGATTTCCCCCTCGCTGTTCACGTTGGCGGCAACCTGGCAGTAGGGACTTCCAGCGCCAGGAAGATCGCACGTGCAGGTCCACCGTCCGTCGTCGAGATGGCTCTGGCTGCAATCTCCGTAGTCGGGCTGGCACATCAACGTCGTGCATCCTCGCCAGAAGAGATCGCCTCCGCCCCCAATGGTGAAAATGCCCATGCAGTCTCGTTCGTCCGGGAGCGCAGCATAGTACCGCGCCTCACTGCGTTTGGGGGCTGCCGGGTCCAGGTCCGCCTGAACTGCAGCCGGACCCGCCATGAGAACTGCCGAGAGAATCGTCTTCGAAATGCCGTCCAGCATCGCTTCACCTCGTTCTTCCGCACGTTCGGAACCCACGCGGCACATCGCCTGCAGTGACTTGGCCCCGACCACTGCATAAGAGAGAGAGAGAGAGAGAGAGAGTCAAGGGCCCAAACCAAGAAATCCGCGAAAACCCCGTATCCGCGGTGGATTGCTCGCCCCGCCACCCGAACGCGCGGGCTCGATGCCCTGCGACGGCGCCGCACCACGAACCGACGCCGAGCCGGGTGCATCGCCCGACGTTTCGAGTACCCTGACCACATCCTCCGGTCGCCACCGAGGATTGCATGCGACACCAACCCCACCCCTACGCCCGCGTCCTGCCCCTGGCCCTGCTGGCCGCCTGCGCCACCGAACCCGACCCGGCGCCGACCTCGCAGCCGCAGATCGAATGGCAACGTTCGCTCGCCGACGCGCGCGCCGTGGCCGCCGCCGAGCAGCGCCCGCTGCTGTTCGCGGTCAACATGGACGGCGAGAGCGCCAGCGACCGCATCACCCACGAGAACTACCGCGAAGAGGCGCTCGTCGCGGCCACGCGCGGGTACGTGCCGTTGGCGGCGAGCCTGTTCCGGCACAATCCGCGCGACTACGACGACCAGGGCCGCCGCATTCCCTGTCCGCGCCTTGGTTGCATGACCTGCGGCGAGCATCTCGCCGCCGAACCCGAACTGTTCGCGGGGCCGCTCGCCGACGGGCCGCGCGTGGCGCCCCGCCACGTCGTCGTGCAGCCCGATGGCCGAAAGAGTCTCGACCTGTCGCTGAGCTTCGATCTGGCCGACGTCACCCGCGCGATCGTCGCTGCCGCCCCACCGCCGCCAGCTGGGCCTGCCGCTGGTGACGATTGGGACACGCTCGCCGCGCAGCGCAGCGATGCCGGCCGGCGCCGCCTCGAGGCGAAGATCCTCGCCGAACCGGGCCCAGCGGCCCGGATCGCCGCGCTGCGGGCCATCGCCGCGCACGGCGACGCCGGCTCGCTCGATGCGTTGCGCCTGTGCGCCGCCGACCTGCCGACGGCAGCACCCGACGTGCGCAGTGCATTCGTCGCCACCGTGCGGCGCCTGCAGCTCGGCACCGCGGTGGCCACCGTGCTGCGCGAGTTCGTGCAGACGATCGCGATCGACGACGGCGAACGCCTGCCCGATCCCGAACGCTGGCTCGCCGCCCTGGCGGCGATCGACGGCGACAGCGCGGCGACGAAGGCGTTCCTCGCCGCGTGCGGCGCGGTCGACACCTACGGTGCTGCCGACGGCCTGCGCTGGGCCGAAGTCGAAGCGCTGGCCGCAGCCGCGCGCGAACAGGCCCAAGGGGCCGGACCGGCGCCCGATCCGTTCACCGTCGAGCTGCCGGAGGCAGTGGCCTTGGAGGCCGAGCTCGAAGCGCTCGACGCCGCGCTGCAGGATCGGCGCGACGACGCCGAGCTGCGGGCGCGCTTCGCGAAAGCGTCGCTCGACCTCGCGCGGCGCCGGATCGACAGCGGTGGCCGCGACGTCGCGATCCTGCTCGCCGACGCGGAACTGGCGTTCGCGCGCGCCCTCGCCAGCCAACCCGGACGTGCCGATTGGTGGATCCACCGTGCGCGGGCGGCGTTCCTGCAAGGCAACTTCGCCGCCCAGGTCGCCCACGCGCGCGCGGCATTGCGCGCGGCCGGGGCTGGCGAGCTCGCGGCCTTGCCGATGCACACGCCGGTGCACGACACGACGCTCGTCGAGGCCCTGCGTTGGCTCGGCGACGGGGCGTTGCGGCAGTTCGGGACGCTCGACGACGCGGAGCTGCAGCGGCGGTTGGCGCACGATTGCCTGCGCGCCCTGGCGTTCGTCGCCACCAGTCCGTTCGGCGACGACAACGATTGGACCGCGTTCGCGAGCGCGTGTGGCCTGTTCGGCCTGTGGCGCGAACAGTTCCACGCCGCGCGACTCGGCGCCCTGCGGCTGCCGGCCGCAGCGGGCGTGCGCCAGATGCTGCATCAGGCTTTGTGGGCTGGCGGGCGCGCGCACCGCGTCGCCGACGTCGGCGATGCGATCGTGCAGGAGCTGGCTCGCGAGGTGGTCGAAGCGCCCGAGCGTGCCGGGGCATGGTGGTACGCCGGCTATGCGCACCTGCTGCACGCCGAGAACGAGCGGCGCGCCGAGCGCCACCCTGCGGCGATCGCCGCATATGCGCACGCGCGCCAGCGCTTCGCCGAGGCCGGCTCCGCCGAGCCGGCGTTCCAGCCGAGCTGTTCACTGCACGAAGCGTTGTGCTGGCTCGGTCAGGGATTTGCCGCGGTGCGCCAGCACGACCGCGACGCGGCGGCGGGCTGCCTGCTCAAAGCGGTCGCGATCGGCGCGGACCTGACCACGGTGCGCGACGGACTCGGCTACGACGTCTTCGACCTGGTCGACAAGGTCTTCGAATGGCGGGCGCGCGGGCCGAGCCCGGTCGATGCGCAGCAGCTGTTCTGGCAGCTCGACACGTTCGCGCCGACGACGGCGTTCTGGGCGGTGGCGATCGCCGACAGCCAGTTGCGCGAGGCCCTGCGCGCCGACGGCCGCAATCCGGTGCGCACGATGCGCGACACCGTCGATGCCGCCGGCGAGCCGATCCGGATGGAACTCGGTCTGCCGAACGACGAAGGCGACGGCTACCTGCGCACCTCGATCGCGATCCTGCGCCAGGTTCGGGCTCGGCTGCAGACGCCCGAGGACCGGCACTTGCTCGCCCAGGCGGACACGATCTGGGCCGAACGCAACCTCGAGCGCGGGCGCGACGAGGGCGTCGAGGCGGCCCTGCGCGAGGC
>JRYL01010640.1_pt1 | contig 10760 bp, 8 predicted proteins | sample 235391 | NCBI WGS metagenome assembly JRYL01 (sample SAMN03074223, study PRJNA261481) | activated sludge metagenome | biome: Wastewater Treatment Plant; feature: Wastewater; material: Activated sludge; isolation source: activated biomass of a wastewater treatment plant treating wastewater from... ... | reverse complement strand
CGACTTTGACGGGACCTTGGGGAGGCACCGGAGCCGCACAGGTTGTTGCCATGGTTGCTGAAGGCGAAGTTCGCCTCCCCACAGAACAGGGTGTTTCCGTGGTGGAACTCCGTCGTCGTCCCGGCACGGCAGCAATACTCCCACTCCGCCTCGGTGGGCAACCGATACTGGTAGCCCACCGGCAGGCGGCCTGCTGCGTGCTCGCTGGCCGTGAGCTCTGCGCAATAGGCCATCGCGTCGTGCCAGTTCACCCGTTCCACGGGTCGGTTGGCGCTGTTCGGCCACGCTGCACCCTGGAAGAACGACGGGTTGTTCCCCATCACCGCCTGGTACTCCGCCTGCGTGACCTCGTACCTCGCCATCCAGAACGGCCGGCTGATCGTGACCTGGTGCACAGGCTGCGACTGCGGCTGGTTGAAGTACGGCGCGGTCAGCAACGGCGTCACCGGCGACCCCATCGAGAACGTCCCCGGCGCAATCGCCACCATGTTGAGGCTCGCCGGCGGCGCAGCGACGATCGACAATGCCAACTCATTGTCGCCCAACGCCAGCGTCATCGATGCAGAATCCAGATCGATCGACTGCAAATCCCAAGCCATGCCAAGGAACGATGGGTTGGACGGGATCGTCAGCGAGTGCGAAACCGAGCCACTGGCTCCGAACACTCCCGCAAAGGCGCTCGACGAATTGGCGGGTTCCACACGCAGCAGGCCCTGCACCGTGAAACCAGGAACCACACAGGGCCGCGTGCCGGCGAACGGTGGCATGCACCACAAGACCGTATAGAGGTTGCCCGCAGCCTGCACGGGATGCGTCAACCCGAACGTCGCCGTCTGCCCGAGCACCGCCGGGGCCAGCACCTGCATCGTGCGGCCAGTGGCCTGGCACGGCAGGGCGGCGGCAAGGGCCGCGAGAGCACCAATCGCGAGTAGTCTGTCCATGGCATTTCCTGCAGGAGTACGCAGAGGGGGTTCGCGCCCAGGAAGTCCAAGCTGCATTCCCGGACCACCCGGGCCGGCGCACTTCCAGCTTAACGTCGCCCCAGCCGCTCCGACCAGCCAGTGCAACCTGCGGAGATGCGCTCTCCCGGCCTCGTTTTCGGTTCGGCGGATACACACCTCGTTCGCTCCATCCCCCAAGCTGCGACCGCCTCTCGCCCAATCATCCCTTCGGCAAGCCGGCGCCTCCGTCCAGTTCACGGTCGTTGCGACCCGACGGCGCACGGCACCGCTGCATGGCGGTCTTGGCAGCACTCGCCGCAACAGCTCCGCGTTGGCTGAGTAGGCGACTCACGAATCGACGACCGATGACCACTCCTCCGGAGCGATGCCTGCTTGCTGTCGCACTTTGGCGCACCGCGCTGGAGGCAAGCCCACAGCGACGGCCTTGCGCAGACTGAGGACAGCTTCACGCCGTCTGCCCATGAAGATGTGGACCCTGGCATCCAGGACCCAGACCTCGGGCTCCTCAGCCAGCTCCCTGCGCAGCTGGTCCAGCACTGCGGTTGCCCGCTCGACGTTGGGGAGCTTCTCCCACATGCCACCGAGCATCTCCAAGAAGTCCACTGGCCTGGCGCCTCGAGCAGCGCGATCGAGTGTGCCGCGCACCAGCTCGGCTTCGGCCTCGTCGAGCCGCCCGAGAACGGTGAGAACGCGCGCCAGTACGATGTATGCGTAGCCGTTGCGGGGGCTCTTCTGCAGGGCCTCGCGGAGGATCGGCTCCGCTTCTGCATGCCGGTTGAGCCCAACGAGCGCCGTAGCCCACATCACGAGGACCGGCGAGGTCCTCCGACCACGCGAGATGAGGCCGGCGACCAGCTCCAGGGTACGCGGGAAGTCACCGCGATCCCTCTGCTGCCAACCATCGGCCTCGTCGACGTGGTTGCGCATCTGTCCCAGGTACGCCTGCCAGGATGGTCCATGCCGGCGCTCCGCATTGCGCTGCTCGATGTCGTCCAACTCGGCACGCAGGGCATGACCATCGCTCCGCTTGCCGCGCAACCTCAGCCGCGCCAATTCGACGACGTGCCGATCCTCCGCCGGGAGACGGGCCAGCGCCCGATCCATCAATGCCAGTTGTTCGTCGAGGGAGAAGTCGTAGTCGATCGCGCGTTGCAGCACCGGTGCAGGAATCGCCTTCGCAAGGAAGAACACCGCGGAATCGTCGACGCGCGGCGCGACGATCTCGAAATGGTCTGCGAGATACTCCATCACCACGTGGATGTGGGGCAGCCAGGGATGGTGATAGTCCTGGTGGATCACGATCGAGCATCCCGGCACCAAGTCGGGGAAGAAACTCGCGACAACACGCTTGCCGAGGGCCTCGGTCTTGGCGATGTCCACCATCAACACCTCGATCGGCTGACTTCTCCATGGTACGACATGGAAATCGCCCTCATGCACCTCGAGCAAATCGCGCACGGGAGCAACCTGGCGCTCGAAGATCGCGCGCGTGGATTCTCCGATACCCACCGTCTGGTGGAGCATCCTGGCGATGAAATCGATCGTGGGTTCATCGTTGACGAGAAAGTTGTCGAAGCAGTGGACCCGATGGCGCTGTATGTCGAAACCCGGATTGGCGCGTAGCCCTTGGGCCAGGAACCAAGCGGATTTCCCCAGGAACGACCCCGCATCGACGATCGCGCCCTTGCCGGCGTAGAAGTCCTTGGCAAGGTGGTAGAAGAGCAGGCTCTCGCGACCGCCTAGCATGCCCACGGGCGCATGCTGCAGTGGCGGGGAACCTGTGAGCCAGGGGCGTGCCTTGAAGATGACGTGGGTCATGAGTGTCATGGGGGATGGCCGTCGAGTTGCCCAACGCAATCCTCGCGCCGAGGCGAGTGCGGGCAGGAAGGAGGAGCTGCAGTCCACGACCATCCAGGCCTGTACAGCAGCACCCTGCCACAGTACCAACTTCGCCTGTGAGCGGCGGTCGGAATCCATGTGAGGGTCTTCAGGTACTCGTGTGGGTCCTCGAAGACTGCGCGACCGGTCGTCCGGCGTCGTCGGCGAAGTCGCGCTCGGGGAATCCCCAACTTCGGGTTATCCCTACCGCAGTCCGCCTCGTCTTCCTTCGTCCCGAGACTCACCAGAGCGGCATCTCGCGACCGCCGGCACGCTTCTGCGGGCACTCCGGAACCGCGACCCCGCGCGTGCGCCGTCGGCGCGGTCGACCGCAGCACACGCCCCCGAACATGGCGCTGGGCGTCGCAAAGTCACCCACACGACTTCCTGTCGCGCCATCCGCCGCAGGCCCTGACCTTCACGCGCACGTCGGCCGAGCACGACAACCACTTCGGCTTCTGCTCGCAGAGCGGCAGAAGCCTGGCGTCAGACGAGCATGCACGACATCCGCAGGAGGAGATTCCAGCCTACCACGCGACTGCCTGCCCCCAATCAATAACCTCGCCAGTGCGACCCATACTTCTCAGCCGGCCGTGCGTCGTAGACGTACCTCCCAGCCGCCGTCTCGATGCACTTGAAGTGCCGCCGATTCGCGGTCACGCGCCGCTCCAGGGCAGCGGGCAACAGTGGCGGCTTGGTCTCCAACCATTTGGCATGGGCCACACTACGGTATTCGAGACCCTTGACACCTCGCAAGTCGGCACCGCTGATATCGGAGCCCCGTAGCCCGAGACCGTGCGTCACGATCTCACAGTCCTCGAAAACACTATCCTGAAGCGAGCAACTCACGAAACCGCACATCTCCATCTCGACCCCTTCGAACCTGGAGCCGACGAGGTCCGTGCCGGACCAGGTGCACGCCCACATCCTTGCCTTCTTCACCGACAAACCGTCAGCCAAGGACTTCAGCACCATCAATCCTGAAAGATGGGATCCACGAATGACAGCCTCTCGTAGGTCACAATCGCACAAGCGAAGTGCCGCGTAGCGGCCTCGCCCCAATGCAATCTTCCGCATGTCGTATCCCTGGACACTCAGGTCATCAAAATCCTCCGGACCAAGGCTGACCGGAGCACCCGCAGCGGAAGCAGCGGTTCTGGCTTCGTTCCAAGCACCGCTTCGAAATGCAGCGTTCCATTCGCGTTCGTCCATGAGTCACCATTCGACGACAAGCCGCGCACGCACACCAGAACATACGTTCCGGCGTGTTTCGGGCCTTCAGGGTTTCGCCTAGGGCCCCGAGAGTTCCGGAGCGCCTTGGTGTTCTACCATGGAAACAGCTCACGCAAGATCCGCCGACTTGCGACGAGCGCTCCGACGCTGCCCAGGAACGACAACGCAGCAGCTCAACCCCCTGCCGACGACCTCCGCGGGCCATTCGATGCCCACCGACTTTCGTGACGCGCCGACGGGAAGGCCAGTGCGAGGGGCTGCCGGCCGGCGCGGACCCGGAGTGGCTGGCCGCCCCCCCTTCCCGGTTGGTGCCGGGCATCGTACCCTGCGAGGGGTACTCGAACTCCCGGGTGACCCACCCGAAACCCTGAAGACCCGCCCTGAGGGCCCAACACCCATGCTCCACACCTCGAACCGCTCCATCGCGTTCGCCGCCATCCTCTCGTGTCTCGGCGGCGCTGCGACGGCGCAGTCGGCGAGCTGGGTGTTGCGCAACCTGACGCCGCACCCGAGCAGCAACGGTGCGACGACGCTCGCGTACGACGCGGCGCGCGGCGAGTGCCTCTTCTTCTCCTACGCGCGCGAGACCTGGACCTACGACGGCGTGGCGTGGGACTACCGCGGCAACCAACAGGGGCCGACCAACGGCATCCACCCGGGCGGCAGCTGCTTCGACTCCGCCCGCCAGGTGGTGGTGATGGTGGCAGGCAACCAGAGCACCGGGCAGGAGACCTGGGAGTGGAACGGGACCGCGTGGTCACGACGGCTGGTCGGCGGTCTGCCGGGGCGACACAGCTTTGCGCTGGCCTACGACGCGGCGCGCGGCAAGACGCTGCTGTTCGGCGGCAGCCGTGGGGCCAGTGTCGGCCTCGCCGACACGTGGGAGTGGGACGGCTCGACGTGGACGCAGGTCTACAACGGCGGGCCGCCGCCGCGTTCGGACGCCGCGATGGTCTACGACGCGGCGCGGCAGACCGTCGTGCTGTTCGGCGGGGACAGCGACCTCGGTGGGTCGTCGATCCGTTACGACGACACCTGGGAATGGAACGGCCAGTACTGGATCGGCCACTATGGCATTCCGGCACCGGCGGGCCGCTACTCCCACGAGATGGTCTACGACTCCGCACGGCAGCGCGTCGTGCTGTACGGCGGCACCACGGGGCAGAGTTCGCTGCAGGACACCTGGGAATGGGACGGGCTCGCGTGGACCCAGACCGTCGCGTCCGGTGGGCCTGCGGGTGTCTACGGCATGGCCTATGACAGCTCCCGCGCAGTCGCGGTTGCCGTGCACGGCCCGTCCGCGTCGCAGACGAGCGAATACGTCACCGCCGCCGCCCAGGCCGCGACCTTCACGACCTTCGGTGCCGGTTGCGTCGGCCCGAACGGCACGCCGTCGCTCGGCGCCGCGCCGGGCTCGACACCGCGCATCGGCGCGACGCTGCAGCTGTCGTTGTCCAACCTGCCGACGTCGTTCCTGAACCCCGCGTTCGGCATCGTCGGGTTCGACGCGACCACCTGGAACGGCCAGCCGCTGCCGGTGTCGCTCGCGTCGATCGGCATGCCGGGCTGCGCCGCGTGGATCGATTCCGTGCTCGCCGAGGTGTTGCTCAACGTGCAGGGCACTGCGAGTTGGAACATCGCCATCCCGATGAACCAGAACTTCGTCGGACTGAACGTCTACGTGCAGGGCGCGGTGCTGTCACCGGGAAGCAATGCGGCTGGCGTCGTGCTCAGCAATGCGGGGCACGCGCGCATCGGCTCGTTCTAGCAGCGCCTCCGGCGCGGCGGTTCCCATATGGACCGCGAAGCCTGGCGGGATCCTGACTGCTTCGGTTCACGGGGCGCAGCTCGGGGTGGCAGCGCACCACGCCATCGCTCAGCGGTCGTCATCGTCCACTGCCTTCGTCCGCACGCCAGCGGGCATCGGCGTGCCCGGTGCTGGCGCTGCAAACACCGAAGCCCCGTTGTGGCCGTAGACGATTTCGCCGCCGAGCTGGCCGACCTGGTAGCCGAGGCCAAGCACGGCGAGGGTACCAGCACAGGTCGCGGCACCCGCGGCCAGACAACCGCGACGGCGGCGCAACAGCAGCGGCAGCACGCTGATCGCCAGGAGCAGGCCACCGGCCCAGGTGAACCGCTCACCGGCCTCTTCGTGGCGTTCGAGCACCGACTCGGCGACGACCCTCTCGACCCGCTCCTCGTCGTTTTCGCCGCTGCGCAAGGCCAGGATGCCGCTGCCGACCAGCAGGAGCTGGCCGGCGACCACCAGCGACCAGACCCGCTTCGGGAACCACTCACGCCAGATGGCGAGCATCACGCCGCTGGCGAGCAGAGGCATCAGGATGGCAAGAGCGATCGGTAGGTGGACGAGCTTGGGATGCAGGGGGAGTTCCATGGTGAGCCTTCGGTTTCCTTTGGATGAGGTGGGACGGGTTAACCGCCCCACCTACGAACAGATCGCATGGGATCGCCCAAACCGCCATCCGTCGGGTGTGGTAGCGTCGATGCCGCATGGACTTGCAGCCGGAACGTGCGCCGCATGGCGGATCCGAACGGCGCCGATTCGGCGTGGTGGTGGCGCTGTTCGCGGCCGTGGCGATATTGGCCACCGCCGATCTCGTGGCCGATTTCGGCGAAGGCACCACGGTCGGCCATGTCGCGATCGAGGGCGTGATGGTACTCGCCGGCGCGATCGGCGCGTGGTTCGGGCTGCGACACATGGTGGCGCTGGGGGTCGCCGAACGAACGGCGCGTGCCAGTGCAGCGGAACTGAGCGCCCGCCTGGCTGAAGTGCGAACGGCGGCCGAGCGCTGGCGCAGCGAGGCGAAGGACTTGTTGCAGGGCCTCGGCGCGGCCATCGACCGCCAGCTGGTGGGCTGGGGACTCACCGCGGCCGAGCGCGAGATCGCCGTGCTGCTGCTCAAGGGGCTCAGCCACAAGCAGGTCGCCGAAGCGCGCGGCGTCGCCGAAGCCACCGTCCGACAGCAGGCACGGTCCGTCTATCGCAAGGCCGGGGTCGAGGGACGCCACGATCTCGCGGCGTTCTTCCTGGAAGGAGTGCTGGCGCCGCGAGACGTCGAGTGAGCACAGTCCGGAGCGGCGCATCCCGCAAGGTCTAGGAGGCGCGCGGGACGATCGCGTTGCTCCGACCGTTCGGCTGCGCCAGCCCGCACCTTGCCTCGCGGCTCTGGGCCGATCGGCGAAGTTCGATGGCGCCCTCGTCGCCGTATGTTCTCGCATCGCGCGCCCCGCGCGCACGGCCCAAGGAGGGCCGTCTGCCATGTCCTCACGTTTCCTCGAGGCCGCGCTCGGCCTCTTCGTCGTCGCGGCGCTGTGCCCGGCCCAGGTCACTGCCACCTACGGCACCTTCGGCGCCGGCTGCCCCGGCACGGGCATCGGCCTGGGTGCGACGCAACTGCTGCCTGCCGCCGCCAACAGCGCGTGGGGCAGCGGCAATGCGATTCCGTTCGGCTGGACACCCAATCGCTACCAGCAGATCTTCGCGGGCAGTGAGCTGCCGAACGCGTTCACGATGGCCGCCCTGTCGCTGCGGCAAACGCACACCGGGGCCGTGGCGCACAACTTCTCGGTCGACCTCGAGGTCAAGGTGGGCTACACGACGCGCTGGTCGGGCACGATGTCGACGACGTTCGCGAGCAACTGGGACGCGGGCGCGCCGACGTTGGTGCTGCCGCGCACGGTGGTCGACTTCCCCGACCAGCTGACGACGTACCCGCAGTCGTACTCGCAGATGCTGCTGACGATCCCGTGGTCCACGACGTTCGACTGGGTGCCGCAGCCGGGCCGCAACCTGCTGGTGGAGATCGTCGTCCACGGCAACAGCTACGGGAACGGGATCTACGGCTATCCGCTCGACAACCTCGGCAGCACGGTCAGCCTGTGGGGCACGCCGGCCAACGCGACCGTGGGCAATGGCGGTCCGGTGCGCGGCTTTGGCCCGGTGATGGGCTTCGTGGCGCAGACCCAGACCGCGGTGCCGCAGCTGTTCAGCGACGACACTCCGCAGATCGGCAACCAGCTGCGGGTGCTGGTGGCGCAGACGCCACCGTCGACGATCGTGCTGATGCTGCTCGGGGTCTCGGCGAGCAGCTGGGGCGGGCTTCCCCTGCCGTTCGATCTCGGCGGTCATGGCGCGCCGGGATGCGATCTACTGCTCGATCCGTTCGACACGCAGTTCCGGCTGGCCAACGCCAGCGGCGCCACGAACCTGCAGTACAACATCCCGAACAACATCTATGCGCTCGGCCTGCGCTTCTACAATCAGGCCTTCGTGCTCGACCCGCCCGCCAACGCGCTCGGGGTGGTGACGACCAACGGCGGCGTCGGCCTGATCGGCAACCAGTGAGCCTGGCCCGGTGAAGCAGGCTCGGTGGGTTCGGGCCGATGAACCGAGCCATCAGGGGGAGTGGCCAGAGAGGGTGACTCGGTCGCGGCTGCGCGAGGCATCCAACCCCGTCCCGAACCGCGATCGTTGCGGCGTGGCGCATCCGTGGCTTCGACGCCAGCCAGCCACCCGGACGGGCCTTGCCGGATCGGCGGCCGTCTCGACAATGCCCAGCCATGTCGCACCGCATCCCGGCCGTCGTGCTCGCCACCTTCGTCACGACGGCGCTGTCCGCCCAGGTCCCCAACCACCTTTGTCCGGCCCAGGGAGTGCGTGGTCACGCGTTCGACGCGGCCCGGCAGGTCCTCTACGTCGCCACCGACACCGGCCTGCTGCGCTGGGATCCATTGCAGCAGCAGTTCCTGACGCCCTGGCTCGCCGGTCGCCCGCTGCGCGGCATCGACCTGACCGTCGACGGCAACACCCTGCTGCTGTGCGAGCTCGTCACCGAGAACGGCCAAGGCAAGGTGCATCGGGTCGACCTCGGCAGCGGGGTGGCGACGACGCTGACCTATCTGGCCCTCGACTTCCAGGACGGCAGCTACGACGTCGTCGCGATGGGCAATGGCAAGGCCCTGTTCACCAGCGGCGCCAACGGTTGGGGGCCCGTGCGGCAGATCGACCTCGCCACGAACGCGGTGACGATCCGCAACGTGCCGGTCGCCTCCTCGTTCGGACAGATCCGGCAGAACTCGCCGTGCGTACGCTCGGCCGACGGCCGCACCGCCTTGTTCCTCGAGAGCGACATCAGCAGTGGCCCCGCGTTCCTCTACGACGCGGTTGCCGACCTGTTCCCCGCCCAGCGCAACTTCGACGTGTTCTGGAACTTCTCGCTCGCCGCCTTGAGTCGCGACGGCAGCCGTGCCGCGCTCGAGGTGGGCAACACGCTGCGTTTCGTCGACCGCCAGCTCGCCGACGTCGGCAATCCGGCCAGCGCGGGGTACGGAGTGGTCTTCGACCCGGTCGGCGACCGGCTGTTCGTCGGTCAGGCGAACGGCTCGACGATCCGGATCCTCGATGCGAACACGTTGGCGCAACTCGGCTCCTTCCCGGCCGGCGAAGCACTCGGTGCGTCGTCGCCGCAGGGCCTCGGCGAGATGTCGATCGCCGCGGACGGCAGTCTCCTCGGCCTGTCGACGCCGGGCGGCGTGCGCGTGTATCGCGTCGGCCAGCCGCGGCCGACCGTGCAGTCGGTGGAACCTGCTGCCGCGCACTGGAACGTCGGCCCGGTGCCGCTGACCGTGCGTGGCCAGAACTTCGACGTGCGCCCAGGTGCCCCGACCACGGTGACGGTCGGTGGCCTGCCGGCGAGCAACGTCCAGGTGCTCGACCCGACGACGCTGGTCTGCCTGGCACCGGCCGACGGTCCTGGGCCGAAGGATGTCGTCGTGCAGGCCAGTGGGCTGCCGGGCACGCTGCCGCACGGGTTCCGCCGCACGCCAGCGCTGCGGCTCCATGGCGTGCTGACGCCCGGTGGTCGCGCCGACCTCGTGATCGACGTGCGCGCCGGGGATTTCGTCGGCGCCTACTTCGCGCTGCCCCCGGCGCAGGCGAGTTCGATTCCCGGTGTGGCGGGGTCGATGTGGCTGCAGAGTGCCACCCAATGGTTCCTGTTGCCGTCGTGGCCGCTGCCGCGCTTCGAGCTGTCGACGCCGATCCCGAACGATGTCGGGCTCGTCGGCCTGCAGCTGGTGCTGCAGGCGATGACGGCGGCACCGGTAGGCTTCGTTGGGCCCGTCTGGAGCAACCACGTGGTGTTCGCCGTGCAGTGAGCCGACGGCGCTGGGGCGGTGCGCTGCCGGGCTCGGCAACACGCACCGCGTTCGCCGTCGGGTCAGCCGACGACCAATGCGCAGACATCCGCCGCCCGCATGGCGGAGCTCGGGCAGCAACTGGCGGTGCGGGCTGCGAGGTGTCACCCATGTGCCCGGTGGCAAAGGTGGCGAGCCGGGGGAGCCGGTGGCAGTCCTTGGCACCGCTGCAGTAGCATGGCGCATGCCATGGCCCTGCCTCTTCCGCTGTTCGCGTGCAGCCTGCTGCTGGCGGCGGCCTTGGCGCCAGCACAGCAACACTGGGCATTCGTGGCGCCGCAGCGCCCGGCGGTGCCTGCGGCGGGCGCGGCCTGGGCGCACAACGACGTCGACCGCTTCGTGGCGGCCATGCACCTGCCGGTCGGCCTCGCGCCCAGTCCGCCGGCGTCGTGCGGCGAACTGCTGCGCCGCGTCACCTTCGACCTGACCGGCCTGCCCCCCACGCTGGCCGAACTGGAAGCGTTCGAAGGC
>JRYL01002304.1_pt1 | contig 10761 bp, 13 predicted proteins | sample 235391 | NCBI WGS metagenome assembly JRYL01 (sample SAMN03074223, study PRJNA261481) | activated sludge metagenome | biome: Wastewater Treatment Plant; feature: Wastewater; material: Activated sludge; isolation source: activated biomass of a wastewater treatment plant treating wastewater from... ... | reverse complement strand
CCGAGCGTGCCGTGATGGGCGCGTCAGGCAAGGCGTGAGGACGCGGCAGGCCCGTGCCTGCGAGGACGAGCAACGCCGCATGGCGCGACCAGCGCGGTGCGATCGGGTGCATAGCGCGCTCACCCAACAGGTGAACGCGACCGAAGCCGTGAAAGTCAGCATTCATGCGGGTTGCCCAAGGATGGCGAGCGGTCAACTGCCGTTTCTAGGTTTAACCGCCGGCAGGCGCAGCGTGGCCAGCGCGCCCTGCGTGGCGCGCTCGGGCACCAGCGTGGGTTCGCGCCGCGCCACGGCGTTGCGCAGCGACACGCTGCCCTGGTGCAGCACGGCGATCTCCTGCACGAAGGACAGGCCCAGGCCGGTGCTGCGTTTTTGCGAGCCGGGGCGCGCCAACGAGAAGAACTTGTCGAACACCTTGTCTTCGGCGTAGGCGGGCAGGCCGGGGCCGTGGTCGCGCACGGCAATGTGCGCCCAACGCCCTTCGCGCGCCAGCGTGAGCACGATGTCGGGCACATTGCCGTCGCCGGGGCTGGTGAAGTCGACCGCGTTGTCGAGCAGGTTGCCGATGGCGCGGCGCAGCAGGAAGGGGTCGCCCTCCACCGCCACGTCATCGGGCGCCACGACGTCGATGCGCAGCGCCGGCGCTCTGGCGCGGGCGGCGGCGGCCAACTCGTGCAGCATCGGCGCCAGCGCCACGCGCTGCTGGTCCTGCAGCAGGCGGCGGCTTTCCAGCGCGGTCAACTCCATCATGCGGTCCACCACCTCTTGCATGCGCAGCGACTCGCGCTCGATGTTGGCGGCGAAGCGCGCGGCCTGCGCTGGGGGCAGGCTGGGTTCCTGCAACAGCTCGGCCGCTCCGCGCACGGCCGACAACGGGCTCTTCAGCTCGTGCGTGAGCTGCTGCACGTAGTCCTGCACGTAGTTGCGGCCGGCCACGGCGTCGCGCACTTCCTGGTAGGCGGCACGCGCCTGCGCCCGCAGCGCGCGCCCCGCGCGGCGCGGGCTGAAGCGGCGGCGGCCCTGCGCGTCGTGCCACAACGCGGTGCGCAGCGCGGCCAGCAGGTCGGTGGTGATGCCCAGCGGCCGAATCAGCAGAAAGGAGAGCACCAGCGCCAGCACCAGGGCCGACAGGCCGGACATCAGCCCCACGTAGAGGATGTTGCTGCGCGCGGCCGAGACGAACTGGCCGAAGCTCTGCACCGGCTTGCCCAGGCTGACGGCGCCGACGATCTCGCCCTGCCAGCGGATCGGCGCGCCGACGTACATCACGGCGCTGTCGGCGTCACCGGCGACGTCGCGCGTGGTGCGGGCGCCGTACTCGCCGCGCAGCGTGTTGCGCACGTCGCGCCAGCCGGCGTAGTCCTTGCCCAGGTCGCGCCCAGTCGAGTCGTACACCACCACGCCGTGGCGGTTGGTGACGTAGGCGCGCAGCTCCACGCGCGTCTTGTGCAGTTGGAAGATCTGCGCCGAGAAGCGCCGCGCGTACAGGTCGCGGAACAGCGCGCCGATGCGGTCGGTGGGCAGGGCGCCGTGCTCCACCTCCTGCTCGATCACCGTGGCCATGAGCTGCGCGGTCTCGATCAGCCCTTCTTCGGCCGACTCGCGGTAGCGCGGGTCCAGGTCGGCCAGCAACTGGTACAGCAGCGCCGCCATGCCGATCGCGTACACCGCGATCAGCGCGAGCAGGATGCGGGTGCGGCGCGACATGGGCGCGATGATAGTCAGGGCCCGGCGCGCCGCACGGGCAGGCTGGGTGCGCCCACCAGCACGCAGCCCCACGCAACATATACTCCCCTTATAGATATCCCCCAGCGCCCGACAATAGAGCGCTGTCGATGCATACTCCCCTTCAAATGGAGAACATGGCACCCACCGCCAGCGCCACCACAACGGCGAACATCACCACCCAGACGATCTGGCCGGCGCAGGGCCTGGCGCGCCGACCTTCAGTGTTCTTCTCGCAGCGCATAACCAACGCCTCGCAATGTCCGGATCGGGTCTTCGTCGTCGCGCACGGCGCGCAGCTTGGCGCGCAGGGTCTTGATGTGCGCATCCACCGTGCGGTCGAAGCTCTCGCCGGGATCGTCCCACACGCGCTCCAGCAGTTCGTCGCGCGTGTACACGCGGCCGGGGCGCTGCATCAGCGCGGCCAGCAGGCCGTATTCGTAGCGCGAGAGTTCCAGCGCCTGGCCGTGGTAGCGGATCAGGCGGCGCTCTTCATCGAGCAGCAGCGGCCCATGCCGAACAGACTTTTTTACTCCTGAATCAATAGCTTCCTGCGATTGTGCAGTGGGCGCTGGAGGCGTTTTTTTATCTGAATCAGTGGCGGCAGCCCGCCCGCTGCGCCGCAGGATGGTGCGCACGCGCGCCACCAGCTCGCGCGGCGAGAAGGGCTTGGCCACGTAGTCGTCGGCGCCCAGCTCGAGCCCCACCACGCGGTCGATCTCGGCCGAGCGGGCGGTGAGGAACAGCATCGGCACCTGCCTGCCGCCCGGCAGATCCTGCAGGCGGCGGAACAGCTCGAAGCCGTTCATGTCGGGCAGGCCGACGTCGAGGATGGCCAGTGCGGGCAGGGCCGCCGTGAAGTGCTCCAGCGCCTCGCGCGCCGTGCCGCACACGCGCGGCTCGAAGCCGTCGCTGGCCAGCGCGTAGTGGATGGTGTCGGCGATGCCGGGTTCGTCTTCGACAACCAGGATGCGGGGCTTGGTCACGTGGGGGATTATCGGGATGTCCGCGGTGCGCGAAACGCTGCCGGCCCTCACCCCTGCCCTCTCCCAGAGGGAGAGGGAGCTGTCCGGACGCTGGGCTGCGCGGCCAGCCCACCCAACGGCCGCGGAGCAGGCCATGCGGGAACGCCGTGGCCGGGGTCCCCCGGCCACCAGCGTTGTCCCCTTTTCAGAGGGAAGGCGCGTCAGCGCCTCAAGGGGTCGCCGATTTTTCGGGCAATTCGATCTTGACTTCGAGGACTTCCAGATCGTCCTGGCGCTCCAGGTTGACCTTGATGTCCTTCGGATCGATCTTGACGTACTTGCTGATGACGGCGATCAGGTCGCGCTGCAGGTCGGGCAGGTAGTCGGGCTCGAAGGCGGCGCGGCCGCCGCGCTCGTGCGCCAGGATGATCTGCAGGCGCTCCTTGGCGACGCTGGCGGTCTTCTTCTTCTCGCCCAGGAAGAATGAGAGGAAGGACATGTTCACTTGCCCCCGAACAGGCGCTTGAAGAAGCCCGGCTTCTCGGCCTCGATGTAGCGCAGCGGAATGTCGGCGCCCAGGAAGCGCTCGATGACGTCGGTGTAGGCGCCGGCCACGTCGGTGCCCTTCAGGTGCACCGCCGGCAGGCCCTGGTTGGAAGCCTGCAGCACCGCATCACTCTCGGGGATCACGCCGATCAGCTTGATGCGCAGGATGTCCTGGATGTCCTCCAGACTCAGCATCTGGCCATCGGCCACGCGGTTGGGGTTGTAGCGGGTGATGAGCAGGTGCTCCTTCACCGGCTCCTTGCCGTCGATGGCGCGCTGCGTCTTGCTGCCCAGCATGCCCAGGATGCGGTCGGAATCGCGCACGCTGCTGACTTCGGGGTTGGTGACGATCAGCGCCTCGTCGGCGTAGCGCATGGCCAGCAGGGCGCCGGTCTCGATGCCGGCGGGCGAGTCGCAGACGATGTAATCGAAGTCCATCGCCGCCAGGTCGTCCAGCACCTTCTTCACGCCTTCCTGCGTCAGCGCGTCCTTGTCGCGCGTCTGGCTGGCGGCCAGCACGTACAGGTTCTCGCACTGCTTGTCCCTGATGAGGGCCTGCGTCAGGTTGGCCTCGCCCTGGATCACGTTGACGAAGTCGTACACCACGCGGCGCTCGCAGCCCATGATGAGGTCGAGGTTGCGCAGGCCGACGTCGAAGTCGATGACGGCGGTCTTGTGGCCCTTCAGGGCCAGGCCGGTGGAGAAGGCGGCGCTGGTGGTCGTCTTGCCGACGCCCCCCTTACCGGAGGTCACCACAACGATTTTGGTCATGTCAATTGCTCCCATCGCGCGCAACAGCGCACGAAGAACGTGGATGGGCTGGGTCAGAAATTCCGATGGCCGCGGAGCAGGCCGAGCCAGGGAACGCCGTGCCCGGACCCGCGCCGGGCACTGGCGTTGTCCCCCCTCGCGCAGCAGAGGGGGGAAGGCGCGTGAGCGACTCAGGGGGGTGCTTCATTCGATCGGTTCGAAAATGAGTTTGTCGCCGGCCTCGCTGGAGGCCAGTCGCACACTGGCAGCGCGGCCCCACACGGTGTCGGGCAGGGGGTCGTCGCCGGTGCGGTAGACGCCGGCGATGGACACCAGGTCGGGCCGCATGTCGCGCGCGAAGACGCGCGCCTCGGCCCAGCCGCGTGCGCCGGCAATGGCGCGGCCGCGCAGCGGCGCGTACACGTGGATGTGGCCGTCGGCAATCACCTCGGCACCCGGGTTGACCATGGCCAGCAGCACCAGGTCGCGCCCGCGCGCATACACCTGCTGGCCCGAGCGCAACGGCCGGTCGATCACCAGCGCGCCGGGCGGCGGTGGCTCCGGCGCGGTGGCAGCGCTGTCGGCGGTGGGCAGCGTGGCGTCTGCCGCGGGTGCGGCGGATGGCGCCTGCACGCGCACCTCGGGCGCCAGCAGCAGGCCCAGCGCCCGGGCGTCGGCCTGTTGCTGCGCACTGCCGCCGCGCAGCGCCAGCAGGCGCAGGCGGCGTTCGTGCAGCAGCTCGCCCACGCGCTGGAAGTCGATGACGGCCTCGGCCTGGTCGGCGGGCAGCTGGGCCAGGTCGAGCACCACACCATCGTCCTCGAAGAAGTCGGGCATGTCGCCGTACTGCGCCTGCAGTTCTTCGGCCAGCACGTCCAGTTCGCTTGATTTCAGGCGCAGCGCCAGCAGCGGCAGGTTGGCGCTCTTGAGGTCGAAGGTGGAGGGGCTGCGGCCGGCAAGGGCAACGGACATGGTCGCAGAAAGCGTCGGTGAAGGCGGTCCGCGGCGCGGACGAAAAAGCTGGCCGATCTTAACAGTCAGACCACGCTGAAGAAGCGCCGGCACGTGCCGCCGTGTAACAGGATGGCCCAGGGTTTTCGGGTGCCTTCAGGGTTGTCCTGTCTTGTCTTCTGAATCTCTTATAAGAAGCTAGTAGTCGTAGTAGGTGCCCTGCACTTTTGTGGACAAAGCCGCCAAAGCCTGCAGCGGCAAGGGTTTGCCGGCGACCGTGGTCTGTGGGCAAGATGGGCGGGATGGGCCAGCCGGGCAGGGACAACTTGGCGGCCGCCGCGGGCGCTGTGGATAAGCCGGCGGTTGTGCCAGCACTGTCCACAGCCTTGTCAGCCTACTTCTCGAGGATCCACTGGATGATGCCCTTGGCGATGAAGCCCACCATGCCGAAGGCCAGCGCCAGGAACAGCACGAAGGTGCCGAACTTGCCGGCCTTGGCCTCCCAGGCCAGCTGGGCGACGATGAAGATCATGTAGAGCATGAAGGCGCCCACCCCGATGGTGAGGCCGAACCAGGCGATCTGCTCTTCGTTGAAACCGAACATCTCAGCGCACCCCCTCTGGCGGCAGGCGCTCGGGGAGGTCGGACGCATCCACCAGCGCCCGGTAGGCGTGCCAGCTGGCGTGGCCCAGCCAGGGCAGGATGACGATCAGCCCCAGCAGGGCGGTGGCCATGCCCAGCAGCGTGAGCCCCATGATGAGCGCCGCCCACAGCGCCAGCGCGCCGGGGTTCTGCAGCACCGTCTGCCAGCTGGTCAGCACGGCCTGCAGCACGTCGACGCGGCGGTCCAGCAGCAGCGGCATGCTGACCACGCTGGAGGCGAACAGCGGCGCCGCCATCAGCGCGCCCATGGTGAGCCACAGCTCGAACAGGTAGCCGCCGGGTGCCAGCACCACGTGGCGCAGGAAGTCCATCGGGGTGTGCACCGGCTGCGGCGCCAGCAGGGTGATGAGCGCGGCCGAGGTCAGCACCCAGCCGGTGCCGGCCAGCGACAGCAGCAGGCCGAAGCGCACCAGGCTCCAGTAGCCGCCGTGCACCGCGTAGCGCGAGTACTGCCAGCGCGTCCAGGTCTTGCGGATGGTGCGCCAGCCGGCCGGCTCGCCGCGCTCCAGTGCGCGGCTGAGCGCGTACAGGCTGGTGGCCAGCACCGGCGCCACCACCAGAAAGCCCGAGAACGCGCCCGCCAGCAGCCAGAACCGGTCTCCCGCCAGCCACAGCAGCAGCAGGCCGAACACGGCCATCAGCAACCCATGCACCAGGCTGCAGGAGCCGCAGCGCCACAGGTCGCGCCAGCCCAGAGCCAGCCAGGTCAGCGGCGCCGTCAGTTCGACCTGGCGCACGGCCGGCAGTTTCAGGGTGCCGCGCGGCGGACGCGGCGGCAGGGGCGGAGGGGGTGGAGCGGTGTAGGGCACGGTGCGCAGCTTAAGGCCGAACCGGCGCCGACGCCAGTGCGTCGGTGCGGCCAAGGATTCTTCAAAAAGTATAGCTGCCTGCGCTGGCCTGGCGCCGGGTGAGGTCTTGCCGGCAGCGGTTTGAGCCGCGCGGCTTCAAGCCGTCTGCTGGTTGCTACTTTATTAATAGCTTATTGCGCTTTAGGGACGGGCGCTGGAGGCGTTTTTCATGCATAAAAAAGCCGCCTGCAGGCGGCTGATCGACCGGGCGTCGGCGGGCTCAGCGGCCCAGCGCGTTCATGGTTTCGCCGTCGAGCCGGCCGGTGGCCATCAGGCCCTGGTCGCGCTGGAACTGGCGCAGCGCATTGGCCGTGCGCGGGCCCCAGATGCCATCCACCACGCCGGCGTCATAACCCTTGTCCACCAGGCGTTGCTGGGCCTGGCGCACCGTCAGGCGCACGGGGCCTTGCTCGGCGGCCGGCGCGGTGACCAGGGGCGCGGGCGCGGCGGCCGGGGCGGGTGTCGTGACCGGCGCGGGCGCAGGTTCGGGCGCGGTCGTCGTCGGTTCGGAGGCGCAGGCGGCCAGCAGAGCCAGCGGGGCGCTCAGGGCGAGCAGGCGGGTCAGCGATGCAGTCATGGTGTTCCTTTCGTGCAGGGTGTTGCGGGCCGGCTGGCGGCTGCCAGTCCGTCGTGTATTTGTAACACGGTAACACCAGGGGGTTTCAGCAGCGTGAACAGCGGTGGCAGATGGATGACCCAGCACGTGGCGGCCCGGGCAGGAAAACGGCCGGCACCCGCAGTGCGGGGCCGGCCGGCGGGTGGGCACGGCGTGGTGCCCCGGGTGAGCCAGTCAGCGCATCAGCGCCAGCCCATGCCATGGTGGCCGGGGCCGCCCCGCTTGCCCTTGCCGCCGCGCATGGCGCGGTCGTCGTACAGCTTCTGCTGCTCGGGCGTGAGCTGGGCGTAGAAGGCCTTGACGGCGTCGCCGCGCTGCTTCATCTGCGCCTGGCGTTCGGCGGCGAACTGCTCCATGCGGTCGATGCGCTGCGGCGTGGTCAGCTTGTCGAACTCGGCGCGGTCCATGCGCGGGCCGCGGCGCTGGGCGTTGGCCGGCGGCTGCATGGCGGCGGTGTAGGCGGTCCAGGCGCCTTCCTGCGCGGGGGTGATCTTGAGCTGGGCCTTCAGGTCGGCCATGCGCTGGGTGCGGCGTTCCTGCATGCGTTGCTGGCGTTGTTCCATGCGCTGCTGGAACTGGGCCGGGTCCATGCGGCCGCGTTGCTGCACGCTGCTGGCCTCGCCGGCGGCGGGGGCTGCGGGCGCGGGGGCCTGCGCCACGGCGAAGGCGCCGGTGGCGGCCAGCACGGCGGCGATGAGGAGGTTTTTCGGGGTCCGGGTCATGGTGACTTCCTTTCAGGATCGGAATGCGGGATCGTTGCCTGGCCGGTGCGGGCTGGAAGGCCTGGCGCCGGCTTGAAAGAAAGTTTGCGCGCCGCGTGTATCGCGCCCATCAGCGGCGCATGTCGGTTTGTAAAGATGGGTGAAATTGCTGCGGGTGCTGGCGCTTCAGTGGCCCGCCAGGTTGTCCAGGATCGGGCAGTCGGGCCGCTCGTCGCCATGGCAATGGTGCAACAGATTCTGTAGCGTCCTGCGCATGTCCTGCATGGCCTGGATGCGCTTTTCAAGCTCGGCCACGTGGGTCTGGGCGATGCGCTTGACATCGGCGCTGGCGCGCCGGCGGTCGTGCCACAGGCTCACCAGTTCGGCAATCTCGGCCATCGAGAAGCCCAGATCGCGCGCCCGCTTGATGAAGCGCAGCGTGTGCACGTCGGCCGGCGTGTACTGGCGGTAACCCGCGTCGGTGCGCGCCACGGCGCCCAGCAGCCCGAGCGACTCGTAATGCCGCACCATCTTGGCCGACACGCCCGAGGCGCGCGCCGCCGCGCCGATGGCGACGGGGGCGGCCACGCGCGGCGCGGCAGGCACGCCGCTCATGCCTCGACGGTGTAGCCTTCTTCCTGGATGGCGGCGGCAATGGCCTCGCGCGGCTGGGTCGACTGCACCTCGACCAGGTTGGCGGCGCGGTCGATCTTGACTTCGGCCCCGCCGTCGATCTGCTTGATGGCGCGCGTGACGGCGGCCTCGCAGTGGCCGCAGGTCATGCCGGTGACGGTGAATTGCTGGGACATGGTTCGGGTCTCCTTGAAGAATGGATGGGTGACAAAAGCATAGCCTGAGGCTTGCCACGGTGGGAAGGTCAAGCTGGCTTGCGACGGCGTAGGCGGTGGCCGCGGGCCGGTCGTTCAGGTGGAAGGGCGCAGGGGACGTACACCGATCATCGTTGAAAATAATAGGGAGTATCCATCGTCAGCGCTTGTTACATAAGCGCTGGCAGCCATGTTGGTTGGGAGTATCCCTGTGAACCGTATCCAGCCGCTGCAAGCACCGAAGATGCCGGCATGAACGCCCGCCCCTGCCTGTTTCAGACCGTTTCGCCATGAGCACGACCCTTGCCCCGATCCCCACCCACCTCCCGCACTGCACGCTGCGCCCCTGGCGCGAGGGCGATCAGGACGCGCTGGTGCGCCACGCCAACAACCGCGCGGTGTGGCGCAACCTGACGGACCTGTTTCCGCACCCCTATACGCGCGCCGATGCCGATGCATGGGTGGTGGTTGCCAACCAGGAGGCGCGCAGCCTGCACCTGGCGATTGCGCTGGATGAGGAGGTGATCGGCGGCATCGGCGCCATCGCCGGCAGCGGCATTGCGGTGGCGACGGCGGATTTCGGCTACTGGCTGGGCGAGGCGTTCTGGGGCCGCGGGCTGGCGAGCGCGGCGGCGCTGGCGTTCAAGGATCACCTGCTGCGCACGGGCCGCTTCGCGCGGCTGCAGGCCGGCGTGTTCGCGTGGAACCCGGCGTCGATGCGCGTGCTGGAGAAGGCCAGCTTCGTGCGCGAGGGCGTGCTGCGCCACAGCGTGACCAAGGACGGCGCGCTGATCGACAGCGTGATGTACGCCTGCACCGCGGCCTGAAGGCGGCGCCCGCCGGGGGCAAAAGACCGCCCGCTTGACCTTGACATGGGGTGAAGCCTCACACTGGGCGCATGAACGATATCGCCACCACCGCCACGCTGGACCTCGGCGTGGGCGGCATGACCTGCGCCAGCTGCGTGTCGCGCGTCGAGCGCGCCTTGAAGAAGGTGCCCGGCGTGCAGGACGCGGCCGTGAACCTGGCCACCGAATCGGCCCGCGTGACCTATGCCGGCGGCGATGACATGGCCGCCGTGCTGCGCCGCGCCGTGCGCGACGCCGGCTACGAGCCGCGCGCGGCCGATGCCGCCATCGACGCCGCCGATGCCGGGCCGTGGGCCGGCTTCTGGCCGGTGGGCGTGGGCCTGCTGCTGTGCGCGCCGCTGGTGCTGCCGATGCTGGGCATGCCCTTCGGCTGGCACTGGATGCCGCCGCCGTGGGTGCAGTTCGTGCTGGCCACGCCGGTGCAGTTCTGGCTGGGGGCGCGCTTCTACAAGTCGGCCTGGGGCGCGATCAAGGCGAAGAGCGGCAACATGGAACTGCTGGTGTCGATCGGCACCACGGCGGCGTGGCTGCTGTCGGTGTGGCTGTGGCTGGGCAAGCCGCACGCCGATGGGCACGTGCCGCACCTGTACTTCGAGAGTGCCGCGGTCGTCGTCACCCTGGTGCGGCTGGGCAAGTGGCTGGAAGAGCGCGCCAAGCGCCAGACCACCGCCGCCATCCGCGCGCTGCATGCGCTGCGGCCCGAGGTGGCGCACCTGATCGACTGGGACGGCAGCGAGAAGGACATCCCGGTGGATGAGCTGCGCACGGGCGACCGGCTGGCCGTGCGCCCCGGCGAGCGCGTGCCGGCCGATGGCACGGTGACGGAAGGTGCCACGCAGGTGGATGAATCGATGCTGACGGGCGAGCCCTTGCCCGTGAGCAAGGCCGTGGGCGACGCGCTGACCGGCGGCTCGATCAACGGCGACGGCCGCGTGCTGCTGCAGGTGACGGCGGCCGGCAGCGAGAGCGTGCTGGCGCACATCATCCGCCTGGTGCAGGACGCGCAGGCGGTGAAGGCGCCGGTGCAGCGGCTGGTGGACAAGGTGGCGGCGGTGTTCGTGCCGGTGGTGATCGTGATCGCGCTGGGCACCTTTCTGGGCTGGTGGCTGTGGGGCGGCACGGGGCTGGAGACGGCGATCATCCGCGCCGTGGCCGTGCTGGTCATCGCCTGCCCGTGCGCGCTGGGGCTGGCCACGCCCACGGCCGTCATGGCGGGCACGGGGGTGGCGGCGAAGTTCGGCATATTGATCAAGGACGCCGAGGCGCTGGAGATTGCGCACCAGGTGGACACCGTGGCCTT
>JRYL01005503.1_pt1 | contig 10769 bp, 5 predicted proteins | sample 235391 | NCBI WGS metagenome assembly JRYL01 (sample SAMN03074223, study PRJNA261481) | activated sludge metagenome | biome: Wastewater Treatment Plant; feature: Wastewater; material: Activated sludge; isolation source: activated biomass of a wastewater treatment plant treating wastewater from... ... | reverse complement strand
CGCCTGCCGCCGGCAGCGCCGCGCTGCGCTCGCCGGTCGGGCCCGCCGGGCGCTGCGGCACCGCCAACGCCCCGGTCCACGGCCGGCCCGCCGGATCGGGACCGACGACGACGCGGTCGCCGACGATCCGGCGCACGCGGCCGACGAACACACCGCGGTGCTTGGGGAACCGGCCTTCGACCAGCGTCTGGTGGTCGCTGCCGCCGAAAAACCCGTCCGAGAAGCCGCGCGTGTAGCTGAGCGACATCGCCAGCAGATCGTTCGCCAACTGCCGCTCGGCGGCCTTGCGATCGCCATCGCCCCGCAGCGCGTCGACCCAGCGCCGGTAGCCCGCCGTCGCCGTTGCGACGTACTGCGGGCCCTTCTGGCGGCCTTCGATCTTCAGACCGTGCACGCCGATGCGCAGCAGTTCGGGCATCGCCCGCGCGCCGGACAGGTCCTTCGGGCTGAGCAGGTACTCGACGTCGCCGAGCGGGCGCACCTGGCCGTCGACGACCAATTCGTACGGCATGCGGCAGCTCTGCGCGCACTGGCCGCGGTTGGCCGAACGGCCGCCCCACGCCTCGCTGGTCAGGCACTGGCCGCTCCACGACACGCACAAGGCACCGTGCACGAACACCTCGAGTTCGAGGTCGGTCCCGGCCGCGAACGCCTCGATCTCCTGCACCGACAGTTCGCGCGGCACGACGACGCGGGTGACGCCCAGTGCCGCCGCGAACGGCACCGCGCCCGGTTCGGCGATGGTCATCTGCGTCGACGCGTGCAGTTCGAGCTCCGGACAGACGGCGCGCGCCAAGAGGCACACCGCCGGATCCTGCACGATCAGCGCATCGACGCCGGACGCGGCGATGCCGCGCAGCACGCGTTCGAGTGCTGGCAGTTCGGGTTCGAACACCAACGTGTTCATCGTCACGTAGGCCCGCGCCCCGGCGCGGTGGATGCGGGCGACCAGCTCCGGCAACTCGGCGAGCGCGAAGTTCGCCGCGCGCGCGCGGGCGTTGAAGCCCTCGGCGAGGCCGAAGTAGACCGCGTCGGCCCCGTTCCACAGGGCGGCGAGCAGGGCCGGTCGGGAGCCGGCCGGGGCGAGCACTTCGGGTTGGTACGGGCGCTGGGGCATCGGGGCCGACCAGTATCGGGGCGGCGGCGGTGAACGGCTACGGGGAGTCGCTACGATCCGCGGCGAGCGACTTCACCCGAGGGTGGCAGGGAGAGACCGCAGATCCATCGACGAGATGGCAAGGAACGGGCAGGATCCACGATCCGCAGGCCTTGCTTCACCCGATGGGCATCGGCATGCGCCGGTCCGCGAACACTCGCTCAGGCTCGACCGCGTCCCGCGCCTGGAACGGATCGAAGCGACTGGATCCTGACGATCGGGCAGTCCTCCACAACCCTGACTTCCCGTCGCCATGGAGCGCATCGAGGGTCTTCAAGGTTTCCGGTGGGTCGCCCGCGACTTCGCGATCCCCTTGGCGGTCCACACTGGCCTGCGCAGATCGTGAGGGTGATGGCTACCATCCACTATGGCGCCACGGGACAGGAGTCCACTTGGCGAGGCCCGCACCGACACATCCAGCCGCGAAGGCATTTCGATGCCCTAACCACCTTCGGACTCCATGGCAATCACATGTTCGACAGATCCATCGACTTGTCCAGGGATGACGACCCTCAGAACCTTGTGTCCTTCAAGCTGGACAGAGCCAGACAGCGTAGGTTCGAAGGACCAAAGGTCCATGCTCCCCTTCACCAATGTCAAACTCGTGCTCATGGACTGGCCGGAAGCAGTCTTGACCCTGGCCCAGAAGCCCGCCACGCGAGGCGCGACACCATTGCGGTCCACTACTCTCAATGGATAAGCGAACACTTGGCGTGGCAGCGGAATCCGGACGACTCCATTGCCAACCACGTCGATCTCTACAGGCGACAGCTTGTCGCCAAGGACTTCTCCTCCCCACCGCACGTGCAAAGGCCCACGTGGCAATTCCACTCGCTCACCAGCATGGGCCGTCCATTGAAACACTCGTCCGTCAACTTGCTTGACGACAACAATCGGAGGCCCATGCCGAGTTGCGACACCAGTAGGCAACACATACTCGAACTGCACCTCTGCGGACTCCACGCGACCGCTCCACGCATGGCGGAGCACAGCTGGCGCTTCGATCTCGCCAGCTGTGCTCCTCCATGCGTGGAGCGGTCGCGTNNGGAGCACAGCTGGCGCTTCGATCTCGCCAGGAAGTCGAAGCGCGACCTCGGTCTCTTGCACGACCCCAGAGCAATCCAACATCGACAACTTCAGATTCCTGGCTCCACCCGGGGCCTCGGCACCGGCAAAGACCAACGTGCCGGGAAATCGCGCACGAAGACGCGCCTTGACCTCGTCCACCGAGCACGTCTCCAGGACCGTCAATCCACCCACGAACGGTCCATTACGGGAATCGAGCGCGACCTTCAACACCGCTCCTCGATCTGCGTCGACGACTGCAGCCAGGACGCGCCGCAGTCGCACATGCACATCCTTGTATGGCGGGCGGGACATCACACAGTCCCCCAGGTTCGCAATCTGGTACGGCATGCCCTGCAAATCGATGGTTATGAAGTAGTCCCGCCCGGCCTGCAGTCCCTCCACCAACGCCACACCAGCGACGTCGGTGGTGGCGATCGCGCAATCCGAAGGAAGATCTGCTGCGCCAGGCCTCCGAACCCCCGACCCCCAGACACCAGGAACCTCCACGGGCAAGCTATGCGTCGCCACGGCGATTCTCACCCCACCCACCGGCTCGCCCGATTCGGTCTTTGCATGGAATCGCTGACCGAACGCAGCCATCAGGGTCACCACCCGGTGCTCGCCGGGACGCAACTCCACCCACGTCGTCACGAATCCACCCAGCGACACCGACAGACATTTCGGTTCGGGAACATCGAAAGTCACCTTGGCAAGTCCATCGCCATCGGCAATCCAATCTGGTGGTGCTGCACCGTGGTGCAGGAAGTCCTCCCCCTCGACAAGCTCCACGAGGCGGACACCTGCAATGGGCGCCCCTCCGTCGGTCGAGAACTGCAAGGTAGCATCCGGCAACCGCGGGACGACCCTCGCCGATGCTTCGACTTCGCCAACCAGGGCTGATCGCGAGGTCAAGGCGCCATCGACAAGGCCCACTTCGGCTCGCTCCGGTTCGACCCTGCCCGGCTCACCGGCGGTTCGGGGCCCAGCCTCGAGCAGCCGAACACCGAGCCACGCCAGAAGCACGAGCAGCAGAACGACCACCGACAGTCGCACGATCTTCATGGGCGCACCAAGAACGCCTTCAGCATGACTGGGCATCCTCCGCGACGGAACTAGGATCAACCGCGCAACCACCAGGATAGCATCACCAACGCGCGACGAAATCTCGAATCCGGGCCTTCCAGACCGTCAGACCATCCAATCGATCTGCGACCCCGTATTTCATCACCGTATGTAGAAACCCCTGAGGCCGCAATCACGTCACAACCCGGGCGAGGACGCACCGTCACGGCCCCCCGAACCTGCACAGTCCACGCTTTCCCCGCTGGCCTTCTACGCCACCTGCAGGCCCTGCGCGCCGCCGTCGACGACTGCAACCGCCGCCTGTTCGCGCTGCTGCAGGAACGCGCCGCCTTGGCCGCGACGATCGGCATCCACAAGCGCCGCCAAGGCCTGCCGGCGCTCGATCCGCAGCGCGAACAGGCGATGGCACGGCAGCTTGCCGAGGCTCCGCCGGCTGGACCTCTCGACGCCGCGGCCTTGCAGCGCATCCTCACCGCCGTGCTGCAGGAGACCCGCCGCCTCGTCGAAGGTCCCGCCCCCCGCTGACAGCCCGCGGACAAGGGCTATCCTGGAGCGCAGATGTTCGCTGCTCCCCCATGCCTGCGCGCCGCCCTGCTGCTGGTCGCCGCGGCCGTTCCGGCGGTCGCCCAACAGCCGCTGTTCTGGCGCCACGACAACCTCACGCCGCTCGGCCCGCGCCAACCGTCCGCCGCCGCAGCCGTCGGCCAANNTGGCTCACCTTCGACGACGGTCTGTTGCTCGCTGCACCCGGCTGCAGCCTCGAGCACGCGATCGAACAGATCAGCAAGACCGCGCTCGGCGACCCTGCTCTGCACACCGTGCACCTGTTCGTGCAGCAGCCAGGCGGCCAACTCGACGACCTCGGCACCCTGCTCGGTCACCAACCGGCGCGCGGTCCCCTGCCGCCGCCGCCGCCGTTCACTGCGTTGACCGGCGTGCAGGGCGCACTGACCGGCAAACGCATCGCGATCTCGCCTGGCCACGGCTACTACTGGCACAGCAGCCTCGGCTGGACCACCCAGCGCGGCAACATCGACGGCTTGACCGAGGACCTCCACACCGCCGAGATCTGCAACCAGTACCTGATCCCGATGCTGCACGACCTCGGTGCGGACGTCGTGCTGGTGCGCGAGCCTGGCGAACTGCCCGTCGACGGCCTCGCCGACAACGACCAGGGCGCACCGCGCTACACCGAGACCGGTGCTTGGTCCCTGTCGGCGTCGTCGGGCTACAATGGCGGCACCTACCGCTTCGCGAACGTCACCGCGAGCACCACCGCGACGGCNNCGGCGACCTACACGATCGAGCACAGCGGCGGCACCAGCACCGCGACCGTCGACCAGACCCGGGACAACCTGACCTGGGCGCATCTCGGCAACTACTGGTTCACCGCGGCCGGCGGGGCCCGCATCACCCTGGCCAACCAGGCCAGCACCGGCAGCGTCGTGATCGCCGACACCGTGCGCCTGGGTGGCGGCCTCGGCTCGATCGTGCGCAACGGCACCACCAGCAACCGCCGCCGCTGGCAGGAAGCGGCCCGGTACTGGGCGCAGTTCGCCGGCGCACCGAGCAGCGTCTACGACTCGATCGGCACCGGCCAGGACAGCGATGACGACGTCACCACCCGGCCGCGATTCGCCGAATGGCGCACCGCCGACGCGTTCGTGTCCTTGCACACCAATGCCGGTGGCGGGGCCGGCACCGAGACCTACATCTACAATGGCGGCGCGACGGCTGGCTCGAGCAGCCTGCGTGCGGCAGTGCACAACCAGCTGATCGCCGACCTGCGCGGTGCCTACGACCCCACGTGGGTCGATCGTGGCCAGAAGAGTGCCAACTTCGGCGAGGTGCGCCTGNNCGGGCATCCTGGTCGAGTTGGCGTTCCACGACACGCCGAACTCCGTCGACCACCGCGCCCTGCACGACCCCGACTTCCGGCGCCTCGCCGCCCGGGCAATGGCGCGCGGTGTACTGGCGCACTTCGCGCCGACGGCCCCGTTCCCGCCCGAACCGCCACTGGCGCTGCGCGTCGTCCAGGACGGCAACCGCGGCCTGCGGGTCGCCTGGGATCCGGTCGCCGGGGCGAGCCATTACACCGTGGAAGGCTCGCCCGACGGCAAGGGCTTCGTCGAGGTCGCCACCGTGGTCGGCACGCAATGGAGCACCGGTCCGTTGCCGCACGGCACCGTGCGCAGCTTCCGGGTCCGCGCCTGGAACGCCAGCGGCCGCTCGACGCCGACCGAGGTGTTGACGGCGGGCACCGAACACACCGGCCACGCCGAGTTGTTGTTGGTCGCCGGGTTCGACCGCTTCGACCGCAACGTCAAGGCCCCCGACAACACCCGGGATCACTTGCGCCTGTATGGCGAAGCCTTGCGGCAAGGTGCCAGCACGTCGCTCGGGTTCGATGCGGCCAGCAATGAAGCGGTGCAGTTCGGCCGCATCGCGTTGCCGGCCTACCGCGCGGTCGCGTGGTCGCTCGGCGAGGAGTCGACCGCCGACGAGACGTTCTCGGTGCTCGAACAGGGTTTGGTCGGCAACTACCTCGCCCAGGGCGGCGCCCTGCTGGTCAGTGGTGCCGAGATCGGTTGGGATCTCGACGCGCAAGGCACGGTCGCCGACCGCACCTTCTACCGCACCCAGCTCGGCGCCAGCTACCTCGCCGACGATGCCGGCGTGTACACGCTGCAGGGCGGCCTCGGTGGCACGTTGACGGCGAGCCTGCCGCCCGGTGCGTTCGCCAGCGGCACCACCCAGGGCCTCTACGACGTCGACTACCCCGACGCACTCGGCGTGCCCGATGCGCTGAGCACCATCTGCCTGCGCTATGGCAACGGCTTGATCGCCGGCATCCAACGCGTCGTGCCGGCCACTGGGGCGAGGGTCGTCAACCTCGGTTTCCCGCTGGAGACGATCGTCGATCCAGCGCTGCGCGCCAACCTGCTGCAGCGCATCGTCGCGTTCCTGCTGCCCGGCCGCAGCCTGCAGGGCCCTGCCACCGCCCCGATCGGCCAGCGGCTCGACCTGCAGCTGGCGATGCCCGCCGACGCGGGCCTGCCGTACCTGTTCTGCACCAGCGATGGCCTCGAACCCGCGATCGCGCTGCCCGCCGGTGGCCTGCTGCCGTTGCGGCCCGGCTTCCTGCTCAGTGCGAGCCTCGACCCGGGCAACGTGTTCTTCGGCAACTTCCTGGGCACGCTCGACGCGCAGGGGCGCGCCAATCCGTTCGTGCAGGTGCCGCACCTGCCGTGGCTGGTCGGCAGCACGTTCTACTTCGCGGGCTTCACGCTCGATCCACTGACCGGCCTCGACCGCACGGTGACGGCCTGGGTGCGCACGACGCTGACCTTCTGAAGGCAGCACGGTGGCGACTCGGCCCGGAAACGACGCGGCCCCGCGCANNCGGCCTCTTCTGGTCGTCGCGGCAGCGACGACACAACCTCTGGTTGCGGCCGCAGGCAGCGCTGAGCCGGTCGTCCGGCTCAGCTCTCGCCGATCGCCGCGGCGACCAGGCAGCCCTTGGCGACCGCGGTCAACGCCTCTTCGCTGCGGAAGATGCGGCCGATCGGGATCGGGAAGTCGATCTTCGCGAACTCCTCGCGGAACACCTCGATGAAGCCGCCGACCATCGACGTGCCGCCGGCACAGGCGATGTCGATCGGCTGCGTGAAGCTCGGCATGCTCTGGCCGGCCTCGAAGCGCGCCTTGATGTTCTGCAGCACGTAGCTGATCAGGCTGCGGTAGTAGATCGACACCGCCTCCTCTTCGCGCGTCTTCGGATCGCGGATGTCGATGCCGCGCTCCTTGATGTGCGTCGCCTTGCTGCGCGGCACGCCGAGCACGTTGGCGACGTTCTTGTCGATCCAGTCGCCGCCGCGCGCCACCGAGAACGACAGGCACGGGATCGACTTGTAGGTGATGCAGGCGTTGGCCATGCCGCCGCCGAAGCTCAGCCCGATGCCGGTGAAGTCGCTGTCGGCGAGTTCGGCGAACACCACCGCGTGCGCTTCGTTGATCGCGTGGGCCTTGTAGCCGAGCTTGTTGATCAAGCTCTCGAACAGGCCCTGGTGATAGACGATGTTGTTCTCGACGTCGAGCGACTCGGCGGGCACGCAGAAGTAGCAGCTCTCGCCGGCCACGCGCGGTTCGCCGAGCAGGCGGCTGATGATCATCTTCATCATCGGCAGCGCGTCCTGTTCGTTCGGGCTGATCAGGCCGTCGGCCATCGGCCGGCGCGTCTCGCGGCCGAACACGTTGGCGAGCTCGAACGCGGCTTCGCCGAGCACGATCAGCTTGTTGTTGTGCACGACGTACGGCACCTTGAGCTTCGTCAGCATGTTCTTGCTGTAGACGTCGCTCGGGATGTCGAGGAACGCGTTGCGCTCGACGGTGACGGTGATGCCACCTTCGTCGTTCTGGACGGCGGCTGCGAGGTTCGCAGTACCGACGTCGAGGCCCTTGCCCAGGGCGATCGCAGTATCCGCACCGTTCTGGGTGCTCGGGTCGAACTTGTTGTCGTGCTCGGTCATGGGTCGTCTCGTTGGTTCGTGCGGTCGGCAGTGGTCGCGCCAGCGGCGCTCAGCTGCCGCCCTTGAGTTTCTTCAGCTTGGCGAGGTTGGCGGCGATGCCGCCACCGGAGGTCTGCTTGACCTGGACCTGTTCGATGTTCGACTCGACCTTCAGGTCGGCGTCGCGGAACAGTCCGGAGAAGTCCTTGGGTGCCTCGACCTCGACGGCGGCACTGATGCCCATCTTCTTGCCGAACTTCTCCAGGCGGTCGTTCAGCGAGCCGGCGAGTTTGTCGATCGCCGCGCCGAGGTCGAGCCCAGGGGCTGCGGCTTGCGGCTGCTGGCTCTGGGTCATCAGCGAGGCCTTCATGTTGGCCATCTCGTGCATCATCGCCATCAACAGGTCGGGCGACGGGCCAGCGGCGGCTGGGGCGGTCGGCTGCGGCTGCTGGGCTTGCTGCTGGGCTTGCTGCTGGGCTTGCTGCTGGGCGTTCACCAGCTCGTCGCGCACGCTGTCCAGCTCGCTCTGCACGGCGGCCAGGGCGGCGGCGAGCTCGTCGGCGCGCCGTTGGCTGGCGACCAGTTCGCTCTCGCGTTGTTCGAGCGCTTCGGCGACCGCTTCGGCCTGCCGGGCCTGCGCCTCACGTTCCTTGAGGATCGTCCGGAACTCCTGGCGGCTGCTCTCGACCAGCCGGTCGACCTCGTCGGGCGGCAACAGGCCGGAACGTTCGATCGCGCTGTTCACGGCGTCATGGACCATCGCCGCGATGTGCTCGGCGCGGATCACCCGCACACGCTGGCGGCCCTCGCTGCGCAGTTCGTCGAGCGTCGCGGTGCGCGACCTGGCAGAAAGGGCTTCCTTGATGTCGTGAACGGTCTCCATGCGCCTCGTGGGTGCCCCGAACCGGGGCAGCAGAAGCACTTTCGACCTTCGGCGGACCCGACTTGAGGGACCGGGTCCCGGACTGAGCCGATCTGCCGGAGCCTGGGCGGACTCGGCACCTGGCGTGGTCGAACGGCCCCCGGGGGCATGGGGTGGTGGCCGCTCGCGACGGGCCGATCAGAAGGTCGTGCGCATGCCGATCACGAAGTTCATGCCTGGCGAATTGCTGCCCGAACCGTGCACCCGGTAGTCGACGTCCGTCAGGTTGTCGAAGCCGAGTTCGAGGTTGGTGCGTTCGTCGACCTGCCAGCCGGCCCGCACGTTCCAGATCGTGTAACCCGGCGTGCCGCCGGGTGGGATGCGCTGCGTGTCGCGCGTGTCGCCCGACGACAGCCGGTCGGCGTCCTCGGCGCGGATCACGCTGGTGCTCGCGTAGAAGCGGCCTTCGGCATCCTCCCAGCGCAGGCCGACCTGCGTCGTGAACGGCATCAGGCGCGACGTGTAGTCGTCCTCGAGCGCGGTGCCGGCGGCGTTGTAGTTCGAGACCCGGCCGTACTGCCAGGTGTTGGCGCCGAACAGCGTCGTGTTGGCGACGAACTCCCAAGCGTACTGGAACTCGACACCCTGCACGTAGCCGTCGCCGACGTTGTCCTTCTCGACGATCGGGTCACCACCCGGCGTGGTCGTGCCGGTCGGGTAGCGTTGGATCTGGTCCTCGATGTCGGTGTAGAACCACGCCAACTGGCCTTGCACGGCCCCTTCGCGCAACTTCGTGCCGATCTCGTAGCCGGTGTACTGTTCGGCTTCGAGGTCGGTCGTCGCCACTTCCTGTTCGCCGCTGCGTGCCACCTCGAAGCTCGACAGGTCCGACAACGACGGGGCGCGGAACGCCTGGCTGACGCCGCCGTAGAGGTTCCAGTGCGCCGGCACCAGTTCGTAGCGCAGGTGCGTGCTGCCGGTCACCTCGTTCCAGCTCTTCTCCAGAGCGATCGCGTTGCCGGACAGCGGATCGCGGACCTTGTCGGCGTCGGCCTTGGCGTACGTGTAGCGCACGCCGACCTGCAGCTCTAGGCGCTCGTCGAGGGGCACGACGTCCTGCACGAACACGCCGAACAGGTCGTAGCTGGCGTTGTCGGCGACCGGCCCCTGGATCGTGCTGTTGTTGGCGAACGAATCGACGTCGTCGCGGTAGTAGTCGATGCCGTAGGTCAGACGACCGAGCTGGCCGAGATCGCTCTCGAACTGCGCGAACAGGCCCAGCGTGCCGACCCGGAACCCGGACAAGCGCTGCGCGTTGCTGCTGGTGATGCGATCCTCGGTCTGCGACTGCTCGTGCCACGACACCGACAGCCGCATCGCGTCGATCGGTCCGCCGAGGTTGGTCTGGTGGTACTGCAGGTAGGTCAGGTAGCGATCCTGGAAGTTGTCGCGCTGCAGGTCGGTGCCGACGGTCGTGCCGGCGTAGCTCTGCCCGAAGATCGTCGAATGCGTGCGCGGCACGGCGTCCTGGCTCATGCGCTGGTGCAGCAGCACGAGCCTGGAATCGGCGTCGAACCAGTGCTCGACCTTGAAGTCGGCGGCGGTCTCCTCGTAGCCGGTTTCGCGCTGGATGCCGGTGGCATCGCCACCTTCGAGGTCGCCGAGGTTGCGCGCCGTNNGCAGCACCTCGATGCGTTCGAGGGACAGTGGGTCGATCGTCGACCAGTACTGGTTGGGCCCCGATCGGAACGTCGAGTTGTTGAGGCGAATGCCGTCGATCAGCAGCAGGTTGTTGTAGCCGGTGAAGCCGCGCAGGAACGGCGAACCCTGCCCGGGTGCGGTCTCCTGCACCATCACCGAAGGCATCTCACGCAGCGCTTGCGGGAACGAACGCGGCGACAAGCGTTCGAGGTCCTGCTGCGACATCACGTCTATGCTGCGCGGCGCGTCGAAGGGGTCCTGTTCGGTGCGCGACGCGGTGACGACCACCTTGGTGGTGGCAGGACGGTTGGCTTCACCCTGTGCACGCGGCGTGGCTTCGCCGGCGGCTGGTAGCTGGCTGGGCGCCTGCGCGGGGCCCTGCGAGGGGCCC
>JRYL01001169.1_pt1 | contig 10771 bp, 10 predicted proteins | sample 235391 | NCBI WGS metagenome assembly JRYL01 (sample SAMN03074223, study PRJNA261481) | activated sludge metagenome | biome: Wastewater Treatment Plant; feature: Wastewater; material: Activated sludge; isolation source: activated biomass of a wastewater treatment plant treating wastewater from... ... | reverse complement strand
CTCTGGCTTGCTGCTGCCGGGTATCGAACCTAAGGACTAAGGATTCGTCATGACCGAAAGGAAGAAAACATCCGTCTTTACAGCCTCTACGGGTGCAGCGGCAAGGAAGAAGGGGGTTAAGCGCGATACGGACACGTCCCTCGGCTGGGTCGCACGGGAGTATCCGCAGCTCGAACCCTGGCGGGTCCTGGCGGTAGCGTGGCTGCAAGGCGAAACACGCGGGGTGGCCAGACGGCTCTATGCGCTGGTGGCCTTCTTCGAGCGCTACCTCATCCAGCAATCACTACCGCTCGACCCGGCGGTGTTCCTGGCGCGCACCACCGTTCTGCCCGCCTTCTACCGGACCGCGTGTCCGGATTCGGAGGAGGGCATTCAGTACAACAACTCTATCCACGCCTTCCTGCACTTCGTGCTGCTGCGCGAGTTCAGCGAAGCTGACGACAATGGCCAGCCGGTGCTCTCGCCGGCCTTCCACAACCCGGTGCCCCGGATGTCGAGGAGTGGTCTGCCGAGGCGCGAAGAGAGCGTCCATTCGCCGCTGCCCTACGGCTACATCGACGAGTTGCGGCAGATGCTCGCGGCGGGACCGCACTTCCGCGACTGGCAGTGGGCACAGAGCGCGCTGGGCGTTGAAATCGGCCAGCGCGGGTATGGTGCGCCCGACTGGTTCGAGGTGACCGAAGAGCAGATTGACCGAGACGACCCGGACTGCGTGTGGCGCGAACGGCCCTTGAAGAACGGAAGTCGCCTAGAAATGTGGAGCCCGGTGCGCTGGGTTGCGCTGCTGGTCAAGCTCATCCTGCCGCTGCGCACCTTCCAGGTCCGTATGCTCGATTCCGGCGAAGCGGATACCTGGCGCTACGCGGATGGCGACTGGGTGTTGAACGCGGGAGCGCTCGCGCAAGGAAGCGAGCGGCGCCCCTTGGAACAGGGGGTGTTTCGCCGCAGCACCGCGCTTGCCGATGGCGAGACGGTTCCGACCGTGCTCTACATCAACACCAACAAGACCGCAGACATCGCCAAGTCCGGCCCTGAAAAGGGCTACGTCCTGCCGTGGTCCTTCGGCGGACCGGTGCATCAGGATGTCGTCTACTGGCTGGAGAAGTTGCGCAACTGGCAGGCGAAGTACAACCCTGTCTCGCGACGCACGGCGTGGACAGAACTCGATGGCCGCCACATCAATGCGAAGAGCGAAGTACAACTCGCAGGCTATCCCGACACCTGTTTCCTGTTCCGCTTGCCGGAGGCCCGCGAGAATGAGGGCCACTTACCTGTGTCAGATGCACCCATGTTCGCAGGCTGGTTCCGATTGCTCGAAGCACTAGAACTGCGACTGGCCGACCGAGGTGAGACCCATCGCAATGGCACACCAATCCGCTTCCTTCCGCCGCTGGAATCGCGGAACGGGGGACTGACGACTCTCTTCCCGCTGCACAGTCTCCGGGTCTCCCTCATCACCGCGCTGGCACTCGAAGGCCAGGTGCCATTTCCGGTACTGCAGAAGCTCGTCGGCCACAGCCGACTGCTGATGACGCTCTACTACACCAAGCCCGGCGCGACGCATATCCGCGACGTATTGCGCGGTGCCGCTGAGCGGCTGGAAGCGTCCAAGGAATCGAGCATCCAGAACTTCCTGCTCGACACCGAGCATGGGGTGCTCCTCGAACAGGCCATCTGCAATAGCGTGCCCTCTCTCGCTGCAGCCATTCCGCAGCATCCGGCGGCGCGCAACCCAGTAGGCTGGATGCCGATGCACCACGGCTTGTGTCTGGTCGGCGGCAATACCAGTGAGGCTGAGGATAACGGCGCTGTGGGCGGCTGCTACAACGGAGGTTCGAACCTGGGCTCGCCTTCAAGCCCCAAGTACGGGCCCGTCCCGGGTGGCAGCCGCAACTGCGTGCGCTGCCGCTGGTTCGTGACCGCGCCGCATCACCTGCCGGCCCTGGCTGCGCACTTCAACACGCTCGCCTACCACTTCGACGAGGCGCGCAACACCTGCCTCGCCCGGGAAAACGACCTCCAGGCCCTGAAAAAGGCTAAAGCCGATGCGGAAGAGGCCGGTCAACCCTTCGCCCGGCTGGACGCCTACCGGCAGGCCGAGCGGGTGTGGGAGAGTGCCATGAAGCGCTTCAGCGACCTTGCCGAAGACCTCGTGGCCTGCTGGCGTCTCATCGCACGCTGCAAGGCGGCGCTCGATGCCCCGCAGGGCGACGGCACGCAGCTGGTCTCCGCCGGCGCGGTGGGCGACGTACAGGTCGCCTTCGAGGAGACGGAGTCGGAACTGCTTCAACTCGCCGGTGTGTGCGAAAACGTCGAGGTCTATCCCGACATCGAGCCGGGCAAAGCGGTGTTCCGCCGCAGCCAGTTGCTCGACGCGGTCCTCTACCGCGACGACCTGCCACCCGTGTTCATGCTGTTGAGCGAACAGGAGCAGTTGCTCGCCGGCAACGCCTTCATGCGCCATCTCGCAACACAGATGAATCCGCAAGACCCGGCAGTTGGCCAGCGCGAGGTGATTCGTCTGATGGACGCAGGGACTCGCCTCAGCGAACACTTCGACCTGGACCTCGCCGCGTTGCTGCCCGCGTCCCATCGTGCCCAAGCGTTTCCGCTCGGGCGCCAGACCCTTCCTGGGAGTGATTGATGAATCCCACAACGGACATCCATCCGGACGCCGTGCTGGAGTCTTTGCTTGCCAAGGCCGAGCGCTCGAATCGCCGAAACAATCTCACGAGAATGCATGAGCTGTGCCGCAAACAGCATGAAGCCGGCTCACGCGACTTCTCCCTGTCGGCCATTGGGCGCCTCGCCGAGGCCGAAGGCATCATGAAGGGCCGTGCCCTCTATAACGCCCGGTCAGCGGACTACAAGGCGCTCATCGAAGCCTGGGGTGCCTTCGCCGGGCCGCCCGCACCCAAGGCTCCGAAGACCCTGGCGAGCCACGACTACCTGATGCGCATTGAAGACCCCGCCATCCGCTCCATCATGCAGGCCATCATCGCCGAGCGTGACAAGCTCAAAGCGCAGCTCAACGTGCTCAAGGCCAACACTCAGGTCACAGTGGACCGCCGCCCGCTGGGCGCCACGGTTTCCTCGGCGCCAGGTGCGCAGCCTGTAGCGGTACTCGCGCTGGCCGCACAACTTACCCCGTCCCAGCGGGAAGCTCTACAGAAGGCGGTATCGGCCGATTACCTTGAGGAGCGCGGTCTGAAGGAAGGCAGCCACGGCGAAATCCTCAACGAGCGCGGGCGTACCGTGTTCGAGGTCGGCTTCGCCTCAGCGATTCGCAAGGTGCTGGGCGGCTGACCCGGCATACCGGTGTTAGCGCCACAGTAAAAATGACCCAGGCCAGCAACTTGGAATTGAACCTCAATTAAATTAGACAGCCGCTCTCGGCCAGAAGCAGACATTCGTTTTGCTATTTATATTCTATTGAGCCTAAATCCGGAGAATGGAGAATCAAATCTGCAAGGCTTGCCACCGGACCGCTTAACGAAGTTTCTGAGCGATGTACGAGATAAAGATCTTTGTAAACATCTTCTTCAATCGGAATTGCATGTAACCATCCGCTTGCCTGTTCATGCTTGACCGCGCTTTCCATCACAAGCGAGATTCCTAGCCCTGCGTGGACCGCGTGTTTGACCGCCTCGGTGCTACCTAACTGCATACCCACTGTGAACTCTGCCGAGTCGGCACCGGCATATTGTTGTAGTAGGCGCCCAGTTCCGGTAGCCGCTTCGCCTCCAAGCAAGTTCTGGGATTTTAACCACTTAAGTGGAATGGTCGACTCGGCAGCCCAAGGATGGCCGGGGCGAACAATGACAACCATCCTCTCGCGCCGCCATACTGTTGAGACGAACCCAGGACGTGAGTCCCACCACTCCATTACCGCTACATCCACTTCAAGCGTTTCCAGCAAAGCGGCAATCTCGATATTTTTGCCGATCCTCACATCGATCTTGTTTGCTAATTTATCTTGGAGCGCCTTGATATAGGGTTGTAAAAGATAAATGCCGATATTGGAGCTTGCACCAACGACCAGGCTTTTATTGTGGAGGGCTGCCGTAGCCTTATGGCTAGTACGGAGCAATTGTTCCGCATAGGGGAAAAAAATCTTTCCCTCCAATGTCAGGCTTTGCGGCATTGTTGCGCGGTCAATCAGCCGGGCCTGCAAAGACTGCTCCAGCCGCTTGATATGCTGCGTTACTGTTGGCTGGGACAATCCAGTTTGCTTCGCCGCTTCGCGAAAGCCCCCGCATTTGACGACGGCAATGAACGTCGCCACACGCTCCAGATCTATCACGCCGCCTTTACTCCCGGATACGGCTGATTAATCGCGCCCATCGGTTCTTCACCAGCGAGTGCCTGGATGATGTTCATCGCTGCCTGCCGCTCGATTTCAAGCCGAACTTCCTTGACCGCCGATCCCAAATGCGGCGTAAAAAACGTTTGTGCCGTATTGTCGAGCAGCGCCTTGGGGATAGCCTGCGGGCGATCAGCGCGTATCCATTCTTCCATCTCGAAGACATCGGCTGCATATCCAGCTAGTTTTCCAGACGCCAGTGCTGCTATCACCGCATTCTCATCCACGACCGAGCCGCGACATGCATTGATCAGGTAGCTACCGGTTTTCATCTTGGCCAACGCGGTGGCATCGATCAGATGCAGTGTCTCTGCGGCCATCGGAACCATCGGCACGACATAATCACATTTTTCGAGCAGTTCATCGAGCGTGACGCGCTGTACGTGCCAAGCCTTTTCTTGTTCGGCATTGAGCGGAATCGGATCGCAATACAAGAGATTCATTTCAAAGCCAGCCAAGCGCTGGGCGATTGCACGGCCGACCGCCCCCATACCAATGATGCCAAGCGTTTTTCCTGTCAAACCAGAGCCATATAGTGTCGGCCGCCAGCCTTGGAAGTGTCCGCTACGGATTTGCCTATCGCCTTCCAGCATATGCCTTGTCAAACCGAGAAGAAGGCCGATAGTCAGTTCAGCGGTCGGGATCGTAAGCAAATCCGGCACAATCGTAAGCCATACACCGTGGCGTGTGCAGGCGTTGACATCGAAGTTATCATAGCCTTTAAGCGCGGCGCCGATGACACGCAGCTTTGGACATTCCTCGAGAAACGCGCTGTCGATGCTGTCCGGCATGAAAGCCATGAGTGCATCCGCATCTTTGGCTCGCGCAATTACCTCAGAACGCGGCAAGGTTTCCCGTGTGGTGTTGGGGATAACATCGGCGCTAGCGGACAACAATTCGATGATTTCCGGGTGCACCCAGTGGGTGAGGACGACTTTGGGCTTCATAAAAACCTTTGTAAGCTTTGGGAGTTATTTGAACTTGCGACGCAGGAAGGAGCTGAAGGCGTCGACGAGGGTAACCATGCCTAAAATAACCAGCAAAATAGCCGAGACATCCTGGTATTGCATGATGCGCAGAGAGCCCATCAGCTCGAACCCGATTCCACCGGCGCCGACCATGCCCATCACGGTCGAAGCACGGAAGTTGTATTCCCATCGATAGATCGCGGTATCGGCCATTTGCGGAAGCACTTGGGGAAAGATCCCATGAAAAATCACCTGCAATGGCGTGCAGCCCGCTGCATGCGCGGCTTCTACCGGTGCCGGATCGGCATGTTCGATCGATTCCGAAAAAAATTTGGCGATCATGCCAACCGAATGTAAGCCTAGGGCTAAAACACCCGGCAATGCGCCGAAGCCAACGGCTGCCACGAACAGGATGCCCATGATCAGTTCGGGTATCGATCGCAAAGCGTTTAACATGCCGCGTGTGGCTTGATACACGAGTGGATGAGGGCTAGTATTCCGCGCGGCGAGCACTCCTAAGGGAATGGATAGCAATACCGCGATTGCCGTGCCGGCGATACTCATGGCCAAGGTATCCAGTACCGGTTTGACCCAGGTGCCAGCCTGCGAGAAGTTCGGTGGGAACATCTCGCCGGCAATTTTTACCAGGCTTGGCATGCCATCCTTCAATCGCTCGGCATCAAATAGGCCGACGTAATACCAGCAACCGATCACAATCGCCAGCACAACGGCAAACTGCAGTATCGTGCGGTTCCATACGCGCTGGCGCTCGGCCAGAATCAAACCAAAATCAGCTTGCATGCTGTCGCTCACTTAGAACTTCGACAGATCGAGCTTGAGCAGTGTGCCAAGGCTGCGCACCACGTCATAGTCTTTGTCGCTGATCGGGCCGAAACCATCGGCTTTGAAAGGTTTCAGGACTTCCGGATCTTTGAGATTCAAGAAGGCTGCACGGATCTTTTCCTTCAGTTCCGGCTTCAGATTGCTGCGCATGGTCCACGGGTATTGCGGATATGGCTTCGATTCGGCAAGAACTTTTACTTTGTTGGGATCGACCAGTCCGCCCTGAACCAGGGATTCAAAAATCGGCTTACTCAAGCCGCCAGCCTGCGCGTGACCGTTTTGCACGGCCATGGCCACCGCGTCATGCGCACCGGCAAAGTGTTCGCGATAGTTTTCGCCGGCTTTCAAACCGTTTTCCGCCAATATCGACTTCGGAATCAAATGGCTGGAGGTGGATGCCTTATCACCGTAAGCGACATTCTTGTTGACGATATCACTGATTTTGGCGATGCCGGCGCCAGTATTGGCGATCAATACGGACTGGTAGGTAGTGCTACCCTTTTGCTTCATCGCTGCGAATGGCTCGATGTCGCTCTTTTGCTTAGCCAGCACATACGACAAGGGGCCAAAATATGCCATGTCGATACGGCCGTGACGCATGGCTTCGATCATTGACGAGTAATCAGTGGTAACCACCAGCTCAATTTTCTTTCCCAGCTCTTTTTCCAGATAGATTTCGAGCGGCTTGTTGTTTTTAATTACGGTCGATGCGTTTTCGTCCGGCAGTAGCGCAACTTTGAGCGTTTCTGGATCGGGATTGGATGATGCATGGCCAATGCTGCAGACGGCGGCAAGCAAGACAGACATTAATGCGGATGCGAGTTTTTTCATAATCAATCCTTTACGGTAGCAAGTTGCATGGGAAATGAAGTATCGATAAGCCGTTCCTCTCGAGCGTCTTGTGGAACGCTCAAAGAAGAACGGGGTACTTGTTCATACAGCGTGTCGTAACTGGCTTGATCCAAAGTCTGCGGGGCGGCATCAAAAATGACTCGGCCATGGGACAGGCCAATAATACGGTCGGCATAACGTTGAGCGAGGTCTACCTGATGCAGGCTGACGACCGCCGAAATCCCGTCCTCTTTACAAATGCGGTGCAGCAGACTTAGCACTCGCTCTGCAGTAGCAGGATCGAGGCTGGCTACCGGTTCATCAGCCAACACCAGTTTAGGTTGCTGAGCCAGAGCCCGGGCAATACCGATGCGTTGCTGCTGGCCGCCGCTCAATGCGTCGACACGGCTTAAGGCTTTGTGCAATAAGCCGACTCGGTCCAGACTTTGCAGGCATATGGATTGATCCTTCGCCGGGAGGGGGAATAGACTGCGTAATGCCGTGTGGTAGCCCATTCGGCCCATCGAAACGTTTTGCAAAGCCGTCAGTCGGCCAATCAATTGATGCTGTTGAAACACCATGCCAGTCTGTCGGCGATGCATGCGCAATGCACGCGAGTTCGCCAAATTTCCTAAGCCGGCGACAATGGTGGTGCCGCGCTGCGACGCATGCAGCGAATTAATACAGCGAAGTAGCGTGGATTTTCCAGCGCCGGAAGATCCGAGCAATACGGTGAACTGTCCCTGATGGAGTTTGAGAGTGGTGGGATACAGTGCAATCGCATCACCATAACTGACTGAGACATTCTGTAGTTCGATCATGACACCTCCGGCAGATTTGAATTCGTAATCAAAAATGATGACCTGATTACGAATCTGAATTGCAGCGATGGTAATGTCGTGATATGACACCCTGATGACTCGTTGATGTCATTTTTGTGACATGGTCGCGGGTGCCTGTGAGGGAAATAAGTTGTGCTATCTATGCCAAATATAGACGTCTGCTATGGGTCGGGACCGGCTGTTCCCGACTAGCGACAAAAGGGGCAATTCTTTGCTGATGGAATCATCACTGGTAGGCCACCTTCATGGTGGTGCCGACACTGGTCTGAAGCCCTTCTGCCCGGAAGGGGGTCAAGAGGACCGTGGAATAAATGGAGGGGACCCGCGCAGCGGGGAGGACGCCGTTTATGCCGCGAAAGCCTCTTGATGCCCTGTAGGGCTTCCAACGCTCCCGGCTGCTGCCGGGGGATTTGGGGCGAAGCGCCACAACCCCGGCGGCTGCCTCACGGCGAGTGCGGGGTCTGGGGCAGCGCCCCAGGGTGTGCGATACGCCCAAAGAAAAGCGCCGACGTTTCCGCCGGCGCCTAAGAGTTATGATGCATTGCGGTGTAAATATACATCGTAAAAATTCAGCGACCTAAAGCCTTTACTTATTGCCCTCCAAGTCACTCACTCACTAACGATGTATCGTTAGGGTATAAGTCGCTTCGCGGGGGTTTTTCGTATCAACTGGACGACATGTATGCATTTGACTGCATTCGTGCAGTCAGGAGAATGTGGCTGATTACGTGGCTTCGAGGGCCTACCGCTTTGAAAATCGATCGCTACATCTTGATCCTGCTCACATTCTTTTCCCTGAACGCATTCGCGAACGGCAACCCGCAGATCACCGGCACGGTCGTAGGTGTAGCTGACGGAGACACGCTGACGGTTCTTGACTCGAGCAAAAGAGAACATCGCGTACGGCTCGCGGAAATTGATGCGCCAGAGTCGAGTGGTCAGGCCTTCGGGAACCGAGCCAAGCAGGCGCTCAGTAGGTTGTGTTACAGAAAGCTTGCAAAGGTCATCGTTCACACCAAAGACCGCTATGGACGCAACGTCGGCGCCGTGACGTGCGATGGCGTCAATGCAAACGAGAAAATGGTCGAGAGTGGGTTGGCTTGGGTCTATACCCAATACGCCGCGGCGAACTCGCCGTTATTCCGGCTTGAGCAGCAAGCTCGGCTCGCAAAACGTGGACTTTGGCGCGACGCGAACCCTGTTCCCCCGTGGGAGTGGCGAAAGAGGCCCTGAAATCGCCCCAGGATCTGCCCTTCCATGCGGTGCATGAGTGCAACCCAAGGCTATGTTGCGCGCGACAGCCATGCGAGCTGGCGACCAATGCCCAGTCCCGCCATGGGGCGCTCGAGATCGAGACCGACCAGCGGCTCGCAATACCTCACGCCGGCGAGCGCGACAAAGCGGCTCCCGGCCACCGATTCAAGCTGCTGCCGTACTCGATCACCCCACACCCGCCGATCGGTCGCATTCATCCGGTTCAACGTGCGCTCGTAGGGCGCGATCACCGTTTCAGGCGCGAGCAGGCCATGCTTTGCGGACAGGATGAACCACTGGTCGCAGTGCCGCTCAACCCAGGCCCGCGACTTCGTGAACAAGGGCGACAGGTACAGGTCTTGCGCGGCACACGGCACCGCCCCCTTCGTCGCGCAGCACGCCACCAAGCCGATCCTCAAAACGCCTCTCCTCAAAGAAAAAACCCCATAGGCACCGTTGAGTAAGGTGCGCTACGGGGTTGTGTTGGTCAAGCCGCCAGGAGCGGCATCTGTTGAGAATCTTCCAGCAAGAAATCAGTGCTGATTCCGTGCCGCGCAAGGACCTGGTCAATCACATCGGCCACGGCCTCGTGTGCCGCCTCACGCTCCTTTTCATCGCTACTGAACAGACGGTCGATTGCTGTGCGTTCCCACCGTTTGCGGTTCGTATTCAACGCCTGGCGAATCTCCTTGTCGAACTTTTCCGACTTCTCGTACTGCTTCCAGAAATCCTCGGAAACTCGCGTCCCTTCAGGTGGCAACCACTGGCGGTGGCGGCCGACCTTGCGGTTCAGTGCATCCGTCAGCGCAGCGCTCCTACTGAAGAAATGGATGGTCCCAATCCCCGGATACCACCTGCAATCGAAGTAGCTCGATGACACCCGGGCCCCTCTCCGCATCTGCTCGAGCTCCGTGGTGAAGATGTCGCACAGACCAACTTCCGGTTTGAGCTTACCCCCGTCAAGCATCGCGAAAACCTTGTCGAAATCCTGCAGCATCTTCATCTGGTTCCATCCGAGCTGACGCTGCCACCCTTCGAGCTTGAATCCCGGCAAAATGAAACGTGTCGTCTTGATTCTCATGCCGGCCGTCCGGTGGCGGTCGTTCGATGCCCAACCCCGATAAAGCGTCCCGTTCTCCTCCGTATGCCATCGAATAATGTGATCGAACACGTCGCAACACATCCCGATCGCGATTTCATCCTGGCTGTCGATGATGCCGAGGATGAACCCCTGGACATTGGACACTGAGAACTCCATCTGCTTGATCTCAGCGAAGCTGGCTTCGAGCCGACGCTGTGCCCCGAAAGAAAGCCTATCCATCACATCGACGCTGCGAAGCACCGATGCCCAGGCGCGATCCTTCAACTCCAGGTAACGCGAGGCCATCTCGCCCTGTACCCACGATGTTGAGATGTCGCGCTTGCTACCGCCTTCAGCGCCGTCTCTGACCGCCATCGTCTCCCCAATGAGGCCCGAGTAATAGCCTGCGCGCGCCTCGGCCAGTACTGCGTCCTTCATGGCTCGAACAGCGGCATTGAAGGCTACCACCGTGTTCTCGAGCACCGAGTTGGGCAGAGCAAGACACTGCGCTTCGGCATACCCACCCGCAAGCGATTCGCCGGTTTCTTCATCTGTTTTCATCTCACTGTGTTAACGGCGGTCGATTCCC
>JRYL01024262.1_pt1 | contig 10784 bp, 13 predicted proteins | sample 235391 | NCBI WGS metagenome assembly JRYL01 (sample SAMN03074223, study PRJNA261481) | activated sludge metagenome | biome: Wastewater Treatment Plant; feature: Wastewater; material: Activated sludge; isolation source: activated biomass of a wastewater treatment plant treating wastewater from... ... | reverse complement strand
CCCTCTTCTCATGGGAGCCTACTATTTCGAATTCCAAGATGAATGGTGGAAACAGGGCGGCGGGCAGAACTCGACGTGGGATCCAACTACAGCTGGAGCCAATAACTTTCCAAACGGTTATTGGGACGAAGAAGGGTTCGGGCTGTTTTCAGCGGCTCCCACGAGCCCTCGCAAGGCCACCGACTCTCCCTATCCTGAAGGGGGCTCAGGTCCCAATCTCCCTCTAGACACCCTCACTCCGCGCTTACCTATCATTGAAGCGCTCAGAGCCGTCTATACCGCCCCCAAATACCGCTAGAGAGCAACCTGGAGACCCGGTCTATCCAACGGTATTGGACAGACCGGGTCTATTTCTCGCCACTAGAAACCGGCGGTCCAATAAATCGAAGATTGTAGAGCTCCTCGGGGCCCGGCAGTTCTAAGCGAGCGGCAGGGCCAGGGAGTAGCCAGCTCTCGACAAGTTCTAGAGGCAACCGATAAGTCGACTTACGAGCACTCTCGGGCTCGACCACCTCTATAAAGAGATCGTCCGTGTCGGTCCATAAATGAGTGGCTCGAGCTTGAGCGCCCGGAGGGAGTTGCCAGGGGCTGCTAAGTGCGCGCAGGTCGAACTCCGGCCCAAAAAAGAGAAATCGGTGAAAAAGCGGACTTCGCGACTCGGCGGAGACCGCGTGTGCGAAGGTTAACCACCCATCTCGAAAACGAAGAAGTTCGGTTCCACAGTGTGGTTCGAGTTTGCATCCACCCTGCCATCGGCGCCATTCCACATACTTGTCCAAAGCGGGGGCGAACCGGTAAACCTTGGTTGGCCAGCCGATAGTGAGACGTCCGGGTCCCAACTCATCCACAAAAGTGAGAACGTTTTCCCTCTCTAGTATCGTCACCGGGGGTGGCGACGCGTCGCACTCACCGCAGGGCAAAGTGAGTACACCGATGCCCGCTCTCTGGAAGCGCCGAGCGATCTCTCTCAGGGCCGGATGGCACTCACTCGAAGTTGCGTAACGATCGAAGAAGCGCCGACGCAGTTCGGAGTCCACAAAGAGCCTGGGGAGCTCAAGGAGAGTCTCACGACGTACCTTCATAGCTCGGCCGCCAGCTCTAGGATAGTTTGTGCGCTCTTTCGCCAGTCGAAGCGCGCGGCTTGAGAAGGGCCTGCGACTACACTGGCCTTGGTCACACTCTCCAAATCTGCCAAAACTTCTTGAATTGCAGAAGAGAGCAGCGCAGTGTCGCTACTGGGCACAAGCCGCCCTGCATCCCCCACCACTTCAGGAAGCGAAGAGTTATCGGAAGCGATCACGGGCGTTCCGCACGAGAGGGCCTCAAGCGGCGGCATTCCAAAACCCTCGTAGTGGCTGGGATATACCAGCATGGTCGCCCCTGACATTAGCGCAGGTTTGTGTTCATCCAATACGTAGCTCGCAGTACGTGTGATATTAACACCCTTCCTGAGCCCGACAGAGGATCTTCTCCACAAGGTGGTCGGTCTTCCAGCACACACTGCCCACCAATAGTAGAGAGACTCGTTCGGATACCGCACGCGGCAGCAGGCAATAGGCATCAATGAGCCCCTCAAGATTCTTGCGAGGCTCGAGATTGGAAAGGGTTAGGATATAGTCTTTCTTAATACCATAGAGCTCACGCACTCTTTCAATCTCGTGACTTTTCCTGCGATAGAAGATACGAGGATCGGCTGCGGGCGAGGCGATACAGATCTGCTCGTGCCCGAGTCCATAGTGCTGTATCAGATCACGACGAGTATTCTCGGAAATGGTAACGACCGCCGAAGCGTTACTGAGCACGCGGGGGACTTTCTCATTCAAATACCGGGCGTTTGTCTCTTCTGCATACTCAGGGAAGATGGCGTAAGCTAGATCATGGACAACCACAACTGCGGGGCTAGCCTTCAGCTTCGAACTTACAAAGTTCGGAAACAGATNNCTCCGCGAAGAGAAGGGTATACATGAGAGCTTGAGGTAACGGCAGGCGCAGGGGTTCAATGTTTTGGAAGCCAAAACTTTGGAATCTCGATAGCTTCTCAAAGGGAATGATAACCCGCACGCGAGGGCCTGGAGAGCTTTCCGATAGTATCTGATCCATCCCTCGAAGTAGTCCGAGCGTGTACTGACCGACCCCGCTGAAGTGGGCGTCCACCAGTCCAGTGCCCTCCACAAAGATCGTCTTTCTGTCGAAGCTTCTCACTCGCCCGGCGTTCTCGCAGAGTCCTCTGCGAGCCTGCCTCCGGTAGCCCAAACCCAACTCGCAGCACTCCACCCCCGTGGAGCCCCCGCTCCGTCGGTTAGGAATGACCCCACACCACGCTTATCCTTAGGTATGGTCGGACTTGAGGCCAACGGTGAACGCGTCGAGCCCTCGATACTGTTTTAGTAATATGAGAGGTAAAGCATATGACTCGAAAACTTCATTTAAAAGGGGAGATCGACTCTCCCGATGGGAAAGCGCCTGCTGCGGCTTGGCGCGCCGTGGAGGCCTACGTTCGTCGCCCGGAAGACGTTTGGATAGCCGGAGATCCCGAGAGCCTGCTCGCTCGGCCGGAGCAGTGGTTATCCCGCTTAGAAATGCCGAAAGGCGCGGTGGGATTGAGAACCCGTTTCGTGGTGAAATCTGGTGCCCAGGAGGCTCTCGATTTCCTCACCTGTGTAACACGATTGCTGTCCAAACTTGAAAGGGTGGATGATGGATTCTTTTTCCACGCAGAGATAATGGAGGGCCCGGAGTCGGGGATCTACTTTGCTTACGAGAACCGTTCGCCCGCCTTTCTCACTCAAACCCACTTCCAAGGCAACCAGTACACCGGAACTCCTGCTGATGTGTCGCGCGCGCCGCTCCACATCAATATCCTCCTTCACGATATGCACAAGACGTTCACCGAGGCGGCCGCTGAGGGAACTCTAGTGGATATCGCCCGACGAGCGCTACAGTTGAGTGGAAACGATCTACAACTCCCCCTCGTGCGAGAACTCACCTTGGGCCGTTCCGACGCCTATGCGTCGGGAATATCAGTTGGAATCGAAAACATGAGACAGGAGAAGGGAGCGCAAGGCGGCTTTACGGCCACAGAAGCGAGCAGTCGCACGCTACCTAACGGCAACGTTTCTCCGCCACTGGGCTAGAGTGACAACGTTCTTCTGTAAAAGCTGAGAGTCCGGCGGACACCGCCGGACTCTCAGTTTACAGAGATCTACCGCTCGATACTACTGGTTCCTCGACTTCTGAAGCTCTTGAACCTTCGCCAAGTGGGACTTGAGAGCCGGGAGAGTGTCTCGAAAATAGTTTCTGAGGTCCTCCGCCGGCGCGGTTTCCGCTTGCTGCTCGTAGAACTCGATATTAGCCTTGTGTGCCTTCTCCATATGGTTTAGATACTCGCGGTCGAAGGCCTCGCCGTTTAGCGAAGAGAGCTTATCGGCCAAGTCTTTGTGTGCCTTGGTGACTCCATCATTGAGCTGCACGTTATGAGCTTTGGCGAGTTCCTTAACTTTTACGTTGGCCTGCTGATGATCCTCGACAATTTTCGCGGCCCACTGTTGAATTTGCGTATCGTTGCTGTTCTGTAGCGCCAGTTGCCCAGTGGTGACTTCGGCACGGTTTCCTTCGTCAGATTTTCTGATTAGCTTATCAGCCGACATATCTGTCTGCGCCACTGTAACGGCTACCGAGAGACATACGACCAAGAGAGTTAAAATGGTTTTCACCTTTAGCCCTCCTTAGGAGATTGATGAAACCCATTTTTACTGCTCAGGAGAAGCCGCGCTACCGTCGCTAGTCCCCCACTCCCCTATCCCGTTGGCTGACTTCTTGGTACCCCACCGTAGACCATTAGCTCTCAAAACAGACCTGAGAAACGTCGGCCATATGAAGCCAAGGGTCGATCCTGCGCTTAGAGGCAAGGCCGGCAAACCAACGAGCGCTGGTCTTCGGCTTTCGCTTCTGAGTTTCGTAATCGACGTGCACCAGCCCGAAGCGCTTCGAGTACCCGTACTGCCATTCAAAGTTGTCCATGAGCGACCACACGAAGTAGCCCTTCAATGGAACCTGAGCCTGTTCGCGCGCACGAAGGGCTTCCAACATGTGAGTCCGCAGATACTCTTGCCGGAAGAGGTCGTTCACCTCTCCCCTATCATCTGTCATGTCCGGTGTCGCGCACCCGTTCTCGGTTACGTAAAGCTCCTTTGGAGCGTAACGCTGGCTCACCTGAGTGAGCGCGTAAGAGAGTACCGGTGGATAAACCTGCCAGCCCATCTCGGTGCGAGGAAGGTTTACCAGAGCCCCGCACTCTTCATAAAAGAACGGTCCCTTATCCGGGGCGTCCCGAACAAAGCCGGGAAAGTAGATGTTGAGGCCGAGAAAGTCCGTGTCCGTGGAGATGAGTTCCATATCTCCGTCCTGAACGTCAGGCATTTGAGACTCACGAATCTGACGGACTCCGTGTGGATAGTGGCCGGAGTAGAGCGGATCGAACCACCAACCGACCTGTTCTTGCCAAGCACGTTCTGCGGCTTCGCAATCGGCGGTTCTACTGGAGACCGGTAGCGGAATCCAAGGGTTGAGCACGATTCCTGCTCGATGGTGTGAGCCTGCCGAGCGAATGCACTGCATGGCCTTGCCGTGGGCCAACAGAAGGTTATGGATGACGTTAAGGACGGTATGAGTGTCCGCCTTCTCACCCGGCNNGTCTGATAACCGAGAATAGCCGAACACCACGGCTCATTAAGGGTAAACCAGTGCGTAACCCGATCACCGAGTGCTCCCAACACATGTTGAGTATACTCGGCGAAGCGATCAGCCGTATCTCGCTCTTTCCACCCACCCTGCTCATAGAGTGTTAAAGGGAAATCCCAGTGATAAAGAGTGGCCCAGGGCTCGATCCCGTGGCTGAGAAGCTCATCGACGAGTCTCGAGTAAAAGTCGAGACCTTTCTGATTTACCTTCCCAGAACCGGTGGGAACGATCCGGGGCCAAGCTAGGGAAAATCGATAGGCGTCCGCTCCCAACTTCTTTATCATTCTCACGTCATCGGCGTACCGATGATAGTGATCACACGCTGAATGGCCCGTATCACCGTCTTGAACCTGGAAGTCGTCCCAAATTGATTTTCCGCGTCCATCCTCGCTGAGAGCGCCTTCAATCTGAAAAGATGAAGTCGCCACGCCGAGGACAAAATCTTCGGGTAGATGCAATGCCGTCACTCAACCTTTCTATTACGCCGGGGTGGCTTCCGAGCGTGGGTGCTCGATAGGACATCGCTGATGGTTGTATGCTCCCCCGATGGGAACGACGTAAGGAAGACAAGTCCTCTCCTGAAACGTCACCGTCACCATAACCCGGTCCTCGTGGTACTCTAAGCGGAGCGAGTCTCGTTTAATGCAGCGAGGCATCTCCACTGCCTCTCGAATCGGCGAGTCCTTATTATCAGACCAGATCAAGAGACTCTGTTCGCTCGCTTCGATATGCACGTCGTGAGCTTTCGCGTTCTTCAACCACAAAACGATAGTCATCTGCTCGTCTTTATGGTCCTCAAAAAATACAGTAGGTTCTTGAGCGTGGATCCCTCGGTTAACCGGAAGAAGAGGGAAAGGGATATCTTCAAGACTATCGGCAATACTGCGGTGCTTCACTGCAGGCTCCTTTCAGAATCGGGAGCGCCGACCAGGGTTCCTTCGAACATCGGTCCGGCCTTCCGTCACTCTATACAACTATCAGACAAAGATGTGCGTCCGGGTTGGGTCGCAAGCGTGCTGCAATCCTACTCGCGCTCTCTTCGGAGAGTAGCCCGTGACCCAGAACCGGCCTATACTCTAAGGTGTTCCAGAGGTCTATACCATCGGTATGGATACCTAGGGTACTCGATAACACGCGCTTAAAGCGGCCCGGAGCCATCTGGATCTCCCAAGGCCTACCCTCCCGATCGCACTGCTCCCTTAAACTTGTGTCTTGGTGCGCATAGCCGGAAAAATTACTCCGACAACCAAAGCACATCTGAGCACTGCCTNNACCCCCCACGCTGGAAGACCGTGCTGTATACTTTCCAGTCCAGGCTATCCAAACACCATGAAACAGGTAGACTGAAGCAGTATGAAAAACTCCAAGCCCCAGGAACTTCCATATTGTCGGTTGAGTCAGAGAAGATGGTAGCACGACGAGGAAGAGCCCGGCCGTCAAGGGATTCGACAGATTGAAAAGCAGACCTTGAGCGACAGAGGATCCTAAAGAGAGAACCCGCTGGGAATCTTGGCTCCTTGATGGAGAGTGCCTCGAGTGGCGAGCGCACTGCAGTGAGAATCCCAGAAGATACGGAACGCTGATCATCTGAAGAGACCGGAGTAAGGCGGGATGAGAACAGAGTAGCACCGACAAACTCAGTGCCGCCGTCACTGTGAAGACCAAATTTGCGACTGCGGCGCCCGACGCCACCAGCCAGGCCCGCCATCGACCCTCGGCCAGACATCGGTGCAGAACGAAGAAAGTGGTAGGACCGGGGGTGGCCGCGAGCGTGAGCGACAGCAAAAACGAACCTAGCACCAGTCCTCGTTAGAAGCGGATTCCGAAATACCGACCGAACAGAAATGAAAGCACCAGAACACCCTTGCCGAGGAGCAGGTAAAGGTTCTCGATAGGCGTCGCTGGGATCGGTAACATCAAAGCGCGTAGCCAGTATGCCGAGAGCTTTGGATAACGTACCTTGTCCTGCCACTCTCCGCGCAGCGCCGCGTGAATGCTTCCTCGCATGATGAGGTACTCTGTACCGAACTCCGCGTGCTTGAATCGAGGTCCGTGCTCCAACATCATTATTTTTTCGTAGAGCCCGCGCAACTCCGGAAGACAGCTTACGTAGATGTGGTCGACCTCTTTGGCGTGATGGAAGACGAAACGAAACAGACCCGCAAGAATCCCGGACCTCTTCCCCCGATAGTCCGGGTGAATCATGAGCTTTGAAATTTCCCGAAAGTGCCTATGGCGCGCAATCACCTCGGCGGCATACTCGGGAACATCGCGAGCCATCGGATTGTCCTTGTCGATGGTTCGGACGTGACCGATGCATTCTAGGTCTCTACTGCCGCTAAAAGCCATGAAATGCGTGGTCTGTGGAGCGAGATCGTAGTCGTCGATAATACACTCGTCGCGAACCCAGCTCTCCACTTGTTCGAGCCTGCGCCTCAGCTCCGGCACATCTACCTCCGTCGCATTCTCGAGACGGCTTAGCAAGGACGACCGAAGGTTCTCGAGATCCATATGCTCAGGATGACCTAGAGGTTTGGTGCGTACATAGATATGGTAACGCAGACGACCTGCAGCCAGGATTTCCTCGGGACCTCTGGACGGCCGAATCGTCACCCCATCGGACAAGCGAAGCGTCCTCCGATGAGGCGCGGCTTTAGTAAAGAATATAGACACTCTCAAACCCCCGAAAACGATTGACTCAACGAAAGGAACCTTACTTTCGCCCGGACGGACTATAGCNNGGAAACGCACCTGAGACACATGGGGGTCGGTCGCGCGTTCGAAGCATCGCAGATGACCGATGCTTGGAAACGCACCTGGGACACATGGGGGTCGGTCGCGCGTTCGAAGCGTCGCAGATGACCGATGCTTGGAAACGCACCTGAGACACATGGGGGTCGGTCGCGGTGGTCACCCCGCGAACTTCATTTCTCAAAGATTATCTTCATACAACGAAGGTTAATCTCACTATTTAGTCCGCGAGGATGAAATATCGCTGCCCGTTAAGACCGACTTCGTTGCTCGCTTGGCGAGAGGTGAGAGCATAGCTTGCACTGCGTCCATCGTAAAAACTCATCACCAGTTGACCGGCCTGCGTTACCTTCCAAACACCATCAACGGCTCCACCCACCGCCCCGTGGCCACTCATCGAACTTGACGACATATTGACCCGTTGAACAAACGTGCCGTTGCTGAAAAGAAAGATATCTTTACGCTCAGAATATCCGTTCCCCGTGTAGAGATACAGTAAGTGCTTTCCTCGCAGCGCGGAATCCCAGGCTGAGCTTGCGGCGGTGGCCTGGGGCTGAAAGAACTGAAGGTTTGCCGTTACATCGTAGGCTGCATAGTATCCCGCGTCGGCCTCACTCAGTTGGGAGAGAGCCACCACCACCGCGCCGCCTCCTTCGGGCAAGAACGTGACGAACATATCGGCGACAATAGCCCCACCTTGCGGGTTAGGCTTGCTAGCGCGAAAATAGATGCCGTCGCCGCGTTCTAGAAGGCGGGGTTCGTCGACCAGGGAGAAGCCTTCTTCGGCCAGATCGAGATCGGCGATGAACGCTTCAAGGTTTCGATAGTTGTGTGACTTGATCGCGAGCCCCGTCCCCGCGCTATTAGTGGCTGCAATTCCGCTAGCTTCTTGGTGAACCGTGTAGCTGGCAGGAATAACTGTGCGAAATCCGGCTGGATGCTCCACCGCAGTTTGGGCAAAAGCGCTCAGACAAAGAATCGACCACAAAGCTAGGGTCGCGAGAGCGTGGGTGAAACGCATTGTTTTCATAATTGAACATGCCTCACGATGGAGTTTGAAGTCTGTGCGATAGAATACCATGTGATTGGGAATACGCCCTACTTGGTTAAGAGCGTCAATCTAAACCGGCTGCAAACCCTCACTCTGGGCAGATTGACGGCCACGGCCCCGTTAACGCGTGAGCCAAAATCGCCCACGACTACCCTCATATCGTGCGACGGCATCGATAGTTTGGAAGAAGGCACCTCTTCCGTCTCAAGCTTCCGGGGCCGTGCTCTTACTGTGAACTTCCGAAGAGTGAAGGTGTGGTCCACTGATCCCAGAAGCGCAAACTGATGCGCGCATGTTTTGTCACCTTGTTAATGCTCTTTATCGGTCTTCGACCGGTAGCCGCTGAAGAACCGGCGTGGCTGGAGATTTCAGCCTACTTGATGACCGGCCAGCCTCCGGAAGTGTTACGTCTGATCGATGCTGCCGATGTCAGTGGGCTCGACCCCACCCTACAGTGCGAGTTGGTTCAGGGCGGGGCTTATTTTTCGCTTTTGATGGGGCGTCCCGAAGCTGCCTCTCGCTACCTTCAGGCCTCGCGGAAGCTTCTTGACGGGGAATGCAGTGCCCCTCCGGCTGTCTATCTGCAGCTAACTTTAGAGCAGGCCCTAGCGCACAGCCTCGACCCCGGCCAATCTCGCCTCTCCTTACAGACTAGTTGGGCGCGTGCCCGCCAGGCTCTAACCGAATACCGTCCAGACCCGGGCCAGGGGGTGGTTCTGCATCCTCACGTGTTGGGTGCTTCCTTTGCCCTCTGGCTTGACCAGATGGTGGAGGCGGAGCTCTATCTGGGCGCGCAGCAAACCGTTCTGCTCGATCAGGTTCAGTCTCTGGGCCGAAGTACAGCCCAGGCCTGGGCGTCTCCCCAGAGTGAAAGCCCCAACGCAGCCGTCTACCTAGCTTATCTCGAAGCCATGGGGGAGGTCCTTGGAGGGCTCTCAAGCCAGGATCCGCTGACCTTAAAGTTGAGCTTAGAGCCCGACTTTGCCAAGCTGCTGGAGTTGACGGAGGCCGTCAATCCGGCCGCACACATCGAGGGTGCCAGCAACCAACAGATCGCCTCTGCTTTCCTTGATCGCATTACCGCAACTCATCGCCTGCGTGAGCTAGAAAGATTGAACGAGGGTGCCGCCGGCCGCAAGTTCGACGACGCCGAATCAGCCCGAATGCGAGAGTTGATGGCATTGCTGCCTGATCTGGTTAGCGAAGGTGCCCACGTAAGGAACGCCGTGCGGTATTACGTGGTGGGAGTCGAGACTGCCCTGCATAGCCAGCGCACCGGATGGGAACCGGCTATTCGCGCATTATTAGAGGATCTTCCGGGGTCCTTGGCCGACTATCCAGACCTGCACGCCCGCGCTTTGGTGGTGCGATCCAGGCTGCGCCGCCTGGAGGGGCGCGCGAAGGAGGCTCGCGCCGACGGTCTTCAGGCCCTACGGCGGTACGAGGAGATCGCGCGAGGCGGTCTGGGCCAGGGTGGTCTGCTTCGCCTGCGTCGCCATGCTCTCNNGCCTGGACCTTTCTCGCTTTGGAATCTCAGGTCGGTTTACCCCGCACCGACGGAGATCTATTTGTTGCCCAGAGCAGCGCTCAGGTGAAGAAAAAACTCTTACCCGATCAGCGCTTTCTGCTTTACTTCCCAGGTGAACACCGACTGATAGCCTTCACCTTGGATCAACAAGGGTTGGCCTGGTCAAGCTCTGACCTGAGTCGAAAGGAGTTAAATGACGGCCAGCGGACCCTTCGGCGCGCGCTGGGTCTTCCCGGCGGCGTGCGAACCCTCAAGAATACGTCCTGGAAAGGTTACCAAGCCGCGGCCACCCTACTGGACGGCATGCCCCGGGGCGACTTCAAAGAGTTGATCATCGGTGCCCCCGGCTCGCTGGTTAACTACCCCTGGAGCTATCTGCTGGCCTCCTCGAAACGCTTTGGCGGCAAGCCCCCGACTTTTCTCTTGAGCGATCTCAACGGACAGCCTCCCACCGCCGGAATTAAGTCAAGGTCCCTTCGCGCTCTGGGCAATCCGGACGGAACCCTTCCGGCCGCCGAGCTNNGGCATCCTTCACCTGGCCACCCACGGCACCATCGATCCCCGTCTCCCCTCGGCAAGCTCGCTCCTGCTGGCCGGCCCCGATCAGCTACTGGCAAGCGAGATCGCTAACATGAAGTTGCCCCAGACCGGAACCGAACTCGTGGTGCTCTCCGCTTGCAACAGCGGTTCTCACGTGCTAGACGAGACTGGGCT
>JRYL01000814.1_pt1 | contig 10787 bp, 9 predicted proteins | sample 235391 | NCBI WGS metagenome assembly JRYL01 (sample SAMN03074223, study PRJNA261481) | activated sludge metagenome | biome: Wastewater Treatment Plant; feature: Wastewater; material: Activated sludge; isolation source: activated biomass of a wastewater treatment plant treating wastewater from... ... | reverse complement strand
GCCATGTCCTACGACCACCGCATCATCGACGGCCGCGAGGCCGTGCTGGGCCTGGTGGCGATGAAGGAGGCGCTGGAAGATCCGGCGCGCCTGCTGTTCGATATTTAAGCGGAAAACGACACGGCCCTTGATCGGGCCGTGTTCTTGTGGGCGGCTTCGCCCGGTTCGAGAAGATTCATCATGAGCAACAAACAATTCGACGTCATCGTCATCGGCGCTGGCCCCGGCGGCTACATCGGCGCCATTCGCGCCGCCCAGCTGGGCATGAATGTGGCCTGCATCGACGAGTGGAAAACCGCCGATGGCAAGCCCGCGCCCGGCGGCACCTGCACCAACGTGGGCTGCATCCCGTCCAAGGCGCTGCTGCAATCTTCGGAGCATTACGAGCACGCCGGCAAGCACTTTGGCGAGCATGGCATCAGCTTGAGTAACCTGAAGATGGACGTGGCCAAGATGATCGGCCGCAAGGACGCGGTCGTGAAGCAGAACAACGACGGCATCCTGTACCTGTTCAAGAAGAACAAGGTCACGTTCTTCCACGGCCGTGGCTCGTTCGTGAAAGCCGTTGATGGCGGCTACGAGATCGCTGTCGCCGGCGACAAGCCCGAGACGCTGACGGCCAAGCAGGTCATCGTCGCCACGGGCTCCAACGCGCGCCCGCTGCCGGGCGTGGCCTTCGACGAAGAGACCATCCTCAGCAACGACGGCGCCCTGCGCATCGGCGCCGTGCCCAAGAAGCTGGGCGTGATCGGCTCGGGCGTGATCGGCCTGGAGATGGGCAGCGTGTGGCGCCGCGTGGGTGCCGACGTGACGGTGCTCGAAGGCCTGCCGACCTTCCTGGGTGCGGTCGATGAGCAGATCGCCAAGGAGGCGAAGAAGGCGCTCGACAAGCAGGGCCTGAAGATCGAACTGGGCGTGAAGGTGGGCGAGGTCAAGACCGGCAAGAAGGGCGTCAGCGTGGCCTACACCAACGCCAAGGGCGAGGCGCAGACGCTGGAAGTCGACAAGCTCATCGTCTCCATCGGCCGCGTGCCCAACACCAACGGCCTGAACCCCGAGGCCGTCGGCCTGAAGCTCGACGAGCGCGGCGCCATCGTGGTGGACGACGACTGCAAGACCAACCTGCCCGGCGTGTGGGCGGTGGGCGACGTGGTGCGCGGCCCCATGCTGGCGCACAAGGCCGAGGAAGAGGGCGTGGCCGTGGCCGAGCGCATCGCCGGCCAGCACGGGCACGTCGATTTCAACCTGGTGCCGTGGGTCATCTACACCTCGCCCGAGATCGCCTGGGTCGGCAAGACCGAGCAGCAGCTGAAAGCCGAGGGCGTGAAGTACAAGGCCGGCACCTTCCCCTTCATGGCCAACGGCCGCGCACGCGCGCTGGGCGACACCACGGGCATGGTCAAGTTCCTGGCCGACGCGGCGACGGACGAAATCCTGGGTGTGCACATCGTCGGCCCGATGGCATCTGAGTTGATTGCCGAAGCCTGCGTGGCCATGGCCTTCCGCGCCAGCAGCGAGGACATCGCGCGCATCTGCCACGCGCACCCCAGCTTGAGCGAGTCGGTGAAGGAAGCCGCGCTGGCGGTGGACAAGCGCACCCTCAACTTCTGACCGGCCGGCGGCCGCGTGGCGCCAGAACAGGCGATAGCCATTTGGCGCCATTTTGAGGTATGAAAACAAGAGCTGCTTGCGCCCGCTGCTTGGGCGAGAAAGCCGTTTTTTGATACTGAAAAAATTCAAGAAGTTCCCCCCCCCTTTTTTTCGCTGCCCCAACGCTTTCATGCCCGAGGCGCGGCGGCAGGGCGGGGCGGGCTGAAGACGGATGGAGCCGCGGAGCGAGCGACAAAGCATGAACACTGTGCGTGACGCCTACGAGGCCGAGCTGAAGGCGCGGGGCTTTCAAAGCGACCCGGCGCAGCTGCGCGCCGTCGATGCGCTGCAGCGCTGCGCCGACGAGTGGGCGGCGTACAAGGACAGGCGCTCCAACCGCCTGAAGAAGCTCTTCAACCACCCCGACATCCCGAAGGGCGTGTACATGTACGGCGGCGTCGGCCGCGGCAAGAGCTTTCTGATGGATTGCTTCTTCAACGCCGTGCCGATCAGGCGCAAGACGCGGCTGCACTTTCACGAGTTCATGCGCGAGGTGCACCGCGAGCTGGCCGCGCTGCAGGGCACCGTGAACCCGCTGGACGAGCTGGGCAGGCGCATGGCGGCCAAGTTCAAGCTGATCTGTTTCGACGAGTTCCACGTCGCCGACATCACCGACGCCATGATCCTGCACCGCCTGCTGGTGGCGCTGTTCGACAACGGCGTGGGCTTCGTCACCACCAGCAACTTCCAGCCCGACGACCTGTACCCCGGCGGCCTGCACCGCGACCGCATCCTGCCCGCCATAGCGCTGCTGAACGCGCGCATGGAGGTGGTCAATGTCGACAACGGCACCGACTACCGCCGCCGCACGCTGGAGCAGGTCGAGCTTTATCACACCCCGCTCGGCCCCGCCGCCGATGCGGCCATGGACGACGCCTTCAACCGCCTGGCCGCCAACGCGCGCGACGACGACCCGGTGCTGCACATCGAGGCGCGCCAGATCACCGCGCGGCGCCGTGCCGGCGGCGTGGTGTGGTTCGACTTCCGCACGCTGTGCGGCGGCCCGCGCTCGCAGAACGACTACCTGGAGATCGCCAGCCAGTTCCACACCGTGCTGCTGTCGGGCGTGCCGCACATGCCGGTGCGCATGGCCAGCGAGGCGCGGCGCTTCACCTGGCTGGTGGACGTGCTGTACGACCGCCGATGCAAGTTCATCCTCTCGGCCGCCGTGGCGCCCGAGCTGCTGTACACCGAAGGCCCGCTGGCGCACGAGTTTCCGCGCACCGTCTCGCGCCTCAACGAGATGCAGTCCGCCGAATACCTGGCGCTGGAGCACCGCACCGTGGATACTCAGCTCACATGAACCGCGCCATTCACCTGCTTGCCGTGCTCGTTGTGGCGGGCGTCGCCGGCTGCGCCTCGCGCGGCGCCACCGATGCGGCGCCCGAGTCGGCAGCCGTACCCGCGCCGGTCACCGTGGCCATGCCCGCCCACCTGGCCGACAAGGACTTTGCGCCCTGGCTGCAAGGCGAGCGCAGCCGCATCGCCAGCGCCCGCAGCGCGGCGCAGCAGCGCTCTCACGATGCCGAACTGGCCTGCTGGCGCCGCTTTGCCGTCAACGACTGCGTGCGCAAGGCGCGTGTCGAACGCCGCACCGCCATGGACCAGCTGCGCCAGGAAGAGTTGCTGCTCAACGAGATGGAGCGCCAGCGCCGCACCGCCGAGCGCCTGCGCCAGCTGGAGCAGAAGCAGCAAAAAGCCGCCCCTTGAGGCGGCTTTTTCTTGAGGCAGTGCGGGCGTTCGGCGCGCCCGCAGTCTTCAGCGCAGCGGCGCGAAGGCCGAGCCGACCACCGGCTTGTTGTCGGTCAGCGGCTCCACCTTCACGATGGCCAGCGACAGGTTGTCGCCCCCGCCCATGGCGCGCGTGCGCGCCTTGTCGACCAGAAACTCGCTGGCCTCGCGCGGCGGCAGCGAGTTCAGCACCGAGCCCAGCTCCTCGGTGGTGAAGTAGTGCCACAGCCCGTCGGTGCAGGCCAGCAGCGCATCGCCGATCTGCAGCTGCGGGATGAAGTGGGCGTCCAGCCGCGGCTCGTCCTCGGTGCCCAGGCAGCTCAGCAGCACGTTCGACTTGGGATGCACCGAGGCCTCTTCCTCGCTCATCTCGCCCTGGTCCACCAGCGCCTGCACGTAGGACTGGTCCTTGGTGCGGCGCACCAGCGTGGGCCCGCGGAAGTGGTACAGGCGCGAATCGCCCGTGTGCACCCAGTGGCATTCGCCGCCGGGGTTGATGAGGAAGGCCGCCATGGTGCTGTGCGGTTCCTGCTCGGCGGCGATGGCGGTGAGCTTGATCACCAGGTGCGCCTCTTCGCCCACCTGGCGCAGCAGCGATGCCGGGTCTTCGTTCTCGGGCGCAAAGCGCTCGAACAGCTGGCGCGAGGTCAGCAGCACCTGGTCGGATGCCTTGCGCCCGCCGGTGCGCCCGCCCATGCCGTCGGCTACCACGCCCATCACGCAGCCGGCGATGCGCGGGTGGGCGAACAGGCCCACCTGGTCCTGCTGGTATTCACGGTCTCCCTTGTGCAGGCCGGTGGCGGCGCTCAGTCGATAACCTTTGTCCATGTTCTCTTGGGGCCTGGCGGCCATGCGTGGTCGTCAAGGCCGTATTATTGAACGAAGTCCGAGCGACTTCCGTTTTTGTAGCTTTCCAGTGACGGCCAACCTGCATTCCCCTGAACGCCAGCTGATCGAACTGCGCATCGAGCACGCCGATCTCGACGCCTCGATCGACCGCCTGAGCGCGCAATCGCCCGTCGACCAGCTGATGCTGCAGCGCCTGAAGAAGCGCCGCCTGGCCCTGCGCGATGTCATCGCGCGGCTCGAGGCGGCGCTCGACCCCAAAGAGCCCGCATGACCACGCCCCTGCAGCAGGCGGTGCAATCCACTTTTGCCGACCACGGCCCGCTGGCACAGGCGGCCGAGGGCTTTGTGGCGCGCGATGGGCAGATGCGGCTGGCCGAGGCCGTGGCGCGCACCATTGAGCAGGGCGGCGTGCTGGTGGCCGAGGCCGCCACCGGCGTCGGCAAGACCTTCGCCTACCTGGTGCCGGCCCTGCTGTCGGGCGAGCGCGTGCTGCTGTCCACCGCCACCAAGACGCTGCAGGACCAGCTGTTCGGGCGCGACCTGCCGCGCCTGGCGCGCGCGCTGGGCGTGCCGGTGCGCACCGCGCTGCTCAAGGGGCGCGCCAGCTACCTGTGCCTGCACCGGCTGGAGTTTGCGGGCGAAAGCGTTGCCGGCTCGGCACCGCACCTGCGCCACGCGCTATCGAAAGTGGAGCGATGGTCGAAGACCACGCGCACGGGCGATCTGGCCGAATTGCCGGGGTTGGACGAGCGCTCGCCCGTCATCCCGCTGGTCACCAGCACGCGCGAGAACTGCCTGGGCGCTGAGTGCCCCAGGTTCCGCGCCTGCCACGTCAACCTGGCGCGGCGCGAGGCGCTGGCGGCCGACCTGGTGGTCATCAACCACCACCTGTTCTTCGCTGACCTGGCGATCCGCGAATCCGGCATGGCCGAGCTGCTGCCCACGGTGCGCGTGGTGGTGTTCGACGAGGCGCATTCGCTCAACGAGACCGGCATCCAGTTCCTCGGGCAGCAATTGGCCACCGGGCAGCTGCTGGACTTCGCCCGCGATCTGCTGGGCGCCGGCCTGCAGCAGGCGCGCGGCCTGTGCGACTGGACACAGCTGGCCAGCGGCGCGGAGATGGCCGCGCGCCAGCTGCGCATGGCCGCCGGACAGGTGCGCGGCGCCAGCCGCCTGCGCTGGACGGGCGAGGCGCCTGATGGCGTGGAGCCGGGCGAATGGCAGGCCAGCCTGGCGCGACTGCACACGGCGCTGCAGGACGCCGCCGCCGCGCTCGACACCGTGAGCGAACTGGCCCCCGACTTAGTGCGCCTGCACGAGCGCGCGCTGGCGCTGGCTGCGCGTGTGCAGCGTTTCGCGGCGCCGTGCGACGTGGCGCTGGTGCGCTGGGCCGACGTGAGCCAGTCGCTGCGGCTGATGGAGTCGCCCCTCGACATCGCCGACACCGTGCGCACGCGCCTGCTTGCGGCGCCCGATGCCGAGGGGCGCCCGCGCGCCTGGGTGTTCGTTTCCGCCACGCTGGGCGACGACGAACGCCTGCGCTGGTTCACCGAGCCCTGCGGCCTGCAGCAGGCCGAGGTGCTGCGCATCGGCAGCCCTTTCGACTACGCGCGCCAGGCCGCGCTGTACGTGCCGTCGCACATCGTGCGCCCCAACGACCCGGCGCACAGCGCTGACGTGGCGCGCCTGGCGGGCGACGCGGCGGCACGCCTGGGCGGCCGCACCATGGTGCTGACCACCACGCTGCGCGCGCTGCGCAGCATCGGCGAGGCGCTGGCGGAGCGCTTTCCCGCCGGCTCGGGCATTGAGGTGCTGGTGCAGGGCCAATTGCCCAAGCGCGTGCTGATGGACCGCTTTCGCGCCGGCAACGCGGGCGGGCGGCCCGGCTGTGTGCTGGTGGCTTCGGCCTCGTTCTGGGAGGGCATCGACATGCCGGGCGAGGCGCTGCAACTGGTGGTCATCGACAAGCTGCCCTTCCCGCCGCCGGGCGACCCGCTGGTCGAGGCACGCTGCCGCCGCATCGAAAGCGAAGGCCGCAGCGCCTTTGCCGACTATTCGGTGCCCGAGGCGGCCGTGGCCCTCAAGCAGGGCGCTGGCCGCCTGATCCGGCGCGAGACCGACACCGGCCTGCTGGTCATCTGCGACACCCGCCTGACCCAGATGGGCTACGGCCGCCGCCTGCTGGCCGCGCTGCCGCCGATGCGGCGCCTGGCAACGGCGCCCGATTTCGATGCCGCGCTGCGGGCGTTGGTGGAGCAGGGTGCTTCAGAAAAAGGAGCTGCTTGCGCTGGATGATTGGGTATTTCAATATGCTTTGATATTGAAATCGCCGAACGACCAGCGCAAGCAGCTATCTTTGTAGGAGCGGCCTTGGCCGCGATGCAGCGCATCGCCCTGCACAAACGCCCATCGCGGGCAAGCCCGCTCCCACAGCAGGCCAAGGCCATCGTCAGCCGAGGATCGAAAGACAAGGAATCGAACGGCCGCGGAGCAGGCCACGCCAGCGACAGCCGTGCGCGGACCTGTGCCGCGCACCGGCTGTGTCCCCCTTCCCGCGAAGCGCAGCGCAGCGAGAGAAGGGGGAAGCGGCGTCAGCCGCTCAGGGGGTTGTCACCAGATCTGCCACCACGGCTTGTCCGGTCCGCGGAAGCCGCGCGTCAGGTACACGCTGTTGGGGTAGTTCTGGTCCAGCACGCGCTTGCTGTCGTCGCGCAGATCGTTCATGCCCAGCTTGTCGTAGGCCTGGGTCAGGATGTAGAGCGCTTCTTCCAGCGCCGGTGCGTCGCGGTAGTCGGCAATGGCCTGCTGCGCGCGGTTGACGGCGGCCACATAGGCGGCGCGCTGGTAGTAGTAGCGCGCCACGTGCACCTCGTACTGCGCCAGCGCATTCACGGTGTAGCGCATGCGCGCGCGGGCATCGGGCGTGTAACGCGAATCGGGGTAGCGCGTGACCAGTTCGTTGAACGACTCGAAGGCTTCCTTGGCCGCCTTCTGGTCGCGCTCGGACAAATCCTGCCGCGACAGGAAGGCGAACAGGCCCAGCTCGTCGTTGAAGTTGATCACGCCCTTCATGTACAGCGCGTAGTCAATCGCCGGGCTGGCCGGGTGCAGGCGCATGAAGCGGTCCAGCGTGGCGATGGCCTCGGCCTTCTGACCGTCCTTGAACTGCGCGTAAGCCTTGTCCAGCTGCGCCTGCTGCGCCAGCGGCGTGCCGGCGGCGCGGCCTTCCAGCGTCTCGTACAGCGGGATGGCCTTGTCCCAGGCGCCGGAATTGAGTTCGTCCTTGGCCTCGGCGTGGATGCGGTTGGGGCTCCAGCCGGCGGTCTTGTCGACGGGCTTGGTGGAGCAGGCTGACAGCAGCGCGGCCAGTGTCAGAACTGCGGCGCTGGCAGCCGATAATCGGGCACGTTGCATCAGTGGCAAACCTCTTGAATCAAGCTCGGTCCATTATATCGACGCCCCCTCTGGCGAAGGGGCCCGGCGCCGGGGCGGCCGAGGTGGACGACGAACTCGCCGACGAGGCCTCGGCCTCCGAATCGCGCACGCTGGCGGTGCCCGCCACGCACCATGGCGACCGGCTGGACCGCACGCTGGCAGCGCTGGTGCCCGAGTTCTCGCGCAACTACCTGAGCCAGTTGGTCGAAGGCGGCGCAGCGCAGGTCAACGGCCGCGCCATCACCAAACCGGCCCACAAGGTGCGCGCGGCCGATCAGGTTGTTATCGAACTGCGCCCCACGCCCATGAGCCAGGCTTTCGTGCCGCAGGCCATGCCGCTGGCCGTGGTGTACGAGGACGAGCACCTGGCCGTCATCGACAAGCCCGCCGGCCTGGTGGTGCACCCAGCACCGGGCCACTGGAGCGGCACGCTGCTCAACGGCCTGTTGGCGCGCGACGACAAGGCCCGGCAGCTGCCGCGCGCCGGCATCGTGCACCGCCTGGACAAGGACACCAGCGGGCTGATGGTCGTCGCCCGCTCGCGCCCGGCCATGGACGCGCTGGTGGCGCGCATCGCCGCGCGCGAGGTGCGGCGCGAATACCTGGCGCTGGCGCACCGGCCGTGGAGTGGCCCGGCGCAGCGCGAAGTCGACGCGCCCATCGGCCGCGACCCTCGCAACCGCCTGCGCATGGCCGTGGTCGACCTGGAGCGGAACGCCGGCAAGCCGGCGCAGACGCTGTTCACGCTGCTGCAGAACGCGGAGCCGTTCTGCCTGCTGCGCTGCCTGCTGCGCACGGGCCGCACGCACCAGATCCGCGTGCACCTGGCCCACCTGGGCCATCCGCTGGTGGCCGATGCGCTGTACGGCGGCGCGCCCGCGGCGGGGCTGGCGCGGCAGGCGCTGCATGCGCGGCGGCTGGCGTTCGCGCACCCCATCACCGGCCAGGCGCTTGATTTCAGCGCGCCGCTGCCGGCTGACCTGGCGGCGGCGCTGGCGGCCTGCGGCCTTACAATGCCCGCAGACGACACGGCCACGTGACTGGCGCCACGGCGATACGAATCGCACCGTTCGGCGCCGCGCCGTTTCGCTGCCGACGCCGCGTGAGCGGCCCGCCTTCCACGCCATCCTGAACCCGCACGCGACACACCCGCGTGCCCCCACACAGAGCCCGTCACCGTGAATTCAGTGGACGCCAAGCGCATCCTTGAAACCGCCCTGATCTGCGCGCAGCAGCCCATGCCGCTGCGCGAGTTCCGCGTGCTGTTCGACGACCAGGTCGGCCCCGACACCCTGAAGAACCTGCTGCTGGAGCTGCAGGACGACTGGGCGCAGCGCGGCGTCGAGTTGGTGCAGGTGGCCAGCGGCTGGCGCTTTCAGAGCCGGCCCGAGATGCGCGAATACCTCGACCGCCTGCACCCCGAGAAGCCGCCCAAGTACACCCGCGCCACGTTGGAGACGCTGGCCATCATCGCCTACCGCCAGCCGGTCACGCGCGGCGATATCGAGGACATCCGCGGCGTCACCGTCAACTCGCAGCTCATCAAGCAGCTGGAGGACCGCGGCTGGGTCGAGGTGATCGGCCACCGCGAGACCGTGGGCCGGCCCGGCCTTTACGCCACCACGCGCCAGTTCCTGGACGATCTGGGGCTGGAATCGCTGGACCAGTTGCCGATGCTGGAATCGCCCAGCGAGCAGGCGGCCAGCATGTTCGACGCGCTGGGGGTTGAGGGCGAGGCGGCCGCAGACGTGGGCGCCGAGTCGCCTGCTGCCGATGCGGATGCTGAGATGGCGCAGGCGCCCGAAGCGGCCGAAACAGCGGAACCCGTGGTCGCCGACGCTGCCCTCGCAGCCCACGCCGCCGAGACGGTGTTCACGGATGGCGTGCCAGATGAACCGGAGTTCGCGGCCGGGCCGGTGCTGCCCGACGGCGAAGCAGTGACCGCTGTCGAAGCGCCCCCCGTGGCCGATGGCCTGGACGCGCCGCCGGAGCTGGAGCGCGAGCCAGAGCCCGCACCTGAACCGGATGCCCACACCGCAGCCGATGCCATGCCCGAGGTCGACACCGATCTGCCGTCGCCTGACGATCTGCCAACTCCCGCCGACCACCCCGAAACGCCGTCCGACGACGCCCCTCCTTCCACCGACGAAGAGCAGCCATGAATCCCGACGAGCCGAACGAGTTGACCCCGCCGGCGCCTGACGCAGCACCCACGCCCCGTCCTGCACGGGCGAAGAAAAAAATGGCTCCAGCGCCCGTGGATCAAGCGCCGGAAGCTATTGAAAACGAAGCAACTGAAGCGCCTGCCGCTGAGCCGGAAGCGATCAATCCGAAGACGACGCGTTCCAGGAAAAAAGTGGCTCCAGCGCCCGTGGATCAAGCGCCGGGAGCTACTGAAAACGAAGCGCCAGCGTCGTCTCCCGAGGTGGCTGAAGAAGTGACAGCCGCGCCACCCGTCGAGGCCGCGCCTGTGTCGGAGGCAACGCCTGCAGAAACGCCCGAGAGTGCCGTCAGCGCTGCCGATGCCTCATCACCCGTTGAAGCCGCTGCCCAGCCGACTGAGAAGCCCGCCCGCCCCGACGCCCCCGAGCAACCCGTCGCGTTCGACGACGTCGTCTCTGGCCGCTTCGACGCCGAGGCCGACGCACCCGCCGCTCTTCCGAAGCGCGTGCTGCTGCCGCAGCCCGAGCAGCCGAAGCTGCACAAGGTGCTGGCGCAGGCCAGCCTGGGCTCGCGGCTGGAGATGGAGCAGCTGATCCTGGAAGGCCGCATCAGCGTCAACAACCAGCCGGCGCACATCGGCCAGCGCATCCAGTTCGGCGACACGGTCAAGATCAACGGCCGGCCGGTCAAGCTGCGCATCGCCCCGCCGCCGGCGCGCGTGCTGGCCTACCACAAGCCGGTGGGCGAGGTGGTGACGCACGACGACCCGCAGAACCGCCCCACCGTGTTCCGCAAGCTGCCGCGCCTGCAGCCGGGGCAGGGCAAGTGGCAGAACGTCGGCCGGCTCGACCTGAACACCGAGGGCCTGCTGCTGTTCACCAACTCGGGCGAGCTGGCCAACCGGCTGATGCACCCGCGCTTCGGCCTGGAGCGCGAATACGCCGTGCGCGTGCTGGGCG
>JRYL01001629.1_pt1 | contig 10837 bp, 12 predicted proteins | sample 235391 | NCBI WGS metagenome assembly JRYL01 (sample SAMN03074223, study PRJNA261481) | activated sludge metagenome | biome: Wastewater Treatment Plant; feature: Wastewater; material: Activated sludge; isolation source: activated biomass of a wastewater treatment plant treating wastewater from... ... | reverse complement strand
GGAAAAGTGGACGGATTTTTAATTTTAAACATTATGAAATTAGCAGAAATAAAAGTGTCATACTCTACTGTGATAGAGGATAAAATCAAAATTACAGGAAGTGACCAAATATACTCTTTAGCCTTAGAGCATTGGGATATGAATACAATTGAGTTTCAAGAAGAAGCTAAAATGATTTTACTGAACAGGAATAATTCTGTATTGGGCATTTATTATTTGTCAAAAGGTGGATTGGCAAGTACTATATTGGACATTAAAATTGTACTCTCTGTTGCTTTAAAAAGTAATTCATCTTCAATAGTTCTTCTACATAATCACCCATCAGGAAATTTAAACCCAAGTGAGTNNTTTGCAAGAGAGGGATTGATATGATTTCTTCCAAATTGGATATTTACACTATATCTATGAAAATCTAAATTAGAAGTTTGAATGTGCGAGAGAATGATTAAACTGCGATATGGTACCTAAATAGATTTTAAAAAGAAAGACTAGATATATATATATTATAGCTTTTTTGAAACAATATCAGCTTATTAATACTATAGAGTACAATCATTCTCTATACTGTTAGAGTAAAAGGATTATTTCATAATTTGAATTGATATAATAGCCAAAAGTTATTTCTGATTTTGAAGATTTACCAAATCTGTCAATTCAACCTCTAAGGCTGATGCTATTCTATATAACGTGTAGAGTGTAGGATTAGTTCTTCCTGATTCAATTCTGGAGATATTTGTAGTGTCAATTTCTCCTTGAATTCTGCCTACCAAATCCACTTGTGTTAAGCCTTTGCTTACCCTAATTTCCTGAATTTTCTTACCAACATTTTTTAGCAATTCTGATTTTTCCATACTTGACATATTTGGCAAGTCAAGTAATGTTTTATATTTGTTGAATTAAATGCCATATATGGCAAGTTTAAAATTAAATTATTATGAATAAAACAACTTTATTTTTTCTTTTCATCCTTTTTAACGTAGGGATAACATTTTCTTATTCTCAAGTATTTAATATAACTTATAGCAATAAATTAGGAGAAAATAAGTCTCCAAAAATTGCTACTTTCTATATTAATGATGCTAAAAATGAAATTACTTATAGTGATGAAGTTGAGACTTTCAAATATAGTCCACTGGAATTGTCTGAGACAAAATATGAACAGGGATTATATTTTGAAATTTATAACCCCACTTTAAGTGATTTAATTGATAATCCAGGAATAAAAAGAATTTTTAGGTTTGGTTATGATAAGCCTGGAGGAAAGCCTGTCTTAGTAGCTAAAATCACCTATTTCTCAAAGGATAAGTACTATGTTCGGTTATATTATACTGATTATTATTTTGAACTAGGTTCTAATAGAAATTAAAATCAATTAAAATGAAAAACTTTTGTCTAATTCCAACAATAACTATTTTATCATTTTTTGTTTCACATGTAGCTTATTGCCAGTCAAGTAAAACTTTTAGCTCTGGAATAATATACAGAGGTGCATTTGATATTGAAAAGGAAAAAGTTATTGATGAAATGGAAATCTACGCATATATAACTCAGTTGAAGATGGTTGATTATGATTATTTTATTTATGCTAAAGACAAAAAAGGAGAAAACTTTAGTATCAAATTTTCTAAAATAATTGATGATTCCAATATAAACAACAAATACATAGATGCATATGGAACTGAGTATATTATAATTGCAAAAGGAAATAATCTAAATATTTTAAGTTTAGCACCACCAATTCCAGGTATTGAAAATATTCATATGCTATTTCAAATAATTGTTGATTATTAGAATAATTATTTTCAAGCATTAAAATATTCCACTCCATCAGAGTGGTTTTTTTATACCCAAAATCTAAAACTTATGAAAACAGATATTTTACCATTTCCTATAGGAATGGAGTATGAAGATTTGGAATTTAATTTGGAAGTTTTACCTGACAGAATAAAAGGATATGACAGTTACATTTATGTTGGAAAAGAAGTAAAGAATTTTCTGAATTATCCTACAGATAAAATTGAACTGATATTCCATTGGGAAATTTTGGTGGCTATAATTATATCTGTAGAGTACAATGAAACAGATTTACATTTGGAATTATTGAAGTATCTTACACTTGTAGAGAAAAAGGGAAATCACACTTTTTACACAAACAATGAAATAAGCCTAATCACTATAGAGAGTATGGTAATTTATGGCAAACCTGATGTGGTTTCAATGTTATTATCTACTCTATTATGTTAGGAGATTTTACTCAAAAAGGCATACTTTTAGGCATACCCANNCCCTCTGCTCCCACAAAAATCCTGGTATTTCCAGGATTTTTTTGTTATGTATTATTTGTACATTTTATATTCTCAAAGTTTAGATAAATTTTATATTGGTGTTTCTTCAAATCCGGAAGAAAGATTTTAAAAAAACATTTTTCAGATTATATGGGTTAAACGTTTATTCAATTTTCCCCTCAACCGTCAGCACCATCTCGCCTTTCAGATTTCTCTGTTCCGAGATTTGATGGAGTTCTTCCAGACTTCCTCTCAGCGTTTCCTCAAATTTCTTTGAGATCTCTCTCGACAGACTTGCTTTTCGGTCACTGCCGAAATATTCTGACAGATCTTTGAGCGTTTTTGAAATCTTGTGCGGTGATTCATAAAAAATCATTGTCCGTTTTTCTTCTTTCAGCTCGTTGAGTTTGGTCTGTCTTCCTTTTTTGACCGGAAGAAATCCGATAAATACAAATTCGTTTGAAATCAGACCCGAAACCGTCAAGGCCGGAACAAAAGCGGTTGCACCGGGCAGTGCAATTACTTCGATACCATTTTCAACACAGGCACGAGTCAGCAAAAATCCGGGATCCGAAATTCCGGGTGAGCCGGCATCAGTAATCAGCGAAATCGTTTTTCCTTCTTTGAGCAGACCGATGATTTCTTGGGTAATCTGATGTTCATTGTGCATGTGATAAGACCGCATTTGGGTCGAAATATCATAATGTTTCAGCAGTATGCCGCTGGTGCGCGTATCTTCAGCCAAAATCAAATCCGATTCATTCAGTGTTTCAATCGCTCTGAACGTCATGTCTTTTAAATTTCCGACAGGTGTGGGAACCAAATAGAGTTTTCCGGCCATGTGGCGAATTTAGTTTGAAAAATTGAAAATTGATTTAAAACGCATCAAATCCAATCAAATATTTCTAAATTAGGACATTAATTCAACACAAATGAGAAAATTTTATCTGTTAATCGTATTCGGTTTTCTTGGTTTTTCTGCCAATTTACATGCGCAGGAATTTCTTCCAAAAGGATTAACGCCGGAAGAACAAAACCTGATTTCAAGTTATCAGTTCACCGGGACTCAGTATACGCCACCGCCTTCATCGCCTGTACGGACGGCTGCTCAGTGGGAAGAAGTGGAGTATTTGTTGTTGCGCTGGACTCCAAATTTTCAAAATATACAGCGTCAGATTGTGGAGGCGGCAATTGACGAATGCAAAGTGATCATCGTAACCCAAAATCAGTCTGCTGTTGCAAATTATCTGACCTCAAACGGAATTGATATGACCAACGTGGAGTTTTTGAACACCGGTTCAAACAGCATCTGGATCAGGGATTATTCGGCCAATACCGTTTATACTAACGATGTGGGAGAATTGGCCTACATTGATTGGATTTACAATCGGCCGCGGCCTTTGGACAATATCATGCCTGCTGCCGTCGCCGATTATTTGGATTTTCCGCTTTATGTTNNTATTTTGATATTCCGCTTTATGTTACCGATACAGCTCCGGCTGATTTGGTCAATACCGGAGGAAATTTTATGTCAGACGGATTGGGCAATGCCTTTGCTTCTGAATTAATTCTGGAAGAGAATGAGGCAGGGAACCCTTATGGCGTATCACCCAAAACCGAAGCTGAAATTGATCAGATTGTGCATGATTATATGGGAATTAACTCGTACCGGAAGATGGAAACCCTGCCCTATGACGTGATTCACCACATCGATATGCACATGAAACTGCTCGACGAAGAAACGATTTTGGTGAGCAAATATCCCGAAGGAGTTGCAGACGGACCGCAGATTGAAGAAAACATCAATTACATCACCGGTACATTTCAAACGCCGTTTGGGAATGATTATGAAATCAAATGGATTCCGGCTCCGCCAAGCTCCGGCGGGCAATATCCCAATAACGGTGGTGCCTACCGGACTTATACCAACGCCCTGATTCTGAACAAAACGGTTTTGGTGCCGACTTATCGGCCGGAAGTTGACGCAGAAGCGCTTCAAATTTGGGAGGAGGCAATGCCGGGCTATAGGATTGTGGGCATTGATGTGGACAATTCAGACGAACCTTTGATCAATTCAAGCGGAGCAATTCATTGTATCACACATACCGTTGGTGTAGCTGATCCGTTGTGGATTGTTCATGAGAAATTAAGAGAAGTCGGAACGTATTCCAATATTCCCGTAGAAGCACAAATCAAACATATTTCGGGAGTCGCACAGGCCAAAGTTTTTTGGAGACAAGCCGGCGAAACTGCCTTTCAGGAAGCTGCTATGACAAATGTTTCGGATGATAACTGGCTGGCTGAACTGACGGTTCCTGCCGATTNNCGAGGGATACTGGACTTTCACCGTGAACGCAATGTCCACTTCCGAATGGGCTTCACAGAACATCAAAGGACCCTATCCAAATCCGGCAAAAGACAAAGTCCATTTTGAATTGAAAGATATTCCCGGCAAAGTGAATATTTCAATTTACAATCTGACCGGACAGAAAATTTATCAGAACGCGATTGAAAATGCAGACGGAAAAATCACCTTGATTTTGAATTCATCCTGGAACGGCGTTTACATTGTGAATTTCGAAGGTGAATTTGGAAAAGTGACAAGGAAGCTTGTCGTAAAATAAGTCTTCAGAAATTCCTCCCAAAACGGAGAGAAAAAAAGAAAATAACAGAAATGCCGTGAAAAGTCGTTAGAAAATATACTTTTTCACGGTGTGTTTTTGTATCTTTATTTTAAATTAAGAAAAGATGCTTTATCAATCTGTTCGGGATAAAATTGATTCACTGCGACAGGAATACGCCATTCTTTCAACCGGAAATGCTGTGTTTCTGAAAGAGATTGCGCTGGCAGAAATTCCTGAAATGGTTTATAACTCCAATGCCATTGAGAATTCAACCCTTAGTTTGGAAGATACCGAAATAATTCTGGCAAATGGAGAATTGAACAGAAGTGTGAGCATTCGTGAAATTTTTGAAGCAAAAAATTTAGCTGAAATTACCCGGGAGTTGCTTGAAAAGCCTTTTCAGAAACTGACCGCTGATTTGATTTTGGATCTGCACAAAAAATTGGTGACAAACATAGACAACAGCATTGCCGGAAGGTGGAGAAGCGGAAAAGAATGGGTAAGGGTTGGGAATCATTTGGGAGCAAATCCTTTGTTTGTTCCAAATCTTATGGAAGAATTGGTGGCTGAATATAATTCGGATAACCAAACTTATTTTCTGGATAAAATTGCTCATTTCCATGCTGAATTTGAAACCATACATCCATTTTTGGACGGAAATGGCAGAATGGGGCGATTGCTGATCAATCTGCAATTGATGCATATTGGTCTTCCGCCCATAATCGTTCAAAGCAAAAGTAAAAGAAGTGATTATTATCCATTATTTTCTAATTATCCGGTAACGATGAATTACAACGGATTCAGCCAGCTTTTTGCTTTGCTGTTAATTGAATCTTTGCATAAAAGAATGACAATGCTTACTGCAAAAAAGATAATTCCGCTTTCTGTTTGGGCCAAAAACAAGGGTATTAAGGGCAATATTGCTGCAAACAAAGCGAAACGACAGACCATCCCTGCTTTTCGACTGAAAGGAAAATGGATGATTGATGAGAATTTTAAGGATTAAATAATTCAAAACTACTCTGAATAGTATTCTTTACCGCTTTGGTCTGCGTAGCATACAAAGTTTCCGTTTTCGTCAAAGAGTTTGATAAGAACAAAACCTTCCTGTCCGTAATTCATTCTGACCGCCATTGGAAACAGGTCAAAGACTGCTTCTGTTCTGATCTCCGGAATTTGTCCGCCGGGTCTTGCGTTTCTTACGATTAATGCATATTTGTCGCCTGTTTTCAGAACAGAACCCTGTAACCAGTTGTCCCAATCTCCCCAGAAAATTTCATCATAGATGGTAGGCAGGACTTCGGAAATTTCACCACGATTGTAAAGTTTTAAACCTTGTTTTCCGTCTTTGAAAACCGAAAAATGATAGTAATCCCTGCCGTCAAAACGCTTTTCAGTAAAATACAGCTCACTGTTCTTTTTGGGTAAAAAATATTTACGGCCTTTGTATTTTGCTTCACGTATTGATTTTTTGACAGTTTCGCCTTCCTGCGGACTGTATTCTTCTTTTGGCCCTGGTCTTGGAGGCGCCGCTTCACCGCCCCATATACCCCTGTCTTGGTTTTCCATGCCTAACAGCTTACCGTATTCATCTTGTAGCGGCTCGATTTCTTTATCGGAATTGACTTTAAAGGTCTTTTTATCCTGTTGAATATCAATTTGTTTTCGTTTTCCGTCACTTGTATTGTAAATGATTGAAACCGTGAGATCTGCAGCACTGAATTTTTCTTCAAATTTTACTTTTGAAAGGATGGTCCGGATAAACTTTTGAGATTTCTTATTGTAAAGCTGGAGCGTAAAAAGCTCATTTTCATCAAAAGAACCAATTAACAAATCATCTGTTTCAGCGCTTATTTTCTCAAATTCATGGAAACTTTCCAAAATGTCAATCTGATCTTCTGTAAATAATTTTTTGCCTGAATAGGTGAATAAATTGTAGCGTGTATAGAAATCATCTTCCCATTCATACTTTGTATTGTTGGGCGTCAGTACATATTTCCCTGCTTTGATGAAATCTTTGTTTATATGGTAATCGCTGTATTCCTGATTTTCAAGAATGATTTTTCCTTTGTAAATCAGGGTAGAAAATGCATTTGCGTTTTTGTATTTGTATCCCTGCCAGAAATCGTCATCACCGTAATTCAGTTCCAATACGTCAAATTGAGGCTCTACGACCGTCTTTCCGCTGTTGTCCACCAGACCAAACAGTTCGCCGGTTCTGTACGGAATATAAAATTTTTGTGCCCGGATTTGGACGGCAAAGCTCCAAACCAGGATCCAAAATAAAAATTTTCTCATTTTCTAAATTACTTGACCTGTGCAGACAATTCCATCATTCGGTTGATCGATCTTTCTGCTCTTACCCTCAGGTCTTCGTCGATCAGAATTTCGGGCAATTCATATTTCATACACAGATAGATTTTCTCGATCGTATTTCGTTTCATAAAGAAACATTCGGAACAGTTGCAGCTGTTGTCTTCGTCTGTCATCGCCGGAATCAGTTTTTTTCCGGGAGCCAGTTTCTGCATTTCGTGAAGGATTCCGGCTTCTGTAGCAACGATAAATTCTTCGGCTTCGTCTGTTTTGATAAAGTTGAGCAGTCTTGAAGTCGAACCGATAAAATCAGATGCATTCAATACCGCTTCTTCAGCTTCGGGATGTGCAATCAGTTTTGCATTCGGATGTTCAGACAATTGTCTTGCAATTTTTTCAAGCGAAAAAGCTTCGTGCACTATACATGAACCGTCCCAGAGAATCATATTTCTGCCGGTCACTTTGTTCAGATATCTGCCCAGATTTTTGTCGGGCGCAAAGATGATTTCCTGATCTGCAGGAAGCGAATCCAAAATAGTTTTCGCATTTGAAGAAGTCACGATGATATCGCTTTCCGCTTTTACGTCTGCATCGCAGTTGATATAACTGACCACGATTGCATTCGGATGTTCTGCACGCATCGCGCGCAATCCTTCACCGGTACATGAATCGGCAAGCGAACAGCCTGCCTTCAGATCGGGCAGAACTACTTTTTTGGTCGGATTCAAAATTTTTGCAGCTTCAGCCATAAAATGAACTCCGCAAAAAACGATCATATCCGCATCGGTTTCTGCAGCCGCTCTTGACAGCTGAAGACTGTCGCCCAGAAAATCGGCGATGTCCTGAATTTCGGGAATCTGATAATAATGCGCCAGAATGATCGCATTTTTTTCTTTTCTCATCCGGTTGATTTCGGCAATCAAATCAATGCCTTCCGGAATTTCAATATCTATAAATCCTTTTTTTTCAAGCTTTTCAGTCGCTTCTTCCAACAGTGCTTCCATTGTAATTTGAGTTTAAGTCCGTCTCAATTAATCAATTAATGTACCGAAATTATATGAGCGCCAAATTTAAACTTATTTGACCGATAATTAAAGCATCCCAATGCGTTTTTTCAACTCCGGGCTCAGCGCATCCTTGTGAACGGTGTAGGCAATCGATTTCATTCTCAGATAAGAAGCCGACATATATATGTGTCCGCCGTTGCCTCTGTTTTTGGTTCCCCACGAATTTTTCACATCATAATATTTGTTTCCGTTCTGGTCTTTCAGCAAGCCGGTAATATGCATCAGATGATCATCTTCGGTCGAATAATTTTCAAATGCAGCCTGTCTTTCTTCGGGAGTCACCCATTTTTCGGGCAGCAAAACTTTGAAATAATCTTTTGTTTTTTTTCTTCACTTGGCCAGATTGCCATTCCTGCTTCAGACGAAAAAGTTTTTTCGCTCACATCGGTATCCAATGCCACAGTAAAGCCTTTGGTCAGCGCATTATCCAACACCTGAATGTATTCATCCAAAGGAAGATTGTAATAAGATCCGTATGAGAAATTATCGGGAATTTCAAGTATAAATTTTGAATAGGCGGGATGATGTGTAAACGAAGTCAGTGTTACATAATCTTCGGGATGAATTTTTAAATCTTCTGCAAATGATTTGGGTGAATAATTTTTTCCCTCAAATGTAAATTTCTCGGGTGCTTTTCCCATGTATTCATCCAAAGTTGAATTGAACTGATTCATCCAGTCGGGTTTCAGATTTTCTTTTGGATTTTTTACGATTTCTTCAATTTGATTTTTTAAATTTTTAACCAAAACAGAGTGATCATAACCGCTTTCAGATTGCCCCATTCCGACATATACGCTTTGAGGAACGATTCCGAATTTTGCCACCGCATTCATCACATCATGACTCAGTCCGCCTTCGCCAAACTGTGCTTTTCCCTGTCGATAAACATAATTGTAAGCTTTGACAGGATAGGTTTTTCTGACCGGATACATTTCTGAGAGATCCACAAATTTATGGTTGATCCGATAGACTTCTGCCTCCAAAAAAGATACGGTTGCAAAACTCCAGCAGGTTCCGGTCTTTCCCTGATTGGCCACCGGTGAAGGAGTGAGGTCGATGATTTCTGTAAATTGATATTCGGATTGCTGTCCAAAGGCCGAAAATCCCGCAAACAACAGTATCCACAAAGCTTTTTTCATCTGAGAATTTTAATTTTTAACGGATAAATATACAAAGTTCAAAAAGAAATTTGTGGAAAACTTGGAAGAAGTTGTTTTGGTTTTTAAGCGGTGAGATACCGAAAACTTTTAACTTTGCCCAAATATTTCTGAAATGCAGCCACGCGAAGATTTTTTACTCAAAGCCTACGAACTCGGAATCATAAAATTTGGAAACTTTATTTTGAAAAGCGGTATAGAATCTCCGTTCTATGTCGATCTGAGACCGCTTGCATCAAGTCCACAACTTTTAAAAACACTTGCAAACCAGCTGTTGGATCTGGTTGAAAAATCACCCTTCGAACTGATCTGCGGTGTACCTTATGCCGCGCTGCCGATGGGAACCACAATGAGTCTTGCGAGCGGAACTCCGCTGATCATCAAAAGAAAAGAAAACAAGGGTTACGGAACCAAACGAATGGTTGAAGGAATCTATCACGACGGTCAAAACTGTCTGCTGGTCGAAGATGTGATCACCAGCGGTCAGAGTCTGCTCGAAACCATTGAGGAAGTCGAAAGAGAAGGTCTGAAAGTGACCGACATCGTTGTGGTACTCGACCGTGAACAGGGCGGAATTCAGAAACTGAAAGAAAAAGGATATTCGGTTCATACACTTTTTACAATCAATGAAGTAATCGATCTGCTTCACCGTTTTCATCGTTTGGACGACAGCGAAGTGGGCAGAATCAAAAACTTTTTGGAAAATCCGCCTGCGCCGCCGGTGAAAAAAAGAGTCGGTCTCGACAAAAAACAGATCAGTCATCCGGTCGGAAAAAAACTGATCGAAATCGCTCTGAAAAAAAATTCAAATCTGATTGCGTCTGCGGATGTCATCAGCTCGGCCGAACTGATCAAACTGGCAAAAGATGTGGGTGAACATATCGTTGCGCTGAAACTGCATACCGACATCATCCGTGATTTCAGTTTTGAGCTGATAGAAGAATTAAAACAAATTTCAAAAGAAAAAGAATTTCTGCTGTTTGAAGACAGAAAATTCGGCGATATCGGAAATACCCAGGACCTTCAGTTCAAAGAGGGAATGTACAGAATTGCAAGCTGGGCAGATATGATCACTTCTCATGTGATCGCGGGTGAAGAAAGTCTGAAAGTCTTTGACAATGTGGGTGTTGTCGCCATTGTTGAAATGTCAACCAAAGGAACTTTGACAGATGATTATTATGTCGGAAAAGCGCTGAATGCAGCAAAAAATTCACCCAATGTGATGGGCGCAGTTGCTCAGCGAAAAGTTTCAGACGATCTGCTTTTGTTTACACCCGGCGTGAATATGAGTTCGAGCGGTGATTCAAAAGGTCAGCAATACAATACGCCCGAAAAAGTATGCAGCGAATACCACACAGATTTCATCATTGTCGGTCGTGGGATTTACAAAG
>JRYL01001193.1_pt1 | contig 10845 bp, 8 predicted proteins | sample 235391 | NCBI WGS metagenome assembly JRYL01 (sample SAMN03074223, study PRJNA261481) | activated sludge metagenome | biome: Wastewater Treatment Plant; feature: Wastewater; material: Activated sludge; isolation source: activated biomass of a wastewater treatment plant treating wastewater from... ... | reverse complement strand
CACCCTCGGCGAGCCATGCTGCGGCCTGGTGGCCGTGGCGGGTTACTGGTGGTGGTGGTGGTGGTGGTGGTGGTGGTGAAGATCGTTGGCCTCGTCGGCCCAACTTGATCTTGACAACCCCGAACGAGATCACCTATAGCGATCCAGGGCATTGGTATCCTCCCCAGGCTTGTCATGGCACTGCCAGGGCCATAATCACGGTTGTGCAGGAGGGGGGTCGAATGCTCCAGCGTGGACGTGCAACATGGGAGGGCGATACGCTCGTTCCCGATTGCGAATTGATCTTGTCAACGCTGAATACATACAGGAACACGCTTGCTGTGATCGATGACCTCTTGACCAATGGCGTGCCGATGACGCCGAATGGGCACTGCTTCCTTTCGGAGGCAGATGCAGACAGGGTGAGGGAGATGGCTGAGGGCATGCGGAGTAAGCAGGCCGCTTACTGCGCAAGTGCGCTTATGTTGCATTGTAATCCTGTTCCGGTGGAGTGTCTGTGATGAAGCGTCTTGGAATCATCTTCTTGTCGGTCTTGGCTCTGTGTCAAGGGCGTGCCTTGGCTCAGGTCGCATTGGGATATGCTAGCTGCTGGGATCAATACAGTTATAATCCTCGGGGTTTCAGGTTCGATGGGACGTCTGCCAAGTGGTATTGGCCCTTGGGGTCGGGCGGGGCAAGTGGCTTGGTTACCATCCCGGGCGGCGTTCCGGGGGCCGCGGCCTTCGCGGGAACGGATCGGATCCTCGTGACGTCCTACGACGAAACCTTGAATCAGACCTGGATCTCAGAGTTGACCTTCACCGTCGGGGCGACTGTCTCATGCCAGGTCCAGTCGGCGCTGCTGCCCGGGCTCCACTTGAAGCGTCTCTGTTGTGATCCGGCAGCCTCCTGGTTGTTCGGCATCGACACGGCGACCAATTCCCTGGTCGTCGCCTCCTACCAGCCAGGGCTGCAGGTCGGTGCCTGGTCGACGATTGCAACGGCAACCACCTCGGTGACCCTGCGTGCCGTTCCGCTGGCCTTCCTCAAGATCATCAGCCGTGCACCAGGTTCGGTGACGCTCGTTTCCGAGGACTTGTACGCGCGACCTCCCGAGCACTACCACCAGCAGTCAGGGGCCTGGAACGAGCACACACCCTCGATCCCGCCGCCGCCGCCTCCCATCTGGCAGGTTGCGCCGGCTCCCAACGTCGGCAGCAATGGCTACCGGCTCTGGATGAAGGGCCCGGTCGGTGCGTTCCGCCTCGTCGAATCGAGCTCGGGCGCGACCGTGTACACCGGGGTGTGCACGGGCAACCCCGATGGAGAGTGGATCACCGTGCCGTTCACGGCTCTGCAGTACGGTCTCCTCTACCATCTGAAGAGCGATGCGGGGCAACCTCATCTCGACAGCCAGCCGCTTCGAGTCGAGCACTACTGGCCGCGGTCGTCGATGCCAGCAGAGGTCGAGGCGAGTCGGGTTGCCATCCGCTGGGACTTCCCGGCAGTTGGTCATGATTTCATCGGCTGGGACGTTCATTGGATCGCATCGTCGGTTCCGCCGACCGGGGCGGTGTTGATGACGATTGGGATCGGTGCTTGGGATCTCGCCACGGATCCGACGGTGAACATCGCCGGCTTGAACGTCCTGGCGACGNNTGAGCTTTGGTTACGGGTTTGCTGTCAACGACCCGGTCTTCGTCGGGGTGAGGATCGCCGCGCAGGCGGTGGGCGTGATGGCGTCGGGTGAGACGATCGTGTCGGACGTCTCCGGCGTGATCTTCCGCTGAGAGGCCCTTGCACCACCGGTGCCGGCACGGGGGCCAAAGTCCGCCAGCTTCCGGCGCGTGGCACTTGCAGATGGGATGGGGGCCCTGCAGCAACCCGAGAGAAGTCCGCGGCTGCTCGGAGCGGGCAGATACCTACGGCACCACCGCCGGCCGTCGACCAGCTCGGTGGTTGGTCCGGCCGCCGGCGCAGCGACTCGCCGACGCAGGTGGACTCCTGGTTCGAGAGCTGGCGCGCCGCCCAACGCCACGCGTTGCAGCAGGTCGGCAGCGAATGGTTGTACGGTGTCTCGTTCGAGCGGATATGCGCCGGCGGGCGAACCTGCGGCGGCGACACTCTTCGACGAGGCTCGGCAGCTTCATGCGGCCATGCTGCACCGTTGGTTGGTTTGAGCCGGAGGTTGGTTGCCGGCCTGTGTCGGCGAATCGGTGGGGGCAACCTGGCTCAAGCGACGAGAGTGGCGGCTGCGTTGCAGATGCGCCAGAGCGTAATAAGGAGAGCAGGGCGCCGGATACCCTGTTCGCTCCCGCCGGCGCTGCCGCTCCATGCCGTAACCGCCTCGCTATCCTGCTCGTCACCCGTCTCCACCCCGCCATGCGCAACCCGACTCCGACCACCTCCCTCCTGGGCCTGACGTTGGCCCTTGCCGGCGCCGCCGGTGCCAACGCCCAGACGCTCGTTCGCGACATCGCTCCTCCTTCCGGCCAACGCAACGGCAGCCCAAGCCAGTTCGTCGACCTTGGCGGCATTGCGATCTTCACCGCAAACACCGCGCATGGCGTCGAGTTGTGGCGCTCCGACGGCACGACCACCGGCACCTACCTGCTCAAGGACGTCAATCCAGGCAGCAATTCGTCGTCGCCGAGTTCGCTGACGGTGGCCGGTGGGTACGTGTTCTTCAATGCCACGGTGCCCGGCCTCGGCAACGAACTGTGGCGCACCGACGGCACCGCCGCCGGCACGATCCTGCTGCGCGACGGGCAGCCGGGCAATGGGGGTGGGGCGCCCGCGTCGATGGCTGCGTTCGGCGGCTACCTGTGGTTCGTCGCCTACGAGCAGGCGACCGGGTACGAGCTGTGGCGCTCGGATGGGACCCCGGGCGGCACGACGATGTTCCGGGATCTGTATCCCGGCTTCTCGAGCAGCAGTCCCGACCACTTCACCGTCGCCAATGGATCGCTGTTCTTCACCGCCAACACGCTCGGAGTCGGAACCGAATGGTGGCGCACCGACGGCACGCTGGCGGGCACGGTGCTGGCCGCCGATCTCAATCCAGGCTCCGGCAGCACGGCGGTGACCTACGCCGCCGGCACGTCCACCGGCGTCTACTTCGTCGGCTACTCGTCGCCGGCGCAAGGCTACGAACTGCACTTCACCGATGGCACCCAGGCGAACTCCGGGCTGGTGCTGGACATCACGCCCGGTGGTGCTTCGTCGTCGATCCAGGAGCTGCGGGCGTTCGGCGGTCGCGTGCTGTTCAGCTGCGACGACGGTTCCGGCTTCGGCCTCGAGCCTTGGGTCGGTTCGGCGACGCCGGGTGGCACGTTCCGGCTCGCCGACGTCAGCCCGGGCAGCACCAGCTCGTGGCCGACGAAGTACACGGCGCTGTCGGCGACGCAGGCCGTGTTCCAGGCCTATGCGCCGAATCTCGGCTACGAGCTCTACGTCACCGACGGCACGACGAACGGCACGACGCTGCTGCGCGACATCCAGCCCGGCACCAACAGCGGGACGCCGGACCACTTCGCGCGCGTCACGGGTGGCGTGGTGTTCGCGGCGACCGACACGACCGGCGGCAACGAGCTGTGGTTCAGTGACGGAACGGTTGGCGGTACTGTGCGCATCGCCGACCTGGTGCCCGGCACCGCAGGGAGCACGCCGCGCAACATGGCCTGGATCGGCAACCAGCTGTTCTTCCAGGCCAATACGATCCTGTTCGGCACCGAGCTCTACGTCAGCGACCTGACGACACTCGGCACGCGCTTCGTCGCCGACCTGGCCGGACCGTACGGTGATTCCAATGCGGATCGCTTCGCCGGCGCCACGCACGCGGCGGTGTTCACCGCCAACGACGGCAGCATCACCGAACTGTGGCGCAGCGACGGCACCGCCGCGGGCACGACGGTGCTCGACTTCGGACCCGGCGGCAACTATGTGACCGAGTTGGTCGCCAACCAGGGACAGGTGTTCTTGAACGGCTACACGCAGTCGACTGGTTACGAACTGCAGGTCACCGACGGCACGCCGGCTGGCAGTGTGACCCTCGACATCCAGCCCGGCAGCAACAGCTCGAGTCCCGCCCAGCTGCCCGTCGCCAATGGCCGTGTGTGGTTCGCCGCGCGCGGCAACAGCGCCCACGGCGTCGAGCCGTGGGTCAGCGACGGCACCCTCGCCGGTACGTTGCCTCTCGGCGACCTGAATCCGGGGACCAGCAGTTCGTCGCCGCGCTACTTCACCGCGTGTGGCCCACAGCGGGTCGTGTTCTCCGCCTACGATGGCACCTTCGGCACCGAACCCTGGGTCAGCGACGGCACGGCGGCTGGCACTGCGCGGCTCGCCGATCTGTACACCGGCGCAGGCGGCAGCGACCCCGCCGACTTCGTCGGCATCGGCAACCGCACGTTCTTCTCCGCCTACGGCACCACGGTCGGCCGCGAACTGTTCGTCACCGATGGCACGCCGGCCGGCACGCAGGTGCTCGTCAACCTGCAGCCGAGCACCGGCAGCTCGTCCCCGACGCAGCTGGCGGCGTTGGCCAACGGCACCTTGGTGTTCGTCGCCAACTTCCCGGGGGCTGGGATCGAACTCGGCCGCAGCGACGGCACCGCCGCCGGCACCTTCGAACTCGCCGACGTGCGGGCCGGCAGCGGGGACGGCATCGGGCTGCTCGAGGAGAACTTCACGGTGGCAGGCAATCAGGTGTTCTTCACCGCCAACGACGGGATCCACGGCAAGGAACTGTGGGTCAGCGACGGTACCCCTGGCGGTACGCGGCTGGTCGTCGACCTCGTTCCCGGGTCCAGCAATGCCAACCCCAGCCAGCTGACCGCGGTCGGCTCCTGGGTGTACTTCGTCGCCAGTGCTGCAGGAGCAGGCACCGAGCTGTGGCGCAGCGACGGCACGGCGAACGGCACCACGCTGGTGTCCAACCTCGGCGGACCCGGCCAGGGTTTTGCGTCGCTCGGCGAGTTCTTCACCTCGGGCACGCGCGTGTTCTTCGCCGCCGACGACGCCGTCAACGGCGTCGAGCCGTGGTTCTACGACCCGACCACCTCCGGCGTGGCGTTCGCGTTGCCGTACGGGCGAGGTTGTGCCGGTTCGGCGGGCCTGCCGGCGATCGGTGCGACGGGTCTGCCGAGCCTCGGCAACGCCGGCTTCGCGGTGACCTTGCAGAATGCCCTGGCGAACACCTTTGCGTTGCAGCTGGTGTCCTTCCAGTCGAGCAACATCGCCCTCGGCAGTTGCCGCCAGCTGGTCGGGTTCCCGGTGGTGACCGGTGCGTCGGGCTTCACCGATGGCACTGGCTTCCTGGCCCGTCCCTTCGCGATCCCGGCCGCCCCGGCCTACCTCGGCCTCAACCTGTTCTTCCAGTGGGGCGTGCTGGACCCCACCGGTGGGATCTTCGGGGCCTTTGCGGCCAGCAATGGCCTGCAGGTGCGGGTCGGCCCGTGAAGGCCGCCGTGCCGCCGGTCCTCACTTGGCGGGCTTGTGGCCCTCGAGGGCGGCGAGCCGGGCTTCGAGTTGTTCGATGCGGCGCAGCAAGTCGGCGGAAGCGGGCTTCTGGGCGACGGCGGGGGCGTCGAGGCGGGCGATCAGTTGCATCGACTCGGTCACGCTGGCCGCAGAGCCGGTGAGGATCACCGCGTTGAGGGCCGGGTGGGCGACGGCGCGCAGGTTGGGGTTCGCGGCGGGGAGGCCTTGCACCTGCATCTGGGCCTGTTGGATCGCCCGGCGGTTGGCCCAGGCGGCCTCGATCGAGGCGACGATGTCGTTGGCGTTCGCGTGTTCGAGGCGCACGACCTGGACCTGGTCGCTGGGTTCGTCGCTGCGCACGTCGATCAGACGCAGCATGCGGCAGGCGGCGGCCACCTGGGGGCCGTAGCCCTGGACCAGCATGTCGGTGTTGTTGCCGACGTTGCCGAGCGTCAGGCCGCCGCCGCCGGTCGGCGCGCCGGTCGCCGCGAAGAACGGCCGCAGCGCGTTGGTGGCGATCGTCGCGTTGATGTTCTTCAGCGGCACCGTGGTCAGGATCGGCGTCGCCTTGTGGCCGGCGTACGCCTCGATGTTCTCTGCCTTGACGAACATCGCCCCGTTGGCGATCTCGCGCTGACGCTGGCCGGACATCGCGATGATCTCGTGGAAGCCGCGCGCTTCGTCCATCGTGACGATCGCCAGACCCTTGTGGTAGAGCAGCGTGCCGAACAGCTCCCAGCAGCCCTTGGCGTCGACCTCGGTGCGGCGGGTCGTGCGGATCTTGCCGGCACCTTCGAGTTCGGCCGTGGTGTACAGGATGTTGCAGTCGAGGAAGGCCGCGACGCGATCGGTCAGTTCGGGGATGCCGTGCGTCCCTGCTTCGATGGTGAACGTCAGCGGTTTGGCGGGCGCGGTCGGTTCGGTCTGGGCCGCGACGGCGAAGGCCAGCAACAGGGTCAGCGGGGCGGCGTAGCGCGTATTGGTCATGGTGTCTCCGGGTTGCCCGATGAGACGGCGACGTGGCCGGGAACTTCCCGTGCGGGTGTCGCGGCAGCATGGGGGATTTCCCTGGGCTGGAGCGGATCGCCGATTCTGCGCAACGCGGCGCACGGTGGTTACGCTGGGAGGATGTTCAGCGTCTGCCGGACCGTCGTTGCATCCCTGCTGCTGCTGGCCCCACTCGTCGCGCAGTTGCCCCGTTCGCCCGACGCGCTGCCTCCCGACGTGCGCCGCGTGCTCGAGCAGCGCATGGGTGGTGATCCGTTCGCGGCGCTGAAGGCCTGGCAGCGCGCTCCCGACGACGCCGAAGCGCCGGATTGGCTGCCCGACTTCCGCACCCAGGACGACGCCTGGCATTGGCTGTGGCACACCGCCCTCTGGCATGCCGATGCCGACATCGCGTACGCCGGCGCCCGCTTGTTGTCCTACCCGGAGCTCGACCTGCCCGCGTCGCGCCGTTGGCTGGAAGTGGTCTGGCCGCACGTCTTCGCCGAGAAGCTCGCGATCGACTGGGGTGAGATCCGCCGGCAGGTGTCGGCCGACGACGTCGCCCGGTTGCTTGAGGATCGGGATTGCTGGCGCGCCGAGGTGCGGCCGTTCTTCCTCGGCGACATGCACCGCTGCATGCGTCCTGAGCACGCGCCGTTGCTCGCGAAGCTGGCGCAGAGCGACGATCCGTTCCTGCGGCGCGGTGGCTTCGGCAATCTCGGCACGATCGCGAGCCTCAGCGACCAGCACCGCGAACTGATCGGGCATGCGTTCCTGGCCTGGCAGGTTGCGGACCTGCGCGATGCCGAAGCGCCGTTCGAACGTAGCCGCAATGCGCGCCACGTGCCGCGCGCCTACCAGTTGCCCGTGTCGCGCCCGGGCTGGTCGCCGCTGCTGCGCGCCGTGCTCGAACGCGACTTCCTCGATCTCGACAAGTCGCTGTTCGGCACGTACTGGGTGCGCTGGGCCGAGGACGAGACGCCCGGGCCCGAGGATCGCCTGCTGCTGGCCGCGCTGCTCGAATGCGGCAAGGCCGAAGCTTGCTGGCTGGCGTTGCGCACGATGGCGCGCATGCCGCCCGACCCCTACCTGCAGCGACGGCTCGAGACGCCGCCCGCGCACGCTCCGGCCGGGCTGCTGCTCGCCGCCCGCCACGAGTGGGACGAGTTGCGCGAACTGGCGGCGACCGAGCGCGACGCGTTGGCGGTGGCCCTGGAGTTCGACTTCGACGCGACGTTCCTCGCTTGGTGTGCTCAGGCGTTCGGCAGCGATGCGGCCGCCGGGCTCGAGGCCATCGAGAGCTTGATCGCCGTGGCCGACGTGCTGGAGTCTCCGTACCAGCCACAGCCGCAGCTGATGGCGCGCCTCCGGCAAGCCATCGAGCGGTACGGCGAGCGCCTCGACTTCGCGCGCCTGGACCGGCTCGTCGACGCGCTGCCGGCGGCGCGTTCGCCGCAACTCGTCGAGTGGTACTGGGCCAGCATCACGCCGCAGAACCTCGCCCAGAGCGCGGTCGAGGTGTTCGAGGTCTCGCCGCAAATCGATCTGACCGAGCGCCTGTACGAATGGGGCAGATCCGACGACGCGGCCGTGCAGGCGCCGGCCCTCGAGGTGCTGCTGCAGCTTGGCGACGTGACCCTCGACGACGCGGTGTTGGCGCACTGGCAGGCCAGACACGCCGACGATCCGCTGCTGCTGGCGCGGTGCCGCGCCTCGTCGACCATCGACGAACATCTGCGGGCCGCGTTGCGCAGGCTGGAGGCCGAGCGCGAGGGTGGACCTTCGCGGTTGGCGTGCCGGACGCTCGCCGCGGTCGCTGCCTACGCGCTGCCGGCCGAGCTCGGGGCCACCTGGGCCGATAGCCTGTTCGAACGCCGGCAGACGCCGCACGTCGAGCAGCGGTTCGGGGCGTGGTGCACGATGGTGCTCGAGGGCGACGCCGTCGGGGCCTTGCTCGACGACGTGGCGGCGACGCCGCTCCGGGAACTGCACGTGCGCAACTTCGGTCTCGTCGACGACGACCGCGTGCGCGACCTGCTGCAGCGGGTGCGCAGCACGCCGGGTGCCCAGGTCCAGGACGCGATCGGGCAGCTGGCCCTCGCCGGCGATTGGCGGTGCAAGCAGGAGATCGACGACCTGCGCCATCTCGGTGTCTACGGTTGGTTCGACGATGCCGACCACCTCGTGCAAGCCGGTGGCCGCACGTTGGACCTGGTGCCGTGGCTGCTCGACGAACTGGAGACCAACTGCTGCCGCCGCAACAGCGCGGCGTCGGCGTTGGAGTTCCTGACCGGGTTCGAGACGCACGACCAGCCCGAGCGCGCCCTGTGCACGCAACCCGAACGCGCGCGCCGCTTCTGGAGCGCGGTCGGCGAGCACCTGCGTTGGAGCGAGCTGGCCAACCGGTTCGTGGTCGCCGCGCACTGAACCCGGCGGTGTCGGCGTGGTTCAGCGCGATGCGCTGCCCTTGCCGTCGCCGTCGAACCGGCACAGTTCGCGCCAGCGAGCCGGTCCACCGATCAGGTTCTGGGCGTTGTGCTGCACGACGACCGTCGGCATCGGCGTGCGGCGCGGCAAGACGAACAGGCCCCACGGCTGCACGCGGACCCCGCCACCGTCGGGGCCTTCCGTCTGGTAGCTGTGATCGTGCAGACGCAGCAGCAGGTGCTCGCCGCAGTCGAACAGCTCGGCACCGTAGCCGTCGCTGTTCCAGCTCGGCCCGTCGGCGATCGCGACGACGACCTGCCGCGACCAGTCGATCGCCGCCAGATCCGGTCGGGCCTTGAGGTCGCCGAACATCGGCACCAAGACCTGGCTGTGGTACGTCGCCTGGTCGGCGACGATGCGCCGCAGTGGGGCAGCCAGCTTGGAGTTGGCGCCGTGCCATGCCCCGAGGAGTGGCACCGGCTGCCCCGGTGGTACGGCGGGGACGTGGATGGGCTTGCCAGTCCGGAGGTCGTGGTACTGGCGCTCGCTGCCGCCGTCGTTGCTGCGCAGTTCGACGGCCCAGGCACGGCCACCGGCAGGATCGTCCAGCTCGCAGAACGTCAGTGCGTTCCAGAACGCCCCGACGTCGCGCGCCCACCGGGTTTTCCCCGAAGCGGCGTCGACCGCGACCAGATCCCAGGTCAACGACAGGTAGACGGTGGTGCCGAGCCACGTCGCACCATGGTCGACGGCGACCCGGGCGTGGCCGGTGTCGACCCACGCCGTGGAGGTGCGGTTGGCCGGATAGGTCACCACCGGCACCTGCGGCCGGTCGGCCGAGGTTCCGCAGGCCGCCGACAGCACCGCCAGAACACCGAGCGCCGAGCAGTTTCGCATGCGGAGGTTCCGACGACCGCTCGCGACGGGTATTCCTGGCGGCTCCGGAAACCGCCATGGCCACCGAGTCCGACTCGCCGACGTTCTCGATGCTGACGCAGGCCGAACTGCCGGACGAAGAACGGCTCGCGCGGCTGCTGCCGCTCGTCTACGAGCAATTGCGCAGCCAGGCCCAGCGGGTGATGCAGGCCGAAGGGGCTGGCCACACATTGCAGGCGACGGCGCTCGTGCACGAGGCGTTCCTGCGGCTGGTCGGGCCGCGCGACCTGCCGTGGCAGAACCGCGCCCACTTCTTCGCCGCGGCGGCCGAGGCGATGCGCCGCATCCTGATCGACCACGCCCGCCAGAAGGCGGCCGGCAAACGCGGCGGGCCCGAAGCGCGCCGCGCCGCGCTCGACCTCAGCGGCCTGCCCGATCCCCGCTCGGAACGCGATTCGGCGGGGTTCCTGGTCCTCGACGAAGCGATCGAACGGCTGCAGCAGGCCGATCCCGAGGCCGCCGAGGTGGTGCGCCTGCGCTACTTCGCGGGCCTGAGCGTCGACGAGACCGCGGCGGCGCTCGCGGTGTCCGCGCCGACCGTCAAGCGCCTGTGGGCGTTCGCGCGCGGCTGGTTGCGGGAAGCGATCGCGAGCGGCGGTGACTGACGCTTCGCCGGGCCGCCGGCGCTTCAGCCGTTGCCCCAATGCGGCGGCGGGGTGTCGTGCGGCTCGATCGGGTCCGAACCGCGCGAGCGCTTCCAGTGCGTCGCCAGCGCGTCGAGGTCCAGCCGCAGCCGTTCGATGCTGCGCTGGTGCGCGGCCAATTCGTGGCTCAGCGCGTCGACAGTGTGCTCGAGCATCGCGATCTTGCTCTCGAGTTCGATCTGGCGGTCGGTCATGGTGCGATGATGGCGGGTGCCCGGCTGCCCGCCAAGGCCGTAGCCCGCAATCGCCAGCGTGGTATCCTCACCGGACCGCCATGCTGACCGTGACCCGCTTGAGCAAGACCTTCGGCAGCCAGCTGGCGGTCGACGATCTCAGTTTCGAAGTGCATCCCGGCACGATCTACGGCTTGCTCGGCCCGAACGGGGCCGGC
>JRYL01008992.1_pt1 | contig 10851 bp, 6 predicted proteins | sample 235391 | NCBI WGS metagenome assembly JRYL01 (sample SAMN03074223, study PRJNA261481) | activated sludge metagenome | biome: Wastewater Treatment Plant; feature: Wastewater; material: Activated sludge; isolation source: activated biomass of a wastewater treatment plant treating wastewater from... ... | reverse complement strand
TTTGGCCTCCAGCGCTTGCTGCGCGGGCGCTGGCAGCTATTGAATCAGGAGTATTCGGCCGCACCGCCCGCACCCCGAACAGGATGCCGGCCGTCACCAGCGCCAGCCCGGCCAGCAGGTTCCAGCCCAGCGGCTCGCCCAGCAGCGCCACCGCGCCCAGCGCCGACAGCCCCGGCACCAGCGCCGTGATCATGGTCGACTTGACCGGCCCGAAGGCGCGCACCATCTGCACGAAGGTGATGCCCGAGATCACCACCGAGCCCACGCCCTGGAACAGCGCCTGGAAGGCGATCTCGCCCCACGGCGCCTGCGGCAGCCGCGTGGGCAGCACGCCCGTGCCCGTCAGCAGCGCGAACAGCGGCACGTAGGTGAAGCAGGCGAACACCGTGATGGCGATGGTGGCGCGCACCGCATCCAGCCCGAACTTGCGCGCCAGCACGCCGTAGGTGGCCCAGCAGGCCGCCGCGCTCATGAAGATCAGGTCGCCCTTCCACACCTCGCCGCCGCGGAAGGCCGACAGCAACCCCTCGCCGCCCACCAGCACGTCGCCCGCCACGATGCAGGCCAGCCCCAGCGCACGCGCCGGCGTGATGCGGTCGCCCAGCAGCACCGCCGCCAGCAGCGCCGTCCACAGCGGCAGGCTGCCCGGCATCAGCACCGAGGCGTGCGCCGCCGGCGCAAAGAAGAAACCCGCATAGCACAGGATGGCGTAGACCAGCCCGCCGAAGACGCCGGCGGTGACCGTGGGCCGCAGCGGCAGCGGCGAAAAGCCCAGCAATGAGGACGAGGCCGCATCGCGCCGCCCGCGCGTCAGCCACCAGCCCCAGGGCAGCAGCACGATGGCGGCGCCCACGATGCGCAGCAGCGCGATGTCGAACGGCAGCAGCGTGCGCCCGGCCGAGGCACGGCCGATGACGATGAAGCTGGTCCAGATCGCCACCGTGACCACGGCCGCCGCGATGCCGACCGCACGGGGCGAAGAGAGCATGCGGGCGATTATCGGCCGGCCGCCGCCGCGCGGCGGGGGGGCTGGCTCAGCCGCCCCGGCGCCCGCCGGTCAAGCGCCGCCGCCGCGCCAGCGCCGCATGCCCACGCCGCCCAGCAGCAGCGCCATCAGCATCAGCGACCACTGCGACAACGTGGGCACGGCCGTCACCGCGCCAGCCGCGGCCACGGTCAGCGTGATGGTGGCGACGTTGGAACGCTCACCCGCCGCGTTGGCGAACGAGTAGCCGATGGGCGTGGGCGCGCCGGTGAAGCCCGCCTCGGGCGTGAAGACCACCGTGTCACCGCTCACCGTCCACACGCCCTGGCCGGGCACGGTCAGCGTCTTGCCGTCAGCCGACAGCGTGGCGCCGGCGGGCGGGTTGGCCAGCTCGATGCTGCCGGGGGCAAAGTCGGGCCGGCCGGGGTCGTTGGTCAGCACGTTCACGGTGGTGGGGCCGCCGGGCGTCAGCACCGCGCTGTCATTGCTCGCCTGGGGGCCAGTGCCGGCGGTGACGGTGAGCACGGCGGTGTCGCACGCCGTCTCGCTGGGTGCCGGGGCGCACACGCGGTAGGCCACGGTGCAACTGCCGCTGGCGGGCGCGTCGAACGCGGCCACGCCTGCCGTGCTGACGGCCGGGTTGGCGCAGGTGCTGCCCGTGCCCAGGCTGAACACGCTGCCCGCGGGCACCTGGTCGTTGCCGGCCACGTTGAAGCTGAGGCCGGTGGCGCCAGCGGGCTGGTTGGCTGCCGTGTCGTCCAGCGCGTCGATCAGGGTCGCGGTGCTGGGCGCGCTGTTGTTGGCCGTGTTGCCGTCGTTGGTGGCGCCGGTGGTGGCCGTCAGCGTCACGCCGGTGGGTGCCGTGTCGCTGCCGCCGGCCGTGCCGGGCGCGGTGTAGCTCACGTCGCAAGTGATGGCGCTGCCGGCCGCCAGCGATGCCACCGGCGCGGGCGGCGTGCAGTTGCTGACCGTGACGGCGATAGCGCCACCATTGCTGTCTTGCGCGGTGGCCGTGCAGATGGCGCCCAGCGCAGGCCCCATGCCTGTGGTGGCGGTGCACACGATCTGGCCGCTGACGGTGCTGCCGGGGCTGATGACGCTGGGCAGGCCGGTGATGGCCACGCTCATGTCGGCGGGTGGGATGGGCGGCGCGGCCACCGTGGTGCTGACCGAGCACGAGGCCGGCGCGGGCGCGCAAGTGGTGCCGGTGGGCGGTGTGATGGTGTTGGTGATGCTGGTGCCGGGGGCCACGCCGGCATTCACCGTCACGCGCAGGGTCAGCGCGACACTGCCGTTGGCGGGCACGGTGACGGCGTTGGTATTGCCACATGGCGTGCCGGCGCAAGTGAAATCGTCTCCACCCGCGTGCGTGGTGCCAGCGGGCAGGGTGTCGGTGATGGTGCCGGCGGGGTAGAGCACCGGCGCGGCCCCAGCATTCATCAACGTGATGCCGTAGCTCACCACGCCGCCAGCAAGTGGGTCGGCGCCGGCGGTGATGGCCTTGGCGAACGTGATGGGCCCCGCCGCCGGCAGCACGACCGGCGTGGGCGCGGGCGCATCGCCCTGCGGCATGGCGGGCAGCGCGGCAGCGTTGGTGGATGCGTCCTGCGCCAGCAAATTGGCCGGCGGGGTCAGCACGCCGCCGGGCCAGCTGTGGCCGGCGTTGGCCGCACTGCTCACGCTGGCGTGGGCGGTGTTCAGTTGTGCCGTCGTGGGCACCGCGCCGGCGTCGGGGTAGGCCACGCGCACGGCAAAGCTGACCGTGCAGCTGGTGCCCGGCGCCAGCGTGTCGGTGCCGCTCAGCAAGGCAAAGTTGCTGGTGCCATTGAAGCTGCTGTTGGCCGTGCAGGTACCGGCCGTCACGGCCGGCGCGCTGCTGATGCTCAGCGCCGGGTTGCCGGCGGCAAAGGTGGCTGCCAGGTTCTCGCTGATCTGCACGTTGGGCGTGGGCACGGCGCCGGTGTTGCCCACCGTCAGCGTGTAGGGCACGTCGAAGGTGTGGCCGTTGAGCACGGCCACCGGCACGCTGGCTTGCTTGACGACGTCAACCAGCGGCTGCGCGATGCACGTGGTGCCGTCGGTGTTGGTCATGGGAGTGCCCTGTGCCGGCTGAAGCTCGGTGGCAAGGCCAGTAGCCCGGTCGACGCGATAGAACGCGTTGTTGTTGCCCGAGACGATGAGGCTGCCATTCGCATCAAGATAGGCGGAGCCATAGGTCACACCCGTGGGCAGGGTCGTATTGATGCGTGACACCTGCGCCGTCGGCGGACGAGCCGACACGTCCACCACGGCACGATACAGATGCACCACCCCGCCCAGCGCATTGCGCGTGCCGTACAACACTGCACGCGTGGGGGTGCTCTCCGTGGCGCTGTAGGCCAGGTCGCCCACATTGAGGCCGCCGCTGGAGCCCGTAAGGGAGATGGCCGCATAGCCGGTTGGCGGATTGGCATCGGCCTGGAGCGCGGCCCGTCGCATTTCAGGCGTCATGCTGGCGGCGCCGGTGATGACATACAAGCCTTGGTTCGGGCGCACCCATCCATCCGCGATGAACAGGTTGCCGTGTGCGTCGAAGGTGCCGCTGTTGCGTGCGTCGTTGATGGCTGAGCCGGAAAGCCTGGTGACGAGTGCGCTGCTCACGACGCCGCTCGCATTCAAGCGGTACAGCCGGAGCTCGGAGGGGGCGGTGTAGTCGTTCACCGCGTACAGAAACCCATCCTGCGGGTTGTAGGCCAGCCCATTCAGCCCCACGCCCGGCACCGTGAACAAGGGCGCGCTGCCCTGCCGGTAATCGCTGCCGATCTCCCAGATCTGCGTATCGGACGTGGCCGAGTTACCCGCGGTCAACTGGTACAGCTGGCCGGTGCAGACCAGCGGGGCCGACGTGGTCTGTGCCAAGGCCGGCCCGGCCACGGTAGACGCCAGGCCAACCAAGGCCGGAACCAGCCAGCGGCAATACGTATAAGTTTTTATGCAGTGCATGGAATCCTCCCCAAAAGGTCGCTGCAGCCCCATGCAGCGCCCGACAATCCAGCCAATCACCCTGATCACCGCAGGGGATGGTTCTGCATTTTTTCACACTTTCTTCTCTGTTCCGCAAACGCCCCTGGCGCGCCAAATGCCCCGCGCGACACGCCAGGCGGCATCGTGTGGATGCCCCAAAACCTAGAATGCAGGCATGCCGCTCGCCCGCCCCTCCAACCGACAGCCATGACCCTGAACGAAAACGCTTTCTATCTGGTGTTCAGCCTGCTCGCGGGCGGGCTGATCGCCTGGGGGCTGATTCAGCGCCTGCGCGGCCGCACGCCGACCGAGGGCGACGCGCCGCGCGACGGTTACGAGAACCAGTCCGAGGGGCTGGCGGCCATCGCCTCCGGGGTGGTGATGGCGCTCAGCGTGCTGGCCTATTGGTGGTTCACCACGCCGCGGTGACATCTCGCACGGCACCGTGCCCGCCCACGCCCGGACAGCCACCCACGCTTCACGCCCGTCCCCTAGACTTCAGCCCCGTGATGCTTCGCCGCCCCTGCCTTCTGCTGGCCGCCGCCCTGCTGGCCGCGCCCGCTTTCGCCCAGGCCCCGCTGCCACCCGAGGTGGTGCAGGCGCTGGCGCGCGCCGGTGTGCCGGTCACCGCCGTGTCGATGGTGGTGTCGCCCCTGCCGCCGCCGCCCGGCACCGTGACGCGCGTGCCCGAGCCGGTCAACCCCAGCGGCGAGCGCAACCCCGCCCCCGCGCCCGCCAGCATGGCCCTGCCGCCGCCGCGCCTGGCCTGGCAGGCCGATGTGCCGATGAACCCGGCCTCGGTGATGAAGTTGGTGACCACTTACGCGGGGGTCGATCTGCTGGGCCCCAACCACCTGTGGCGCACCCGGGTGTACACGCAGGGCCACATCGCCAACGGGGTGCTGCACGGCGACCTGCTGATCCAGGGCAGCGGCGATCCCAAGCTGGTGCTGGAGCGCCTGCAGGAGCTGATGCGCGCCATCCAGGACAAGGGCATCCGCGTCATCCGCGGCAACATCCTGCTGGACAACAGCGTGTTCCGCCTGCCCGCGCACGACGCCGCCGCCTTCGACGACGACCCGCTGCGGCCCTACAACGCCGGGCCCGACGGGCTGCTGGTGAACTTCAAGGCGCTGATCTTCAAGTTCATCCCCGACCCGGCCAGCCAGCGCGTGCGGGTGGAGACCGAGCCACCCATCGCCGGCGTCGACATCCCCGCCGAGGTGCCCGCCGCCGCCGGCGCCTGCGGTGCCTGGCGCACGCGCCTGGCGGCCGATTTCACCGATCCCAACCGCGTCAGCTTCTCCGGCCGCTACCCGATGAGCTGCGGCGAGCAGAACTGGGGCATCGCCTACGTCGAGCCGCGCAGCTACGCCCCGCGCGTGATCGAGGCCATGTGGCGCGCCAGCGGCGGCGCGCTGACCGGGCAGGTGCAGTGGCTCGACCGGCCCGCCACCGGCCAGCCGCTGGTCACCGGCTTCTCGCTGCCGCTGTCGGACATCATTGCCGACATCAACAAGTTCTCGAACAACGTGATGGCGCAGCAGCTGTTCCTCACGCTGTCGGCGGGCGACGGCCGCGGCAGCTTTGCCGAATCGCAGAACCGCTTGAAGCGCTGGTGGCGCGAGCGCTTCGGCCTGCGCACCACGCCGGTGGTCGAGAACGGCTCGGGCCTGTCGCGCAACGAGCGCGCCACGGCGGCCTCGCTGTCGGCGCTGCTGCAGCACGCCGCCGGCCACCCCGACGGCGCGGCGTTCGAGCACTCGCTGTCCATCGCCGGCGTGGACGGCACCACGCGCCGCATGGCATCGCGCAGCCCCAACTCCGCCGCCATCGGCAACGCGCGCCTGAAGACCGGCACCCTGCGCGACGTGGTGGCCATCGCCGGCTACGCCTACGGCCTGTCGGGCCGCAATTACGCGGTGGTGGGCATCATCAACCACCCCAACGCCAGCGCCGCGCGGCCGGCGCTGGACCGGCTGGTGGAGTGGGCGGTGCGGGACCAGTGAGGGCGCCGCGAGCGCCTACTGGGAGCGGGCTTGCCCGCGGTGGGGCGTGTTGCGGGATGATGCGCTTCATCGCGGCCAAGGCCGCTCCCACAGGGTGGCCGGGTGCTCAGCACATACTCCCGATCAGCATAGCTGGTAGCGCCCGTCAAACAAGCGCTGAAGGCATATACCCCCCAGATTCAAGCCGAGATCAATGCCGAGATCACCTCGTCCATCTCGGATCGGAAAGCGACGCCGAGCAGGTTCGGCCATCCATCCTGCAACCAAAGCAGCGCGCGTATTTCGATGACGCGTGGCGCAACCTGGCGACCATGCGCCAGCACTGCCCCTGAGCGCCGGTGCCGCCCTCGGCGACCGATGTTCTGACGGATGTTGTGGGAGCGGGCTTGCCCGCGATGGGGGTGTCGCGGGGTGATGCGCTTCATCGCGGCCAAGGCCGCTCCCACAGGGCGGCCGGGCAGTCAGAACATACTCCCCACCACGCCATCCGCCAGCGCCCTCCAGTCAAGCCCTGAAGGCATATACCCCCCCTGTTTCAAGCAGCGATCAACGCCGCAATCGCCTCACCCATCTCGGTCGTCGAGGCCTTCCCGCCCAGGTCCGGCGTGCGCGGGCCCTGCGCCAGGACCTGCTCGATGGCTTTCAGGATGGCGTCGTGCGCGGCCTGTTCGCCCAGGAACTGCAGCATCAGCGCGGCCGACCAGATCATGGCCACCGGGTTGGCGATGTTGCGGCCAAAGATGTCGGGCGCGCTGCCGTGCACCGGCTCGAACAGGCTGGGGAATTGGCGCTCCGGGTTCAGGTTGGCTGAAGGCGCGAGCCCGATGGTGCCGGTGCAGGCCGGGCCCAGGTCGCTCAGGATGTCGCCGAACAGGTTGCTGGCCACCACCACGTCGAAGCGCTGCGGCTGCAGCACGAAGCGCGCGGTGAGGATGTCGATGTGGTGCTTCTCGACGGCGATCTGCGGGTAGTTCTTGGCCATGCGGTCGGCGCGGCCGTCCCACCAGGGCATGCTGATCGCAATGCCGTTGCTCTTGGTCGCCACATCCAGCTTCTGGCGCGGGCGCGCGGCAGCCTGCTCGAAGGCGAACTTCAGCACGCGGTCGGCACCGAAGGCGCTCATCACCGTCTCCTGCACCACGATCTCGCGCTCGGTTCCGGCGTACATCACGCCGCCCAGGTTGGTGTATTCGCCCTCGGTGTTCTCGCGCACGACGAGGAAGTCGATCTCGCCCGGCTTTCGGCCGGCCAGGGGGCAGGGCACGCCCTCGAACAGGCGCACCGGGCGCAGGTTGATGTACTGGTCGAATTCGCGCCGGAACTTGAGCAGGCTGCCCCACAGCGAGATGTGGTCGGGCACTGTGGCCGGCCAGCCGACGGCGCCGAACAGGATGGCGTGCTGCGGCTCGAGCTGCGCCTTCCAGTCGGGCGGCATCATCTCGCCCGTCCTGGCGTAATAGTCGCAGCTGGCCCAGTCGATCGGCGTGAGGTCGAGCCGGAAGCCGAACTGCTGCTGCGCCACTTGCAGCGCGCGCAGCGCCTCGGGCATCACTTCCTGGCCGATGCCGTCGCCCGGGATGACGGCGATGCGGTGCGTGCGGGGGGCGGGGGTGTTCATGGTGGTCTCTCCTTCGAGCCGCGAGCATAGCGCCGCTTGGGTTTGCCCTAGGCGCACTCGGCGCGTGCGGTGTTTACGATGACCGATTGATGACCAAGAGGAGACACCCGTGCGCTTCAAACCCCTGCTGAACTGGAAGCTGACCGCCCTGGCGGTGGCCGTGGCCCTGTCCGCCTGCGGCGGCGGCGATGACGACGACGACAACCCGCTGGGCATCAACGCCGTGAAGGTGGTGGGCGATTCGCTCAGCGACAGCGGCACCTTCGCCGGCGTGCCGGGCGGCCCGCGCATCGCCAGCGTGCAGGGCTCGGCCGACGAGCCCCACGTGCTGTGGGTGGAGCGCATCGCCAAGGCCTACGACGTGAAGCCGCTGTGCCCGGTGTACAAGTTCAACGGCCAGACCTTCACGCCTAACCCCCAGCCCGGCTGCACCAACTACGCCATCGGCGGCGCCCGCATCAACAACCCGGCCAGCGCGGGCGGGGCGGCGGCGCCGTTGTCCATCGTCAAGCAGCTGCAGGACGCGGGCGCCGCGGGCTGGAGCGCCAAGGACCTGGTGCTGGTGGACGGCGGCGGCAACGATGCGGCGGATCTGGTGGGGGCGTACCTCGCCGGTGGCGATCCGTTGGATGCCACTTCCCCCTTTGGCGGACTCGTCAGCCCGCTGCTCGATACGTTCACACTCGGTCAGCAGTGGGCGCTGGGTGGAGACACGCCGGAACAGCGACGGGCTCAAGGCGGGACCTACTACATGCAGGCATTGGCCGACCATTTCGTCGGCGTCATCAAGGCGCAGGCACTCGACAAGGGCGCGAAGCAGGTGGTGGTGGCCAACATCCCCACCATCACCTACACGCCGCGCTTCCAGGCGGTGCTGGCGCAGATCGAAGGCGCCGCCGGCGCCCAGGTGCGCGCGCAGTCCGAGGCGCTGTTCAAGGGCTGGATCAGCACCTTCAACCAGCGGCTGGCGGCCAACTTCGGCGGCGAGCCGCGCGTGCAGGTGATCGACCTGGCCAGCCGCTTTGCCGACCAGGTGACCAACCCGGCGCGGTACGGCCTGAGCAACGCCACGCTGCCGGTGTGCGGCGCCGAGTGGATCACCGTGGTGCCGCACCGCCCGCTGGGCGAATGCACGGCGGCCGCGCTGTCGGCCACCACGCCGCCGCCCGGCGCGCCCACCGGCGCCAGCTGGTGGCAGCGCTTCATGTTCTCCGACGGCTTCCACCCCACGCCCTACGGCCACCAGCTGTTTGCCGAGCAGGTGATGGACGTGCTGGACGAGGTGGACTGGTACTGATGCAGCAGCCGCCCGTCAGGGCATGAAGAACCGGCCCGTGGGCCGGTTTTTTTGTGGCCCCAACGCCGGTTCCGGGCCCGGGGGGATGGGAGTTCTTCCATTCCCACATCGAAACTTCAACCATCGTCATCCCGGCGAAAGCCGGGATCCCTGTCTGCTTTCACACGCTGTCTGGATTCCGGCTTTCGCCGGAACGACGAACCTGTTGTCGTGTTGATCTGGAAATGGAAGTCGATGTGGGAGCGGCGGCAGCCGCGAACGGACCCCATCCGCCCACCGCCGGCGGCCTTTCGGCTGCCGCCGCGCCTGCGAAGGCCGGCAACCGCCCACGCCCCCGTCCTGCTCCGAACCAAAAAAAACGGCCCGAGGGCCGTTTTGTCGAGGCGCTTACCAGCGGTTCTTGAAGCGCTGGTAGGCGTTCTCGCCGTAACGGTCGGAGCCGAAGTGCTGCAGCGCCCGGGGCGTGAAGTGCACGCCGTCGGCGAACAGCCAGCGGTTGTAGTCGGGCGACACCACGGTGGCCGGCGTGCAGGTGCTGGCGTCGGGCGTGGTGCAGACGGGCTCCTTGCCGTTGTCGAACTGGTAGTTCTGCGGCTTGTCGTACATCAGGTCGAAGAAGAAGGCCGAGTCGAGGTACAGCACGTTGGTGCCCAGGTCGACGATGTTGGTGAGCAGCGCGGTGTTGAAGTCGATCGACAGGGTGTTGACGGCGTCCTCATGCCCGGTGCCGCGGCCCCAGGGCGAATTGCCCAGCAGCGGCACGCCGGCCACGGCCACGTGCTTGCCGCCGGCGTTGACCAGGCGGCGCACCTGCTCGGCCAGCGCCTTGCCGGCATCACGCACGGTCTTGGTGGTGGCCTCGGAGATGCCGGTGGCGTTGTAGGCCGCCACGATGTCGTGCATGCCGCCGTTGACGATGACCACGTCGTCGGTGGCGTTCAGCGTGGTGCTGGCCAGCAGGGTGTCGATCTGCGCCGTCACGCTGGGGGCGCCGGCCGGGTCGGCCGCGGCCACGCGGGCGTGGCCCTGCGCATAGGCAAAGCCACCAGCGCTGGCGGCCGTCACGGTCTGGCTGTAGTGGCTGGCCAATTCCTGCACCCAGTGGTTGCTGCCGTCGTTGACGGTGTAGCGGGTGCCGCCGGCCTGCCCCACGTCCATGAAGCTGTCGCCCACGGTGAGGAAGCGCTTCGGCTCGAGGTCCGACACCACCGAGCCGGAGCCGCAGGCGGCCAGCAGGGTCAGGGCGCCGGCGCAGGCCACGGCCTGGGTGGCGCGGCGAAACCAGGATGCTTTCATGAAAGACTTCTCCAAATCAGGGTGGTCTAGTTTAACGAGGCGGGCGTGATCTGGCCCGCCGTGCTCAGGCCGAGGCGGCGGCGCGCTGCAGGCGGTCGCGCACGCCGTCCCAGGCGGGTTCGGGCGGCGGCGCCTCGACCCAGATCAACCTGACGCCGGCGTCGTCGAAGCCGCGCAGCACGGCAAACAGCTGCTGCGCCGCCGCACCGGCGTCGTCGGGCATGCGGCGCAGCAGCAGCGCGCGGCTGGCCGAGCGCAGCGGCGCGCGCGCCCACACGGCGATGTGCTTGGCATCGGCGCCCAGCAGTTCCAGCGCGGCGCGCAGCTCCTTGTCGTTCATGAGCCGCAGCCTGGCGCGCGGGGCGTAATGAGCCAAAAGTGTGCCGGGCGCTTGCGGGTCGGGCGCGGACAGCTCATCTTTGGATAGCAAACGTTGGCCCGCCACGCGCTCGATGTCGGCCCGCGCGATCTGCCCGGGGCGCAGCAGCACCGGCGCGCCGCGCGTGCAGTCGACGATGGTCGATTCGATGCCCACGCTGCACGCGCCGCCGTCCAGCACCAGCAGGCCGTCGCCGAACTCCTGCGCCACGTGCTGTGCCGTGGTGGGGCTGATGCGGCCGAAGCGGTTGGCGCTGGGCGCGGC
>JRYL01000609.1_pt1 | contig 10868 bp, 9 predicted proteins | sample 235391 | NCBI WGS metagenome assembly JRYL01 (sample SAMN03074223, study PRJNA261481) | activated sludge metagenome | biome: Wastewater Treatment Plant; feature: Wastewater; material: Activated sludge; isolation source: activated biomass of a wastewater treatment plant treating wastewater from... ... | reverse complement strand
GGTGCCGGCACCTACCATGGCCTCGGTGTCCTGTCGGACGGCACCGTGCAGCAGTTCGGTACCGCAGCCAACGCACCATTGCCTGCGGGGCTCGATGGCAATCGCATCGTGACGGTCGGCGGTGGCACCCAGCACAGCCTCGCTCTGCTCGATGACGGCCTAATCGTGCCTTGGGGCAGTAACGCCTCCGGCCAGTGCAACGTGCCACAGTTGCCGGCGGGGCTTCGATACGTGAAGGCCTCGGCGGGGGATTGGCACAATGTCGCATTGCGATCCGATGGAACGGCGGTCACCTGGGGATACAATGGATGGCAGCAACTGCCGGTGCCGTTGTTGCCCCCAGGTGTCACCTACGTGGATGTCGACGCACTCCCCATGGAGACTGTGTATCTACGGTCGGACAACGTGATCGTCCGGCGTGGCTACCAGAACCCCTCCTACCAAGCACCGGCGACACCGCCCGGTGTCCGGTTCGTGGCTATCACCGGCAGCGATTCCGCCAGGTTGTGCGCGCTGCGTTCCGATGGTGAGGCCGTACTTTGGCCCTCGGTGGCGCATCTCCCCGGCGGACAGGATGTCCCTCCCTTGCCGTGGGGTGTGCACTACGTCGAGGTCGACGGCGGCGGGATGGTGTTCGGCTTGCGACGTTCCGACGGCAATGTGGTCATGGCAGGTATCTGGGCCGGAGGCATGTTCCCAACGCTGCCACCGGATCCGGGGTACTCGTACGTGCAGACCAAAGCCATGCACGAGATCGTCCTCTGCCGCGCCGGCCCCCAAAGCACCTACGTCGGGTACGGGCATGGCTGCGCCGGCAGCCTGCCGCCAGCGCGCCTGGTGCCTCGCGACACACCGAAGATCGGCAGGACACTCGAGGTGACCGTGTTCGACCTGCCCGCGAGCCTGGCCTTCATGGTGTTCGGCTTCTCGAGCAGCCCGCCAACCCCGCTGGCCAGCTTCGGCATGCCCGGTTGCGATCGCCACGTCAGCATCGATGGTGCCGTGTTGTTGCTCGGGCAGGATCAGCAGGCCAAGTACCGCTTGCCGATCCCCGACAGCCCGGCGTTGGTCGGCGTGCGCTTCTACAACCAGGCCGTGGTCGTCGATCCGTCGGCGAACGCGCTGGGGGCGGTGATGTCGGACGCCGCCGAAGGGGTGATCGGCCGTCCGTGAGCGTCGGTCGCGGTGCGGCGCGGCGATGCCGCGGCCATGCCGCGCCGCCCGCGCAGGAGAAAGTCGGACCCGGGCGTGCGTCAGGTCTGCCTGTTGGCATCGGCGAGCTGGCGTGCCACGGTGCCCTTTGGCACCAAGGACGAGTCGCAAGTATGCAGCGCGCGGGTCCGGGTAGGGCGCGACTCACGCCTCACGGGCAGGCGTGACGTCGCTTCGGTCCGGTGGGTTCAGCAATAAACACCTCCGTGAAGACGACCGAGATCGAACGCAACGGTCTTCGCGTGCATGCTCGCGTCGACCACATGGAGCATTCTAGCACACGCCGGATGGCGCTGCATGGGGCGATGGGCGCAGGAGTTCCGGAACTTCGGTGGCATCGCCGCGACAGCGCGCGGGTGGTCGCGCATCAATCGCAGCCCGGCTCTTCGTTCAGCAGCGCCAGGTCGTTGCAGGCGTTCCAGAGCATCACCATCGCCTGCTTGCAGTTCGCGGTCGCCACCGGCGGCAGGTCCTGGCGCGCGCTGAGCGCCTTGAGGCGGAAGTAGAGGTCGAGCAGCTCGCGGTCGTCGGCGGACAGCGGGTTGCCGAGCAGGTCGTGGGTCGGTTGGCTCATCGTCGGCGTCCGGTGGTTCAGTACTGCGGGCGCAGGTCTTGCAGCCGCTTGGCCTTGAGTTCGAAGCGCGGCAGTTCGCCGGTCTTGCACAGTTCGACGTTGAAGCGCAGCCCTTCGTGCGCGTCGGCGAGGTCCTTGCCGAGCTGGGCCTGCAGGCGCGGCCAGTGGTCCTGCTGGTCGGGTTTGAGCTCGACCTTGACGGTGATCTCGTCCTGCACGTTGTCGACCCGCGTGATGACGATCTGGAACTCCTCGACCTCGCTGTGCTCGCGCACCACCGCCTCGACCGCGCGCGGGTAGACGTTGGTGCCGCGGATCAGCTTCATGTCGTCGACGCGGCCGAGGATGCCGCCTTCGTAGAGGTCGCCGGTGCGGCCGCAGGTGCAGCGCGTGTGCGGGACCTTGCAGACCAGGTCCTTGGTGCGGTAGCGCAGCAACGGGATGAAGCCGCGGCCGAACGACGTGACGACCCGTTCGCCGCGTTCGCCGTAGGCGACCGGTTGGCCGGTGTCGGGATCGAGCACTTCCTCGATGAAGTGGTCCTCGATGATGTGCGGCCCGCCGGGTTGGTGGTCGCACTCGAAGATCATGATCGTGCCGATCTCGGTCATGCCGGCGGTGTCGCCGCACTTGCCGCCCCACATGTCCTCGATCATCTTCTTGACCGCGGGGATCGAGCCGGCGGGCTCGCCGCTGACGACCACGCGCCGGACCTTGCCGTCCCGCCGCAGGTCGATGCCCATCTTCTCGGCCGTCTGGCCCATGCGCAGCGCGTAGGTCGGCGTCGCGCAGACCACCGTGACGCCCATCTCGACGATCTGCTTGACCCGTTGTTCGGTCGTCATGTTGCCGGACGCGAGCGTCAGGCAGCCGAGCTTCTCGGTGCAGTAGTGGGCACCCCAGAAGCCGATGAACGACCCGTACGAGAACGCGAAGAACACCTTGTCGGTGGGGCGGATGCCGAACCCCCAGAAGCCGTAGCACCACATGTCGGCGATCCACGACCAGTCCTTGCGGCCGTCGAGCACGCGCAACGGTTGCCGGCCGGAGGTGCCCGAGGTCAGGTGGTAGCGGATCGCCGCGGCCTCGGGGCGCGTCAGCATGTCACCGAACAGTGGTTTCTCGGCCTGGCACGCCATCCACTCCTCGCGCGTCATGAACGGCAGCCGCCGCAGGTCGTCGAGCGTGCGGATCCGGTCGGGGTGCACGCCGGCCTGTTCGTAGAGGCGGCGGTGGAACGGCGAGGTGTGCCAGGCGCGCTCGACCAGGCGCTGCAGTTTGGTCAGTTGCAGAGCCCGCAGTTGCGCTTTGGGCAGGGTCTCGGTCTTGGGGTTCCAGTAGGCGGATTCGAGGGCGGACACGGGCGAGCTCCCGGGCAGTGGTTGGCGCCAGAGTACCCGGGCCGGGCCGGGCGGCAACGGCGGTTGCGGACTCGCCGGGTGTCGCAGGATGCGACAGTGGCGGGTGGCAGAGCGTCTCCGTCCGGGAGCGGGGAAGTCCTCAAGCGGGGCCCCCGAACGACCATGATCCAGGTGGCGCATCGTCGCGCCGTGGCAACTGGGACCCGGGGAAATCGGCAATGGACCTGTTCAGTGTGCTCGGGCTGGTGCTCGCCTTCATCGGCATCATCGGCGGCATGATCCTCGAGGGTGGTCACCCGACCGCGCTGTTGCAGATCACGGCGTTCCTGATCGTCATCGTCGGTTCGCTCGGTGCGACGATGGTCGCGACGCTGCCGTCCGACGTGCCGTTCGCGATCAAGTCGCTCAAGCGCGCCTTCCTGGGGGCGAAGTACGACTTCCACGGCTTGATGGAGAAGATCATCGAGCTGGCCAACCTGGCGCGCCGTGAGGGCCTGTTGGCGCTGGAGACGTACGCCAACAGCGGCCAGGGCGATCCGTTCCTCGTCAAGTGCCTGACGCTGGCGATCGACGGCAGTTCGGCCGAGGCGATCCGCGAGACCGTCGAGGTCGACATGCACATCGCCGAGGAGGACGACAAGGCGGGCATGAAGTTCTGGGAGACGTGGGGTGCCTTGGCGCCGACGGTCGGCGTGCTCGGCGCGGTGCTCGGTCTGATGCACGTGATGAGCGTGCTCGATCAGCCCGAACTGATCGGCCCCGGCATCGCCGTCGCGTTCGTCGCGACGGTCTACGGCGTCGGGTACTCGAACGTCGTCTGCCTGCCGATGTCGTTCAAGCTCAAGCGCCACATCGAGCACGACCAGTTGCTGAAGAGCATGATCCTCGAAGGCGTCGTCGGCATCCAGTCGGGCGTCGCGCCGGGGGCGCTGCGCAGCAAGTTGAAGGTCTACCTCGGCCACCACGGCGGCGGTGGCGGCGACAAGAAGCACTGATCCCGGGTGACGGGCGATGGCCAAGAAGCACAAACACGAAGAGCACGTCAACCACGAGCGCTGGCTCGTGTCGTTCGCGGACATGATGACGCTGCTGTTCGCGTTGTTCGTGGTGCTCTACGCGATGGGCCAGGCCGATCTGAGCAAGGCCGAGGCGCTGAAGAACTCGGTGCAGTGGGCGTTCCACATCGCCGGGTCGGGCAAGACCAAGGACACCGGCGTGTTCGACCAGCAGAAGGGCGGCGGCGAGACGCTGGCGCCCGCACCGTTGCTGAACGCGCAGCAGGGGCAGATGCTCGAGTTCATCCGCGAGATGTCGCCCGAGTACGAGGAGATCGCCGGGCAGTCGCTCGAGGTGGTGCAGACCGACGACACGGTGGCGATGTCGGCGCCGCTGACGGCGTTCTTCCCGCGCGACCAGGTCGGGCCGGTGCCGCAGGCGATGCAGACCTGGCTCGAGAAGGTGGTGGTCGGGTCGCTGTCGTTCAGTTCGGACATCCGGGTGCACATCGACACGCCGGACGTGGTCATCGCGCGCAGCCCGGCCGGGCGGCCGGTGACGTCGCTGGACCTGTGCATCGAGCGGTTGAAGACCCTCGACCGGGTCATCAAGCAGAGCCCGCAGGTGCGCGACCATCTGGTGTCGCCGTCCTGGCGCACGATGGCCGAGGACCCGCGCCGGCCGGTCGGCGACTGGGAGCAGGCCGGCCGCGTGCGGATCACGTTCTCGAACCCGGCGGTCGGCAAACGCTGAGCGCTGGCCGGCGTCAGTCCTTCGCCGCCGTCACTCCTTGGCTGGTGGCGCGAGCAGGCGGCCGAGGATGGTCTTCTGGATCATCGACGTGCCTTCGTAGATGCGCAGCGCCTGCACGTCGCGCCACAGCCGTTCGACCGGCTCGGCGGACGAATAACCGCGCGCGCCGTGCAGCATCACCGCGGTGTCGGCGGCGGTCGCGGCGGCTTCGGTCGCGTACAGCTTGGCCATCGCCAGGTCGGCGTGGGTCTCGGTGCCGGCCTGCCGGCGGCGGGCACAGCGGTGCACCAGGCCACGGCTGGCGTGCAGCGTCGTCAGCTGGTCGGCGAGGCGTTCCTGGACCATCTGGAACTGGGCCAGCGCCTGGCCGAACTGGTGGCGTGCGCGCGTGAACGTCACCGCCGCGGCGAGCGCGGCGCGGTGGATGCCGACCGCGCCGGCGGCGACCGACAGCCGGCCGGCGGCGAGGCCGCCCATCGCGACGCCGAAGCCCTTGCCGGGCGGACCGAGCAGTTCGTCCTCGGCGACCGGGAAGCCGTCGAAGTCGAGGATCGCGTGGTCGCTGCCGCGGTGGCCGAGTTCGACGCCCGGCATCGGCGAGCGGCGCAGGCCGGGCCGGTCGGTGGCGACCAGGAACGCGGTGATGCCGTTGCGGCCGGCCGACGGGTCGACGGTCGCGAACAGGATCATCACGTCGGCGACGCCGCCGTTGGTGATCCACCATTTGCGGCCGTGCACCTGCCAGCCGCCGGTGGCGTGCGCGGCGTGGGTGCGCAGCGACGCGACGTCGCTGCCGGCGTCGGGTTCGGTCAGTGCGAAGCAGCCGATCGATTCGCCGCTGAGCAGCCCGGGCAGCCAGCGCGCGCGCTGGGCGGCGGTGCCGTACCTGGCCAGGCACTGCGCGACGAGGCCGGTTTGCACGGCACAGAAGCCGCGCGCGTTGCCGCAGACGGCGCCGAGCTCCTCGTGGGCGATCGCCAGCTGCAGCGCGGTCCAGCCGCCGCCGCCGAACTCGCGCGCCAGCGGGCCGCCGAGGATCCCGGCGCGGCCGAGTTCGGTGACCGTCTCGCGGCGGAACGTGCGCTGCTCGTCGACCGCGCGCGCGTGCGGGGCCAGCTGTTCGTGGGCGAAGCGGCGGATCGACTGCGCGAAGTCGCGGTCGGCGGGGTCGAGATCGCCGTCGGGCAACCAGAGTTCGTCGTGCATGGCCAAGGGGGTGCAGGGGGTCAGCGGCCGAGGAAGCGCGGTTCGCGCTTCTCCATCCACGCGTTGTAGAACTCGCGGTGGTCGTGGGCGCGCAGCAACAGGGCCTGGGCCTGCGCTTCCTGTTCGATCGCCGCCTCGAGCGCCATCGGCCATTCGTTCCAGACCATCTTCTTGGTCATGCCGAGCGCCAGCCCGGGGCCGGCGGCGAGGCGGCGTGCCAGCGTCAAGGCCTCGGGCAGCACGTCGCCGTCGACGACGCGGTTGGCGAGGCCCATCGCCAGGGCCTCCTGGGCGGTGACCTTGTCGCCGAGCAGCAGCAGTTCCATCGCGCGGCCGGTGCCGACGACCTTGGGCAACAGCCAGGCCGCACCCATGTCGGCGCCGGTCAGACCGACCTTGGTGAACAAGAACGCGAACTTCGCGGTGCTCGCCATCACCCGCAGGTCGCTGGCCAGCGCCAGCACCGAGCCGGCCCCGGCGGCGACGCCGTTGATCGCGGCGACGATCGGCTTCTCGAGGCGCAGCATGTTGCGGACCACTGCGCCGGTCATGCGCGTGAACGCGAGCGTGTCGTCGAGTTCGCTCTCGAGCAGTGGGCCGATGATCTCCTCGACGCTGCCGCCGCTGCAGAAGCCGCGCCCCTGGCCGGTCAGCACGACGACCTTGACCTGTTCGTCGTCCTGCAGGTCGAGGAACAGCCGTTCGAGTTGGCCGTAGACGTCGAAGGTCAGCGAATTGAGCGTGTCGGGGCGATCCAATGTCAGGATCGCGACGCCGTCGCTGCCGCATTCGAACCGGAAGTCGTAGTCGCGCTTGGGGGTCTGGAGGGGGAGTCGACGAAGCCGGGTTCGTCGCGATCGAGGTCGTAGACGCAGCCGCTCGGGCGGTCGCGCAGCAGCATCGCCACCGCGGCGGCGACTTCGTCGGGCTGGTGCATGTGGCCGATGCGGTTCTGGGCGGCCATCCGCGCGAACGCCTCGGCGGCGCTGGTGCGGCCGCGGGCGGCGATCGCAGCGGCGGCGGCGCGGGTGATGTCGGAGTCGACGAAGCCGGGGCACAGCGCGTAGACGGCGATGCCGGCCGCGCCGAGTTCGGCGTGCAGGGCGCGCGACAGGCCGACCATGCCATGTTTGGCGGCCGTGTAGGCGGCGGTGAACGGGTAGCCGCGCAGGCCGGCGGTCGACGCCAGCTGCAGCAGGCAGCCGCGGCGCTGCTGCTTCATCGCGCCGACCGTCGCCCGCGCGAACGCCAGCGGCGCGGCGACGTGCAGCGCGTAGGTGGCGGCGAGCATCGCGTCGGTGGTGTTCTCGACCTTGTCGGCAGGGGCGGTGCCGGCGTTGTTGACGACGACGGTCGGCGCCCCGAACGCAGCGGTCGCGGCGGCGACGACGCGGTCGGGCGCCGCGGGGTCGGCGAGGTCCGCGGCGCAGACCAGCGGGGCTGGCGCACCGCGGGCGGCGAGGGTCGGCGTCAGTTCGGCGGCGAGGGCGGCGAGCCGGTCGTGGTCGCGGGCGACCAGCACGAGGCGGTGGCCGGCGGCGGCGAGGTGGGTGGCGATCGCACGACCGATGCCCCGGCTGCAGCCGGTCACGATCGTCACGTCGCTGCCTGCGGGGCTTGGCGAGGCCATGCGGGCATCGTCGCGCATCGGCCGGCGGCGGTGCAACGCGCGCGGCGGCGGATTTCGTGGCCGGGCTCAGGTCGGTGCCGGCGAACTGCCGATAGCAAGGGTGCGAGAGGGAAGCAGGGTGCAGTCGAGTTTGCGGACGACCCTTCGAAAGGGCCCGACTTTGGGAGGTCGGGCCCTTTCTCTTTTCCGGTGCCCCTTGCCGGGCCGGGTGGCCGCGCGTCGCGAACGGGGGACTGGCCTCACGCCGCGGCCGGGAACTGCCGATGAGATGGGCGGTTCCGCGTCCTCCTGGCGTTCGGCCAGCTGCCCGCGGCGCCGACCTGCGAGGATCCGATGCACAAGCAACTCTCCAGCCTGCGGTCGTTCGTCTGTGGCGCGTGCGCCGCGATCTCGTCCGGGCTGCCCGCCCAGGCCGTCGCCGTGGTGCCGCCGATCGCGGCGACGCTGCCCGGCAACGCTGCCGTGTCGATGCCGTTCCGGTGGAGCCAGGGCACCATGCAGGTGCGCATCGACGCCGCGCTGCTGCCGCCGACGTTCGTCGGCCAGACGATCACCGGGTTGCGGCTGCGCAAGCCGAGTGCGTTGTTCGAGCCGGCCTATGCGCCGCGGACCCGCACGTTGACCGTGCGGGGAGGCTTCCATCCTGGCCTCGCGTGGCAGGCTTCGCCGACGCTGGCCGTGAACCGCCCGGCGAGTGCCGGGGTGCTGTTCGGGCCGACCGCGGTGACGACCCAGGCGACGCCGGCCACCGGCGTGGCGACGGCGCGCGGTGCGACGATGCTCGAGATCCAGTTCGCGACGCCATTGCCGGTGGTCGCCGGCAACCTGTTCCTCGAGTTCGAGACCACCGACACCAGCTTGACGGTCAGCGCCGACGACTGGGTCGATGCGGTGTGGTTGGACAACGGCACCGAAGACGGGTACGCGGTGCAGGTGGGAGCTGGCACGTGCACGACGCGCAGCACGCGCACCGAGCTGAGCTGGGTGGGGGCCACTGGCCCACGCGTCGGTCAGACCGCCAACCTGCGCCTCAGCGGTGCGCCGCCGACGGTCGCCGGCACGCCGCAGTTCGGCTACGTGCTGGCCTGGATCGGCCTGGAGCCGGTCACCCGCGGCATCGCGCCGACCTACGTCGGCTACGGCGGCGATCTGGTGGCACTGAGTCCGGGCCTCGCCGGCTGTCGGCAGTGGGCGCCGATCGATGCTTCGTGGGGCGGGTTCACCGACGTTGCCGGGACCTTCGCGGTCAACGTGGCATTGACCGGGGGTGCGGCGACGATCGGTCGGCAGATCGGCGTGCAGGCCGCGTGGCTGGACACCAGCCGCAGCGGATTGCCGCTGTCGGTCAGCAACGGCGTGACGCTGGTCCTGAACTCGATCCAGGTCGGGAACCGGTGCAGCACGGTGTTCTTCCCTGGCACGGATACGGTGACACCGTGGCCGGTCGAGGTGGGCTTGATGCCAGTGATCACCCTGCTGTACTGAGGGGTACGGTGGTGTCGGATTACGGTAGAGCGGAAGATTCGCCGCAGTGCTGCGATTGAGGAATCCTGTCCACCTCTTGCACGGCGCGGGCCGCTCGCTACTCTCCTCCGCCCTCCCAAGGTAGCTCCAAGCCATGGCCAAGCCCAAGAAGAAGAAAGAGGTCGTGTTCCTCGTCTGTGAGGAAACCGGCGACCGCAACTACACGATCATGAAGAAGTCCGGCACTGCCAAGCTGGAGCTGTCGAAGTACAGCCCGCGCCTGCGCCGGCACACCAAGCACATCGAGAAGAAGAAGTGACGCGTGCCCGCGGTGGCCGGCTACGGCGCCGCTGGCGATTCGCTGTCCTCTCGAGCTGGTTCTTCATGCCACGACCGCTGGCCGCTCCCCGGCCATCGCTGGTCGATTCCTGGCGGTGACTTGCCGTCGCCTGCCGCCGCGGCTGAACGTCGCCGCCGAGTGCCGACCAGCAGCGGTCAGTGGCCGCCGCCCGACCCGGTAGGGCCGTTCCCAGGTCCGGTTGCCCCCGACGGCAAGGCCCGCCGCAGCAGACCTTCGAGCTGCTGTCGTGCCTCGGCAGAGAGCGGGGTGGCCCGCAAGCTCCGACCGACCCGGTCGACCGCGTTGGTGAGGCCCGCAACCTCGAGGTTCTGCAGGGCCAGCAGCACGACGCCGAGACTGCCGGGGTCGTTGGCGACCGCCGGTCGTCGAGCAGGCGGTGGCAGGCACTCTCGCCGTGCGTGTGCGGCACGCTGGCCGACAGCGACAACATCGCCTGCAGCCGCACGGGGCGCGCTGGATCGTTGGCGAGCGCCAACTCGAGCAGGGCCACCGGCGTCTCTCCGGACGTCATGCCGATGCCGGCCAGCAGATCGCGGCGGATGCCCGGCTGCAGGTCGTCGGCGAGCAACTGCTCGTAGGCCTGGCCGAGGGTCTGCGGGGCGCGGTGGCCGAGCATCAGGTAGATGGCCGGTTGGCTGGGCAGCAGCGGGGCGAGTTCGCGCAAGGTCGCCAAGGCCTCGTCCGGTGGCAGTTCGAGGGCTGCGCGGCGCGCCACCTCCTTGGCCACCGTCACGTCCTGGTGCTCGCGCAACCAGGCCAGCGCCAGCGGCCGGAACCGCGGGTCGGCGACCAGGTGGCGGCACGCGGCGGTGCGGCGGCTCGGATCGAGGTCGTCGAGGGCGAGCAGGGCCAGGTTGGCGAGTTCCGCGGAGCTGCGTTCGCCCCGTTCGTGCAGGTTGTCCCACAGGGTCAGCAGCAGGGCGGTCGCGAGGGCGCGCGGGAACGCGCCACCACCCGCCAGGGCGACCAGTTCGAGTACCGCCGGCTCGTGCGGCAGGTGCACGTGCGGGCGATCGACCAGCAGCGGCACGAACGTGTCGGCGAGTCGCGGGTCCTGGGCGGCGACCGAGAGCGCGGCGGCGACCAGGGCATCGCGGTGGGCTGGGTCGCTGCGCCGTTGCAGTTCGGTGTCGAACACCAACGCCAGCACGGCAAGGCTGGTCGCCAGGTGCTCGGCGTCGGCATCGCTCGCCACCCGTTCGGTGGCGAGTGCCAGAGCGCGTTCGCCGGCGTCGGCGAACCAGTGCAGCAGCGCGTCGAACCGTTCGCGCGCGGTGTCGTCGCTGGCCCGCGCGGCAGCGAACTCCTCGG
>JRYL01007744.1_pt1 | contig 10900 bp, 10 predicted proteins | sample 235391 | NCBI WGS metagenome assembly JRYL01 (sample SAMN03074223, study PRJNA261481) | activated sludge metagenome | biome: Wastewater Treatment Plant; feature: Wastewater; material: Activated sludge; isolation source: activated biomass of a wastewater treatment plant treating wastewater from... ... | reverse complement strand
GACGTCGTCGACGCGCACGATCGCGCCCTCCGGCTTGCCGCCGCCACGCCGCCACGGCTTGGCGACCCAACGCCGCCACCGCTCGGTGCCGGTCGCGGGATCCTGCCAGACCTCCTCGTCGCGATACAGTTCTTCACCGGCCAACACGCGCTGCAGCACGGCGGCCCACGCCGCGATGTCCGGCACCAGGGCATCGCCGAGGTGCACCCCGCGCACCGGCGTGCGGACCCCGAACATCGCCAACCACAGGTCGCTGGCGGCCAGGTAGCGCAAGTCGCGGTCGAACAGCGCGATCGCCGACGGGAACGTCGCCACCAGGTCGGCGAGTTCGCGTTCGTGCGCGGCGAGGCGCTGGCGGTCGCGCTCGCGCGAGGTCAGGTCGAAGTGCGTGCCGGTGAACCGGATCGGCCGGCCCTGCTCGTCGCGGCCGCTGATCCGCCCGCGGTCGAGGATGTGCACCCACTCGCCATTGGCATGCCGCATGCGGTGCACGTTCTCGTAGAACTCGGTGCGACCTTCGATGTGCGCATTGATGTCGGCATAGGTCCGCGCCAGGTCGTCGGGATGCACCCGGTCCGCCCAGGTCGCCAGCACCATCGCCGTGACGTCGTGGTCGAGGCCGAGCATCGCACACCAGCGCTGGTCGAACTGCACGCTGTTGTCGCGCAGATCCCAATCCCAGATGCCGAGGTTGGCGCCGCGCAAGGCCAGTTCGAGGCGCGACAGCAACTGCTCGTGCGTCAGTGAATCCAGGAACCGCGTCGTGTTGTTCATGGGAACCCTGGCCCGGGAGGGATTCCCGGAATTCTAGTCGCGGCGTCCCGATCGGCCGCCGGGCATTGGCGAATTCCCCGAATCACGCGATGGTCGGCGCCGTCGCTCAGGCCGGCAGCACACCGCGCGGGGCCACGACCACGGCATCGGGTCGCAGCCTGGCGACCCGCCGGGTGCTGTCGAGCGGCAGCAGGCGATAGGTGTGCGTGCCGGGCTCGCCGGCCCGCACCACACAGAAGGCCCCGGCGCGCAGTTCCTGTGCTTCGCGCGGCGACACCTCCAGCCACGGCAGGAAGCCCTCCCGGGTCGCGAAGTAGTATTTCACCGTACCGGGCCCGGGTTTCTTCGCCTCGGCGAGCAGCAGTTCGATCGCCGCCAACTCGTCGCGTTGCCGCTTCTCCTGCTCGAGCCGCTCGGTCTGCAGACGCACCCGCTCGCGCTCCTGGGCCTGCAGACGGTCCAGCTCGCGCTGCCGATCGGCCTGTTCCTGCTCGATCGTCTCGCGCCCCTTGGTGCTGCGCTCGACCCGGGATTCGTGGGCGAGTCGGCGCGCATCCTTGTCGGAGATCAGGTTCGCCTTCTTGAACTGGTCGCGCAGGCTCATGCCCCCATTCTACGAGCGCAGCGTCGCCGGGTCGAGACCGTCGGCGAGCGGCGCGTCGAAGCGCACCGCGATGCCGACCCGCCCGCCCCCCATGCTCTCGAACCGGACCAGCTCGCCGGCCAGCGGCTGGGCGCGTCCGGCGATCCGCACCACCACCGGCACCCTGGCCTGGGCGGTGAAGAACACGCCCTGCTGGGAGATGTTCTGACCCGGCCCGACGATCGCCTCGGCGTCGATCTCGAGGGTGACCTCGCGGTCGAGCGCGAAGCGCGGATCGCGGCGGTTGTCGGCAGGGTTGGGTGGCTCGGGCGGCATGGCGAGCAAGGGCTCCACCGGTGGCATCGGCCGCAACCGACCCGCGACTGAAGCAGCGCCGCGGGTATCCTGCCAGCGTGACCGAGACCCCCTACCAGCGCGAACCTGGCTACGCCGAGCGCTACCGCGACCGCCGCTTCGCGACCGGCAGCGGCGAAGCGACCGACCGCCGCGAACGCGCGGTGCTGCGCCAGCTGCTCGCGCTGGCCGGCCCGACCAGCGGCCCATGGCTGGACGCGCCGTGCGGCGCCGGCCGCCTGTCGGACGAACTGCCCGGCCCGGTCTGGCAAGCCGACCGCGATCCGGCGATGGTCGCCGCGTGCCCCGCACGACGGCCCAGGGTCGCCGCCAGCGTGCACCACTTGCCGTTCGCCGACGGCTGCTTCGGCGGGGTGCTGTGCCACCGCCTGCTGCAGCACATTCCGACAGCTGTCGAGCGGCTCGACATCCTCCGCGAGCTGCGGCGCGTCGCCCGCGGGCCGCTGCTGGTGTCGTTCTTCGACGCCCACAGCCTGATCCACCTGCGCCGCCGGCTGCGCCGCCGGTTCGGCAAGCCGCGCTCGGGCCGCAGCGCGGTGTCGCGGGCGGCGTTCCGGGCCGAGCTGATCGCCGCCGGCTGGCAGCCGGTGGCGATGGTGGCGCTGCGGCGCTTCTGGTCCGAGCAGACACTCGTCCTGTGCCGCTGATCTGCGGCACGCTGCAGTTCGGTCCCAAAGCGAGCCGATAGGCCCAGACGAGGATCGAAGAAGGCGACCATGACCACCGCTACCCTGACGCCGCGCCCGCAGACGGCTCCCGTGCCGCAGCAGACCCCGCGGCCCATGCGCACCCAACCGACCACGCGCATCCTGCTCGTCGAGGACGAGCCGCTGACCGCCGAAGTGTTCGCGCGGGCCCTGTCGCGCGACGGCCACGTCGTCGAGCTGGCTCGCGACGGCCAGCAGGCGCTGCGCCGCTTCGCCGACCACCGACCGAGCCTGGTCGTGCTCGACGTCAGCCTGCCGACCCTGTCGGGCACCGACGTGGTGCGCCGCCTGCGCGCCGACGGTCATCGCCAGGTGCCGATCCTGGTCGTCTCCGGGTCGGCGCGGCAGCTCACCAACCTGCGCGACGACGAACTGCGCCCCGGCACGTGGCTCGAGAAACCGATCAAGCCGCGCGACCTGGTGCGGATCGTGCGCGAGCACCTCGCGGCCTGCCTCTGACCGGCCACGGCCGCCGCGGGCTCACGGCACCAGCGAGTCCAACCACTGCTGCAGCGGTGCAGCGAGCAGCGGCAGCGTGACCCCGAATGGCTGTGACGCCGCCACCAGCCACTCGGCATCGACGGCCTGGCCGTCGCCGACCCGGGCCTGCGCATAGGCGAGCGTGCGTTGCACCGACTCGGTGCTGGGGCTCCCCACCACCGCCACGTACCGCAACGACAGCGCGGTCAGGCGATCCAGCGTCGGGCCGGGCATCGCCCCACCGCCGATGCAGGCCAGCCCGCGGATCGGCCCCGGCAGGCTCGGCAGCTGCAACGCCAGCACGGTCGCAGCCTGCTGCTCGGCGACCAGCACCACCGGCCGGGCCTGACCGGGCCAGAGTTCGCGCAGCGCCGCCAACCCGGCGCGCAGGTCGGCCAGGTACTGGTTGCTGCCGCCGGGGGACTCGACGAATGCCACCGGCCAGCCGGCGGCGCGGCCGAGCGCGGGCAGTTCGCGACTGGTCCAGACCGGTCCTCGCGACACCGGCGACCCCGGCCGGCGCCCAGTCTGGTCGTAGCTCGGCGCTCCGGCGATCACGACGACGATCGGCCGGTCCGGCGGCGGCGGCTCGGCCGGCAGCCGCAGCACCGCGCCGAGCCCGCCGAGGGCCGCGCCGTCGGCGGCCGGCAGCGACGTCGGCACGTCGCCGACCAGGCCCGTCAGCACCGGCCGGCCGGCCGCGACGTTGGCGAGGGCGGCGTCGAGCCGGGCCAGTTCGGCAAGGGCCTGGCTGCCCCCTTCGAACGGCTCGCCGGCGAACGCCCGGGCCACCTGCCGCGACAATCCGGCCAGCCAGCCACGTTCGGCACCGCGCAGCCCCTCGACGGCCTCGCGGGCCCGTTGCATCGCCGCCGTCGCGTGGGCCTGGTAGCCGCGCTGCACCGCGAACGCCCACCGCACCACCGGCTCGCCGGGTCCCGGCAGCTTGCCGTCGATGCGCAACTGCAGCTGCATCTCGTAACGGCCGTCCGGCAGCTCGGCGCACGGGATCTCCAGGCTGTGCTGGGCCATGCGCAGCTCGCCGAGCGGCACGTCCTCGATCTCCTCCTGGCGATGCACGACGGCCCCGGCCGCATCGCGGACCTCGAGCACGAATTCGAGATCGGCGGGGATCGGCACCGTGAACGGCAGGTGCAGCGACACGTGCGCCGACCGGCAGGCTGCGTTGTCGCCGACCGGATCGACGACCTCGGGCAGCAGGAACACGCCGAGCGTGCTGCGCAACAGGAACGCGTCGTCGCAGGCGCGGCCGCGCAGGTGCGCCAGCGCCCTTGCGACCGGCCGGTACGGCACCCCCTGGTCGGGCTCGGCGAGCAGTTCGGCGACCCGTTGGCGGGTCGCCGCGTCGCGGCCGTCGAGGGCCTGCGCCAGTTCGGCACGGCGCTGCTCGAGGTGCAGGTAGCTCCAGCGCTCCCGGTACTGCACGCCCTGCGCCGCCAGCGGGGCCACGGCCAGGGCGGCGAGAATCAGCGCGGATCCAGCGGCGAATAGTGGTCTTTGACCCATTGGCGGAACACCGGTTCGATGGTCAGGGGATTCCAACCGTACACGCTCTGTAGTGCTTCGCGCATCGGCAGGTCACGCTTGGCCAGCGCGATCAGGTCGCGGAACTTCGCACCGCCGCGCTCGGTGAGCAGGAAGTCGACGTACGCGAACGCGATCGCGTGGTCCTCGAAGGTCAGCTGGTCGGTGTTCAGCTGGCTCAGTTCGGCGAACGGTTTGCCTTGCCCGGCGTCGATCAGCCGCCGCACCGGCGCCCGCCAACGCCCGCCCTTGAACCCGGCCCCCGGCTGCAGCAGGACCTCCTCGAAGCAGAAGTTCGTGCACTTGCCGGTCAGTTTGTCCTCGAACCAGTGCGCCACGCCTTCGTCGATCCAGCCGGCCTTGCGGTTGCCGAGGAACTGCTCGGGCTTGGCGTTGCTGAGCAGCAGGTGCGTGGCGTTGTGGATCAGGTTGCGGTGCAGGGCCTCGTCGTCGGGCAGCTGCCGCAGGTCCTGCCACATCGAGTACACGCACTCGACGCCCATCAGTTTGGTGCCGGTCGACTGGCTGGTGCCGATCCCGGTCACGCGCGGGCCGACCTGGCTGTGGTCCTGCGCGTCGCGGAACATGTAGATCTCCAGCGTGCCGGCGAAGTCGGCCGGCTGGTACTCGAAGGTCTGCACGAACAGCGTGCGCAGCGCTTCGATGCGTTCGGCGTACAGGTGCGCGAGCGCATGCGTGTCGAGTTTCTGCTTGCCGACGGTGGTCGGCCGGATCGAGAACGCCAGCGCACAATGGGCGGTGCGCAGGTGCACCAGTTCCTTGCGGGCGGCCACTTCGGGCAAGGCCTTCTGGCGGGCCGCCAACCACTGCTGCGCCAGCTGCCGGCGGTGTTCGAGGTCGTTCTCGACCGCCGGGTTGGCGCACACCTTGCAGTCGGTCGCCAGCGCCCCCGCGCACGACTTGCAGGCCGTGGCGACGCTGCAGTGCAGGATGCCGGCGGCCGACTGCTCGGCCGCGAGTTCGGCCGGTCGGCCGTGCTTGCTGCAGGGATGGCAACCGCGGCTCTCGCAGTTGCGGCAGACGACGCGCGGGGCCGCACCGCCCTCGCCCTGCGCGACGAGCCCCGGCTGGCACGCCAGCACCAGCAACCAGGCGATCAGGACCGGCCGCAGCCGGGCACGCACGTCGTCGAGCCAACGCATGCTCGACGACTCTACCCGAGTCGACCGGCCGGCGGGCTCAAGGCACTTGCAACACTTTGTGCACCTGCGGCACGATCCGCACGTCGAAGCCGGCCCGCAGTGCGCTGGCCGCGAAGCGCTCGAGATCGGCGCGCGGCAGCGGCCGGGTCACCGCCCCGAACGGCGTGACCGGCTGCAGCACCAGTACGACCTTGTCGCGGAACGGCAGCAGCTCGGCCAGGGCGGCATCGAACGCCGGATCGCCGACCGCCGGCGTCAGCACGATCTTGACGTCGACCGTGGCCCCGCGCTTGATGCCCAGCTCGATGCAGCGTCTGTGCCGTTCGGCGAACGTCGCGCCGGGCACCAGCGCCGCGCTCGGCTGCGCGGCCGGCCCGAGCGTCTCCGGCAGTTTCCAGTCGGCGCTCAGATGGTCGACCTGGTCGATGCATCGCGCCAGCGCGTCGGGATCGATCGCCGCGGTCTCCAGGTGCAGCCGCATGCCGAGTTCGCGGATCGCGCGCCCGAACTCGCGCACGAAGTCGGGGAACACCAGCGGCTCGCCACCGGTCAGGCTGACCCGCACCGGCCGCCCGGGGGCGGCCTTCGCCTGCGCCACCTGCTTGACCAGCGCAGCGGCGCGGTCGGCGCCGACCGGGTTGGGTTCCTGCGCGTCGCGCCCGCCAAAACGCACCGGGGACGTCGCCGCGGCCTGGTAGCTGTTCGGGGTGTCGCAATACAGGCAGCGCAGCGGGCACGTCGCCGTGCGCACGAACAGCATGCGGGTGCCGACGAACCGGCCCTCGCCCTGGAAGGAGTCGAAGATCTCGACCAGTGGCGCCTTGGCGACCTGGGCGGTCGGAGTGCTCGCCTTGTCGCGCACCTGTTGCAGTGCCTTCTTCAGATCCATGGCTGCAGGTTCCTGGAACGAGCTCGGGGCAGCGGCGGTCGCGGCGCGCCTCTCAAGCGAAGCGGGCCGCCAGTTCGTTGAGCACGGCGATGCCGCGGTCGAGCGTCTGGTCGTCGGCGGCGTACGAGATGCGGAAATGGGTGTCGCGAGCCGAGAAGGCCGTGCCGGGCACGACCAGCAGGTTGCGTTCGATCGCTGCAGCGACGAACCGTTCGCCGGAGACCTCGCCGGGCAGCCGCGGGAACGCGTAGAACGCCCCCTCGGGAGCCGCCAGCCGGTACGCCGGGTGCAGTTCGCGGACCAGGCGATCGCGCTTGTGCCGGTACTCGTCGCGGTACGGCGCCAGGTCGATCTTCGGCATCGCCTCGAGCAACGCGCGCTGGAACGGGGCGGGCGCGCAGACGAACGAGAACTGCTGCAGCGTCTTCATCGCCTCGAGCACCTTGGCCGGCCCGGTGGCGAACCCCATGCGCCATCCCGGCACCGCGTAGGTCTTGCTGTAGCCGCCGAGCTGGATGCAGCGCTCGGCGTGGCCGAGCATCGACGCGAAGGGCCGGTCGTAGACGAACAGGTCGTAGATCTCGTCGCTGACCACCCACGTGCCGAACCGGTTGGCGATCGCGGCGATGCCGCGCACCTCGTCGCTGGACAGCACCGCACCGGTCGGGTTGCCCGGCGAGTTGACGAGCAGCAGCTTGGTGCGCGCCGTGCACAGCGACGCCAACTGGTCGAGGTCGACCCGGAAACGCGCCGGCGCGTCCGCGGCGGCGGGGTAGAGGTCGTAGTAACGGACCGTCGCGCCGCACAGCGTGGCGAGGTGCCGGTACATCACGAAGCCAGGATCCGGCAGCAGGATCTCGTCGCCGGGGTCGAGCAGGCACTGGAACGCCAACAACAGCCCACCCGACACCCCGGCGGTGACCAGGCTGGTCTCCGGCCGCACGCCGTGGCGCCGCTCGACCTCGTCGAGGATGTAGCGGTTCAGGGCCGGCAGGCCCTGGGTGACCGTGTAGCGGTTCTCGCCGGCCAGCATCGCCCGATGTGCGGCTTCGACCAGCTCGGACGGGGTCTCGTAGTGCGGCTGGCCGATCGACAGGTTGATCGGGTCGACCATCGACGCCATCAACTCGAAGATGCGGCGGATGCCGCTCGGTTCGATGCCGCGCACGCGCGCGCTAAGGAACTGGGCTGGATCGCTCAAGGCCTCACCCGGCGCGGGGCCGCGGCTGGGGCGGCGCGGGCCGCCGAAACGACGAGCGCCACCCCGGCGGACCGAAGCGGCGCGGAGCAAACACGGCTCGGTGGAGTCACCTCCACCCTCCGCCGCGTCGCACTACTTCTTCTTGGCGTCCTTCTTGGCGTCCGGCTTGGCCTCGTCGGCCCCCTCTTCCTTCTTGGCGCGCTTGCCCTTGGCCTTGAAGCGGGTGCGGACCTTCGGCAGGCCCTCGACGGCGTCGCCGTCGTTCCACCGGCCGGACTTCTTCAGGGCGGCGATGCGCTCGACGCGGGACCAGACGTTGCGCTGGCCACCGCCGGCGCTCGAGAGCCTCAGACTGCTGTGAATCGACATGACGGCAAATTCGGGGAAGAAGCGGAACGGCGGCAGAAGACGGCTGGCGGAGCGTGGACCAACCCGGCGGCAACGCCGGTCCAGACCCACGAACCGCAGACCCTCTGCAGAAACGGGGCGAGGATCCTACTGGATGACCCGGCTGACGGGCCAGTCATTTTTGGTGCCTTCGCCACTGCGGGCAGCCCGCAGCTCGCGGAACGCCGCGTCGGGCACCTCGTCCAGGGCGAGCAGCTTGCTGCGCAGCAGCGACTGTTCGGCCAAGCCATCGTAGTACACCGCCACCGCCCACAGCGGGCCCTGGTTGGTGCTCCACTGGTACGGACGGGTACGCGGAAGTCCTTTGTCGACAAGGAATTGCGACAAAGCCTGCGCCTTGGCGAAGGCCGCGCTCTGGTCGGCGTCGTCGTAGACGGCGACCAGGAACGCCGCGTTGGTCAGCTTCTGGGGTTCGAGCTGGCCGATCACCTCCGGGGTGCGCGGGTTGGCCCGACGGGCATCGGTGCGAGCCCGCAGGTCGGCGTCGTCGACGCCACCGCCGAATCGCCCGCCGACCAGGAAGCCGGCCCCAAAGCAGAGCAGGGCGAGGCCGAGGGCCAGCCAGGTGCCGTTGGCACCGCGCGACGGGCCCGGATCGCGGCGGGATTGCGGGGTTGCCCCGAACAGGCTGTACGCGGCGCGGCGCAGCGTGCCGAGGATCGACGAACCGCTGCGGCTGCGGCGCGCCCGACCGCGCGACGACAACAACATGACCATGTCGCTAGACTTGCGAGCCACCAGACACCCCCCTCGCGCAGCCGGCGAGGCACCAACAGGACAGACAGAAACAGGACGGAAGGGCGGCGCGAAGCACGCCGTTCGCCGCGGACCAAGCGGCGGACCGCATTGTAGCAAGCGCGCCGCAGCAAGGGAATCACCCGCTGGTGGAGAACGCCAAAAACCGCGGCGCCGCGACATGCCGCCGGCGCCGCCTCGGCGTCGGGCGACGCGAGATACTCGCGCGCCACCTGCCGCGCGTCGTCGCGCCGACCGGCCTGCACCAGGCACACCGCCAGGAGGTGCACCTGCCGGCTGCGTTCCAGCCCGTGCTGGCGCTGGCCGTCGATCGCGCGCCGGGCCAGCCGCTCGACCTCGGCGAGGTCGGGGCGCTCGCTGCGCAGCAGGGTCTGCGCCAACAGCCACGCCGGCCAGTGTTGCTGCGCGTCGATCCGCAGGCAGGTCCGGAACGCCGCCTCGGCGGCGGCGAGGTCGCCGCTGCCCAACGCCGCGACGCCGCGCTGCTCGGTGTTGCGCCAGATCGCCTGCAGATACAGCTCGACGGCCGTGCCAGGGATCGCCGCCGGCGCCAGTTCGCGGGCCCGCAACCACGCCGCCAAGGCCGCCGGTTCGTCGCCGGCCAACCGCCGCTCCAGCCCGAGGTCGAGCAGCGAGGCGACCAGCTTCTCCTTCGCCTCGGCGAAGTCGGGCAACAGCCGGTGCGCCCGCTCGAGCTGATCGACCGCCTCGGCGTAGCGGCGCTGCTCGCGCCGCACCAACCCGATCACCAGATGGGCCTTGGCCTCCTTGGGATTGAGCTGCAGGGCCCGCTCGACGGCGGTCAACACCTGCGCATGGCTCGCTTCCTGCTTGCCGAGCCGCGCGTAGGCCTGCACGACCAGCACGTTGGCGAGCACCTTGCCGAGTTCGGGGTCGTCCGGCGCGATCCGCAGGCAGGCCTCGAGCTGCGCCACCGCGTCGTCGAGGCGGCCGAGGCCGACCAGCGCCAGCGCCAGTTCCTGCAGCAGGGCCGGGTCCTGACGGCGCGCCAGGCCCTGCCGCGCGTAGTCGGCGGCGTCGGCGAACTGGTCGCGCTCGCGCAACAGCCGCGCCGCGCCGAGCCAACCGTCGATGCGGTCGGGTTCGGCGGCGACCGCCTGCCGGTAGGCGTGCAACGCCAGGAAGGCGCGGTCGGCGGCGCGGTACCACTCGGCCTTCGCCAACTGCAGGCACGCGGCCTGCGGATGGTCCTGCAACGCGGCGTCGAGCCGGGCGAGCGCCGCCACGACCCGCGGGTCGTCGTCGGCCAGTCGCGTCGCCCCGCCGGCCGCGGCGCTCGCCTGCAATCCGGCGACCAGGCCTTCGAGCGCGCGCAGCGACGCGAACGCGACCACCTCGGGATGGTCGGGAACCAGTGCCTGCGCGCTGCGCCAGGCCTCGGCGGCACCGGCCGGGTCCTTGGCGAGCCGCAGCGGCTCGATCGCCGCCAGCTGCGCGGCGACCAGCAACGCCTTGGCCTGCGCCTGCCGCGCCGGATTGGTTTCCTGGGCAACCAATTCGGTGCCGGCCGCGATCGCCGCCCGCGCGTGCCGGGCCGCCGCCGCGTAGTCGGCGTCGACCAGGGCGACGCGCGCCGCCAACTGCGCGGCGCGCAGCGTGTGCACTGGGTAGCGGGCGGCGGCGACCGCGGCGTCGAGATGGCTGCGCACGGCGCCGAGTTCGGCCGGGCCGCCGTGCAGCATCGTGTGCACGAGATTCAGGTGCGCGACCGCGTTGTCGGGGTCGGTCGCGAGGCTGGTCCGCCAGAGGGTCGCGTCGTCGCGGAACGCCCCGGCGCGCGCGCCGGTCGCATGGGCCAAGGGCAGCGCCAGCCCCACCACCACCAGGGCCGCCGCGCGGCCCGGCAGCAGCGCCCACAGCGCTGCGGCCACGGCCGCAGTCAGGCCCGGCACCGCGAGGTACAGGTAGCGGTCGGCGGCGGCGATCGACGAGGCCGGGAAGGCGGTGTTGAACGGCAACAGCGCCACGCCGAACGCCAGCAGCCCCGCACCGCAGAGC
>JRYL01001175.1_pt1 | contig 10917 bp, 10 predicted proteins | sample 235391 | NCBI WGS metagenome assembly JRYL01 (sample SAMN03074223, study PRJNA261481) | activated sludge metagenome | biome: Wastewater Treatment Plant; feature: Wastewater; material: Activated sludge; isolation source: activated biomass of a wastewater treatment plant treating wastewater from... ... | reverse complement strand
CCGTGATCGATCCAGACGGATATCGACCCAACGTGGGCATCATCCTCATGCATTCCGACGGCCGCGTGTTCTGGGCGCGGCGGGCGCGGCGGGATGGCTGGCAGTTTCCGCAGGGCGGCATGCGCACGGACGAGACGCCGGTCGAGGCCATGTATCGCGAGCTGGAGGAGGAGACCGGCCTTCGGGAAGAGCACGTGGAAGTGCTCGCCAGTACGCCGGGCTGGCTGCGCTACCGCCTGCCGAAGCGCTTCGTGCGCACCGCCCAGCGTCCGGTGTGCATCGGCCAGAAGCAGGTCTGGTTCCTGCTGCGTCTGGTGGCCGACGAGCGCCACGTCAAGCTCGATCTGACCGACAAGCCCGAGTTCGACCGCTGGCAGTGGGTGGATTTCTGGTACCCGTTCGAGCACGTCGTCGACTTCAAGCGCGAGGTCTACCTGCGTGCCCTGCGGCACGTCGCGCCCATCGCGCAGGCCGTGGCGGAGGCGGCGGTGATCCTCGGTGGCGTGCCGGAGAACGATGCTTCGGCCGCTGCGGGAATGCCGCAGCGCCGCGCTGGCTGAGCGTGCCCGAATGGCCCGCGGGCCGTTCGGCTGTTCCGCACTCAGCGGTTGGTGAGCTGGATCTCGATGCGTCGGTTGATCGCGTAGGCGGCTTCGTTGTCGCCGGGATCCAGCGGCCGGAACTCGCCGAATCCATTGGCAGAAAGCCGGTTGGCGGGCACGCCGCGGGTCACCAGGTACTTCACGATGGCAATGGCGCGCGCGCTGGAAAGCTCCCAGTTCGACGGGAAGCGTCCGGTGGCGATGGGGCGTCGATCGGTGTGGCCGTCGATGCGCAGCACCCAGTCCACGTCGCTCGGTATTTCGCTGGCGACTTCGCTGAGCGTGGTAGCCAGGGAATCAAGCTGCTGCCGCGCGACGGGCGTCAGTTCGTCGGTGCCGGAGGCGAAAAGCAGTTCGCTGGGAACCACGAAGCGGTCGCCCACGATCTGGATGTCCGAACGCCCGCCCAGCACTTCGCGCAGCTTGCCGAAGAAGTCGGAGCGGTAGCGCTGCAGTTCGTTGACGCGCTGCGCGAGCGCGAGGTTGAGCTCCTTGCCCAGCTCCTCGATGCGCACGTCCTTGGCCTTGCCCTGCGCGCGGGCGAGATCCAGCGAGGCGGCAATCTCGTCCAGCTGAAGGCGCAGCGCGGCCATTTGCCGGTTCAGCAGCTCGACCTGCGCGGCGGATTTGGCTGAAAGCTCGGTCTGGGCGGCGAGCTTTTCGCGCTCCTCGTCAAGCGCGCCCAGCTGCGCGGCGATCTCGGCTTCGAGCTGGCGCTTCAGTTCGTCCAGCGCACTGATGTCGGCGGAAAGACGCGCGATCTGCGCCTGGTCCTCCTCGCCGCGCGCCTGAGCCTGGGTCAGAGCGGCCTGGGTGGCGTCGAGAGACAGCCGCAGCGCGTCGCGTTCGCCGGATGCGGTGGCCAGCGAAGCGGAGAGTTCGTCCGCCTGCTTCATTGCGACGGACTTGGCGTCCTGCTCCATCGACAGCGTTTTCGCCAGCTGCGCCAGTTCGGCGTTGAGCTGCGCCAGCGCCCGGTCACGGCCTGAGAGGGCATCGGACAGCACGAACTGGCCGATCGTGAAGATCAGCAGCATGAAGACCAGCACCATCAGCAGCGAGCTGAGCGCATCCACGAAGCCGGGCCAGAAATCGATGCCGCGGCGGCGGCGTGCCAGCGAGGCCATGGCTCAGCGCCGGCCTTCGACTGCGGCGGCCAGCGTGCGCGACAGCAGGCGGAACTCGGCGCGCAGTTCGTCGCTGACCCGCATTCCGCCGCCACCCTGTTGCGCCAGCGCCTTCAGCGCGTTGCGCACCTCGGCCTGGGTGTCGGCCAGCTCCGCGAAACCGCGCGACTCGCGCGCGAGGTGTTCGGCAAGTCGCGCCAGGTGATCGTTCAATTCAGCCATCTGCTGTACGCTGCCGCGCCGCTCGCGCTCGCTGTCCAGCAGCGCGCGCTGCATCCGCTCCAGACCATCCGCGGTCTGCTCCAGCAGCGCCTGCACGTAGGCCGGCACGCTGGCCTCGCCTTCACCCAGCGCGCCGCCGCTCGACAGGCGCGTCATGCCCGAGAGCCAGTCCTCAACTTCCGTGTAGAAGCGGTTGGCCGCGCGCGCGGCGAGCAGATCGACGAGGCCCAGGATGAGCGAGCAGGCCAGGCCGAACAGGGAGGTGGAAAAACTCGTCGCCATGCCCGAGAGCGGTTGCTGCAGCTGCGACTTGAGCGTATCGAACATCGCCACCGCATCGCTGCCGGCACCCAGGCCCGCGATGATTTCCCCGACCGAGGCTATCGTGATGAGCAGGCCCCAGAAGGTGCCGAGCAGGCCGAGGAAGATCAGCAGGCCCACGAGATAGCGCGACAGGTCGCGTTGTTCCTCCAGCCGCAGGTGGATCGAGTCGAGGATCGAGCGCATCGACTGGGTGGAGAGCGTCTGCGGCTTGCGCCCGCCCTGCGAAAGCATGCGCGCCATGGGGGCCAGCAGCACCGGCGTTTCGAGCGTGCGCTCCGGGCTGGAGCGCCGGTAGGCCTCGATCCAGTCGACCTCGCGCTGCAGGCGCAGCACCTGGCGCAGGTTCGCGGTGATGCCGATGGCGAACACCGCGAGGATCACCGCGTTGAAGATGGGCGTGGCCGAGAATGCGCGCAGCAGCGGTGCGTACAGCGCACCGGCGACGAGGGCAATGGTGGCGAGGACGCCGAGTATCCAGAGGAGGACGCGCTGGGGCTGGCTCATGGAAATCCTGCGTTGGAACCGGAACGAGGGCCGCAGAGCATGGCGGCTGCTGGCTGAACCGTCGGGCGCGTGCCCGAAGGAGGCGGCGGGTTGGACAAGCTGAACGCCGACAGGTTCCGCTGCCGCGCATCGCGACGGAATCGCCGGCCCGGCGCGTTGAAGACTCCGGATGCGCATCCCGCGCACCGTTTCAGAAATTTCGATGAAACAAGGAGTGTTCCCATGTCGAACCCACGTTTCCCGCTTCTTGCGCTGGCGCTGCCGGCGCTGCTCCTGGCCGTGCCCGCGTTCGCTCAGGCCCCGCAGGGCGAACGTCCCATGCGCGACGGGCGCGGATCGCAGCCGGTGGTTCTGACGGAAGCCCACCAGCGCGCGATCGACCACGCCAGCGCGATCGATGCCAACGGCGACGGCGTCATCGACGCGGCCGAACTACAGGCCATGCACGAGAAGGCACGGACCGAGCGCGCGCAGCGTCGTCTGGACGCGCTCGATGCCGATGGCGACGGGCGCGTGACGGTGGAAGAGTTCGTGGCCGCCCGCCAGGCCCGCCTTGCAAGCATGGATACCGATGGCGACGGTGTGGTCAGCGTCGAGGAGTTCCGTGCCGCGGGCCATGGCAAGGGCCGCGGGCACCGTCACGGGCAAGGCCCCGGTCCCGGCCCGAAGCCGCGCTGACCGCGACCGGCGGCTCTGCTAACGTCCATGGATGCGAGCCTCTCCTGGCCCCGATGGCAGGCTCCGGCGATGAGTTCGTCGCTGGAGTCTGCGCCCATGCACGATCCGGATGCGGACGATCTCGCCTGCGCGGCGACCGGCGACGAGCGCGCGTTTTCGCGCCTGGTCGATCGCCATCTGCCCATGGTGCACCGGCTGGCCTGGCGCACGCTCGGCGTGGAGGCGGATGCCGAGGACGTGGCGCAGGAAACTTTTCTGCGCGCCCACCGCCAGCTGCCGCGCTGGCGCTCCGGGCAGGCGCGCTTTTCCACTTGGCTGTACCGGGTGGCGCTGAACCTGTGCCAGGACCACCTGCGCCGCCGCCGCGACTGGGTGCCGATCGACACCATGGAACTGGTCGATCACGATGCCGCACCCGAACGCGCGCTGGAGCGTACGGACGTGTCGCACCGCGTCGCCGGTGCCATCGCCGCCCTGCCCGCGCGCCAGCGCGAGGCCCTGCTGCTGTGCCACTTCGAAGGGCAGAGCAATGCCGAGGCGGCGCGGGTGCTGGAGGTGTCGGTGGATGCGCTCGAATCGCTCCTGGCGCGGGCGCGCCAGAACCTGCGCGCGGTGCTTGGTCATGAATGACCATCCCGCCCGCAGGCCGGTTTCACTGTATCAGGAGGCAAGACCATGACATCGCGTTCGCCCGCCGAAGCCAATCGCCTGCTCGCCATCCACGGTGCCGATCCGGCGCGTTGGCCAGCGCCGGATCGCGCGCTGATCGAGGCCGTCGATCCGGCGGCGCGCGCCGCGCAGGCGCGGCTGGACCAATCGCTGGCGGCGTTCGAGTCGCCGCCGCTTCCGATGCATCTGCGGACAGCGATCCTGGCGGCGGTACGGGCAGACAGCCAGTCGCGGCGTGCCGCCTGGCGCGCGGCGCTGCTGGCGCTGTGGCATGAATTGGGCGGGGCGCGCGTGGCGGCACCCGTGTTCGCACTGGCCCTGGCAGCCGGCATCGGATTGGGCAGTGGCCTCATGCCCGCCACCGGCCCGGGTGACGGCATCGACGACCTGCTGACCCTGGCGCTGATCGACGACACCTACCTTGCGCTGGCCTCTGACTGGAGCGGAAACGTCCCATGACCTGCTTGCATCTCCCGATCAGCCCCGTCCCGGCAGGCTGCGCCGCAGCGGTGCGGCGACAGGCCGGGCGCGGGCCGAGGATCTACCCATGACCCGATCCGTTCGCCTCATCCTGCTCGCTTCGCTCGCGCTCAATCTGGCCTTGGGCGCGAGCCTGGCGTGGCTTGTGTTCCAGCCCGGGCGCGCGGCGCTCGAGACGCGCCAGCGCGAGACGCCGACGATGTTCCGCCCCGAAGCCTTGCGCCGCGCCTTGCCGAAGGAGCGCAGCGAGGTGGTCGATGCCGTGCTCGCGCGGCACCGCGATGCCATGCACACGCGCATCCGGGCACAGTCACAGGCGCGCGATGGCGTACGCGAAGCGCTGCGCGCCGAGCCGTTCGTGCGTTCGCAGCTGGAGGATGCGTTTGCGCGGCTGCGCGACGCGGAAGGACACACCGCCGAAGAAGCCCATGCGCTGCTGGTCGATCTGGCCTCGCGCGCCACGCCGGAGGAGCGCGAGCGCCTGTCGCGCATCATGAAAAATCGCCATGGCTCGCGCGAGCGGCACAGGTCGGACCACTGAAATCCGGCCGCGCCGCCCCTGTTTCCACCCCGATCGATCCGAAGAAGGAAGACCCATGGCCAACCCGCGCCGTCGTCTCGTTCCCCTCCTTGTGGCCGCCATCATCCTTGCTGCCGGCGGCCTGGCCTGGTGGAAGTTCTCCGGCACGAGCGGCCAGTCCACTGCGCAGGCCACCGCGGTCGCCGCCGTCGCCGACATCGAGAATACCGTTTCGGCACTCGGCAAGATCGGCCCCAAGACCTATGTCGACGTGGGCGCGCAGCTTTCAGGCCAGCTCGAAAAGCTGCACGTGGAGGTGGGTGATCGGGTGACGCAGGGCGCGCTGCTGGCCGAGATCGACCCGCGGATCTATGAGAGCCGCGTGGACGGTGATCGCGCGCGGGTCGCCAGCCTGACCGCGCAGCTGGCCGAGCGCGGTGCCAATCTCGAGCTGGCGCGCATCACCCACGAGCGCAACGCCTCGGTGGCCGAGCGTGGCCTGATCGCGCGCGACGTGCTCGACACCAGCGCGGCGCAGCTCAAGCAGGCGCAGGCACAGGTCACCTCGCTGCGCGCCCAGCTCGAGGAGGCCCAATCGACCCTGGAGGGCAACGAGGCGAATCTGGGGTATGCGCGCATTTATGCGCCCATCGCCGGCACCGTGGTATCGCTCACCGCGCTCGAAGGCCAGACCCTCAACGCCAACCAGATCGCGCCCAACATCCTGCGCATCGCCGATCTCGACACCATGACCGTGATCGCCCAGGTGGCCGAGGCTGACATCGGGCGCGTGCTCGTGGACATGCCGGCCTGGTTCACCACGCTCGGCCAACCCGATCGGCGCTGGCACGGGACGGTGCGCCAGATTCAGCCCACCCCCGACATCGTCAACGAGGTGGTGCTCTACAAGGTGCTGATCGACGTGGAAAATACCGATGGCGCGCTGCTGCCGGACATGACCGCGCAGGTGTTCTTCGTGATCGCCCAGGCGCAGCAGGTGGTCACGGTGCCGGCAGCGGCCGTATTCAGCCCGCCCGATGCGCGCGGGCAGAGTTTCGTGCGCGTGCCGGGGCCGGAAGGCACGCCGCCGCGTGCGGTGGAAACCGGGCTGCGTGATCGTGAAAAAGTGCAGATCGTTTCGGGCCTGGCGGCGGGCGACACCGTGCTCCTGCCCGATGCCGGCTCAGTGCGCGGGGCCGCGCCGGGCGCGGCCCCGCGGCCGCCGATGGGCATGATGGGCGGGCCGCGCCGATGAACGCCCCCGAGCGCGCGGCCGCGGCGCTGCCTGCGAAGAGCGCGACCCTGCTGCGCCTGTCGCAGGTGTGCCGCTACTACGGCAGCGGCGAGGCGCAGGTGAAGGCGCTCGATGGCGCGGATCTGGAGATCGGCGCGGGCGAGTTCGTCGCCATCATGGGCCAGTCCGGTTCGGGCAAGAGCACGCTGATGAACATCCTCGGCTGCCTGGATCGCCCGACCTCCGGGCGCTACGAGGTGCTGGGGCGAGACGTGGGCACGCTGTCGCCCGACGAGCTGGCGGCACTGCGCCGCGATGCCTTCGGCTTCGTGTTCCAGCGCTACAACCTGCTGGCCGATGCCACCGCCACGGAGAACGTGGAAATCCCCGCCGCCTACGCCGGATCGACGCGCCGCGAACGGCAGGAGCGTGCGGTCGAACTGCTGGGCGAACTGGGTCTGGGAGATCGTGCCGACCATCGCCCCAGCCAGCTTTCCGGCGGCCAGCAGCAGCGCGTGGCCATCGCCCGCGCGCTGGTGAACGATGCGCCGGTGATCCTCGCCGACGAGCCCACCGGCGCACTCGACAGCCAGAGCGGGCAGGACGTGCTGGCCCTGCTCAAGCGTCTCAATGGCGAAGGCCGCACCGTCATCCTCATCACCCACGATCCGGGCGTCGCGGCGCATGCCGAGCGGATCATCGAGCTGCGCGACGGGCGGGTGGTTTCCGATGTTCCCGGAGCGGGGACATCGGCGCGCAGCGTGCCTGCCGCGCTGGGGGAAAAGCGCACGCGCGGGCTGGCGAGCGAGATGTCCGAAGCGGTGAAGATGGCGCTGCGCTCGATGCGCAGCAACCTGTTCCGTACCGCGCTCACCCTGCTGGGCGTGGTGATCGGCGTGGCCGCCGTGATCGTGATGCTGGCGATCGGCGACGGCAGCAAGCAGGACGTGCTCGACCGCATCGCGGCCATGGGCAGCAACCAGCTCTCGGTGCGACCGGGCTTCAGCGGTTTCCGCGGTTCCGGCGACATCGCCACGCTCACGCCCGAAGACGCCGAGGCGATCCGCGCCATCGAGAACGTGCTGCTGGTGTCGCCCGAACGCTCGGGCAGCCAGGTGCTGCGCGCCGGCAGCCGCGACTACCGCAGCCAGGTGCAGGGCGTGTGGCCCGATTTCCAGGCGCTGCGCGACTGGCCGGTGGCGAGCGGCAGCTTCATCACCCGGGAGGACGTGCGCGGCTATGCGCCGGTGATCGTGCTGGGCCAGACCGTGGTGAAGAACCTCTATCCCGACGGTGCCGATCCCCTCGGCAGGTTCGTGCTGGTGCGCAACGTGCCCTTCGAGGTGATCGGCGTGCTCGGTGCCAAGGGCGCGTCGAGCTGGGGGCAGGACCAGGACGATGTGGCGCTGATTCCGCTGTCCACCGGCTTCATGCGTCTGTTCGGGCAGAGTTTCTTGAGCGGCATCACGGTGAAGGTGGCCAACGATGCGGCGATGGCGCGCGCCGAGGAGGCCATCATCGCGCTTTTGACCGAGCGCCACCGCACCGTGGATTTCCAGGTGCGCAATACCGCCTCGCTGCAGGAGGCCGTCACGGCCACGGCCGACACCCTGACCGCGCTGCTGGGGTCGGTTGCGGCCATTTCGCTGATCGTGGGCGGCATCGGCGTCATGAACATCATGCTGGTCAGCGTCACCGAACGCACCCGCGAGATCGGCATCCGCATGGCGACCGGCGCGCGCCGGCGCGACATCCTGCTGCAGTTCAACATCGAGGCCATCGTGGTGTGCGGCATCGGCGGCCTGCTGGGCGTGGCGCTGGGGCTGGGCGTGGGGATGCTGGTGCAGAACCTGGGCATGACGGTCGCGTTTTCCGCCGCTCCGGCGCTGCTGGCCTTCACCTGTGCCTTCCTCACCGGCGTGGTATTCGGCTACCTGCCGGCGCGCAAGGCGGCGCACATGGATCCGGTGGCGGCGCTGGCTTACGAGTGATCGCGCGGAGGATCGCGGTAGGATGCGTCCTCGCGCGAGGATTCCATGGCCAAGCTCTATTTCTACTATTCGGCGATGAATGCCGGAAAGACCACCACGCTGCTGCAAAGCGCGCACAACTATCACGAGCGCGGGATGCGCACGCTCATCCTCACGCCCAGGCTGGACAACCGCTTCGGCGAGGGCACGGTGGCGTCGCGCATCGGCCTGTCGGCGCGCGGGCGCATCTTCGAGCGCGACGACGTGCTCGATGCGCTGGTCGAAACCGATATCGCGGCCCACGGGCGGCTGCACTGCGTGCTGGTCGACGAGGCCCAGTTCCTCACCCGCGCCCAGGTCTGGCAGATCACCGAGATCGTGGATCGGCTGGACGTACCGGTGCTGGCTTACGGCCTGCGCACCGATTTTCGCGGCGAGCTGTTCGAGGGCAGCCAGTACCTCCTGGCCTGGGCCGACTCGATCACCGAGATCAAGACCATCTGCCACACTGGCCGCAAGGCCACGATGGTGGTGCGGGTGGACGAGCAGGGCCGCGCCGTCACCGACGGGCCGCAGGTGGAGATCGGCGGCAACGAGCGCTACGTCTCGGTGTCGCGCCCGGAGTTCAAGAAGATCGTCGCCGGCGAGGGGCGCATCGAACTGCAGCAGCCGCAGCTGCCCTTGCCCCCGACGCGTCCCGACGGTTGATTTAACCGATTCCTAACGCGAGTTTCCCCCGACGCTGGCTACAGTGCCTTCCCGTGCGCCTCACCGCGACGGACGTCCCGCCTGCCCTGTGGAGCGCATGTACCTCGATTTCTACGGCCTGCGCGAAGCGCCTTTTTCGATAACGCCGGATCCGCGCTTCGTTTTCCTTAGCGAACGCCATCGCGATGCGCTGGCGCACCTCCTCTATGGCATCGGCCAGGGCGGCGGCGGCGGCTTCGTGCAGCTGACCGGCGAAGTGGGCACCGGCAAGACCACGCTCTGCCGCCTCCTGCTGGAGCAGCTGCCCGACAACGTGCGGGTGGCGCTGGTGCTCAATCCGCGGCTGACCCCGCTGGAGCTTTTGCAGAGCATCGCCGAGGAGCTGAAGATCGACATTTCCGGGCGGCGCGAGTCGCTCAAGGGCCTGGTCGATGCGCTCAACGCCTTCCTGATCGACGCCTACGCCAAGGGCCTGCGGGTGGTACTGATCGTCGACGAGGCGCAGAACCTGTCGAACGAGGCGCTGGAGCAGATTCGCCTGCTCACCAATCTGGAAACCGCCACCCAGAAGCTCCTGCAGATCATCCTGCTGGGCCAGCCGGAGCTGCGCCAGATCGTGGCCCAGCCCGAGCTGCGTCAGCTTTCCCAGCGCATCACCGCGCGCTACCACCTGCAGCCGCTGGACGAGGGCGAAACCGATGCCTACCTGCGGCATCGGCTGGCGGTGGCGGGCAGCACGCGCTTTCCCTTCACGCGGCTGGCGGTGCGCCGCCTGCACCGCCATTCCGGCGGCGTGCCGCGGCTGATCAACACCATCGCCGATCGCGCACTGATGGCCGGCTACGCGCGCGAGCAGGCACAGGTGGGCGATTCGCTGGTCGATCGCGCCGCCGGCGAGGTGCTGGCCTCGCCGCTGCGGCGCTGGCGCGTGCGCCGGCTTGGCTGGCTTGTGGCCGTGGTGCTGCTGGCGGCGCTGGTGGCGGCGTTGTGGGCTTGGCCGGTGCGCTCGCCCGAGGATCCGGTGCCGGTGGTGGCAGAGTCCGCGGAGCCGTCCGGGAGCGAGGGACGGGCGCTGCCTGACGTGCCTGTGGGCGAGCTTGTGGCGCGCGCCGATGCCACCCGCGAAGTCGCCTTCACCCGCCTTCTGGCCCAGTGGAAGCTGCGTGCCTCGGACGTGGGCGTGGCGACGGCCATGCGCTGCCCGGCGACGCTGGCACCCGGCATCCACTGCCTGCGCGGCAGCGGCAGCCTCGCCAAGCTCACCGCGCTGGGGCGGCCGGTGGTGCTGCGGCTCAATGTCGATGCGCAGGATGTCTGGGCCGTGCTGCTGGGCGTGGGTGAAAAGCAGGTGCGCCTGGCCCTGGGCGGGGAAACCCATGACATCCCGCGCGAGCAGCTGGATCCCTACTGGCTGGGCGAGTACTACGCCATCTGGCGCGCGCCGGCGTTCCTGTCCGGCACCACCCTGCGGCGCGGCGACAGCGGTCCCGCGATCGAATGGCTGCAGCAGCGGCTGGTCGAGGGCGGCTTCGTCACGATGGACCTCGATGGACCGGCGCTGTTCGATGCGCGCATCGAAGCCGGGGTGCGGGCGCTGCAAGGTGCCACCGGCCTTTTGCCCGACGGCATCGTCGGCCCCGAAACCCTGATGGCGGTCAGCGGCATCGGCCGCGATGCCCCGCGCCTGCGGCGCACGCGCTGAAACGCGGCTGCCATGCGAGGACGCCGGCCATGTCATTGATTCTGGAAGCCCTGAAGAAGTCCGAGGCCGAGCGTCGCCTTGGACAAGCGCCGGATATCTTGACGCCGGCACCGCGCGTGGCGGCGTCAAGATATCCGGCGTGGATCGGCGGTTTCGCGCTGGGCCTGGGCCTGGCGC
>JRYL01002152.1_pt1 | contig 10933 bp, 10 predicted proteins | sample 235391 | NCBI WGS metagenome assembly JRYL01 (sample SAMN03074223, study PRJNA261481) | activated sludge metagenome | biome: Wastewater Treatment Plant; feature: Wastewater; material: Activated sludge; isolation source: activated biomass of a wastewater treatment plant treating wastewater from... ... | reverse complement strand
AAAGGAGATTATCCGCAGAGATTTCATATCAGGGGCGAGATATTGATGCCATTCAAAGAATTTGACCGAATCAATGCACAAAGAAGAAAAGACGGTCTGGAACTCTATGCCAATCCGAGAAATACAGCCAGCGGAAGCTTGAAACTTCAGGACAGTTCAGAAATTGCAAAAAGAAAATTGGACTGTTACCTTTATACTATAGTAGGTACAAATCTGCCGTTTAACAGTCAGTGGGAAATGCTGAAAGCGGCTCACAGTTACGGTTTTAAAATTCCGGATACTGCCAGACTCTGTCATACTTTGGACGAAGTGCTCGAATTCATCGATTATTGGGACACCGAAAGAAAAAATCTGACTTTTCCGATCGACGGAATTGTTGTCAAGGTCAATTCATTTGCACTCCAGGAAGAATTGGGTTATACCGCCAAATCTCCGCGTTGGGCAATGGCTTATAAATTCAAAGCAGAACAGGCGGAAACCGAACTGCTGAGCATTTCCTATCAGGTCGGCAGGACGGGCGCAATCACACCGGTTGCCAATCTGAAACCGGTCAATCTTGCCGGAACAGTGGTCAAAAGAGCATCGCTGCACAATGCGGACATCATCGAAAAACTGGATGTCCGAATAGGCGATATGGTCTATGTTGAAAAAGGCGGCGAAATCATTCCAAAAATCGTTGAAGTCAATCTGGACGTCCGTCAGCCGGATGCTCAAAAAATCGAATTCATCACCCACTGCCCCGAATGCCATACCGAACTGATCAGAAACGAAGGTGAAGCACAGCATTTCTGTCCGAACGAGGACGGCTGCAAACCTCAGATCATCGGCAGAATGGAACATTATGTTTCGAGAAAGGCGATGGATATGGCAAGCATCGGTACAGAAACCATCGATCTTATGTTTGAAAACCATTTGGTCAAAGATGCTGCTGATTTTTATGATTTGAAAAAAGAAGATCTGCTGCCACTCGAAAGAATGGCTGAAAAATCTGCACAAAATATCATTGATGCAATAGAACTGTCAAAACAGATTCCGTTTGAAAAAGTGCTGTATGCCATCGGTATCCGTCATGTGGGCGAAACCGTTGCAAAAAAACTGGCAAGACATTTCAAATCAATTGAAAACATTCAAAATGCAAGCACCGAAGAGCTGACAGATCTGGAAGACATCGGCGAAAAAATCGCATTGAGCATCAAAGAATTCTTTTCAAAGCCAAAAAACATCGAACTCGTTCAACGTCTCAAAGCTGCCGGTGTACAGATGGAAATGGGCGAATCCGAACAACCGGTTTCAAATGTACTCAACGGAAAAACCTTTCTGTTTACCGGCGCACTCTCCCACTTCACCCGTGAGCAGGCACAAAAAATGGTTGAAGACCACGGCGGAAAAAACATTTCGGCAGTCAGCAAAAATTTGGATTATCTGGTCGCCGGCGAAAAAGCAGGCAGCAAACTCAAAAAAGCGGAATCGCTTGGAACGGTTCAGATTCTGACAGAGGAAGAGTTTTTGAGGATGGTTGAGGGGTAAGGATTTTTACAACGAAACGGATTGGATTGTTCAACCCCTTCGGGGTTGGTCTGAGGCTCGTGTTATTTTCCCCCAATTTCATTGGGGGCTACCAATAGTTGAACCACTTCGTGGTTCTTGTAACATAAAATTTAATTCATTTTCCAATTATTTAATTCGCAATTCATAAAATCCGCTGCGGCGGATTAAACCATTCCGATAGGTATTGAAACCACTATCACAAAGATCTGGAGCACCGCCTCAATCCAGATAGAACTATTCCGATAGATGTCGAAACCCCGGATGAAATCCGGAAAAGGCGCAAGCCTTTAAATCAACCCTGAAAGGGTTGAACCATCAGTAACCCCGAGTGAGCGAAGCGAAACTCGGGGAAATAGGAAACGTCTAAAAGGTTTCGGCGCGTGTTTTTGGATGATCATCTATCCTATTTATTTCGTCCGGTCGATAAAAACCGTGACGAAACCGAATTATATGATAAACAATATTTCATAAAAAAAGAAAACCAATTGGAATTAGGATTTTAAAAATAAATTAATTTTCCCAACGACACCTTTTGGCTTTATCGCTTCTCATCTTTGGATAAAATTCAAAAGCATGAGAAAAAGACTAACTGTAAAAAGCTATTACAGCAAATTATCAAAAGTGGACAAAGAGAAGCTGGCAGAAATAGAAAAACTGGCCATTGAATTGATGAATAAGCACGGGGTGGGTCATTTTAAATTTAAATATGGCAGGTCGAGGACTTATGCAGGTAATTGCAGTTCATCAAGTCAGACAATAAGACTGAGTATCAGATTTGTGTTGAAAAATGACATAGAAAGAATCAAGAATACAATACTTCATGAAATCGCTCATGCCACCGTTGGCGCTGAGCACGGACATAGAAAAGTCTGGCAGGATAAAGCAAAGGAACTGGGTGTTACCTGGACAAAGAATTACAGGAAATAAAGTGACTTGGAAAGCCAAGTTTGAAATCATAAAAAAATTAATTAAAAATGAATCAAAGTAGAAAAACAAAATTCCTCTACATCCACGGTTTGGGTTCGGATGCTCAATCAAGAAAATATCTCAATCTCAAAGAATATTTTGATGATCAGTTTGACTTCGGCTGTCTGGAATGGAAAAATAATGACAATATCGATGAACTGCTGAATCAGTCGGAAAGAGATTTGTCACAATTTGAAAATGTAATCCTGTTCGGCGATTCCACCGGTGCAAATTTTGCCTGGCAGCTGAGTGAAAAACGAAAAGCCAATGGCCTGAATTCAATTCTGATTGTTTCCAGTCCGCTGTTGGATCTGTCGAAAAGAATATCGGATTATGAATTTCCGGATTCCTTAAAACCGTTTATGAAAAAAATAGATCATCCTGCCGGAATGATGATCATCGCTCCGACCGAAGATGAAATTATTGATCATTCCTTTGTCATTGAAAATCAATTTCCGGATACTCAAATCCTGAAGGTCAATGATACACACAGACTTCCGGAGTTTAAAGATTATCTGCCGGAAATTGAAAGATATATTATTTCAAAAATCGAATAAGTCTAAAACCGCCGGATTCGAACTTCCTTATTTAATTTTTCGGCTTTTGAAATGGAATCTTTGGTTCCGCGCGAAATACCGTCCCAAAAGGCAAAAACCACATCTGCATTTTCTATGATCAGCGTATTTCTGATCAGCGGCGCACTGCGGCCGTATTTTTTGTAATCGGGATTAAAAATTAGGGTGTCATAATTTTTTTCGGATGCCAGCTTTTCGGCAAGACTATCGGCACCTTTTGCACCGCCCGAAATAACGGTAATATGTTCCGGAGTTTTTTCCACAACAAATTCTTCAACCGAGGATTTTAACAATTCATAATCGTTAAAATTTCGGCTGCCAACAACAGCTATATTCATAAAGATTATTTACTGCAATATTAGCAACCGGAGCAGACGGAAGGTGTCGTTTGAAAATATATTTTTATCTTTTTCTAAACGACACGGTTCGTCACATTGAGTCACCATCTTTGTTGTGAAAAACCCAATTATTATGGAAACAAAAGTTCAATTCAATGTGCTGGAATCAATTGAAAATATGTACAAATTCTCTGAAGATTCACAGCTTCGCCCTGCTCTTTTTGAAACACTTGGTGATGATTTGAAGCACCTCAGCCGTTATTTGCAGGTCAATGAAATGCAGGCGCTGCTGTTTGCAAATGCTTTTATCGTGTCCTTTGAACATTCCCGTATGTCCAATGTATTCAGTCATTTCGGCTTTCCCGATTACAAAATGGTCTTTTATCTTCAGGATATAGAAGTGCTGTTCAAAAAGAAACTGCTGCTGAAGGAACGTCATTTTGATGCACAGCGGATGGATTATCTGATTGACAGGAAAATTTCACATGCCATCACAAAAAATCTGAATCCGGATTTGATAAAAACCGAATTGACAGATCTTTCACAGGTGCTTGAAGAATTTGACAAATATTCGGAAATGTATGACAACGAATCGATCACAAAACCGGAACTGGACAGGTATTTATTTTCACTGACCGACGAATATCCGAACATTGAATTTTTTAAGAAATTGGATCAGTGGAGTCTGCCGCCTTATGAGAAATTCTTTCTGCTCGATACCATTTGGGATGCGATTTCATGCGGTGACAACAACTACAATACCATGGTGCAAAAGACTTTGGATGATTATTTTCCGTCACGAACCGCAAGTATTTCTGTGATTAACCGACTCGTTGAAGGAAATTCAAATTTGATCAAATACAATCTGATTGATGTATTAAAAAACAATTATCGGAATCGGATCAAAGCGCGTTTGTCAAAGTCTCTGGTGAATCTGCTCAAAGAAACCGAAAAATTGGAAATCGATTTTTTTGAAGAAGAAAACAAACGTTTGATTCAGTCAAAATCAATCAAAAAGAAAGAACTTTTTTACAACGAAGCTGAAATCAGTGCAATAGAAACGCTGAAAAGCACTTTGGTTGAGAGTAAATTTAAACAATTGCAAAAACGGCTGGACAAAAAAGCAATGCCACTGGGAATCACGATACTGCTGCACGGAAAACCGGGAACCGGAAAAACCGAAAGCGTTTATCAGCTCGCAAAAGAATCGGGAAGAAATATTTTTAAGGTGGATATTTCTCAAACCAAAAGCATGTGGTTTGGTGAAAGTCAAAAACTGGTGAAGAAGATTTTTACAGAATATCAGGAATTCAAAGAAACTGAAAAAAAGTGCCCGATTCTGCTTTTCAATGAGGCAGATGCCATTATCGGAAAGCGAAAAGAAGCCGGCAGTTCAAATGTTTCTGATACCGAAAATGCAATTCAGAACATACTGTTGGAAGAACTTGAGAATTTCAACGGGATCCTGTTTGCTACCACCAATCTGGTAGAAAATCTGGATGCTGCATTTGAAAGACGATTTTTGTACAAAATTCATTTTGAGAAACCTTCGTCACAGGTCGCAGCCAAAATTTGGAAAAGCAAACTGCCTTTTCTTTCAGAAGAAGAAGCTTTTGAATTGGCTTCAAAATTTGACTTTTCAGGTGGTGAAATGGAAAACATTGCACGAAAAATACTGATGGATGAAGTGCTGAACAATATTTCTCCCTGTTTTGACGGCGTAATGAATTATTGCAAAAATGAAAATTGGACTAACGGATCAGTTTCCAAAATCGGGTTTTAGAATTCATCCTTGTCAAGGTTTAAAACCTTGACAAGGATATTCTTATTTATTTCTTCACAAATTTTGTCAAAATAACAATCGACTGACCGTCAATTTTGCCTTCGATCTGTTCGTGATTGTCTCTGACCAGTCTGATGTTTCTGACCGCTGTACCGATTTTTGCAACCAGCGAACTTCCCTTTACATCCAGGTCTTTGATCAAAGTCACCGTATCTCCGTTTTGAAGAATATTTCCGTTTGAATCTTTGTGCAGCTCAACGGTTCCGTCACCGGTATGATCGCCCGAAGCCTTTGCCCACTCCAGGGTTTCATCGTCCAGATACATCATGTCCAGCGCTTCCGCCGCCCAGGATTCATTTCTGAAACGGTTGAACATTCGCCATGAAACCACCTGAACGCCGGGCACCTCACTCCACATTGAAGTTGGCAGGAATTTTTCCCAATAAGCACTGTCCGGTTCTTCCCGTTTTTCAATCTGTGCAAGCGCTTTGTCCGAAATCAGAATTGCTCTTTCGGGCTGATTGCCGTCTGTGGGTTCCACTTCATAAAGATTCAGATTTCCGGTCTCACAGCTCAATTCGCAGACACCGCCGCTTCTTTGTTTCAGGATTTCTTCCAATTTCATAGCTGAATTGTTTTTTTGATTTGAACCGGCAAAAATCGGCTAATTTATCGATGTTTCAAAATCATTTGATGATTCTGCCGGTCAGCCAATGACTGAAAATCCCGCTGCCAATGCCGATGATCGCACCGCCGAGCACATCGGTCGGATAATGTCTGCCGAGCCGCATTCTGGAATAACCCACTCCAATCGGCCAGCTGAAANNTTGCATGATAAGCCATTGTGGTCGTCATTGCAAAGGTCAAGGCCGAGTGACTCGAAGGAAAAGACTGATAATTCGGTTCTTTGTAGCTGTTGATTTCGGGATAAGTAATCGACGGTCTCGGTCTGCCGACTGCCTTTTTGAGCACAGAAGAAATCAGCATGCTCACGCCCATACTCATCGATGATTCCAAACTGTATCTGAGCGCTGTTTTGTCATTTTCAATCAAACCGTAAGTCAGATTTCCGCCCACATAAACGGCAGGCGCCCATTTGATCGAATTGCTCACATCCATCCAAAAATGATCTTCTGCCGGATTTTCGACATTTACTTTTCTGAGCAGTTCAATGTCAAAATTCTGAGCCGAAACAGCGGTCGAAAAAAACAGCAAAATCAGAAAATATTTTAACGGATTTTTCAATTAAACAGAGTTGGAACGAATTCAAAATTACATAAAATTATAAGATCGTTTTTCAGATTAATACAATTTCCCGGGTCAAACCGGATAATTAATTAACTTTCGACAAATTAAAGGCAATGCAGAGAGTTCAAATCATATCGTTCATCTTTCTTTTCTTTGGAAGTTTTCTGTTGGCTCAGAATACCGACAAACTGACTAAACCCATCCTGGAAGAAGCAATGCTGATGTATCGTTCCGAAATGGCGTCATGGTACGGAACCGATCTGGTGATGGCTCAATATCCGGATAAAACAAAAATCGGAGGTTATTTTTCTTATTCGGACAAAGACAAAAATATCTGCGTTTTTTATTCAAAAGACGAAATTCCGGTTGTGTTGGCAACCATCAGTTTTGACGATACTTTCAATATTGAAACCGCAGAAGCCGATTTTGACGAAAGAAATTTCACAAAAGACGAGCTTATGCTTTATCGGCTGAGAATCAAGGCTTCCGAAATTATTCAAAATGACAATTTCGGTTTTTTTAAACATTATGATAAAACAAATTACAATCTGATACCGCTAATAGGTAAAAAAGAAAACAAGGTTTATATACTGACCGGCCCGACCGAAAACGGTGTCATGGTTTTGGGAAATGATTATTTGCTCACTTTTGATAAAGAAGAAGAACTCACGTCAAAAAAATCACTTCATAAAAATATTTTGTTTTTTGAATTTTCTAAAGACAATGACCAGGTGGCAAGCATGCATACTCATTTGGAAGAAACCGGCGAACTGATTACCGCCACCGACATCTGCACACTAATGTTGTACGGAAAATTTACAAATTGGAAAACCCATTATGTGTTTTCGGACAAATACGTCAGCATTTGGAGCATCGAAAATGAGAAGCTTTTTGTGATGACCCGTGAAGCCTGGGAAAAAATTCCGAAAGATTCAGAATAATTTATCAAACGATTAATTCGCAAAAGTCCGGCTGACTTTCTGGATTCCGTCTATGTGTTTGAGTTGATCCATAATCTTGTCGAGCTGCGATTTGTTTTTGACCGAAACTGAAATTTTTCCTTCAAACACACCGTCTTCCTCGGTGATATTGATACTTCTGATGTGGACATGCAGATTGGATGAAATGATCTTTGTGATGTCATTGATCAGACCAATCCTATCGAGTCCTTGAATGTTGATAATCGCACGATACAGCTGAGAAGCCGAATCGATCCATTTGGCACGAATGATCCGATACGCCTGATTTGCCTGCAGCGCAACTGCATTCGGACAGTCCTTTTTATGTACCCTGATTCCTTTCGAAACCGTTACAAATCCAAAAACTTTATCGCCCGGAATCGGATTGCAGCAGGATGCGAGTTCATAATCCAGTTTTTCCTCATCCGCACCAAAAACCAATGAATCGTATTTCTGTTTCGGTTCTTCTTCCTTGACATTATTGGATTTGGGTTTGGGTCTGAAACGATTGATAAATCCGGTAAATCCGGTTTTGCTTTCAGCAAATTTCCTCAGTCCGCGGTTGTCAATCTCGCCGGTTCCGATCCTATAAAATACATCCTGACTGTTTTTTGATTTGAAGAAATTTTGAAGATCATTCAAAACCGATTCATTAAAATCAATTTTCAGATGTCTGAGTTTTCTGATCAGAATTTCTTTTCCGCCTTCAGAAATTGCACGTTTTTCAGCATTCAGAGAAGCTTTGATTTTTGCCCGCGCACGGCTGGTGATCACAAATTCAAGCCAGTCCGCTTTTGGTTTCTGATTGGGCGAAGTCAGAATTTCAACCTGATCGCCGCTTTTCAGTTCATGACTCAGCGGATAAAGTTTTCCGTTCACTTTTGCACCCAGACAGGTGTCGCCCAGCTTACTGTGAATCGCATACGCAAAATCGAGTGAGGTGGCTCCTTTCGGAAGCGAAAACAGTTCCCCTTTTGGCGAAAAAACAAAGATTTCTTTGGTGTACAGATTGAATTTGAAATTGTCGATAAACTCAGATGCATCCTGGCCTTCATTGTTTTCAAGCATCTCCCGCACCTGACTGATCCACTGATCGACTTTTGAATCTTCAATCTTGTAATTTTCCTTGTATTTGTAATGTGCTGCCACTCCCCTTTCTGCGATTTCATCCATTCTTTCAGAACGGATCTGAACTTCCACCCATCTCGCCATCGGCCCCATCACAGTAATGTGAAGTGATTCGTATCCGGTCGATTTCGGCTGTGAAATCCAATCCCTCAATCGGTTGGGATTGGGTTTGAAAATATCGGTAACGATTGAATAAATCTTCCAGGCAATGAATTTCTCATTTTTTGTATCTGATCTGTATATGATCCTGACCGCAAATTTGTCATAGACTTCATCAAAATTGACCCTTTGTGAAGCCATTTTTTTATGGATCGAAAAAATCGATTTTGATCTTCCCTTGATTTCAAATTCCAAACCTTCCTCATCCAGTTTTTCTTTGATGGTCTGTGAGAAATTTTTGATATAGGTGTCCCTCTCTTCCTTGGTCTCGTGCAGTCTTCGCTCGATATTGAAATATTCTTCCGGTTTGGTGTATTTCAAACTCAGATCTTCCAACTCGGATTTGATGTTGTAAAGCCCCATCCGGTGTGCCAGCGGCGCATAAATAAAGATGGTTTCGGACGCAATTTTGAGCTGTTTGTCTTCCGACATCGACTCCAACGTCCTCATATTGTGAAGTCTGTCCGCGATTTTGATCAAAATCACCCGCACATCTTCTGACAAAGTCAGCAGCAGTTTTTTGTAATTTTCAGACTGAATCGACACATCCTGACGGTTCAGTATCGAAATTTTGGTCAGTCCGTCTATGATTTTTGCAATCTTTTCACCAAACAGTTCTTTGATGTCGTCCAGCGTATAATTGGTATCTTCAACCACATCGTGCAGCAAAGCAGCAGCAATGCTGGTCGCACCCAAACCGATTTCGTTTGCAACGATTTTTGCAACTGCAATCGGATGGAAAATATAGGGTTCGCCTGTTTTTCTTCTTTGGTCTTTGTGCGCCTCGGCAGCCAGGTCAAACGCTCTCCTGATCAGCTTTTTGTCCTCTTTGGTCAAAGTCTGATAGGTGTGTTTCAGCATATCCTTATATCGTCTGGAAATTTCCTGATTTTCCAGTTCCGCAGGGTCCAATACTTTTTTTTCGGTTTTTTCGGTCATAGCAGACATAAAGTTAGCAAATTTCTGTCATTTCTCCAACAGCTCTCTGATCAGTTCGGGCGGTCGTCCAATCACTGCTTTGTCGCCTTTAACAACGATGGGCCGCTGAATCAGATTCGGGTGCAGATGCATTGCCTCGATGATCTGACTGTCGGTTAATTTTTTGTCTTTGTAATTTTCTTTCCAGATTTCTTCTTTGGTCCGAACCAATTCAATCGGTTTGATGCCGAGTTTTTTGATCAGATCTTTGATTTCATCCGTCGAGAGCGGTTCTTTCATATAATTGATTATCTCATAGGGTTCATCAATTCCGGTAACAATGTCACAGCCTTTTCTGCTGGTGCTGCATCTCGGATTATGATAAATTTTGATCATGATTCTGGTTTTTTTCTTAAATTTATAGAAATAAATTAAATCAGCATTGAAAAATTTAATTTACATATTTATTTTGCTTCCGCTGCTGTGGGGATGCTCAACAAATATACCAACTGCAGCCGAAAACGGTGAAGGTTTGTCGTTTGAAAAAAATGACCGGGACGAATATGACATCATCGTGCTCGACACAGGTTATGATTTGTTTTTAAGGACAATTGCACAGCCCGAGAGTTTTCATTCCGAAGAATTTTACAAAACCAGAAACAGTTTTTATGTAAACGAATGGAACATCAGGAATTCTCAGCCGCAGCGCTATGATCCGAACTTCTATTCTACTTATATTGATTACAATCCTTCGGTTGAATACGGTGTCCATTTTGAATACAAACTCTACAATTTTTTTAAATATATCGAGTGGAAATACAAAGTCAGATTTTGATTCTGCTTGATTTTTTGTCATAAATCGTATCTTTGCCGCCATGTTAAACAGCGAACTGATTAAGGATTTGAGTCATCGGATCGACGATCTTTACACCTATCTCGAGATAGAGAAAAAGGAAATAGAAATAACAAATGATGAAGAAAAGGCTGCTTCGCCCGGTTTTTGGGACAATTCGAAGGAGGCAGAGGCTTTTATGAAAAATCTTCGTTCCAAAAAGAAATGGGTCGAAGACTATCATCTTGTCCGAAATTCATTCAACGATCTTGAAGTTTTGGTTGAATTTGCCGAAGCCGGTGAAGCTGGCGATGAAGAATTGCAAAAACAATATGATCTGACACTCAAACTGCTTGAAGATCTGGAATTCAGAAATATGCTTTCAGAAGAAGGAGACAGCTTGAGTGCCGTTCTTCAAATCACTGCAGGCGCAGGCGGAACCGAAAGTTGCGACTGGGCAAGCATGCTGATGCGGATGT
>JRYL01004451.1_pt1 | contig 10954 bp, 11 predicted proteins | sample 235391 | NCBI WGS metagenome assembly JRYL01 (sample SAMN03074223, study PRJNA261481) | activated sludge metagenome | biome: Wastewater Treatment Plant; feature: Wastewater; material: Activated sludge; isolation source: activated biomass of a wastewater treatment plant treating wastewater from... ... | reverse complement strand
CAGCCGAAAGTTCTTTTTCAAACTTTTGTTTCAATTCGGACAGTTTCATTTGCTCCGGTTTCTGAAAAGACTGAGCAGTCTTTTTACATTGATATAGGTGAACAGCGCAAAACCGATAAACAGCGCATAGTTGATGATACTGCCGCCGTCGGGCTTCATCAGCCAGGTATAAAATGTATAGGTCACATAAATGCTTGCGCCGACAATCAGTATATACAATATGATGAGAAGTGTCCTTTTGTTCATTGAATCATAGATATTAAAATCCAACGCTTACACCCACGATGGGTCGAAAACCGTTTGAAAAAATACTTTCATTTTCCTTGTAAAGCACATTGTACATCGCACCGGCATAAAACGAAACCTTGCCGCCGCTTCTGTATCCTCCGCCAAGCCAGAGCGCATCCTCATCATAACTGTATGAACCGGACTGTCCTTTGTATTTTGAATTTCCGGTGAAATATTCATAATGACCTCTCAAAAACAGTTCATTGATCGGATAGAAATTCATATAGGGTCCGAAACTGAACAAATTTGATTTCGCATTTTTCCAGCTTGAATACTGATAACCTGCCGTCACACCGCCTTCGAGCCGGGGTGCAATCATATAACCGATATTCGGATAAACCGAAAGTCCGAAATAGTCGTTGCTGCCAAAGCTGACACCCAGTCCGCCGCCGACTCTCCATTTTCCAAAATTCGTTGCCATTCCCAACTGACTGAAAACAGGGACTGAAAACAGAAGCAATAACAGTATTGAAAGCTTTTTCATGGTCTTATGATTAATTGCATAGAATTAAAGGTAAAAATAGCGTATTTTTATTCAAAATTCAAAATTATGGAACTTAAAGACAAAATCCGAGAATTGATAATTGAAAACGAAAGAAAAGAATTGAACGGTCTGAAGGAAATGTTCAAAACCCATTCTAAAGCTGCCGATTTGGATGAAGATACTTCATTGAGCAGTGAGGATTTTGCACAGCAGGATCAGTTCAGGGAATCTGCCAAAGGTCTTGAAATCAGGATCAGTCAGGCAAAGGCGGCTCTGGATAATTTTCTGAATCTCGATCACGGCTCAAAGGACAGTGTTGAACCGGGTGCGATGGTGCTGACTGATTCTTTGAATTTTTATATCGGAATCTCTGCCACTCTGTTTGAATATGAAGGAAAAAAATTCATCGGTCTTGAGCCGAATGCTCCTTTTTATGCCGCGCTGCGTGATGCCAAAAAAGGAGACGAAGTGAGTTACAATCAGCATCAGTATAAGATTTTGGATATTTTGTGATGCTGGGTGCTGGGTGTCGGATGCGGTAAGCCGGAAGATGGAAAAATTTGTTAACATCTCTACTCAGAACCTTGTCAAGCTTAATATTAACTGTTAAAATAAGCTTGACAAGGTTTTTCAAAAGTAAAAAAGCCAATTCTTTCTAAAGGTAAAAGTTAGAAATTAGAAGATGAAAATCTCTGATTGGTGTTGACCGTTTTTGCCTAAAAATTTAATAACCTTTAAATATAAAAATGCTCTTCCGCGTCTTCAGACGCAGGAAGCAGCGAACGACTGTCTTCATACAGTCAAAAAAAAATGATTAATTCATTCCCGGTCTGAAGACCGAATTTCACCCCCACTTCGTCTGAAGACGAGTGAGAGCTGATTAAGATTATTCAGGAACAACCTTTAGAAAAAAGTCTTTAAACTAAAACTTTTCCAAAGTTTCAAACTTTGGAAAAGTTTAATGATAAACAGTCAACATTTTCTAAAGTTAGAGGTTAGAAATCAGAAGTTAGAAGAACAAAGGCACCTAAAGCATTATTCACCCACTTGTCCACCAAACCACTTGTCCACTATAAAAAACAGCCTCAAGTCTCACGTCTAAAAGTCTCACGTCTAATGTCTAAAAGTCTAATGTCTCAAGTCTAACTTTTGAAAAATTGAATAATTCAAATTAAATCACTACTTTTGCCGCCGTTTTCAGACTGAAAACACGAATGTTAAAGATTCATTTTGGTTTTATTGGGCTGCGCAGCCGTTTAATTTCATCTTTCGCATTCGACAGAAATTTAATCTTCGGACGCGAAAAAATGAAAGCTTCCGGACAATAAAAAACTAAAAATGACAACATTCGAACAGATGGAATTAAGCGATTCCATACTGCAGGCAGTTACCGATTTGGGGTTTCTTGAACCCACCGAAATCCAACAGCAGGCAATCCCTCAAATTTTAACATCAAAACAGGATCTGATCGCACTGGCGCAGACCGGAACCGGAAAGACAGCCGCATTTGGCCTTCCGCTTCTCGAACAGCTGAGCGACAAAACCGATCAGGTGCAGGCAATCATTCTCTGCCCTACCCGAGAACTATGTCTTCAGATTTCAAAAGATTTGGACAGTTATTCAAAATATCTGAAAAATGTCCGTGTTCAGCCGGTCTATGGCGGTGCAGACATCAAAAAACAGATCGACGGTCTGAAAAGAAAACCGCAGATCGTGGTCGGAACACCCGGAAGAACCATCGACCTGATCAAAAGAGGTACACTGAAAATCAATCATGTGAGTTATGTGGTGCTCGACGAAGCGGACGAAATGCTGAATATGGGTTTCAGAGACGACATTGATTCGATACTTGAAGACACACCTTCACAAAAACAGACTTTGCTGTTCTCGGCCACCATGCCGCCCGAAATCAGAAGGATTACAAAAAGTTATATGAAAAATCCGGTCGAAATTTCGATCGGAAAAACCAATCAGGCTTCACTCGATGTTGAACATCAGTATTATATGGTCAAAGCGAGCGACCGTTATGCAGCGCTCAAAAGAATCGCAGATTTCAATCCGGATATTTATGCTATCGTATTTTGCAGAACCAGAAGGGAAACAAAAGACATTGCAGATTCGCTGATTCAGGACGGTTACAATGCAGATGCGCTTCACGGCGACCTGTCGCAGGCGCAGAGAGATACGGTGATGGAAAAATTCCGTCGTAAAAATCTTCAGCTGCTGGTTGCAACCGATGTGGCAGCAAGAGGAATCGATGTGAACGAACTCACCCATGTGATCAATTACAATCTGCCCGACGATCCCGAAGCTTATGTTCACCGAAGCGGTCGTACCGGAAGAGCCGGCCACAAAGGGATTTCGATCATTATCGCACATTCGAGAGAAGGGAAAAGAATCAAAGAACTCGAAAGACTGATCCATAAAAAAATCGAAAGAAAACCTGTACCAAACGGACAGGAAATTGTTGAAAAGCGTCTGTTTTCATCCATCGACAGAATTGAAAACATCGATGTGGACGAAGAACAGATCGAACCGTTTATGGAAACCATTTCCAAAAAGCTGGCCTGGATGGATCGTGACGAACTGCTCAAAAGATTTGTTTCGATGGAATTCAATTCGTTTTTGGAATATTACAAAAATGCAAGAGACCTGAACTCTACCGAATCATCGGGAAGAGATGACAGAAGAGAAAAAGACAGAAGCAGGAATTACACCCGTTTCTTTATCAGCATCGGACAGAAACAAAAACTGAAAGCGCCCAATCTGATCGGTCTGATCAATGAGGTGACCAAAACCCGCGACATCAAAATCGGTGACATTGAAATTTTGAGAAATTTCTCATTTTTTGAAGCTGACAGCGAGTTTGAAGAACTGATACTGAAATCTTTCAAAAACGAGGAAGTTGAAGTTCAAATTTCAAATCCGGTCGGAAGAAAACAAAAAGATGATTTTGGTTCTGAAGAAAGATCGGACAGAAAAGAAAAAAGACACCGTGGAAAATCAGGTTTTGAAGGAAAAAGATTTGGAAGATCAAATTCAAGAAAAGGAAAATCTTCGGCTTACGGAAAATCTTCAGGCTACGGAAGCAAACGAAAAAGAGGAAGAAAATAAAAAAAGAGCACCTCCGGGTTGGTTAAGCAGTTTTTATTAAGGGATAAAAAAGGGGGATGAGGTGCTCGGGATTTAATTCCCATCTTTCAATAACTGTGCCCTTTTTTTGTAAATGATTATTTCACTGATAATCAATTAATTTAAATGAAACAGAAATTGAACACAATTTATAAAACCGGCTTTTTGAGCCGGTTTTTTATTTTATGATCCAAAAATTGACAATCCGTCGGACAAAGACTAACTTTGTTATATGAAACCCGATTCAAAGGATATATTTTTTGTCGCCGTCCAGTTTTTTCTTTTTGGCCTGTTCTTTTTCAATCTCAATTCACTGAATTTTGGTGTTTCTGATGTATTGCAACTGATTGGATCAGTAGTATTTGTGATTGGTATGCTGATCGTTTTTCTGTCGGTGCTCAGATTGAACCGGAATCTGTCCGCCTTCCCTACTCCAAAAAAGGACGGAAACCTGATCGAAACCGGTTTGTACAAATACATCCGTCATCCAATCTATACCGGAATTGTAGCCGCAGCTCTTGGTTTTTCGGTTTATTCGGGTTCGGGCTTCAGACTGATTGTCACACTGCTGCTTTTGATTTTGTTTTATTTCAAATCAAAATATGAAGAACAGAAACTGATCGAAGTTTTTTCTGACTACAAAGCTTATATGAAACGAACCGGTAGATTTTTACCAAAACTCTAAACCAACGACTCGGATTGTCGCTTTAAAACCGTAATTTTAGGACAGCATTAAAAAAACGAAACAAAAATGAATGAAATTTTGGTCTATGTCATCATCGGTATTTTGTGTCTGCTGGTCGGATACATCATCAGTCGCGCTTTCTTTGGTCTGAAACTGGGAAATCTGCAAAAAGATTTTCAAAACGAAAAAAATCTGCTGGAATCAAATCTCGGCAATGTTCAGAATCAAATGGAGGAACAGAAAAGACTTCATCTGGAATCGGTTCGGAAAATTGAAGAGGATTACACAAACCGTCTGGAATCGGCCGAAAAAGAAAGAGAGCAAATCAGATCCGAAAAAGAAGAATTGAGCACCAAACTGGCAAGCCAAATAACTGAATTTAAAAATCTGGAAGAGAAATTACAGACCCAAAAAACAGAAGTCGAAGAACTGCAGCAGAAATTTCAGAAAGAATTTGAAAATCTTGCCAATAAAATACTCGATCAGAAATCGGAAAAATTCACCAGTCTGAACAAACAGAATCTTGAAACCATCCTGAATCCGCTGAAAGAAAAGATTTCAGGTTTTGAAAAAAAGGTGGAAGACAGCGAAAAAGAATCGATCAAAAGACACAGCGAACTCGGTGAACAGCTCAAATATCTGAACGAACAAAATCAGAAAATCGGCGAAGAGGCGCTCAATCTGACCCGTGCACTCAAAGGAAATGCAAAAACNNACAACCAGCGAAGACAGCCCGATGTGGTGGTTTATCTACCCGGCGACAAACGGATGATCATCGACTCAAAAGTTTCGCTCAATGCGTATGAGCGTTATGTGAATTCATCCGCTGAACCCGAAAGACAGCAGCATTTGAAAGATCATCTTCTTTCGGTCAGAAAACATGTGGACGAATTGAGCGAAAAAAATTATCAGCAGTTTTTTCAGTCCGAAAGCCCCGATTTTGTACTGCTTTTCATTCCGGTTGAAGCTGCTTTTGCGGTTGCTTCTCAGGAATATCCGAAACTTTATTCGGATGCATTTGACAAAAAAATCATCATCGTCACGCCCACCACCCTGCTGGCGGTTTTAAAAACCATCGACAGCATGTGGCAGAACGAAAGACAAAATCAGAATGCGCTTGAAATCGCTTATCAGGCGGGAAAATTGTATGATTCGTTTGTCAATCTGATCGAAGAATTTGAAAAGGTCGGAAGACAGTTTAACACCGCACAAAACACTTATGATAATGCGATGAAAAAGCTGACCGGCAGAGGAAATCTGCTGATAAGGGTCGAGAATCTGAAAAAATTGGGCGCAAAGGCAAGCAAACAGATCGATCCGAAATTACTGGATGAATTTGAAAATGAAGAAATCGGTTTTGAAGATGAACAATGATTTGAAAACCGCAAAAGTCAGTCTCAGCTGATCAGCGCATTCAAAACGGTTCCCGATTTCATTTCGGTTTCGTCCCATTCCCTGTCGGGCTGACTGTCTGCAGTGATTCCGCCGCCCACATAGATGCTCAGACTGTCTCTAAAAATCTGTGCACATCTCAGATTGACAAAATATTCGCTTGAATCCTGATTTTCAAAACCGATGTAGCCGGTATAAAATCCGCGTTTGTAGCATTCGTTTTGAATGATAAAATCAAAAGCTTCTTTTTTGGGCAAACCGCAGACAGCGGGCGTCGGGTGAAGTTTTTCAAGCAATTCCGAAAGATTGAGGTCATCAGGCGCTGTTGCAGAAATATAACTTTTCAAATGCTGAAATTTTCCCGCCGAAACCGTTTCGGGTCCTTTTGATTCCAGATCGGGCAAATCCTTCATCGCATCAAGAATATAATCGGTCACGATCTGCTGTTCATCGATTTCCTTTGCAGTCCATTCGGCTTCCGGCTTTTTGGTTCCGGCGAGCGAAACCGTTTTCAGCTGATTTCCGTTTTTGCTCAGCAGCAGTTCGGGTGTGGCGCCCATCCAGCTTTCGCCGTTCGGATCATTCCAAAAATAAACCAATGCGGACGGATACATTTCAGTCAGTCTTAAAAACAGTTCAAACAGTCTGTAATTATGGTTTTCAATGATCTTGACACGACTGATAACGATTTTTCGGATATCGGTTTTATTGATTTCTTCAACCGTTCTCAAAACCAATTGTCTGTACTGATCCTGATTCAATGGTCTGAGCAGTCCCGACGGCTGAAGTCCGGGACAGATATCGGATGAAATCTGAAATTCCGAAGGTTTCACAATCAGCGGATTTGAATCTGAAACAGAAACTTCTGTCTTTGAATCAAACGAATGCATCAAAAAACGATTCTTTCCGGATTTGTCATCGGTCAGTATTCTGATTTCATTTTCATCCGGTTTTTTGAAAATTGAAAAAGCTTTTTGGCTTTGAATCGCTGCTTTAATTTTATTTTCCAAATCATTCATAATCAACCAACAATTAATCAGTTAAAATAATCAGACATAATCTGCCGCAACGATCGAATTGGTCAGATGACAATAACAAATCAGTCTTTCTTTTTCGTCTTTGATTTCAATTTTCACCAGATTTGAAGTTCTGCCCTGTTTGATAAATTCTGCTCTTGCGGTCACCGTTCCTTCGGTAACCGGTCTCAGATGGTTGGCACTCATGTGCATGCCTACCGATTTGAATTTGCTCATATCCATCGACATGGCTGACAAAACGCTGCCGACGGTTTCGGCCAAAGCAATGCTCGCACCGCCGTGCAAAATTCCGTACGGCTGATGCACCTTCGGACCGACCGGCATGGACGCTTCAAGAAAATCATCGCCGACATCCGAAAAACGGATATCGAGTGTTTCCATCAGTGTATTGTGGTTCATTTGGTTGAGCGCTTCCAATTTTTCTTCTTTTGTCATCAGAATATTTTTGGGTTATAATTTTCGGGAAATTTCCCTTTGATGTCTTTGTAAAAATCCTGGATCTCTGTCAGCACCTCTCCTTTTGTCCTTCCCTTCTGTTGGACAACATGACCGATTCCCGCCATTTTCTTTGAATAATCGCAATAGCCGAGCACGATGGGTACATCAGCTTTTTCGGCGATATAATAAAATCCGTTTTTCCATTTCTCAACCCTTGCGCGGGTTCCTTCGGGCGTATTGAGCAGATAGAGATGATCTCTTTCTCTGAGCAGTCCGGCGGCGTAGTCCACCAGATTTCTCCGTTGTGTTCGGTCGACACCGATTGCGCCCAATCCTCTGAAAATAAATCCGTACCAGGGTTTGGTGTATGAATCTTTGATAAAAAACCGAATCGGAATTTTCAGATACCAGAATGCAAAAATCGCATAATAAAAATCAGAATTGGCAGTATGCGGAGCTGCGACCAGTACGCATTTGGGAATATCTTTGAGCGGAGCACTGAAGTCAAATTTCCAGCCCATTATTTTAAAAAACAGCCAGCCGATTGCTCTTTTCATAATCAAAATCGAATAAACAAAGATACGTCATTCATTTTGAAAAACCGGTCCGATCGGCTGAGGTTCGGATATAAAAAAAGCCGGAATTCTACATCCGGCCTTCTTATTCTCTTCTGAGTTTTTCAGTCTCAATTAATCAGTTTTATGATCAAATCAATCACCAGAACCGCCAATGTTAATAGTATCTGTACCATCTGTAATATTGATTTTTTTGTTACTAATTTCAACTTTGCTGTCACCGTCTTTCACTTTGATTCCCTTTCTGCCTATGCTGATGTTTGCAGTATCGCTGTCATCGTCATCATCATCGGTTTCTGTGGAATTATTGTCGCAGTTCAGACATTCAAAATCTCCGTCAACAAATTTATAAAATTTATTGTTTCCTTTTCTGTAAATTTTTCTTTCGCTGTCTTCATCCGAAAAAATCAGATTGGACACATTGGTCGAATGAATCACTTTTCCTTTCGGCACATACAGGATCACAGACACTTCCTGGTCTCTAAATTTGGTGTCTGCAGGCAGTTCCAGATAATTGTCGAGTACCAGTTCGCCGTTTGAATTCATCGCATAATTGTAAACGATCTTCTCGGAATTTTTTCTTGCATCGTCTATGCTCGATCCTCTCGAAAAATAAACCACATCCACATACAGCTGATCGTTTGGTGAAGGTCTCAGCTCAACTTCCTTGTCGATTTTTCGATAGAATTTACCATCCATTTCGGCAAAGAGATCGGTGTCAAAATTCAGGCTCCATTTGATCTTTTTGTTTTTCACCAGTTTGAATTTATTGATGGTCAGATCAATGGTGTCCTGTTCGGGCGTAAACGATTTTCTTTCTGTAAATTCAACTTCTTTTGAAAAACTTTTGACTGTGGTTATACCCAGAACCGAAATCCCGATAATCGAAAGCAGCCACAGACCGAGCAAACTGAATATCAGAATGCGGTTGATTTTTACACGGCTCGAAATCATCCTTGCGCCCAGATACGTGAACAGTACGCCCGGAACGCCAAGCATGATCAGCAGCAGCACCTTCATAAGTGTATCCTGCCACTGAAAGTCAAAGATTCGTCCGAAGAACTGCACCGGTACATTGCCCGCAGTTGCGATCAGTGTAAAGATGGCTGCAAAGACCAGTGAAAATCCGATACAGATGCAGATAAATCCGAGGAATACAAGTATCATTTTTCCGAAAATTTTCAACGCATCCGCAAAAGAATCTGACGGATTGTGTCTTTTCTTTCCGGTCTCGGCACCGCTTTCAACGCTTCTTTTTATCGATTCTATGTCGCCTGTTTCGCCTAACATCTCATATTTCTGGGTCACGGTTTCAGCTTTTGGCAGTATGATCCAGAGGATGATGTATGAAATGATGGTAAAACTGGTTCCGGTCAGCGGAATGTCTGCAAAAAACAGCAGTATCCAAATCACACGGGTAATCCAGCTTTCGATGCCGACATAATGTGCAATGCCCGACAGCACACCGCCCAGCACTTTGTCGTCCGGATCGCGATACAGTTTTTTCTTTCCGGTCGAAGCAGCGCCCGATGTAAATCCGGTTTTTCTTTCGCTTCCGGTCTCTGCATCTTCGTCGTCCATATACTGTTCGGGTTTTCCCATGATGCCGATGATCTGATCCACTTCGGGTTCGCTGACCACCTCTCTGTTGCCGAGTTTTTCCTTAAAAAGCTCTGCAATTCTGATTTCGACATCAGCGATCACATCGTCGGTTCCTTCCATTCCTTTGAGCGAACGACGGATATCATCCAGATATTTTTTCAGTTTCAAATAAGCGGGTTCATCGATGATGAATGAGTAACCGCCCAGGCTGATTGATATTGTCTTGTCCATTTCAGTTGTTTTCTATAGTTAGTTTATTGACTGCATCTTTCAAATTGATCCAGCTTTTCTTCAGTTCGGTCAGAAAAGCATCTCCGTCTTCGGTAAGCGTAAAATACTTACGCGGCGGGCCCGAGGTCGATTCTTCCCACCGATAGTTGAGAAGACCGTCATTCTTGAGCCGGGTTAGCAGCGGATACAAGGTTCCTTCAACCACGATCATCTCAGTGTCCTTCAGTTCGTCGATGATATCTGATGCATAGGCGTCTCCTACCCGCCTGATGATACTCAGGATACAGAACTCGAGTATTCCCTTTCTCATTTGTGTTTTTGTTTTTTCGATATCCATTTCATTATTCAATTGGTAATGCAAATATATAGACAAAAGATAGTATTATGCAATACATAGTAGTATATTTTTTAAAAATATTTTATAATTAATTGATTTAGTGAAAATTAACTTCAAAAATTTTCAAAGAAATTTACTGAAATTAAAGACTATCGTTTGGATTTACATTTTATGATTTGCGATTTACAACCTTTAATTGGTACTATTGAGCTCGGGAGACACTTTTAAAGATGTTTTAAAAGCCGCTGAAAGGGCTTTAAAATACCTAACTTCCCAAGGCGGCTATAAAGCGGAAGATATCAGCAGACCGGAATATCAAAAATTAATCGATGAAACCTACAAGATGTTTGATTCCGCAATCCGAGACAATGACATTCCGGAGGAAATGATGCGCGCTCTGCAATCAGATGCGTTTCTGTTTGGCAGCTTGAAAACACACGCCCAATTATTGGAGGCCGACAGCCTGCTGACAAAAGACGGTCGGGTGAAGTCTTACAGGGAGCTGGACGATGAATTCAGAAAACTGAACGTGGAATACAATCAGAACTATCTGGAAGCAGAGTATCAGTTTGCTGTGAACAGCTCGCAAATGGCGGCAAAATGGGCTGAACTTGACGAAGATGGGCGTTACAATCTGCAGTACAGAACCGCATCAGATGACCAGGTGCGCCCCGAACACGCGGAACTGGAAGGCGTCACGCTGCCAAAAGATGATGCTTTCTGGCTGGAATATTATCCGCCAAACGGCTGGAA
>JRYL01003251.1_pt1 | contig 10964 bp, 8 predicted proteins | sample 235391 | NCBI WGS metagenome assembly JRYL01 (sample SAMN03074223, study PRJNA261481) | activated sludge metagenome | biome: Wastewater Treatment Plant; feature: Wastewater; material: Activated sludge; isolation source: activated biomass of a wastewater treatment plant treating wastewater from... ... | reverse complement strand
TCCTCCTGTGCGGCATGGGGTTCCCGCTGCCTGAGGAGATCGTGCTGCTGGCGGCGGGCTACGTCTGCGCGAAGTTCCCCGACCACACCAGCCTGCCGCTGATGATGGCCTGGTGCGGCGGTGCGATCCTGGTCGGGGACCTCCTGCCGTTCGTGCTCGGGCGGGTCTTCGGGGTGCGCCTGCTACGCCTCAAGTGGCTGCGCTATTACGTTACCAAGCAACGACTTGCGTCGTTCGACCGGTGGTTCCGCAAACGCGGGGACATGGTCATCTTCATCGCCCGATTCCTGGCCGGGCTGCGCGTCGTGGCGTTCTTCACGGCCGGCTCGATGAAGATGCCGTGGCGGCGTTTCTTGTTCTACGACGGCCTGGGCATCGTACTGATCGTGCCGACGCTGACCTGGCTCGGCTACCACTCGGCCAGCTACATCGAGCGCATGGTCGCGACCGTGCAGCGGGTCGAACGTGGCCTGCTGTGGGGTTCGATCGGCGGCCTGGTGGTCGTGGCGCTGTGGATCTGGCTGTGGCGCCGCCGCCGGCGCCAGGCCCAGCAGAAGGCCCCGCGCGACACGTTCGTCGAGCCGCAACAGCCGATCGCGCCGAGCGATCCGGTCGCGGTACCCGGTCGCAGCGAGGCACCCGGTACGACCGGACCGTCGGCCGCAAACGGTGACGCACCGAACGGCAGCGGCCCCGCCGGCTGAGCGGGCGGCAGCACAACCGACCGATCCGCACGCATCCGCCTGGTTGCGCTTGCCCCCCCGCGACCCTGGCGGCTATCCTGCCGCCCCCCTTTTCGGAGCCGACCCCGAAACACCCGTCATGTCCTACTACTTCTGGCTCTCCCTGACCCTGGTCATCGCCGCATTCGGCCTCGTCTACGCCGTGACTGCCTTCAAGCAGATCATGGCGAAGGACGCCGGCGACGCGAAGATGCAGGAGATCGCTCGCGCCGTCCAAGAAGGCGGTCGCGCCTTCCTGCACGCGGAATACAAGTGGCTCGCGATCTTCGTCGCAGTCGTGTTCGTGCTGCTCGCCATGTCGTCCGGTGACGGCCTCGGCATGAAGACCGCCATCGCGTTCCTGCTCGGCGCCGTCGCGTCCGGCGGCGCTGGCTACTTCGGCATGCACTGTGCCACCCGCGCGGCGGTGCGCACCACCCAGGCGGCGAAGACCAGCCTCGGCGGCGCGCTCGACATCGCCTTCAAGTCGGGCACGGTGATGGGCATGACCGTCGTCGGCCTCGGCCTGATCGGCATCTGCGTGCTGATGATGGTCTACAAGGAGACCGACTACAACTTCGTCAACTACGTGCTGGGCTTCAGCTTCGGCGCGAGCTCGATCGCGCTCTTCGCGCGCGTCGGCGGCGGCATCTTCACCAAGGGCGCCGACGTCGGCGCCGACCTGGTGGGCAAGGTCGAGGCCGGCATCCCCGAGGACGACCCGCGCAACCCGGCGGTGATCGCCGACAACGTCGGCGACAACGTCGGCGACTGCGCCGGCATGGCGGCCGACCTGTTCGAGAGCTACGTCGGCGCGATCATCTCGACCGCGGTGATCGGCTTCTCGCTGGTTCCGCTCGGCGCCGACGGCGCGAGGGACCAGGCCCTGCTCGCCAACCTGCTCGCCTACCCGATCGTGCTGTCGGGCACCGGCGTGCTGGCCAGCTACCTCGGCATGTTCAAGGTCAAGGCGGAGGACGAGAGCAAGCTGTCGTCCGCGTTGTTCAGTGGCCTGGTCGCCGCGTCGTTCGCGCTGCTGATCGGGGCTGCGCTGATCACCGTGCTCATGCAGCCGACGCCGCTGCGCTCGATCGGCGCGGCCGCCGCCGACGTCGTGCCGTACTGGAACGTCTACTTCTCGGTGGTCATCGGCCTCGTGGTCGGTGTCGTGATCGGCAAGGTCACCGAGTACTACACGTCGGAGAAGATGGCGCCGGCCCAGATGATCGCCGAGCAGTCGAAGACCGGCGCGGCGACCAACATCATCTACGGCCTGGCGACCGGCATGGCGTCGACCTGGATCCCGACCGTGCTGCTGGCGATCGCGATCTGGAGCTGCAACGAACTGGCCGGCATGTACGGCATCTGCGTCGCGGCGGTCGGCATGCTGAGCACGCTCGGCATCTCGCTCGGCGTCGACGCCTACGGCCCGGTCGCCGACAACGCCGGCGGTCTCGCCGAGATGAGCCACCAGCCGCCGGAAGTGCGCAAGCGCACCGACTCGCTGGACGCGACCGGCAACACCACCGCCGCGATCGGCAAGGGCTTCGCGATCGGTTCGGCGGCGCTGACCGCGCTGGCGCTGTTCAGCGCCTACAAGGTCGAGTCGATGCGCATCGCCGCGGCGAACAACGAGACCGGCTTCTCGCTGACGCTCGACAGCGCCGAGGTCGTGATGGGCCTGTTGCTCGGCGCGATGCTGCCGTTCGTGTTCTCGTCGATGGCGATGAAGGCGGTCGGCAAGGCCGCCAACGCGATGGTCGAGGAAGTGCGCCGCCAGTTCCGCGAGATCCCCGGCCTCATGGACGGCACCGGCGGCAAGGCCGACTACGCCCGCTGCGTCGAGATCTCGACCAAGGGTGCCCTGCGCGAGATGATCGCCCCGGGTGTGCTGGCGGTCGCGGCCCCGATCGTCGTCGGCATGCTGTTCGGCAAGGCGGCCGTCGGCGGCCTGCTGGCCGGCTCGACCGCTGCCGGCGTGATGATGGCCTTGTTCATGGCCAACGCCGGCGGTGCCTGGGACAACGCCAAGAAGTACATCGAAGCCGGCCACCTCGGTGGCAAGGGCAGCGACACCCACAAGGCGGCGGTCACCGGCGACACGGTCGGCGACCCGTTCAAGGACACCGCCGGCCCGTCGATCAACATCCTGATGAAGTTGATGACGATCGCGTCGCTGATCGCGCTGCCGCTGTTCAAGTGAGCCGAACGTCGTCCCCGACGACGTGAAGAATCGTCGCCCCCGCCCGGGAAACCGTGCGGGGGCGCGTCGTTTTCGGGCCGAACGCCGGCCCCCCCCTCAACAAATCGCCGCCGCGAGGTATCGTTGCCGGCATGCGGGCGTCCTGCCGACGCGCCGCCGAGAGACCTTTGAGCACACCGCTTCCCGAACGCCGTCCCGCCCCCGCCGCTGGTTCCAACCCTGCCGCCGCTGCCTCGGTGCAGCTGGCGTTGCAGATCGCGCAACGCCTCGACGAGCAGGAGGCCGAGGACATCACGATCCTCGACGTCTCCGGCCCGCTGGTGATCGCCGAGGTCTTCGTCGTCGCCACGGTGCGCAGCACGCGCCAGGCGCAGGCGATCGCGCGCACCATCGACCAGGAGGTCAAGGACCTGCGCGGCCGTCGCCGCCGCAACACCGGCGGCCTGGAGACCGAGGCCTCGAACTGGGTCCTGCTCGACTTCGACGACGTCGTCGTGCACCTGTTCCAGCCGGAGGCGCGCAGCTACTACGGCCTCGAGGAGTTGTGGGCGGACGTGCCGCGCGTGCCGTTCACGCCGGCTCCGAAGTCGGCGACGGCCCCCGCCGAACGGCGCCAGCCGACGCTCGGCGTCGGCCTCAGCGACCTGCAACTCGGCGCCTTCGGCGCGATCCTGCCGACGGCCGTGCCCGACGCGGCGCCAGCCGACGACGGCGACGACGAGCCGACGCGCTGACCGGCGGGTGCGACGGGCGCATCCACCGTCGCCGCCGCGACGATACGCTTGCGGGTCGCAGCGCCGCTGCCCCACCACCCCTCTGGCGTCATGAGCGACACGATCCGCTGGCAACACTTCGACCCCGCGACGCTTCGGCAAGCGGCCGAAAGCGATCGGCCGATCCTGCTGCTGCTGGTCGCACCCTGGTGCCAGCACTGCCGCACGCTGCAGCAGACCACCTTCGCCGACCCGCAGGTGGTCGCGCTGGTGCGGGACGGCTTCGTGCCGGTGCTGGTCGACGCCGAACGGCGTCCGGACGTCAACCAGCGCTTCGGCACCGGCGCCTGGCCGACGATCGCCTGGCTGACCCCGGACGGCGAATTGCTGGCCCACGACGGCTTCCTGACCGCCGACGCCCTGCGCACGCGGCTCGAACGGGTGCGCACCGCGTGGCGCCACGAGAAGGAGCAGATCCGCGCCGGCCTGCGCGACCTCTGGGCCCAGCACGACGACCACGGCGACCCGGCGGCGGGCCGCCGCGCCCCGACCGGACGCTTGCGCCGCGACATGGTCGACGAGATCGCGCTGGCGATCTACGAGAAGCTCGACCACCGCCACGGCGGGTTCGGCGAAGGCAGCAAGTTCCCGCACCCGGAGGCGATCGACTTCGCACTCGTGCAGGTCAGCAAACGCCGCGACGAACGCATGCGCGAAGTCGTCGTGCGCACGCTCGACGCGATGCTGCACAGCCCGATGCAGGACCGCGTCGAGGGCGGCTTCTTCCGGTTCAGCAAGACCGCCGACTGGCACACCCCCAACCACGAGAAGCTGCTCGACCAGAATGCGCTGGTCCTGCGTGCCTACCTCGAGGCCTACCAGGTGTTCGGCGAACCGCTGTACCGGCGCGCCGCCGCCGGCATCGTCGACTGGCTGCTCGGCCGCATGCTCGATCCGGCGACCGGCGCGTTCGCCGGCAGCCAGGACGCCGACAGCGACTACTACCAGGGCGATCGCGCCGCGCGTGCGCAACGGCAGGCGCCGTCGCTCGACCGCACGGTGTACTGCCATGCCAACGCGATCGCCGCGTCGTCGCTGTGGAAGGCCGCCGCGGTGCTCGAGCGCCCCGAGCTGGCGGCCGTCGCGAGCCGCACGCTGCAGTTCCTGGTCGACCACCTGTACGACGGCCGCGACGTGTTCCACTACTGGGACGGCACCTACCACCTGCCCGGGCTGCTCGTCGACCAGGCCTACCTGATCCGGGCCTTGATCGACGCGTCGCAGAACACCGGCGACGCGGACCTGCTGCTGCCGGCCGAAGCGATCGCTGAACGGGCGATCGAGCGGCACAAGGCCCCGCACGGCGGCTTCTACGACATCCTTCCTAACACCAGCCAGCCCGGGCCGATGGCGCGCCGCAACCGTTCGATCCTCGACAACGCGACGATGGCAGAGTCGTTGGTGCGGCTCGGCTACCTGTCGCGGCGCCCCGAGTTCCACGCCGAGGCGGTCAAGGCCCTCGATGCGTTCGCGGATGGCTACAAGGAGTACGGTTACTACGTGGCCAGCTACGGCCGCGCGGTCGACCTGATCTTCTACGAGCCCCTGTTCGTGACGATCGTCGGCGACCGCGACGCGGCGGCGACGACCGCCCTGCGGCGGGCCGCCCTGTCGGTGTACGTGCCATCGCGGATCGTGCAGACGCTGGACCCGCGCCGCGACCCGGTCCTGCTCGGCCGCAGCGGCCTGCCGGCCGAAGCCGAGCCGGTCGTGTACTTCCACGTCGGCCGGCGGCAGGAAGCGATCGCACGCAGCCCCGCCGAAGTGCTCGCCGCGATCGAACGCATCGAGCTGGCGCGGCGGGCGACCGCGTAGGGCGGTCGGGGGTGCGGGCCGTAGCGGTCGGCCCGCAGTGGTTGGCCAGCAGAGGTCGGCCCGCAGTGGTTGGCCCGCAGCTGGGCCTGGACTCAGACCTCGAGCTTGCCTCAGATCTCGAGCTTCGCCGGGCCGGCTTCTTCGTCCGGCACCAGTTCGATCAGCCCGCGCCGCAATTCCTCGCTGGCGATCTTGATGTAGTTACGTTCGCGGGTCTCGAACAACGGCTTCTGGCCGCGGACCAACTCGCGCACGCGCTTCTGCAGGAGTGCCGTGAGGCGGAACGAACCGCCGACTTGCTTGACCAACTCCTGGGGGAGGCTCTGTTCCATGAGGTGTGGCGCGATCGGGGTAGGGTCGCCGATCGAGGGGCGAAAACCATACGCGGCCGCGGCCGCCAACGCAACCCTTGCCGCTAGATCCGCTCGACCGCAAACAACCTCTAGAGGTCGCGCACGTCGAGCACCACCTGCTGGTCGGCGAAGGCCGTCAAGCCGCGCCGATTGGTCGTCGCAACCACAATGTGGATAAGTACTTGCCGAGCCGAGCTCGGGCCGACGACCTGCACTTCGAAGCCGTGCGGGAAGCCAGTGCCGGCGGTGGTCGCGAGGCCGAACTGCGAGGCGCGATGGGTCGTCGAATGTTCGGTCACCACCGAATGGTGGCGGTAGGACAACAGACCCTGCACGTCCTGGGTGCGCCGGAGCACGGCCCAAGGACTCGGCCGGCTGGTCGGCGCGTCGCTCATCGTGCCGTCGTCGGGATCGATCTCGCGCAGCGTGCCGGTCGCGCCAGGCAACCCGTCGCGCAGCCACACCACCGTCGCCGGGTCGCGCACGGCCCCGGTCACGTCGGCGGTGCCCTGGGCGAGATGCTCGAGGACTTCCTCCTGATCGGCCGCCACCGTGATGCGGTCGATGGCGATGCCGTCGACCAGCGGTTCGCTCTCGATGCGCACGAGGTTCAAGCCGATCGCACGCCCTGGCTGCGGCCCACCATCCTCGGGGGTCAGGTAGTAGTAGACCCAGCGGTAGACGTCGACGAGGTACTCCTCGCCACTCGTGCACCGGAACCGGTCGGTCCAGGCCAGCCGCGCGAAGAACAGGCTGTTGCCCGTCAACATGCGCGTCGCGGTGTCGACGTCGATCGTGTCGACGGCCGAGACCGTCGGCAGCAGCGAACCGCCGAGGACCGGTGGCGCACCGTCGAGCTCGAGCAGTGCCAACGTGTCGGTACCGATCGTGTCGGTGCCGTAGACACGCACGCTGGTCAGCAGCTCGAGGCGCATCTTGTCGACCAGATCCTGGGTGATCTCGGTCGAACGATTCAGGCGGCGCGCATACTCCTGCGCTTCGCCGCCGTTGATGGCCAGGCTGGTGACGACCAGCACCATCGTCGCCAACAGCGTGGCGGCGATGATGCCCTCGATCATGCTGAACCCGGCCTCGGCGGACCGGCCGCGCAGCGTCGGTTTGGCGTTCATCGTTGGATGTAGATCTTGGTCCGGTGCCAGGCGAAGTGCTGCTCGGCACCTTGCCGGTAGCAGTCCACGTTGATCAGGTAGCCGCCGCTCGGGAACGTCGCCGCCGGCACCGGCCAGACGAACGTCTCGTCGCCCGCACCGCTGTCGCTGCGCAGCAACGCCGCGTTGTCGGGACGCTGCGACGGCACGGCCGGCGAGTCGTCCTCCATGTGCCGCCAGGTCGTGCCGTTGTCGATCGAGTAGCTGAGCACGTACTCGAGCTCGGCCTCGTCCTCGCCGAACGAACCGGTCGAGGTGTACGGCAAGCCGTCCCAGCGCACCCAGTCGACGCCGAACTGCACGTCGATCGTCGCCGGGTCCAACAGTTCGGTGATCTCGGTCGGCGACTGGATCTCGACGCGCGGCAGTTGCTGGATGCGCAGCGTGTTGGTCGTGCGACCGGCGTCGAAGAACGTGTGCACCAGCGACAGCGCCGCGAACCGGGCGATGAACGACGTGCCGTTCTCGATCGTGCGGTCGAGGCCGTTGACGACCACGTACGCGGCATCCGTGCCACCCGGGTCGACGAGCTTGACGACGCCCGAGCCGGTGCCACCCGAAGCGGTGTAGTAGGTGTTGTACAGGCTGGCGGTGTAGCGCGTCGTGTTGTACGGCGCGTAGTTCCAGTGTTCGGCCGACATGCTGCCGCCGGTCAGCGTGAACGGTCGGCTGACCGTCGCCGAGGTCGGCATCGGCATGTTGTAGTTGGCGGCGATCTCGCTGCCGACGGTGGTCAGCGCCCCGGTCGAGGTCGTGCTCGAGTGCCGGAACGTCGACGACGTCGAGCCGATGTTGAAGAACGTCGTGCAGCCGCTGTCCGAGCAGCGCTGGTGGTGGTTCAGCATCGACGTGCCGTAGGCCTGGCGGGCGGTGTTGCCGGCGTACACGGTGTTGACCGGGTTCTGGTAGAATTGCCCAGTCGAGATGCCGGCGACCAGGTTGCCACGCAACGCGCCGTAGGCGTCGAGCCCCATGAAGTCGGCGTAGGCCGTGTCGGGGTAGAGCTCACCGAGCCACGGCTTGCCCCACCAGTAGGCGGCACCGGCGGCGCGCACCAATCGGCGCGAGTCCGTGATCGAGTTCAGGTAGCCCGTCCCACCCGGCACGCCGTGCGGCGTCAGCTCGCTCGGGATCGAGTTCGGGTAGCCGTTCGCCGAGTCGTAGCCGATGTCGTTGCCGACGCCGAGGTAGTAGTACGAGAACCCGGTCAGGGTCGTGTAGACGGCGTTGCTGCGCACCAGGCCCTTGCGCAACAACTCCATGTAGCGCGGCACGTCGCAGGACATCTGCCCGGTCCAGCGGTTGCGCAACAGCGCGCCGTTGATGCTCGGGAAGTCCGTGGTCGCCAGCTCGCCGCCGTTGTTCAACGCATCGTGGTACCAGTTGTAGCCGTCCGGGAAGTCCGCATCGCCGGCGAACAGGTCCTTGTACGGCACGTGGCGCGGATCGCCCTGGAACTGCGAACGTTCGGTGATCGGCACGTCTTCGAGGCTGTCGGCCCACCAGGCGTAGGTCGTCGACAGGTTGNNGGCAGGTAGCTGCTGTTGTCGACGTCGACGAACGAACCGTTGGTGAACACCACCGGATCGATCGTGAGCGTCCAACGCGCGGTGTTCTTCGGACCGACGCCCATCGAGTACAGGTTGGTCGAGAAGTCGCGTGCCGCTTCGACCGGACTCGGGATGTACGGCATCCAGTACAGCTGCGCGCGTTCGGTGTTCTCGAGACCGCGACCACCGACGGGCGGTGCCACCACCGGCGTGTTCCACAGGTAGATGCGGGTGAACGGCGCCTGCCCACCGCCCGGGACGTTGTAGGTCGCCCAGTAGCGCATCTCGTTGGTCTCGACCAACGGGTCGAAGTAGTACTTCGCGTTCGCGAACGGGTAGTACGCGGTGTCGCCGAGCAGACCGACCGGCACGCCGCCGCGCAGGCACTGCAGACGCGCCCAGCTGGCCAGCTGGTTGGGGGCGACCGGGTCGAGCAGGTTCAGGCCGACCACGTCGACGAACAGGATCGGCGCGTATTGCGAGCCGGTGTAGGTCGGGGTGTGGTCGTTGTACGCGTAGATGCGGAACTGCAGCGGGTCGCTCGACCCGGGCGAACCCGCGTCGCGACGGGTTCGCAACTCGGCGGCGTGGGTGACGACGCGCAGGTTCGGGTAGCTCTGCGGATCGCGCGCCGCGTCGCTGTAGTTGCGCAGGGCCGGCATCGGCAACAGCTCGCCGTGCAGGTTGATCACCATCGCGTTGCGGTAGCTCTCGGGGTCGCTGTACAGGCCCTCCAGCAGCTACCGCAGGGTCGGTGCCTTGGACATGTCGGTCAGCGGCTCCGGCGCCGGCGTCGCGTTGCGGATCGCGTCGGCGATCTCCTCCTCGCGCTCCTCGATCGCGGCGACCCGCTGCTGCCAGAGGCGCAGTTCGTCCGGATAGCGCATCGCGTGGTTGAAGAAGTCGGCGAGCGCGTACGGGTGCGGGTTCTGGTCGGCGTCGTAGCCGTTGCGTTCGACGCCGTCGACCGAGATGCGGGCCGCGACGTTGTCGGGCATGTAGTAGAACGTCGACGCATTGCCGGCCGGCATCAGGCCGGGGTAGTGGTAGACGTCCGGGATCGTCGCCAGGCTGTCGACCTCCTCGTTGAAGTACGGACGATAGGCCTGGTTGCGGCCGTAGCTGGCCTTGGTGATCCAGTGGGTACGGAAGCTGAGCCCGGGATTGCGCGTCTCGAGGTCGGTGATCATCGACTCGACGAACGGCTTCATCGAGTCCATGTGCACCCACCAGCCCGGGATGTTCTCGACGGCGATCAGGTAGAGGTCGTAGACCTGCGTGGTCGGGAACGCGCCGCTCGCCGAGTTGACCACCGCCGACAGGTCGGCCATCGGTTGCTCGACGCCTTCGCCGTTGCGGCGGAACACGCGCACGGTCACGTAGCGCATGTTGCGGTTGTCGATGCCGGCGAACGGCTGCACGCTGATGCGCCGCGACCAGACCCACTGCGAACCACGCTGGAAATTGCCCGAGATCGCATGGTCGGGCGCGATCGGCAACGTGCCGTCGACGGTCTGGATCGACAGCGTCGGCCGCGTGACGATGCCGTCGTCGAGCGTGTCGAGGTCGACCGTGGCGTCGTCGCCGCTCTGGTCGACGAGGCTCTGGATCTCGGACAGGATCGCCTGGGCCTTGGTGTACGCGAACACGCGGTCGCGTTCGTTGCGCGTCGCCAGGTAGTTGACCATCAGGTGGTTGATGAGCACCGCGGCGCCGACCACCAGGATCATCATCCCGAACGCCAGTTCGAGAAAGGTGAAGCCCGACTGCTGAGAATGGCGTGCTTGGTTCATCGTGGTTCCTTCCCGGCCATCGCTGGACGTGGACAGATCGTCGTCGCTATCGGCAGCCGACCGCCCCGAGGTGGTGTCGATCCGCGGCCGCCGTCCCGTTCCTGGACAGCGGGCGGACGCACCGCTGCCACCGGCGTCGCCCGGCGGGATCCGGCGCCGCACGTGTCGAGGTTTGCAACACCTGCCGCGCTGGCCCATGCTGTGGCCACGTGTCCCGTCTCAGCGCGAAGCTCGCGGCCCTGCGTCGCCCCTGGCAGTTGTTGGCCCGCCGCCGCGCGCTGGTGCTGACCGGGGTGCTGTTCGTGCCGGTGCATGCCGCGGTGACGCTGTGGATGCCGCGCCTGCTCGGCGACACGCTCGACCTGTTGCAGGAACGGCGCGCCGGCGGCGACGTCGCCGCGNNGGTCGCCCACCTGCAGCGCCTGCCGATCCCGTGGTTCGACAAGGTGCGCACCGGCGACGTCACCAGCCGGTTGACGCAGGACGTCGAGCTGGTGCGGTTCGTGATGGGGCCGCTGCTGCTGCACGGCGGCAGCGCCCTGTGCCTGTTGCCGGCCGGCATCTGGCTGATGGCCGGCATGAACGT
>JRYL01000010.1_pt1 | contig 11026 bp, 14 predicted proteins | sample 235391 | NCBI WGS metagenome assembly JRYL01 (sample SAMN03074223, study PRJNA261481) | activated sludge metagenome | biome: Wastewater Treatment Plant; feature: Wastewater; material: Activated sludge; isolation source: activated biomass of a wastewater treatment plant treating wastewater from... ... | reverse complement strand
GACGGCAAGCGCATCATCCTGCTGGCCAAGGGCCGCCTGGTGAACCTGGGCTGCGCCACTGGACACCCGAGCTACGTGATGAGCAGCAGCTTCGCCAACCAGACCATCGCGCAGATCGAGCTGTTCACGCGGCCTGATTCGTACGCCGTGGGCCAGGTCTACGTTTTACCGAAGCACCTGGACGAGAAGGTGGCGCGCCTGCAGCTGGCCAAGCTGAACGCGAACCTCACCGAGCTGACGCCCGAGCAGGCACGCTACATCGGCGTGCCCAAGCAGGGGCCGTACAAGCCGGACACCTACCGCTATTGAGTTGATAGCTGTCTGCGCTTGGTGCGCGGGCGCTGGATGCCGATTTGCCTTGTAATCCGTGCGTGCCGACCAGTGGCTCGTCGAACGCGGCCTGGCCGCCAGTCGCAGCCAGGCCCAGCGCCTGATCGCGGCCGGTGCGCGCTGGCTGTCGCCCAGTGGCTGGAAGACGCTGGCCAAGAGCGACGAGCTGCCGCCGCACGCCGAGGTCGAGTTGCTCGACGCCGCCGAAGCGCGCTACGTCTCGCGCGGCGGGCTCAAGCTGGAGGGCGCGCTGCGTGCCACCGGGCTTCAAGTCACCGGCTGGCATGGCCTTGACGTGGGCCAGTCCACCGGCGGCTTCACCGACTGCCTGCTGCAGCACGGCGCGGCCAGCGTGGTGGGCGTGGACGTGGGCCACGGCCAGCTGCACCCGCGCCTGCGCGGCGATGCGCGGGTGCGGGTGCTGGAAGGCGTCAACGCACGGCATCTGGTTGCTTCTCAATTGATAGCTGCTTGCGCAGGCGGGACGGGCGCTGAAGGCCGATTTGGCTCGGATTTCGACCTGATCGTCGGCGACCTGTCCTTCATCTCGCTCACGCTGGTGCTGCCGGCGCTGGCGCCCTTGCTCAAGCCCGGCGGGCATCTGCTGCTGCTGGTCAAGCCGCAGTTCGAGTTGCAGCCGGCCGACATCGGCAAGGGCGGCATCGTGCGCGATGCGGCGCGGTACGCCCAGGTCGAGCAACGCCTGCGCGCGGCGTGTGCCGAGGCGGGCCTCGCCGTGCGGCACTGGCTGCCCAGCCCCATTGCCGGTGGCGACGGCAACCGCGAGTTCTTCATTCATGCCGCTGCGGCGGCCATTTCAGTGACCCAGACATGAGTTTCCCGATCAGCCTTGAATTCTTTCCGCCCAAGACGCCCGAAGGCGCCGAAAAGCTGCGCGTGGTGCGCAGCAAGCTGTATGCGCTGGCGCCCGACTTCTGCTCCGTCACCTTCGGCGCCGGCGGCTCGACGCAGGAGGGCACGCTGGACACCGTGCGCGAGATCGTCGGCGAAGGCCAGCACGGCGTGCCGCACCTGTCGTGCATCGGCCAGACGCAGGCGTCGATCCGCCAGCGCCTGGCGACCTACCAGGCCGCGGGCGTCAAGCGCATCGTGGCGCTGCGCGGCGACCTGCCCAGCGGCTATGGCAGCGGCGGCGAGTTCCGCTACGCCAGCGACCTGGTGGCCTTCATCCGCGCCGAAACGGGCGAGCACTTCAAGCTGGCCGTCGCCGCCTACCCCGAGTACCACCCGCAGGCCCGCTCGCCCGAGGCCGACATCGACGCCTTCGCCGCCAAGGTGCGCGCCGGGGCCGATGTGGGCATCACGCAGTACTTCTTCAACGCCGACGCCTACTTCCGCTATGTGGACGAGCTGCGCCGCTGGGCGTGTCGATCCCGATCACGCCCGGGGTCATGCCGATCTCCAACTTCACCCAGCTCAAGCGCTTTTCCGAACTGTGCGGCGCGGAAATCCCGCGCTGGATGCAGCGCCGCCTGTCGGCCTACGGCGATGATGCCGCGAGCCTCAAGGCGTTCGCCGCCGATGCCGTGGCCGGGCTGTGCCGACGCCTGCTCGACGGCGGCGCACCGGGGCTGCACTTCTACACCNNACGCCGACGCCTACTTCCGCTATGTGGACGAGCTGCGCCGCCGCGGCGTCGACACGCCCATCGTGCCGGGCATCATGCCCATCACCAATTCCACGCAGCTGCTGCGCTTTTCCGACGCCTGCGGCGCCGAGGTGCCGCGCTGGATTCGCCTGCGCCTGCAGGCCTTCGGCGACGACGCGGCGGCCATCAAGGATTTCGGCGCCGACGTGGTGGCCGCGCTGTGCGAGCGCCTGCGCGCCGGCGGCGCGCCCAGCCTGCACTTCTACACGCTGAACCAGTCGGTGGCCACGCTGGAGGTGTGCCGGCGGCTCGGGCGCTGCGATTGAGCTTTATACGAAGATGGTTTGAATAAAGCGGCGTTTTCTGGACTTTCGTGTCTAAAAGACGCCGCTGCGACAGCTTGAAACATGCGCTGGGCCGGCTGCGCCGGTAAAATCCGCCCCCATGTTACGGGACACCTCTCCCGGCGCCCGCTTGCGCGGCGTGCCGGTTTCGGGAAGTGCACACCGTCTGCCGGCAGCCCGCTTGTTGTGTGTGGGCATGCTGTGGCTGGCAGCAGGGCCCCTGGCGGCCCAGACGGTGAGCCTGAACGCTTCCACATCATCCGCTCTCTCCGAGCCTTGCTCTTCGGCCAAGGCCGTGCACGACATGCGTTGCCCCAACTACACCGGCTTCAGGGCACGGTTGGGCGGCGATGCGGGCGCGCGCGAAGCCGCGTCGGGCGATGGCGCGCAAGGCCTGGTCGAACCGCAGCGCCCGGCCCTGGGCCTGCGTGGCGGGCGCGACCTGGGGCGTGGCATGGCCTCGTGGTACGGGCCGGGCTTCCACGGCCGCCTGACGGCCAACGGCGAGAAGTTCGACATGCACGAGCTGACCGCCGCGCACAAGACCCTGCCCTTCGGCACCCGCGTGCTGGTGCACAACCCGCGCACCGGCAAGGAAGTGGTGGTGCGCATCAACGACCGCGGCCCGTTCATCAAGGGCCGCGTGATCGACCTGAGCAAGGCCGCCGCCAAGGCCCTGGGCATGAAGGGCCGCGGCCACGACGCCGTGGTGCTGCGCGAAGTGCGCCCGGCGCGCGCAGGCGGCGAGCTGGTGGCGGCAGGCGGCGATACCTGACGGCTCCGGCGCCCTGCCGCGCAGCCCTGGCACGCCGCACAGTGCCAGAACAAGCGATAGCCATTTGGCGCGGCTTTGCGGTATCAAAAAAGAAGCTGCTGGCGCCCGTTGACAGGGCGCCAGCGCCTTTTTTCAGCATCAGAAAAATTTGAGAGGTTCCCCCCTCTTGCAGAAGGGGTGTGCTCCTCTTTCCGGCCGCCGCCGCGGGCTGCGCCGCGGCGCGATCAGATCAGCGCTCGTCGTAGCTCACCGTCAGCCTGTCGGTGGTCGGCCGCGCCTGGCAGCTCAGCACGAAGCCTTGCGCCATTTCGGCTTCTTCCAGGGTGAAGTTCTTGTCCATGCTCACGCTGCCATCCAGCACCTTGGCGCGGCAGGTGCAGCACACGCCGGCCTTGCAGGAATAGGGCAGATCGAGCCCGGCCGACAGCGCCACGTCCAGCACGTGCTGGTCGCGCCGCATGCTCAGCTCGTGCTGCTTGCCGTCGATGACCACGGTCAGCTCCACCTGGCCCGCCGGCGCTTCCGGGTCGGCCTGCTCGACGGCGGCGCGGCGCGCGGCGGTGCTCAGCGCCTCCAGCGTGGGTGAGGTGAAACGCTCGCTGTAGATGCGGTCTTCGGGCACGCCGGCAGCCTTCAGCGCCGTCTGAACCTGCTCGATCATGGCCTCGGGACCGCACACGAACACCTCGTCCATGCTCCTGGCGGGCAGCAGCGTGTCGATCAGCTGCTGCACCTTGGCGGCGTCGATGCGGCCTTCCAGCATGGGCACTTCCTGCGCCTGGCGCGACAGGATGTGGATCAGCGTCAGGCGGTTCTTGTACTTGTCCTTCAGGTCCTGCAGCGCCTCGTTGAACATCACGCTGCTCATGCGGCGGTTGCCGTACACCAGGGTGAACTTGGCGCTGTCTGATTCTTCCATCGTGCTGGCGATGATGCTCAGGATGGGCGTGATGCCCGAGCCGGCCGCAAAGCCCACGCGGTGCAGCGCGCGCGGCTTCTTGATGGTGAAGCGGCCATCGGGCGGCATCACGGCCAGCTTGTCGCCGGCTTTCAATTGCGTGGCGGCCCAGTTCGAGAACACGCCGCCTTCCATGGGGCGGATGCCCACTTCCAGCTCCTTCGCCTGGCTGTAGCGGCTGCGCGTGCTGCAGATCGAGTAGTTGCGCCGCACGTCCTGCCCGTCGATGGTGGTGCGCAGGGTGAGGAACTGGCCGGGCTGGAAACTGAACGACTCCTGCAAATCATCCGGCACCGCAAAGGTGATGGCGACCGAGCCGGCGGCCTCGGGGCTGACGCGGGCGACGGTGAGATCGTGGAAGCGAGGAACAGACATGGGGTGAGCGCTCCTGGGAATCTTCTGGGATGTGAACGAGGTGGATGCCAAGCGAGGTTCGCCCGGCCGCTGCGCGCGTCCCTTGGGGGGAAGGCGCGCCGCGACTCAGGGTGGGCGTCAGAGCCTCTTGAAGTAATCGAACGGCTCCATGCAGTCGAGGCAGCGGTACAGCGCCTTGCAGGCGGTGGAGCCGAAATGCGAGGTTTGGGTGGTGTTGACCGAGCCGCACTGCGGGCAGGCCACTTCGACCTTGGCGGCGGCGTGCGGCGCGAACCGCAGCGCGGCCTCGCCCGGCGCCTGGGTGCCGCACTGGGGCGGCGCGATGCCGTAGGCGCGCAGCTTCTCGCGCGCCTCGGGCGTCATCCAGTCGGTGGTCCAGGCGGGGGCGAGCTGGGTGACGACGCGGCCTTCGACGCCCGCGCCCTTCAGCACGGCGCCGATGTCGTCGGCGATCTGGTCCATGGCGGGGCAGCCGCTGTAGGTGGGAGTGATGACCACCTCGACGCGGCCGTCGGCGCCGCGGCGCAGGTCGCGCAGGATGCCCATCTCGCGCAGGGTGACGACGGGGATCTCGGGGTCGGTCAGCTGGTCGAGCGCGCGCCAGAGCGGCGCGAACTCCGGCTCCCTCTCCCGCGGGGCGGGAGAGGGTTGGGGTGAGGGTGATGTGTCGCGCATGGCAGGCCGCCCCTCACCCCCACCCTCTCCCCAGAGGGGCGAGGGAGTAACAGCCAAAATGCGACCGTACGATCACCACGTCGCTCCCGGATGCGCGCGTGCCAGGCTCTGCATCTCGCCCAGCAGGTAGCTCAGGTATTCCGAATGCACGCCGCGCTTGCCTTCGGGAACATAGCGCTTCACATCGGCCGGGCGCTTCAGCGTGGCTTCGGCGATGGCTTCGTCGACCATCTGGTGCCACGCGGCGCGCAGGCTGGGCACGTCAACGCCGGAGCCCGATGCATTCGCCTCGGACTCCAGCGCGCTGGCGGTCCAGAACTCTTCGGTGAAGGGCAGCAGGTAATCCAGCGCGGCCTGCGCGCGGCGCTGCGACTCCTCGGTGCCGTCGCCCAGGCGCAGCAACCAGTCGCGCGAATGGCGCAGGTGGTAGCGCACTTCCTTCAGGCTCTTGGCGGCGATGGCGGCCAGATGCTCGTCGGTGGACTGCTGCAGCCGTTCCCACACCTGCACCATCAGCGCGCTGTAGAGGAAGTTGCGCACGATGCTCACCGACCAGTCGCGCGCGCCGCCGGCGGCGGGCACCAGGCCGGTGTGGTGCGGCAGCTCCAGCAGCACGTAGTTGCGGAAGTCGCTGTCGCCACGGAAGTAGGCCAGCGTGTCTTCGGTGATCGCGCCAGCGGGCCAGGTGGCGCCGCGCGGCGCGCGCACGTCGCCGTTCAGCCGCTCGGCGGCATATTGGTACAGCAGGCGCGCCTGGCCGATCAAATCGAGGCTGTTGTTGGCCATGGCCAGGTCTTCTTCCAGCACCGGCGCGTGGCCGCACCATTCGGCGTTGCGCTGGCCCAGCACCACGGCGTTGTCGGCCAGGTGCAGCAGGTAGTCGATGGGCGCTTGCTTTTTTGTAGCTGCTGGCGCTGTTCTGGCGGGCGCCAGGGCCGTATCCGATTCTGCGTGCATCACATGTGCCCCACTTCTTCAGGAATTTCGTAGAACGTGGGGTGGCGGTAGATCTTGTCGCTGGCCGGCTCGAACAGCTGGTCCTTCTCGCTCGGGTCGCTGGCGGCGATCAGGTGCGAGGGGACGACCCAGATCGACACGCCTTCCTGCCGGCGCGTGTAGACGTCGCGCGCCATCTGCAGCGCGTGCTGCGCATCGCTGGCGTGCAGGCTGCCGCAGTGCTTGTGCTCCAGGCCTTGCTTGGATCGAACAAAGACTTCCCAAAGCGGCCAGTCTTTCAGGGCGGGTTGTGCGGTGCTCATCGTGTGTTCTCCGGGGTGTTTGTCTTACGCGGCTTTCAGCGCGCGTTGTCTCTGCTTCTCGGCATGGGCCAGCGCCGCGTCGCGCACCCAGGCGCCGTCGTCGTGCGCCTTCACGCGCGTGGCCAGGCGCTCGCGGTTCATGGGGCCGTGGCCGTTCACGGTCTGCCAGAACTCGTCCCAGTCGATTTCGCCGTGGTCGTAGTGGCCGCGTTCTTCGTTCCACTTCAGCTCGGGGTCGGGCAGCGTCACGCCCAGCACGGCGGCCTGCGGCACGGTGGCGTCGATGAACTTCTGGCGCAGATCGTCGTTGCTGATGCGCTTGATGCCCCAGCGCATGCCGTCGCTGGAGTGCATGCTGTCCTTGTCGGACGGGCCGAACATCGCCAGGCACTTCCACCAGGTGCGGTTCACGGCGTCCTGCACCATGTCGCGCTGGGCCTGGCTGCCTTTCATCATCACCAGCAGGGCCTCGTAGCCCTGGCGCTGGTGGAAGGATTCTTCCTTGCACACGCGCACCATGGCGCGCGCGTAGGGGCCGTAGGAGCAGCGGCACAGCGGGATCTGGTTCATGATCGCCGCGCCGTCGACCAGCCAGCCGATCACGCCCACGTCGGCCCAGTTCAGCGTGGGGTAGTTGAAGATGGAGCTGTACTTGGCGCGGCCGGAGTGCAGGGCATTCAGCATGTCGTCGCGGCTGGTGCCCAGCGTTTCGGCGGCGCTGTACAGGTACAGGCCGTGGCCGCCCTCGTCCTGCACCTTGGCGATCAGGATGGCCTTGCGCTTCAGGCTGGGCGCGCGGCTGATCCAGTTGCCCTCGGGCAGCATGCCGACGATTTCGGAATGCGCGTGCTGGCTGATCTGGCGCACCAGGGTCTTGCGGTAGGCCTCGGGCATCCAGTCGCGCGGCTCGATGCGGCCATCGGCGGCGATGCGCGCCTCGAACTGCGCCATCAGCGCGGCGTCGTTCTCGGAAGCGGGCTTGGGCACGGCCTTGAGGCCGGCCTTGGCGTCGGCGTCGTCGGGCACGGAAAAGGATTGGGTGTACACGCGGATGTCTCCTGTCGTGGGTGGTTGGCGCGCGGCCAACACCGCACGCCATGAAATGCGCGAAACCGGAGTATAGAGAATTAGCCGACCGATCGGTCGGTTAATTGGTCGGCCGGGGTTAAGGGTTTTCCCGCGCCGTCAACCAGCGTCGCCGGCTTCCACCGACCAGGCCTGCCCGCGCCCACGGCCGTCGCCCAGGGCTTGCAGCACGAGAGGCAGCGCCGCGTCCAGCGTGCCCTTCAGGCTGTGCGGCGGGTTGATGACGAACATGCCGCTGGCCGACAGCCCGGCGCCGCCGGGTGCAGCGCCCACGTTGAGCGTGGTGTGCAGCCAGGTGCGCCCGGCCTGTTGTGCCAGCGTCTTGAGCCGGCGCGGCAGGCCATGCGCCTCGGGGCGCCCGATGATGGGGTACCAGACGAGGTACACGCCGGTGGCAAAGCGCTTCAGCGCATCCTGCACGGCCGCGGCCACCTTGGCGTAGTCGCTCTTGATTTCGTAGCTGGGGTCGATCAGCACCAGCGCCCGGCGCGAGCCGCCAGCGGCCGGTGGTGGTGGCAGCAGTGCCTTCAGGCCATCGAAGCCGTCCTGCCGCGCCATCGTCACCTGGCGGCCAGCCTCCAGTTGCTCGATGTGCGCCTGCAGTGCCTGGGCGTCGGTGGGGTGCATCTCGAACAGCTTCAGGCGGTCGTGCACCGGCGCGCGCGCGGGCTCGGTCATCAGGGCGTGCATCAGCAAGGGCGAGCCGGGGTAGACGCGCCAGTCGTCGTTGCCATCGCGGTTGAAGCCGGCGATCAGGGCCAGATAGTCGGCGAGTGCATCTGCTTCATTATTAATAGCTGCTTGCGCTTTATTGGCGGGCGCTGAAGCCGATTTTTCATCGAAATCAGGATGGGCCCACAGCGCCTGCATGCGCGCGATGCCGGCCGCCGCCTCGCCCGAGGTCTGCGCCGCGCCGCCGTCCAGCCGGTAGATGCCCGCGCCCGCGTGGGTGTCGACCAGCAACAGTGGCGAATCCTTGCGCATCAGGTGTCGCAGCGTCGCCAGCAGCGTGATGTGTTTCAGCACGTCGGCATGGTTGCCGGCGTGGAAGGCGTGGCGGTAGCTGAACATGCGGGCATGGTACCCGCGCCGCGGTGCTGCGCCGCCCGTCCCGCAAATCGGGGGTGTGAGCGCGCGCCTGAAAACGTAGAATTTCGTGCTAATAAAAGGATGCGAAGAGGTGAGGAATGGAACTGGAAGTGCCGCCGTGCTCCGACAGTGAACTGGCGTTGCTGCTGGCCAAGTGGAGCGAGCGCGCCGAGTCGCGCGAACCCCTGGCGCTGGCCATGGCGCGGGCCTTTGCGCGCGAATCGGCCCGGCGCATCGCCCTGCGGCGCAAGCCCGATGCGCGGCTGACGCCGCCGCCATGGCATTGAGCGCCCGGGTTCTTGCCTGACGGCGCCGCGCCGGGGTAGAATCAAAGGCTTTGCAGCGCTTTGCAAGACCCCGCGGCAAGCGGTGAATCGCCTTTCTTTACAGGGGGCGGGGCGCCGAAACCCACCTAAGAGGCTCCCGTCACAAGAGGAGCACCGACCGTGGAAAAGGGTCTGACCAAACCATCCTTTGCACAGGAAAACTCATGAAAACGTTCAGCGCGAAACCCGCTGACGTGACGCACGAGTGGTTTGTGATTGACGCCACCGACAAGGTGCTCGGACGGGTAGCCAGCGAAGTTGCCCTCCGTCTGCGCGGCAAGCACAAGGCCATTTACACGCCTCACGTCGATACCGGCGACTACATCGTGGTCGTCAACGCCTCCAAGCTCCGCGTCACCGGCGCGAAAGAGCTCGACAAGAAGTACTACCGCCACACCGGCTATCCGGGTGGTCTGCGCGAGACCAACTTCCGCGACCTGCAGGCCAAGCACCCCGGCCGCGCGCTGGAGAAGGCCGTCAAGGGCATGCTGCCCAAGGGCCCGCTGGGCTACGCCATGATCAAGAAGCTGAAGGTGTACGGCGGCGCCGAGCACCCGCACAGCGCCCAGCAGCCCAAGGCGCTGGAAGTCTAAGGAGCCGATGCAATGATTGGTGATTGGAACAATGGCACCGGCCGTCGCAAGTCCAGCGTCGCCCGCGTGTTTCTGAAAAAAGGCTCCGGCAAGATCACGGTGAACGGCAAGGACATTGCTGACTTCTTCGGCCGCCAGACCTCGATCATGATCTGCAAGCAGCCGCTGGTGCTGACCGACAACGTCGAGACCTTCGACGTGCAGGTCAACGTGCACGGCGGCGGCGAATCCGGCCAGGCCGGTGCGGTGCGCCACGGCATCACCCGCGCGCTGATCGACTACGACGCGAACCTGAAGCCGCAGCTGTCGGCCGCCGGTTTCGTCACGCGCGACGCGCGCGAGGTCGAGCGCAAGAAGGTCGGTCTGCACTCCGCCCGCCGTCGCAAGCAGTTCAGCAAGCGCTGATTCCGCTGCAGGCAACCGAAGGAACCGCGCGGCCGTCAGGCTGGCGCGGTTTTTTCTTGGGCGTGCCGCCCCGCGTTGGCGGGCAGCGTGGTAAAAGCAGGGCAACCAATCAAGGAGTCCGTGAGATGCTGGGCATCAAGTCGAAGTTGTCGGTTCGCAGCACCATCGGCGCCGGCATGCGTGTGCAGGGGCCGTGCACATTCCAGGACGGCCTGCAGATTGACGGCACGGTGCTGGGTGATGTGATCGCCGAAGGCGGCCAGCCCAGCGTGCTGGTGATCGGCGAGGGCGGCAGCGTGGAAGGGGCGATCAGCGCCGACCACGTGGTGATCGGCGGCACGGTGGTCGGCCCGGTGCTGGCGCGCGAGCTGCTGGAGCTGCAGTCGAAGGCGCGCGTGCAGGGCGATGTGCGCTACAAGTCGCTGGAAATGGCGCAGGGTGCGGTGATTGCCGGCCAGTTGCAGCCGCAGCTGACGCCGCCGCCCGTGGCGCACGAGCCGATGGCCTCCAATTCACCGGCCGAGGAGCCGCGCGAGCCCACCGAGCCGACGCTGGACCTGGACCGGCCGTGAAGCGAAAACCCGACTAATTCGATATACTATTGGTCAATTCGTTTTTGACCGCAGGAACCGCCATGAGCGCCGTAGCCCAAGACATTCAAACCCCCACCGCGATGCCTGACCCGATCCTCTTCAGCGACAGCGCGGCCGCCAAGGTGGCCGACCTGATCGCGGAAGAAGGCAACCCCGACCTGAAGCTGCGCGTGTTCGTGCAGGGCGGCGGCTGCTCGGGCTTCCAGTACGGCTTCACCTTCGACGAGATCGCCAACGAGGACGACACGACGATGACCAAGAACGGCGTCTCGCTGCTGATCGACGCCATGAGCTACCAGTACCTGGTCGGCGCCGAGATCGACTACAAGGAAGACCTGCAGGGCGCGCAGTTCGTGATCAAGAACCCCAACGCCCAGACCACCTGCGGCTGCGGCTCGTCGTTCTCGGTGGCGGACGAGTAAGCCCACTGCACTTTAATTTGTATAGTGGCATGCGCAGGTCTGGTAAGCATTTCAAGAGAAATCGATCTGAAATCCTTTGTGGATGAGCGCAAGCAGCTATTATTTTTGATGTTTCTGCCAAGACTCCCCGCATCACAAGCGGCCGGGTTGAGCCAACGAAAAAAGGGCGCCCTGGGCGCCCTTTTTT
>JRYL01000154.1_pt1 | contig 11035 bp, 12 predicted proteins | sample 235391 | NCBI WGS metagenome assembly JRYL01 (sample SAMN03074223, study PRJNA261481) | activated sludge metagenome | biome: Wastewater Treatment Plant; feature: Wastewater; material: Activated sludge; isolation source: activated biomass of a wastewater treatment plant treating wastewater from... ... | reverse complement strand
GCCCATGATGGTGTCGGCGCGCGTGGTGAACACGTACATGCGCCCGTCCTGGATCAGCGCGCCGTCGTCGCCCCGGATGTCGTGCGGGAAGGCAAAGCGCACGCCTTCGCTCTTGCCGATCCAGTGCTCCTGCATCAGGCGCACGCGCTCGGGCCAGCCGTCGAGCGTGGCCTTGGGGTTGCCGATCTGCACGTGGTCGAGCAGCTCCTGCGCGTAGTCGGTGATCTTCAGGTAGTAGCCGGGGATCTCGCGCTTTTCCACCACGGCGCCGGTGCGCCAGCCCTTGCCGTCGATGACCTGCTCGTTGGCCAGCACGGTCTGGTCCACCGGGTCCCAGTTGACGACCTGGGTCTTGCGGTAGGCGATGCCCTTTTCCAGCATCTTCAGGAACAGCCACTGGTTCCACTTGTAGTAGCTGGCGTCGCAGGTGGCGACCTCGCGGCTCCAGTCGATGGCCAGGCCCATGGCCTGCATCTGGCCCTTCATGTGGGCGATGTTGTCGTAGGTCCACCGTGCGGGCGGCACGCCGTTCTTCAGCGCGGCGTTCTCGGCCGGCAGGCCGAAGGCGTCCCAGCCCATGGGCATGAGCACGTTGAAGCCCTTCATGCGCAGCTGGCGCGCCAGCATGTCGTTGATGGTGTAGTTGCGCACGTGGCCCATGTGCAGCTTGCCGCTGGGGTAGGGCAGCATGGAGCAGGCGTAGTACTTGGGCTTGGGCGCGCCCTGGGCGTTGCGCGCGTCCTCGGTCACGCGATAGGCATCGCGCGCCTGCCAATGGGCGTGCGCCGCCCGTTCCACGTCGGTGTGGCTGTATTTCTCTTGCATGGGCAAATTGTAGGCGGGCGCGTGGCGGGGTTGCGGCGCCGGCGCCTCTCGTTGATGCTATCTGGTTGATAGCTGCCGGCGCTTGCCGTGTCTGCGCAAACGCCCGAAAAGGCTCTGAATCAGTTGGAGGCTGCCGGCGTCGGTGGCGCGGCGCCGGCCGGCGCCTCGGCCACGAAGCCGATGCGGTTCAGCCCGGCCTTCTGCGCCTCGCCCATCACCTCGACCACGCGGCCGTAGGGCACGCCCTGGTCGGCGCGCAGCTGCACCTCGGTCTCGGGGTTGGCGCGGGCGGCGTCCTGCAGGGCGGCGCCCAGCTCGGCCTGCGTCACCGGCCTGTCGTCGAAGAAGGCCTGGCCGGCCTTGTCGACCGCGACGGTGACGAACTTGGGCGGATCGCCCGGCTTGGCGGCGTCGGTCTTGGGCAGGTCAAGCCGGATCGAGCTGGCCAGCAGCGGCGCGGTGATGATGAAGATCACCACCAGCACCAGCATCACGTCGACCAGCGGCGTGACGTTGATGTCGCTCATGGGCTCGCCGCCCTTGGCGCGTTCGAGTCGACCGAATGCCATGAGTCACATGCCCCCACGCTTCGCCGCTGCGCGTGCTGCGCTGCCCCCCGAGGGGGCCGCGGCCGCCTTGGGGCGGCCCGGCGGCGTCCGGTGGGTGTTGGATAGGTTGATGAACATGTTCGGGTGCATCAATGTTTTGCCAGCAGTTCGCGCAAGTCGCGCGCAAAGCCTTCCAGCTCGGCCTCGATGTTGCCGATGACGCGGCCGAACCAGTTGTAGGCCAGCACGGCCGGAATGGCCACCGCCAGGCCGGCGGCGGTCATGATCAGCGCCTCGCCGACCGGGCCGGCCACGCGCTCGATGCTGATCTGCCCCGAGCCGGCGATGCCGATCAGCGCATGGTAGATGCCCCACACCGTGCCCAGCAGGCCGACGAAGGGCGCCGTGGAGCCGATGGTGGCCAGCAGCACCTGGCCGAACTGCAGCCGCCCCATGACGGCGTGCAGCGCATCGCGCAGCGCGCGCGTGAGCTGCTGCGCACGGTCGCCCGCCGCCGCCAGCGTGCCGCCGGCGGGCGCCTGGGTGGACTGGATCAGCGGCAGCACCAGCTGGCCGCGGTCGAAGCCGCCGACGCGGCCGGCCGCATCGGCCAGCGAGGGCGCCTGCCAGAACGCCGCCACGCTGCGCGCCACGTCGCCACCGGCGCGGCGCAGCATCCACGCCTTCCACAGAATCACCACCCAGCTGGCGATGGACATGAGCAGCAGCAAAATCGCCACGGCCTTGCCGATGGCGTCGCTCTGCATGAAGACTTGTTGCAGGTTCATGGGATGGAGGTCAACGTGATATGAAAATCATAGCTGCTTGCGCTTGTTATATCTCTATTTCAGGTTGTTTTCATGCTGAAATCGTTATATATCAAGCGCTGGCAGCTATCAAAATAATGAAGGCCGGTCACTTCAGGCCCAGCACATCGGCCATGTCGAACAGGCCGCTGCGCCGGCCGGCCAGAAAGCGCACGGCGCGCAGGCTGCCCTGCGCGTAGCCCTGGCGGTTGCTGCTCTTGTGGCTGATCTCGATGCGCTCGCCGGTGCCGGCGAACAGCACCGTGTGGTCGCCCACGATGTCGCCGCCGCGGATGGTGGCGAAGCCGATGGTCGACGGGTCGCGCTCGCCGGTGTGGCCGTAGCGCTCGTACACGGCGCAATCCTTCAGCTCGCGCCCCAGCGCGGCGGCGATCACCTCGCCCATCTGCAGCGCGGTGCCGCTGGGCGCATCCACCTTGTGGCGGTGGTGCGCCTCGATCACCTCGATGTCGTAGCCGGTCGACAGCGCCCTGGCCGCCATCTCCAGCAGCTTGAAGGTGACGTTGACGCCCACGCTCATGTTCGGCGCCATGACGATGGCGATGTCCTGCGCGGCAGCGGCGATCTCGGCCTTCTGAGCCTCGCTGAAACCCGTGGTGCCGATCACCAGCGCCACGCCATGGCGGCGGCAGGCGGCCAGGTGCACCATCGTCGCCTCGGGGCGGGTGAAGTCGATCAGCACCTGCGCGCCCTGCAGGCCGGCGTCCAGGTCGGCCGTGACGGCCACGCCGCTGGCCCAGCCGGCAAAGCCGCCGGCATCCTGGCCCAGCGCGGGGCTGCCTTCGCGGTCCAGCGCGCCGGCCAGGGCGCAGTCGCCGGCGGTGCGCACGGCCTCGATCAGCATCTGGCCCATGCGGCCGGTGGCGCCGGCAACGGCAACGCGCAGCGGTGAAGTGGTGGTGGTCATTGGCAGATGAAGTCCAGTCAGACAACCGGCCCGCGGGCCGGCGCGGGGCGTGCGCTCAGCGCGCCGGCTCCAGCGGCGGGTAGCTGCCCGCCGGCTGCGCGGCCGCGGGCGCGGCCGAAGCGGCACCGGCCGGGCCGGCAGCGGCGGGGAACTTGGCCAGCTGCTCCTCGGTGGCCTCGAGCCGCGGCACCTTGACCTTGCGCTCGCGGCTGATGCGCTGCACGAACTCGGTCTCGCTGGGCATGTCGTCGCCCTCGAAGCGCTCCAGCACGTCGCCCTGGAAGAACAGCGTGAGCCGGAAGTTCTGCGGCTCGACGCGCTGGCGCCGCATGGTGAACACGTAGTCCCAGCGGTCGCCGTGGAACAGGCTGGTGACCAGCGGCGTGCCCAGGATGTCGCGCACCTGCAGGCGCGTCATGCCCGGCTGCAGCGCGGCCACCTGCTCCTTGGAGACGAAGTTGCCCTGCACCACCTCGGGTTTGTAGAGGGTGATGGCATCGGCCAGGCTGCGGGTGCCCTGGTCGAAGCTGCTGCAGGCGCCCAGGGCCGCGGCCAGCACGGCCAGCATGACCCGCGCGGTCATGCGGGCATGGGTTCGGTGAATGACAGACATGCGTCGCGGCTCATGCACAATACGGCCGGTCATTGTAGCGGCGGCGCCACGGCGCGCTGTGACGAGACGATCCGGCATGGACATGATCGACGAACTCAAGAGCACCGGCCTCAAAGCCACCCTGCCCCGGCTGAAGATTCTGGAGATCTTCCAGAAGGCCGAGCAGCGCCACATGACGGCCGAGGACGTCTACCGCGTGCTGCTGGCCGAGCAGTCCGAGATCGGCCTGGCCACCGTGTACCGCGTGCTGATGCAGTTCGAGCAGGCCGGCCTGCTGAGTCGCCACCACTTCGAGGCCGGCAAGGCGGTGTACGAGCTGCGCGAGGACGAGCACCACGACCACCTGGTGTGCCTGGACTGCGGCCATGTCGAGGAATTCCACGACCCCGAGATCGAGAAGCGCCAGACCGCGGTGGCCAAGGCGCGCGGCTTCACCATTGCCGACCACGCGCTCAGCCTGTACGCCCACTGCACCAAGGCCAAGTGCCCCTACCGCGACAGCGGCACGCCGCCGGTGCGGCGCTGAGGTTTCAGGTCAAAAAGGCCTCCAGCGCCCGCCGGTAGGGCGTAAGCAGCTATCAAGACGGAAGCGTCAGGCGTCGCCGCCTTTTTCCATTGCGCGGCGGTGGCGGTCGACGAACTCCTGGTAGGTGTCGATGCCGCGCAGCTGCAGGATGTGGTTGCGCACCGCCGCCTCCACCAGCACGGCGATGTTGCGGCCGGCCACCACCTGGATCACCGCCTTCTGGATCGGCACGCCCAGCACCTCCTGCGTCAGCGGCTCGTAGGGCAGCCGCTCGTAGTCGCGCTCCATGGTTTCGCGCCGCACCAGGTGCACGATCAGGCGCAGCCGCATGCGGCGGCGCACGGCGGTCTCGCCGAAGATGGCGCGGATGTCGAGCAGGCCGATGCCGCGCACTTCCAGCAGGTTCTGCAGCAGCTCGGGGCAGCGGCCCTCGATGGTGGCCTGGTTGATGCGGAACAGGTCCACCGCGTCGTCGGCCACCAGGCCGTGGCCGCGCGAGATCAGCTCCAGCCCCAGTTCGCTCTTGCCCAGGCCCGACTCGCCGGTGATCAGCACGCCCAGGCCCAGGATGTCCATGAACACGCCGTGCATGGTGGTGCGGTTGGCGAAGTGCTTGGACAGGTAGGCGCGCAGCACGTCGATGACGAAGGCCGCCGATTCGTGCGTGGCGAACATCGGGATCTGCGCCCGCTCGCACATCGACAGCAGCGCGTCCGGCGCGGTCTGGCCGTCGCACAGCACCAGCACCGGCGGCTCCAGCGTGACGATGCGCGCCACCCGGCGCGCGCAGTCCTCGCGCGAGCCGTTGGTCAGGTAGGCGACCTCGCGCTCGCCCAGGATCTGCACGCGGTAGGGGTGGATGTAGTTCAGGTAGCCGACCAGGTCGGCACTGGAGCGCGCCTGGCTGATGGCGGCATCGTCGAAGCGGCGCTCGGAGGCCTCGAGCCCGGCGATCCAGTGCCAGCGCAGCGTGGCGCGGTGGTCCTCGAACAGGACGTCGGCACTGATGACGGTGGGCTTCATGGCCGGCGCTGCGTCGCGTCAGCGGCGCGGGCAGGGCCCGCGGTCACGGGGCAACCTGGGCCGACTGCCACTGCGCGATCAGGCCGTGCAGCTCGGGCACCGAGCCGGCCGCCTTGATGCGCTCGCGCAGGCCCGAGTCGCTCAGCAGCTCGGCGATCTCGGACAGGATCTCGAGGTGCTTCTGCGTGGCCGCCTCGGGCACCAGCAGGAAGATCAGCAGGCCCACGGGCTGCTCGTCGGGCGCGTCGAAGCCGATCGGCTGCGCCAGTTGCAGCACCGCGGCCATGGGCGCCTTCAGGCCCTTGATGCGGCCGTGCGGAATGGCCACGCCGTGGCCCAGGCCGGTGGAGCCCAGGCGCTCGCGCGCGAACAGGCTGTCGGTGATGAGCGCGCGCGACAGGCCGTGCAGGTTCTCGAACAGCAGGCCCGCTTCTTCAAAAGCGCGCTTCTTGCTGGTGGCTTCGACACCCACCAGCACCTGCGATTCAGGAAGGATGGAGGCTAGACGGTTCATGGGCATTGACCCTGCAATTATGCGCCTGTGGCGCGCGGTATTTCATGGCGGCGCCGCCACCGCGTGCAGGCAGGCATCGCCCAGGGGGCGAGTTCGGGCACTTCACCGGGTACGTGCACATCTCGGACTGAAAAAGAAAGCCGCCCGGCAGGATGCCGGGGCGGCTTGCAAACTGGAGTCTACAGTCTTCGCTCGTTGTTGTTACACGATACTACATCAAATGCTTGGCGGCCGCCCTGTCGTGGGATTGCAGCTTCTCCTTGTGCTTGGCCACCTGACGGTCGAGCTTGTCGACCAGCTCATCGACGGCGGCGTACAGATCCTCGTGGGCACTTTCGGCAAACAGGTCGTTGCCCTTGACCCCGATGCGGCACTCGGCCCGCTGGCGCTTGTCCTTTTCCTGCTTGTTCTCGACCGAGAGCAACACCTTCACGTCCACCACCTGGTCGAAGTGCCGGGTCACCCGGTCCAGCTTGCTCGTCACGTAGCTGCGCAGCGCAGGAGTGACTTCGAGATGGTGTCCGCTGATCGTCAAGTTCATAAAGGAGTCTCCTTCTGGGATGACGGCCCCGGACCGGAGCGCCCGGTGGCCAGGAACACAGCACCTGACGGGGGCGTCATGGCACTGTCACGCCAAGCCACTATGCGCCGGTTCGGGGGCGAAAGCAATCCCGCCCGGCAAATCCCTTTCAGGCACACGGTTCGGCCGTGGCAAGGTTGACAGCGGCGGCGCCGTGCGCTTCGCGGATCATGGCGCAGTGCCATAATCCGCCCCGTCCTGATCGTTCAACGAAAGCCCGCCTTGGAACCCGTCCCGAGTCGATAGCTTTCGCCTCCCTGGGAACCGCTGGCGCGCGGGGGGCCGAAAGCCACCCACCGCCCGCCGCGCCGCACCCGCCTTCACCGTCCAGGGAGTCTTGCCATGCTCAACGTCTTCACGCTGTCCAACGGACGGCTGTTCCAGGAAGAGATCGAATCGCTGGAGGAACTGTCCAAGTTCCGCCCGATCTGGGTCGACCTGGAGGACCCGACGCCGGAGGAAAAGCGCTGGGTCAAGCAGTATTACGGGCTGTCGATTCCCGAGGACGCGATCGACGACGACATCGAGGAATCGGCCCGCTTCTACGAAGAAGACAACGGCGAACTGCACATTCGCAGCGACTTCCTGCTGATCGACACCGACGATGAAGCCCGCCAGGCGCGCGTGGCCTTCATCCTGAACAGCGCCAACGACCAGCTGCGCAGCCACGGCGTGCTGTTCTCGATCCACGAGGAGACGGTGCCGGCGTTCCGGCTGCTGCGCATGCGCGCGCGCCGCATGCCCGGCCTGCTGGGCGACGCCAAGGACGTGCTGCTGGCGCTGCTGGATGGCGACGCCGAATACTGCGCCGACACGCTGGAGGGCGTCTACGACGCGCTGGAGGTGGCGGGCAAGAAGGTGCTGGACGGCAACGTGGGCGACGAGGTGGCCGGCGAGGTGCTGGCCACCATCGCCCGGCAGGAAGACATGAACGGCCGCGTGCGCCGCAACGTGATGGACACGCGTCGCGCGGTGAGCTTTCTGATGCGCAGCAAGATGCTGGATGCCGAGCAGTTCGAGGAAGCGCGCCAGATCATGCGCGACATCGACTCGCTGGACAGCCACACCACCTTCCTGTTCGACAAGATCAACTTCCTGATGGACGCCACGGTCGGTTTCATCAACATCAACCAGAACAAGATCATCAAGCTGTTCTCGGTGGCCAGCGTGGCGCTGCTGCCGCCCACGCTGGTGGCCAGCCTGTACGGCATGAACTTCAAGCTGATGCCCGAACTGGAATGGCAGTACGGCTACGCCTGGGCGCTGGGGCTGATGGCGGTCAGCGCGCTGCTGCCGATGTGGTACTTCCGGCGCAAGGGCTGGTTGAAATGACGCCCCCTGTGCCGCTGCGCGGCTTCCCCCACTGGGGGACAACGCCTGCGGCCGGTGCAAGCCCGGCCGTGGCGTTCGCGCGTGGCCTGCTCCGCGGCCTTCCGATCGCGCTTGCTGCGCAGCGCTTTTTTACTCCCTCTCCCGCTGGCGGGAGAGGGTTGGGGTGAGGGCTGGTTTCAATAAAAAGCGGTCGTGGCCCAGAACCGGCAAGCGCTACAAGCTACCTAAATCATAGCGATTCGAAGTAATGCTCCAGGATCGCGGCGCTGTAGCGGCTGGCGACCTGGTCGATGAAGCGCATGAAATCGACATGCGCGGCATCGTCGGCACGGTCGCTGACGGTGCGCACGGCGGCGAAGGGCAGGCCGTAGTCGTGGCACACCTGGGCGACGGCGGCGCCTTCCATTTCGACGGCCAACGCATCGGGCAGGGCGGCGCGCAAGGCCGCGCTTTCGGCGCTGGTGGCGACGAAGCGGTCGCCGCTGACGATCAGGCCTTGGTGAACGCGCGGCGCGCCCAGGCCGAACTCGGCCACCGCATCGGCACCCAGGGTGACCATCGGCGCAGCCACCGCGCTGCGTGCGGCCTGCGCCAGCGCCTGGGACAAACCGGCGTCCACCGCGAAGCGCGACTGGCCATACAGCGGCACCTCGAAACGTGGGAACAGCGGCGAGGCATCCATGTCGTGCTGCATGAACGCGTCGGCCACCACCAGGTCGCCCACGCGCACGCCTTCCGCCAGTCCGCCCGCCGTGCCGGTGAAGACGATGCGGTCGATACCGAAACGCTCGATCAGCGCCGCCGCCGTGGTGGCCGCGGCCACCTTGCCGACGCGCGACAGCACCGCCACCACCTCGTGCCCGTGCCAGTGGCCGACCCAGAAGTCGCGGCCGGCCACGCGCTGGCGCTGCTCGTCGGGCAGGCGCGCCAGCACGGCCGACAGCTCCTGCTGCATCGCCGCGACAATGCCGGTGCGACCGTGGGTTTTCATGTCAAATCGACCTTCGGCGCTTGTCTGGCCAGCGCTGATAGCTATTTTATCAATAGCAAACGTCGATGGTGCCGGGCGCTCAGTTGACGGACACGCCCTCGGCCTTCACCGCCGGCGGCTTGTGGTCGCGCAGCTCGCGGCGCAGCACCTTGCCGACGGGCGTCTTGGGCAGTTCGTCGCGGAACTCGATGACGCGCGGGCGCTTGTAGCCCGTCAGGTTGTCGTGGCAGAACTTGCGCACCGCGTCCTCGGTCAGGCCAGGGTCCTTCTTGACGATGACCAGCTTCACGGCCTCGCCCATCTTCTCGTCGGGCACGCCCACGGCGGCCACTTCCAGCACGCCGGGCATGCCGGCCACCACGTCCTCGATCTCGTTGGGGTAGACGTTGAAGCCGCTCACCAGGATCATGTCCTTCTTGCGGTCGACGATCTTGGTGTAGCCGCGCTCGTCCATGATGCCGATGTCGCCGCTCTTGAAGTAGCCGTCGGCGGTCATGACCTTGGCGGTCTCGTCCGGGCGCTGCCAGTAGCCGGCCATCACCTGCGGGCCCTTGATGGCGATCTCGCCCGCCTGGCCCAGCGGCACCTCGTGGCCGTTGTCGTCCAGGATCTTGATGTAGGTGCTGGGCAGCGGCAGGCCGATGGTGCCGCTGAACTCCTTCGACGTCACCGGGTTGCAGGTGGCCGAGGGGCTGGTCTCCGACAGGCCGTAGCCCTCGCAGATCGGGCAGCCGGTCTTCTCGAGCCACAGCTTGGCCACGGCGCTCTGCACCGCCATGCCGCCGCCGATGGAGACCTTCAGGTTGCTCCAGTTCACGGTGTTGAAGTCGGGGTGGTTGGCCAGGCCGTTGAACAGCGTGTTGACGGCCGGAAAGCTGTGGAATTTGTGCTTGGACAGTTCCTTCAGCACCGCCGGCAGGTCGCGCGGGTTGGGAATCAGGATGGTCTTGCCGCCATTGCGCAGGCTCAGCATCATGTTCACCGTGAAGGCGAAGATATGGTAGAGCGGCAGCGCGCACACGCTGGTGGACTGCTCGCCGGCCGGGATCTGCTTCATCACCGGCTCGTTCCAGGCCTCGGACTGCAGCACGTTGGCGATCAGGTTGCGGTGCAGCAGCACGGCGCCCTTGGCCACGCCGGTGGTGCCGCCGGTGTACTGCAGCACGGCCACGTCGTCGGGGCCGATCTGCGGTGCATTGAAGGGCGCGCCCTGGCCCTTGGCGATGGCGTCGTTGTAGCGCACGGCGCCCGGCAGGCTGAAGGCGGGCACCAGCTTCTTGACCTTGCGCACCACGAAGTTGACGATCATCCCCTTCAGGCCGCCCAGGCGGTCGCCCATGCTGGCCAGCACCACGTGCTTGATCTGCGTGTTGGCGATGCACTTCTGCAGCGTGGCGGCGAAATTCTCGATGATGACGATGGCCTTGGCGCCGGAGTCCTTCATCTGGTGCTCGAGTTCGCGCGCGGTGTACAGCGGGTTGACGTTGACGATCACGTAGCCGGCGCGCAGGATGGCCGCCACCGTGGCCGGGTACTGCGGCACGTTGGGCATCATGATGGCCACGCGGTCGCCGCGCGCCAGCCCCAGGCTCTGCAGGTAGGCGGCCAGCGCGCGGCTTTGCTCGTCCGTGTCGCGGTAGCTGATGTCCTTGCCCATGAAGCTGTAGGCCGTGCGGTCGGCGTACTGCTTGAAGCTGTTCTCGAGCAGCGCCACCAGCGAAGGGTATTGCGACGGGTCGATGTCGGCCGGGACACCTGCGGGGTAATCGGCGAGCCAGATGCGCTCAGTCATGTCGTGACAACTCCTGGAGGCTGCGCCACGGGGCGTGGCGGGTAGAAGAAATGATGCACGGGTGGGCCGCGAATGGCCACCCCTGTGCACCATTGTGTAACGTCATTCTGCGCTGCGGTACTGGCGTTTACCAGAATCCAGCGTCGCGCGACAAAAAGTAGCTCGCAATGATACTTTTCGCACGATCGTGCGATTCAGCATCGTGTGCCGGCCAGCGACCCGGCCGGCGTGGGGTTATTCGATGGCCTTGCCGATGTCCTCGACCACCTTCTTGGCGTCGCCGAACACCATCATGGTCTTGTCCATGTAGAACAGCTCGTTGTCCAGGCCCGCATAGCCGGCGGCCATGGAGCGCTTGTTGACGATCACCGTCTTGGCCTTGTAGGCCTCCAGGATCGGCATGCCGTAGATCGGGCTGCCCTTTTGCAGCGCGGCCGGGTTTACCACGTCGTTGGCGCCCAGGATGATGGCCACGTCGGCCTGGCCGAACTCGCCGTTCACGTCTTCCATCTCGTGCACCTGGTCGTAGGGCACCTCGGCCTCGGCCAGCAGCACGT
>JRYL01000585.1_pt1 | contig 11057 bp, 11 predicted proteins | sample 235391 | NCBI WGS metagenome assembly JRYL01 (sample SAMN03074223, study PRJNA261481) | activated sludge metagenome | biome: Wastewater Treatment Plant; feature: Wastewater; material: Activated sludge; isolation source: activated biomass of a wastewater treatment plant treating wastewater from... ... | reverse complement strand
CAGGGGACACGGCCAGTGGGGCCGCCTTTCTTTGGTTACTTTCTTTGGCGAGACAAAGAAAGTGACTGCGCCGCCGGGCGCACATCCCGGCCAGCAGCGCTTCCAGCCATCACTTCGCCTTCAACACCCCCCGCCGCATCTGATCCAGCTCCATCGTCTCGAACAGCGCCTTGAAGTTGCCCTCGCCAAACCCCTCGTTCCCCTTGCGCTGAATGAACTCGAAGAAGATCGGCCCCAGCTGGTTCTCGCTGAAAATCTGCAGCAACAATTCATCGGGCGTGCCGTCCACCAGAATGTTGCGCGCCTGCAGCTCCCCAATCGGCTCCTGCAAACCGGGGATGCGCTTCGGCAAAAGCTCGTAATACGTCTCGCTGGTGTTCAGCAGCTTCACCCCCGCCATCTGCAGCGCATCCACCGTGCCGTAGATGTCGGTCGTCGCCAGCGCGATGTGCTGCACGCCCTCGCCGTGGTAGCTGTCCAGGTACTCCTGAATCTGGCCCTTCTGGTCGTTGCCCTCCTCGTTGATCGGGATGCGGATCTTGCCGCAGGGGCTGGTCATCGCCTTCGACTTCACGCCGGTGCTCTGCCCCTCGATGTCGAAATAGCGCACCTCGCGGAAGTTGAACAGCCGCTCGTAGAAGCCCGACCATTCGGCCATGCGGCCCTTGTGCACGTTGTGCGTCAGGTGGTCGATCACCGTCATGCCGTAGCCGGCCGGGCTGATGCCCGCCGCGCCCGTGACGCCCGGCAGCGGCTCGAAATCGACGTCGTAGAAGCCGATGTTGCCGATGTCGCCTGCTTGAGCGCCGTCCTTGCCGCGCCAGCGGTCGATCAGGTAGATGATCGAATCGCCAATGCCCTTGATGGCCGGGATGTTCAGCTCGCCCGCGCCGGCCTGGCCCGCGTAGGCCCAGGCGCCCAGCGACAGGGCGCGCTCGTAGGCCGCCTTGGCGTCCTGCACGCGGAAGGCGATGGCGCAGATGCTGGGGCCGTGCAGCTTGGCAAAGCGCTGGGCAAAGCTGTCGGGCTCGGCGTTGATGATGAAGTTGATCTCGCCCTGGCGGTACAGCGTCACGTTCTTGCGGCGGTGTTTGGCCACGGCGGTGAAGCCCATGCGCTCGAACAGCGCGCCCATGGCCTGGGGGTCGGGCGCGGCGTATTCGATGAACTCGAAACCGTCGGTGCCCATGGGGTTGTCCCAGGTGGTGCCGGGGCGGGCGGTGGGGGAAGCGGTCATGTCTTGTCTCCTGCGACGTCGTTGTGGACGAAACCCAGCACTGTAGGGTGGCACGGCCTGCGTTTTTCGTCTTCCGGATGGCGCACTCTGGACCTTGACGCCTTATTCTTGCTTTTTTGCCGTGTATCACGCTGAAATAATGCATTCAATCATCAAACCGCGCCCCCACTGCCGCGCCCGACCCTTTCGATGACCATGACACCGCCCCCGCTCGACCGCCTCGACCGCCTCGACCGCGCCATCCTCGCCCACCTGCAGACCGACGGCCGCGCGGCGCACGATGCCATCGGCGCTGAAATCGGCCTGTCGGCCAGCGCCGTGCTGCGGCGCATCCGCAAGCTGGAGGAGGCGGGTGTCATCGACCGCTATGTCGCCCTGCTCAAGCCCGAGGCGCTGGGCCTGGGGCTGATGGCCTACGTGAACGTGCGGCTGGAAAAGCGCGCCGAGCACGCCAAGCGCAACCCCATGGACGAGTTCCGCGCCAGCGTGCAGGCTTGGCCCGAGGTGGTGGAATGCGTGGCGCTGACCGGCGAGATGGACTTTCTGTTGCGGCTGGTGCTTCAGGACATGAGTGCGTACTCACGTTTCATGATGGACACGCTGCTGCGCCACCCCTCGGTGCAGGACTGCAAGACCAGCTTCGTGATGGACCGGGTCAAGGCGACCACGGCACTGCCGATTCAGGCATGATTTTGGCCTCCAGCCCTTATACAGAAAGCGCTGACAGCTATTGATTTGATAGAAAACCGCTGCTGAATCCCTGTGGCGGATGGCGCACCGATGCGCCCAAAAGTTCACATCTCGTCACCAACTTCTGCCCCACGGCTGTCGATTGGAGTGTGGACTCTAGGGGTGAACCCTAATATGAATGGCATGGACACGCCAACCACCCCCCGTCCGGTGAGCGATGCGCAGGCCACAAGCCCGCGCGTGGCCGCCAAGCCCCATTCGGCCATCGTGCCGATCCGCGAAATCGGCGCGCGCTACCGCGAGCAGATCGCCCGGCACCTGCTGGCGCTGGGCGAGCACGACCGCTACCTGCGCTTCGGCTACGCCGCCAACGACCGGCAGATCCGCCACTACGTCGACCAGCTCGACTTCGAGCGCGACCATATCTTCGGCATCTTCAACCGCAAGCTCGAACTCATCGCCATGGCGCACCTGGCCTACCCGGCCGACATGGTGCAGGCCGGCTTTGCCGAGTTCGGCGTGTCGGTGGCCCACCATGCGCGCGGCCGCGGCTATGGCTCGCGCCTGTTCGAGCGCGCCGCCATCCACGCCGTGAACGACGGCGTGAAGACGCTCTACATCCACGCGCTGAGCGAGAACACCGCCATGCTGCGCATCGCCCGCCAGGCCGGCGCCACCGTGGAACGCCAGGGCAGCGAGAGCGAGGCGCACCTGACGCTGCCCGCGGCCACCTTCGCCAGCCACATGGGCGAGCTGTTCGCCGACCAGGTGGGCCAGGTCGACTACTGGCTGAAGACCGAGGCCGTGCGCGCCCGCGACGTGCTGGCCACGGTGCAGGAAGTGCGCGAGGCGGTGCGCGAAGGGCGCCACAAGTCGAACAGCTGACCGCGTGCGGCGCCGCCCCGCGGGGGGCCGCACCCCGACGCCGGCGCGCCATGCGATTGGGCTATCCTTGCCCACTTCGCAACTACCGCACGTCCTGCACCACCCACCGTGGCTGACCCCCACCCTGCTCGCCCCGGCGAGCGCCCCGAGCGCGAAGACAAGCGCAGCCTGTTCCAGAAACTGGTCGAGTTCATCCGGCCGGGGCCTGATTCCACGGACGAACTGATCGGCACCCTGGCCGAGGCCGAAGACAACGAGGTCATCGACGCCGAAAGCCGCGTGATGCTGGAAGGCGTGCTGCGCATGGCCGACATGACCGCCGGCGACGCCATGGTGGCCGCGCCGCGCATGGACCTGCTGGACATCGACGCGCCCTACGAGGACATGCTGCTGGAGGTGATCCGCACGGCGCATTCGCGCTTTCCGGTGTACCAGGGCGAGCGCGAGAACATCATCGGCATCCTGATGTCGAAAGATCTGCTGAAGCTGCAGCGCGCGCCCGAGCTGAACGTGCGCACGCTGCTGCGCCCGGCGGTGTTCGTGCCCGAGAGCAAGGGCCTGAACGAGCTGCTGCGCGCCTTCCGCGTGAACCGCAACCACCTGGCCATCGTGGTGGACGAGTTCGGCCGCACGGCCGGGCTGATCACCATCGAGGACGTGCTGGAGGAAATCGTCGGCGAGATCGAGGACGAGTTCGACATCGACGGCGACGAGGGCGACATCTTCGCCCTGGCCGACAACACCTGGCGCGTGGCCGGCGACACGCCGCTGGAGCGCGTCAACGATTCCTTCGGCGTGCACCTGGGGGCCGACCCCAACGGCGACCTGGAGGTCGAGTTCGACACCATCGGCGGGCTGATCGCGCACGAGATGGGGCACGTGCCCAAGCGCGGCGAGCGCTTCCGCCTGGGCGGGCTGGACTTCCACGTGCTGCACACCAAGGGCGGCGCGGTGCGCTGGTTCAAGGTGTCGCCCACGCCCCCAGACGCCGACTGAAGATCGCCCATGCGGCTCATCCACGCGCTGGCCTCTCCCCCCATGGCGCTGCTGGCCGGCGCGGCGCAGGCGCTGTCGATGGCCGACCCGTGGACCGGCCAGGCGCACTGGTGGCTGCAGTTGCTGAGCCTGTCGTGGCTGGTGTGGCAACTGGCACACCGCGCCGAGCGCCAGATGTCGTGGAGCGCCAGCACCTGGGCCAGCCCCGAAACCGGCACCGCTTGGCGCCGCGCGCTGTGGCTGGGCTGGCTGTTCGGCCTGGGCTGGCTGGCGGGCACCTTCTGGTGGCTGTTCATCTCGATGCACACCTACGGCGGGCTGAACGCGGCGCTGGCCGTGGCGGCCGTGCTGGCGCTGGCAGGTCTGCTGGCTCTCTATTACGCGCTCGCTGCCGCCGCCTTCATCGCGCTGACATCGGCCAAGGGGCTGATGCACCACCCCTTGCGGTCGGCCCTGCTGTTCGCCGCGCTGTGGACGCTGGCCGAGCTGGCGCGCGGCAGCTGGTTCACCGGCTTTCCCTGGGGCGCGGGCGGCTACGCGCATGTCGACGGGCCGCTGGCCTTTCTGGCGCGCTACGTGGGCGTGTACGGCGTGGGCTTCGTGGCGGCGGCGCTGGCGGCGCTGCTGGCGCTCGGCGGCCATGTGCGCTGGCGGCGGGCGCGCACGCTGGCTGGCATGGCGCTGCTGCTGGCATTGGGCGCGGCGCTGTGGGGCTGGCGCCACCTCGACCTGCAGGCCGCGCCCGCCGCGGGCCAGAAGCCGCTGGTGACCGAAGTGGCGCTGATGCAGGGCAACATCCCGCAGGACGAGAAGTTCGTGCCCGGCACCGGCGTGCTCGACTCGCTCACCTGGTACGGCGAGCAGCTGCAGGCCAACCGCGCGCCGCTGATCGTGGGCCCCGAAACGGCGCTGCCGCTGCTGCCGCGCCAGCTGCCCGACGGCTACTGGGACGCGCTGCTGGCGCGCTACGCCGGCCCCGACCAGGCCGCGCTGCTGGGCGTGCCGCTGGGCGACATGGAGGCGGGCTACACCAACTCGGTGGTGGGCCTGAAGGCCGGCCAGGCCGAGCCCTACCGCTACGACAAGCACCACCTGGTGCCGTTCGGCGAATTCATCCCGCCGTTCTTCCGCTGGTTCGTGCGCATGATGGACATCCCGCTGGGCGACTTCGCGCGCGGCAGCGTGGGCCAGCCCTCGTTCGAATGGCAGGGCCAACGGCTGGCGCCCAACGTCTGCTACGAGGATTTGTTCGGCGAGGAACTGGCCGCGCGCTTCGCCGACCCAGGCGCCGCACCCACCGCCTTCGTGAACGTCAGCAACATCGCCTGGTTCGGCGACAGCGTGGCGATCGACCAGCACCTGCACATCAGCCGCATGCGCGCGCTGGAGTTCGAGCGCCCCGTGCTGCGCGCCACCAACACCGGCGCCACCGCCATCATCGACCACCGTGGCCAGGTCACGCACCTGCTGCCGCGCCTCACCCGCGGGGTGCTGCACGGCAGCTTCGAGGGGCGCACGCACGTCACGCCGTTCGCCCGCTGGGCCGCGCGGGCGGGCCTGTGGCCGCTGTGGGCCGGCTGCGCGCTGATCGTGCTGCTGGCGCTGCTGCGCCGCCGCCGTGCCTGATCCGGGACAAGCCCGGCGCGGGCCGCGGCGGCCAGCCGCGTTGGCCTAAGGCACAATCGGCCGATGGCCGAATCCTTTTCCTACGACGATCTCATTGCCTCCGGAGAGGGGCGCCTCTTCGGGCCCGATGCGGGCCGCCTGCCGCTGCCGCCGATGCTGATGTTCGACCGCATCACCCACATCGACGGCGACGGCGGCGCGCACGGCCTGGGCCGCATCGAGGCCGAGCTGGACGTCAAGCCCGACCTGTGGTTCTTCGCCTGCCACTTCCAGGGCGACCCGGTGATGCCCGGTTGCCTGGGGCTGGACGCCATGTGGCAGCTGATCGGCTTCTACCTGACCTGGCTGCGCCTGCCCGGGCGCGGGCGCGCGCTGGGCGCGGGCGAGGTCAAGTTCACCGGCGAGGTCGGTCCCGATGTCAAACTGGTGAAATACGAGATTGATATCAAGCGCGTGATCAAGCGCAAGCTGAACATTGCCATTGGCGACGCCCGCCTGCTGGCCGACGGCAAGGAAATCTACGTCGCCAACGATCTTCGCGTGGGGCTGTTCCTGCGCGAGGGCGACACGCCGGGAGCGGAATCATGAGCAAGCAACGGGTGGTCATCACCGGCGCGGGCATCGTCTCGTGCATCGGCAACGACCTGGCGACGGTGGAGCAATCGCTGCGCGAAGGCAGGAGCGGCATCCGCGCCATGCCCGAATTCGCCGAGATGGGCCTGCGCAGCCAGGTGGCCGGCAAGCCGGAGATCGACCTGGAGGCGCATATCGACCGCAAGCAGCTGCGCTTCATGGGCGATGCGGCGGCCTACGCGCAGATCGCGCTGCACAACGCCATCGCGCAGGCCGGCCTGGCGCCGGAGCAGATCAGCCACCCGCGCACCGGCCTCATCATGGGCTCGGGCGGCGGCTCGCCCGCCAACCAGATCGAGGCCGCCGACATCCTGCGCGACAAGGGCATCCGCCGCGTCGGGCCTTATCGCGTCACGCGCTGCATGAGCAGCACCGTGTCGGCCTGCCTGGCGACCAACTTCAAGGTCAAGGGCCTCAACTACTCCATCACCTCGGCCTGCTCCACCTCGGCGCACTGCATCGGCGCGGCGGCGCAGCAGATCGCCTGGGGCCAGCAGGACGTGATGTTCGCCGGCGGCGGCGAGGAACTGAGCTGGGGCATGGCGCTGCTGTTCGACGGCATGGGCGCCATCTCCAGCAAGTACAACGACACACCGGAAAAAGCCTCGCGCGCCTACGACGCCGACCGCGACGGCTTCGTCATCGCCGGCGGCGGCGGCGCGGTGGTGCTCGAATCGCTGGCCCATGCCGAGCGGCGCGGCGCCACCATCCTGGCCGAGGTGATCGGCTTCGGCGCCTCCAGCGACGGTGAGGACATGGTCGCGCCCTCGGGCGACGGCGCCATCGCGTGCATGAAGCAGGCGCTCGAAGGCCTGGATGGCGGGATCGATTACATCAACACCCACGGCACTTCCACGCCCGTGGGCGACATGCAGGAAGTGCGCGCCATGCGGGCGCTGTTCGGCGACCAGGTGCCGCCGTTCTCGTCGACCAAGTCGCTCACCGGCCATTCGCAGGGCGCTACCGGCGTGCAGGAGGCGATCTACTGCCTCATCATGCTGAACAAGGGTTTCATCGCCGGTTCGGTCAACGTCGACACGCCCGATGAAACGCTGGGCGACATGCCGCTGGTGACGGCCACACGCGACGCCGACCTGCGCACCGTGCTGTCGAACAGCTTCGGCTTTGGCGGCACCAACGCCAGCCTGGTGCTGCGCCGCTGGGGCTGAGCTCCTGATATTGTTTTCATAGCTGTTTGCGCCCGTCATTCAAAGGTTTCAGTATCAAATCCATCTGAAATCGCTGTGTAACGGGCGCAAGCAGCTATGATTATTGAAAAGGCGCCTAGCTTCGGCCGGCGCCTTTTTTGGTGGCCGGCCGGCCCGCCAACCGCTATCGAACCGCTAGCCACCGCCGCTGATCCCAAGCGCCTCGGCGGCCGGCCTTGCCGGCCTCGGTAAAATGGCCGATTGCCTTCGTGCCGCTTCGTCCCATGCTCACCCTCCAGCAGATCATCCTCAAGCTCCAGCAGTATTGGGACGCGCAAGGCTGCGCGCTCCTGCAACCCTACGACATGGAAGTGGGCGCCGGCACCTCGCACACCGCCACCTTTCTGCGCGCCATCGGCCCCGAGCCGTGGAAGGCCGCCTACGTGCAGCCGAGCCGCCGCCCCAAGGATGGCCGCTACGGCGAGAACCCCAACCGCCTGCAGCACTACTATCAGTACCAGGTGGTGCTCAAGCCCGCGCCAGCCAACATCCTGGAGCTGTACCTGGGCAGCCTGGAGGCACTCGGCTTCGACCTGAAGAAGAACGACATCCGCTTCGTCGAGGACGACTGGGAGAACCCCACGCTGGGCGCCTGGGGCCTGGGCTGGGAGGTGTGGCTCAACGGCATGGAGGTGACGCAGTTCACCTACTTCCAGCAGGTCGGCGGCATCGACTGCAAGCCGGTCACGGGCGAGATCACCTACGGCCTGGAGCGCCTGGCCATGTACCTGCAGGGCGTGGACAACGTGTTCAACCTGACCTGGACCGAGGGGTTGAGCTACGGCGACGTCTACCACCAGAACGAAGTCGAGCAGAGCACCTACAACTTCGAGCACAGCGACGCCGACTTCCTGTTCACCGCGTTCACGGCGCACGAGAAGAAGGCCAACGAGCTGATCGCGGTCGAACTGGCGCTGCCCGCCTACGAACAGGTGCTGAAAGCCGCCCACACCTTCAACCTGCTGGATGCGCGCGGCGCCATCAGCGTGACCGAGCGCGCCGCCTACATCGGCCGCATCCGCAACCTGGCGCGCGCCGTGGCGCAAAGCTATTACGAGAGCCGCGAGCGCCTGGGCTTTCCGCTGGCGCCGGCCGAATGGGTGGCACAGATCGAGAAAAAGGCCGCCTGATGGCCACCACCGCCGATGCCGGCGTGCTCGAAGTCGCCACGCTGAACGTGCGCGCCGGCCAGGCGGCCGCGTTCGAGGCCGCCTTCGCGCAGGCGCAGCGCCTCATCGCCGCCATCCCCGGCTATCGCGGGCATGAGCTGCAGCGCTGCATCGAGCACGACCAGCAATACGTGCTGCTGGTGCGCTGGGACAGCCTGGAAGCGCACACCGTGGGCTTCCGCCAGTCGCCCGACTACCAGCAGTGGCGCGCGCTGCTGCACCACTTCTACGACCCGTTTCCCACGGTGCTGCACTACCACGCCGTGGCGGGTTGCGGTACCATGTAGATACGCGTATCTACATTCGAGGATCGCCATGGGTGCCAACGATTTGAACAAGCTCGAACTGAGCGTCGGCCGCTGGGGCAACAGCCTGGCGGTGCGGCTGCCGGCCGAGCTGGCGCGCGAGCTGGGGTTGCGCGAAGGCAGCACGCTGCAGCTTGCACGCAATGCCGATCAGAGCTTCACGCTCTCGGCCCGCGGCGCGCGCAAGCCGTTCGACAAGGCCGCCTGGCTGGCGCAGGCGCGGGCGCATCTGGCGTCGATGCCCCCCTCGGAATCGGTCATCCGCGAGATGCGTGACGGGGCGCGCTACTGATGTCACCCCCTGCGTCGCGCATGACCTACGTCGACACCAGCGTCTGGTGCGCGTACTGCTACAACGAACCCGAAGCACCCGGCGCCGTGCGCTGGCTGGCCGAGGCCGAACTGGACCGCACCGCCACGGCACTCTGGACGCACGCCGAGTTCGCCAGTGCTTCGGGCATCAAGCTGCGTGACAAGGGCGAGGGCCGCGACCGCGTCGCGAAAGCCTGGCACGCCTATGACGCGGCGGTCGCGATGACGAACCAACTGGATGTCATCGCGGACGACTACCTGTACGCGGCCGAACTGTGCCGCACCTCACCCGCCAAGCTGCGCGCCGGCGACGCCCTGCATCTGGCCGTGGCGCTGCGGCACAACTGCCAGGCGCTGGCCTCGCTCGACAACGACATGAACGTGGCAGCCCGGCACCTGGGCCTGCAACTGACAGCTTTCTGATCGTCCATTTCATGACCGCACAAAACCTCCTCGTCGAACTGTTCGTCGAAGAACTCCCGCCCAAGGCGCTGAAGAAGCTGGGCGAGGCCTTCGCCGGCACGCTGTTCGAGCAACTGAAAAGCCAGGGCCTCACCGCCGCCGANNGGACGGCAAGGCCGAGGCGCTGTTCCTCGACTCGCTCGTCACCGGCGCCACGCTGGACACCGGCCTGCAGAAGGCGTTGCACGAGGCCATCGCGAAGCTGCCCATTCCCAAGGTGATGACGTACCAGCTGCAGGAGGGCACGCCGCTGCCCGGCTGGGACAGCGTGCAGTTCGTGCGCCCGGCGCACGGCCTGGTGGCGCTGCACGGCAGCAGCGTGGTGCCGGTGACGGCGCTGGGCCTGACGGCCGGCCGTGCCACGCACGGCCACCGCTTCGAGGCCGTGGCCGACCCGATCACCATCGTCGATGCCGACCGCTACGCCGGCACGCTGCGCGACAAGGGTGCCGTGATCGCCAGCTTCGGCGAGCGCCGTGCCGCCATCGAATCACAGCTGAAAACGGCTGCAGCGCAGGCGGGACCAGCGCTGCAAGCTATCGAAGATGAAGCGTTGCTGGACGAGGTGACGGCGCTGGTCGAGCGCCCCAACGTGCTGGTGTGCAGCTTCGAGCAGGAATTTCTGGACGTGCCGCAGGAATGCCTGATCCTGACCATGAAGGCCAACCAGAAGTACTTTCCGCTGCTGGACGCGGCCGGCAAGCTGACCCACCAGTTCCTCGTCGTCAGCAACATCAGCCCCAAGGACGCCAGCGCCGTGATCGGCGGCAACGAGCGCGTGGTGCGCCCGCGCCTGGCCGACGCCAAGTTCTTCTTCGACCAGGACCGCAGGAAGACGCTGGAAAGCCGCGTGCCGCAGCTGGCCAAGGTGGTCTATCACAACAAGCTGGGCACGCAGGGAGAGCGGGTTGAGCGCGTGCGCGCCATCGCCAAGGCCATCGGCCAGCAACTGGGCGGCGACGTGCTGGCGCAGGCCGCTGACGAAGCCGCCAAGCTGGCCAAGGCCGACCTGCTGACCGACATGGTGGGCGAATTCCCCGAGCTGCAGGGCGTGATGGGCGGCTACTACGCGCGCCATGACGGCCTCTCCGAAGACATCGCCTTCGCCATCGAAGACCATTACAAGCCGCGCTTTGCCGGCGACGAGCTGCCGCGCGGCCAGGTGGGCACCGTGGTGGCGCTGGCCGACAAGCTGGAGACGCTGGTCGGCCTGTTCGGCATCGGCAACCTGCCGACGGGCGACAAGGACCCGTTCGCGCTGCGGCGCCATGCGCTGGGGGTGATCCGCATGCTGGTCGAGAAAGACCTGCGGCTGGACATGCCCGCCGTGGTGGCGCAGGCCGCGCAGGCCTTCGGCGCACTGCTGCCCGATGCGACCAAGAGCAACGAACAGCTGCTGAACTTCTTCTACGAACGCGTCAACGGCTACCTGCGCGAGCGCGGTGCCAGCGCGCAGGAGGCCGATGCGGTGATCGCCGCGCGGCCGATGTGGGGCGAGTTCCCGAAGGCGCTTGACGCCGTGCGCGCCTTCGCC
>JRYL01002611.1_pt1 | contig 11059 bp, 10 predicted proteins | sample 235391 | NCBI WGS metagenome assembly JRYL01 (sample SAMN03074223, study PRJNA261481) | activated sludge metagenome | biome: Wastewater Treatment Plant; feature: Wastewater; material: Activated sludge; isolation source: activated biomass of a wastewater treatment plant treating wastewater from... ... | reverse complement strand
GCCGAGGTGCCGGGCCGCAACGTGCGGGCTGCACGGGCCCTGCTGCAGGTCGCGGGCATCCAGATCCGGCTCGATGCCGGGGCGGCCGCAGGGGCGGCTTGCGTCCGCGCTGGCGAGCTGCTGGCCAACGAGCCGGTGGCGGCCGCCGTGGGGCACGACACGATCGGTGCGTGGCACCTGCGTTCGTTGCAGGCGGCCCAGCTGCTGGCCCCCGACGGTGGGGCGGCGGAGTTCACCGCTGCGCGCGCTTGTTGGCGATCGCTGGGACCGCCGGCACGATGGGCGACGCCATGGCTGCTGGTCGTCGCCGAGACGTTGCTGGAGCGCGCCGAGGCACTGTCGGCGCGACCCGATCAGCGGAGCGCGGCGGCGCCGTTGCTCGCCGAGGCCCACCAACTGCTGCAACTGCCGCAGGCGGAGACCGCGCCGCCCCGTCGCCAGCTGGAGGCGCGCACGATCGCCCTGCAGGGACTGATCCATGCTGCCGATGGTCGTCTGGACGTCGCCCTGCCGCAGCTGCGGTCGGCGCTGGAGCGTTGGCGCGGGTTGCCGGCGTCGCCGCAAGGGGCGGTGCAGATCGTCCGCTGCGAGGCGGCGGTCGGGCGCACGCTGCAACGCCTGGGGCGGGTCGCCGACGCCGAAGCGACGCTGCAGGCGGCGATCGACGGCGCGGCGCGGCTGCTGCGCGACTTCCCGGGTTCGCGGGCCCTGCTGCGGGTGATGTGCACCAGCCAGGTCGACCTCGGCTCGCTGTGGCTCGGCACGGAACGGCTGCTGGAGGCCGAGCACCTGTTGCGCGCTGCCGAGCCACCAGCCGAGTTGCGCAACGGCACGAACTGTGCCGACCTGCTGTTGGTGGCCGAACACGGCCTGCACCTGGCGAACTGCCTGTTGGCGCAGGAACCGCGCGACGACCGCACCGCCGAGGCCGAACGGCTGCTGCACGAGGCGGCCCGGTTCGCGAGCCAACTCGTCGAACAGGCACCGGCCCAGCTCGACTACGCCACCTTGCTGGCGACGTGTACCGAAGGCCTCGCCGCGCTGGCCAACATGCAAGGCCGGCACGAGTCGGCGCTCGAACACGCCGCCCGGGCGATGGACGTGCAGCAGCGGGTGGTCGCCCGGATACCGGGCCATTCGCGGGAGCGGCGCCTGCTCGGCCTGATCCAGGCCCAGTTCGCGTCGGCGGCGAGCCGCGTCGGGCGTCACGCGGAGGCGGTCGACCTCGCCCGGAAGTCCGTCGACAATGCACCCGGGCTGATGACCCCGCTGCGGCTCGGCGCCGATGCCGCCGTGCGTGCCGCCGCCGCTGCCGAAGGCGAACTGCGCACCAGCGCCGGCCGCGTCGCCGTGCAGCTGCTGGCGCGGGTGGCGGAACTCGATGCCGATGCAGCGCGGGAGCTGCTGCGCAGTCGCCGCTTCGTGCCCCTGCACGCCTTGCCGGAGTTCCAGGCGCTGCAGCAGCAGCTGGGGGGCTCGTGACCGCCCCAGCCTCGGACTCGATCACCCAGCAGGTGCTGCGTCTGCACCGCGGCGACGACGCGGCGTTGCAGCAGTTGCTGACCGACCACCTCGACTGGATCGCCGGCCAGGTGCGCCGCCGGCTGGGCCGCGCCGCGCGCCGCGACGGCGACACCGAGGACTACGTGCAGTTGACGCTGTGCGAAGTGCTGCGCAGTGGCCCGCGGTTCGCGTGCGACGATCCGGTGGCGTTCCGGGCCCTGTTGGCGCGCATCGTCGAGAACACGCTGATCGACCGCGTGCGTTACCTGCATCGCCAGCAGCGCGACCGCCGCCGCGAACAGGACCTGCCGAGCGGTTCGGTGGTGGTGCTCGGCGCGTTCGCGGACCCGGCGACGGCGCCGCCGGCGAAGGTCGCGGCCCAGGAGGAGCGCGAGTGGCTGCGGTTGGCCCTCGAACTGCTCGAGCCCGACGATCGGCTCGTGGTGCGCCTGCGCGACTGGGAGGAGTGTTCGTTCGCCGCGGTCGGCGAGCGGTTGGGGATCGCCGAGGAAGCGGCGCGCAAACGCTACGCCCGCGCCCTGCCGAAGCTGGCCCGCAAGCTCGAGGACCTGCGGCAGGGCCGTTGGCAGGCGGCGGCCGACGCGGGTGGCCCCGCGCCGTGACGCGGGCGCGTCAAGCCGCCGAGCGCCGCTACCGGAGCTGGAAGTACAACACGATGCCGAGCACGACCAGCAGCAGCACCAGCACGACGCGGCTGAACTGCTTGAGCAGGAAGTCCATCACCGTCGGGCCGAGCTTGTCGAGCAGCCAGACGGTCATGTAGATGCGCGGGAAGCGGCTCAGGATCGACGCCGTGACGAAGATCGAGAAGTCGACGTTGGCGTGGCACACGCCGGCCAGCACCGTGAAGACCTTGTAGGGCAACGGCGTGAAGCCGGCCAACCAGACCCACAGGAAGGCACTGCTGCCGTACCAGTTGCTGACCTTCTGGAACATCTCCGGCGTGAAGCCCGGGACGTGTTCGAACGCGAATTCGCGCAGGCCGTGTTCCCACAGGAAGAAGCCCAGCCAGTAGCCGACGATCCCGCCGACCACCGACGCCAGCGAGCACAAGAACGCGTACCGGTACTGCTTCTCGCGGTGCAGCAGGCACATCGGCACCAGCAGCACCTCGGGGATGATCGGCGACACGCAGGCGTCGGTGAACGACAGCAGGCACATGAAGAACAGCGCGAAGCGGCTTTCCGCCATGCGCTGGAAGCGGGCCCGCAGGCCTTTGGCTGGCGGCAGCGGAAGGGGGCGCGGCTCTGGGCTCGGCTCGGGGGCGAGGGCGGTCATGGGCAGGGGCGAGCGATAGGTCAGGCGTCGGCGAGTCGCCAGGGGATCGTCTGGCCGGCGCGCATCGGCACCAGCCGTTGGTCACCGAAGGCCAGTTCGGCCGGCGGCGTCCAGTCGTGCTTCTCCAGGACGATCGAGTCGCGATTGCGCGGCAGGCCGTACCAATCCGGGCCGCGGTGGCTGGCGAACGCCTCCAGACGGTCGAGGTGCCCCGCGGCCTCGAACGCCTCGGCGTACAGTTCGATGCCGGCGTGGGCGGTGTAGATGCCGGCACAGCCGCAATCGGCTTCCTTGGCGGTCCTGGCGTGCGGGGCGCTGTCGGTGCCCAGGAAGAAGCGCGGGTCGTCGCCGGTGGCGGCGGCGACCAGGGCCTCGCGGTGGTGTTCGCGCTTGAGCACCGGCAGGCAGTAGGCGTGCGGACGCAAACCACCCTGGAAAATCGCGTTGCGGTTCCAGAGCAGGTGGTGGGCGGTGATCGTCGCGGCGACGTTGCGGCCGGCCTTGCCGACGAACGCGACCGCCTCGGCGGTGGTCACGTGTTCGAGCACGACGCGCAGGGCCGGGAACGTGTCGAGCAGGGCCGGCAGTTGCCGGTCCAGGAACGTGCGTTCGCGGTCGAACACGTCGACCGTGGGGTCGGTGACCTCGCCGTGCAGCAGCAGCGGCACGCCGAGCCGTTCCATCGCCTGCAGGGCCGGCCGGGCGTTCTGCCAGTCGGTGACGCCGTTCTCGGAGTTCGTGGTCGCGCCGGCCGGGTAGAACTTGACCGCGTGCACGAAGCCGCTCGCCTTGGCCGCGGCGATCTCCTCGGCCGGCGTGCGGTCGGTCAGGTACAGGGTCATCAACGGCTCGAACGACGAGCCGGCGGGCCGGGCAGCCAGGATCCGGGCCCGGTACGCCGCCGCCGCGGCGACGGTGGTCACCGGCGGCTTCAGGTTCGGCATCACGATCGCGCGCCCGAACCGCCGGGCGGTGTCGGGCAGCACGGCGGCCATGGCCGCGCCGTCGCGCAGGTGCAGGTGCCAATCGTCGGGGCGGGTCAGCTGGAGGCGCATGCGGGGCGCCCAGGATAGCGCCGGCCCTGCCCGGTGCGAGGAGCTGGGGCGAATCGTGGCCCCGAACGTGGTATAGGAGTCGCCCCCATGGCCAAGACCGACCTGCCGATCCTCGAGTTCGTGTGCCGCAACTACAAGAACTTCAACTCGCGCGCCCTGCGCGACGCGTTGTTCGCGTACTGGGACCACATCCAGGCCGGCGGCAAGATGTACTGGACGCTGGCCGGCGCGATGTCGTCGGCGCAGCTCGGCATCACGCTGGCGCCGGCGATCCGGGCCGGCCTGATCCACGGGCTGTCGGTCACCGGCGCCAACCTCGAGGAGTCGCTGTTCCGGCTGGTCGCCAACGACAGCTACAAGGACTTCCCGGACTACCGGTACCTGACCAAACGCGACGACACCAGGATCCTCGAGCAACGCATGCGGCGGGTCACCGACACGTCGATCCCCGAGGACGAGGCGTTCCGTGCCGTCGAGAAGATCCTGGTGCCGATGTGGCTGGCGGCGACGCAGAAGGGCGAGCGCCGGTTCTGGCACCAGTACTTCTACGAATTGATCCAGAAGCTCACCAGGAAGCACTTCGAAGGCGACCCCGAGCAATGCTGGTTGCTCGCCGCCGCCAAGGCCAACCTGCCGATGGTGGTGCCGGGCCACGAGGACTCGACGTTCGGCAACATCTTCGCGTCGCACGTCAAGTTCGGCGAATGCAGCGCCAGCATCGTCAAGTCGGGCATCGAGTACATGACGCAGCTCTACGACGACTACCGGGAACTGTCGAAGGGCAAGGGCGTCGGCTTCTTCCAGATCGGTGGCGGCATCGCCGGCGACTTCCCGATCTGCGTGGTGCCGTCGATCAAGTACGACCTCGAGCAGAAGGTCAAACCGTGGGCGTACTTCTGCCAGATCAGCGACTCGACGACGTCCTACGGCTCGTACTCGGGTGCGACGCCGAACGAGAAGATCACCTGGGACAAGCTGACCGAGAAGACGCCGATGTTCGTCATCGAGTCCGATGCGACGATCGTCGCCCCGCTGCTGCTCGACGCCTTGCTCGAGTGCCAGGCGAACCCGGCCGCCGCCGGCCGGCTGATCGCCGCGTCCCGGGCCGCGCAGAAGCAGGCCAAGGCGCGCTGAGGCCCCGGCGATGGCGGCGTTGCAGCGGTTGCGCTTCGGCTTCTCGCCGTGCCCGAACGACACGTTCGCGTTCCACGCCGCGGTGCACGGCGGCGCTGCCGCGCACGGGCTCGAACTGCTGCCGCAGCTCGCCGACATCGAGGCCCTCAACGAACGCGCCGTCGCTGGCCCCGACCGGCTGGAGGTGACCAAGGTGTCGTTGCCGGCCCTCGCCCGCGCCGCCGCACACTACGCGGTGCTGCCGAGCGGTGCCGCGCTCGGCTTCGGCGTCGGCCCGCTGGTCGTGCAGCGGCCGGGCGGCGCGCGCCGTTCGCTCGCCGACCTCGGCGACGCGGTCGTCGCCGTGCCGGGCCTGCACACGACCGCGTTCCTGCTGCTGGCCGCGCTGGGCCCGAGCCCGCGCCAGGTCGTGCCGATGCGATTCGACCGCATCCTCGCGGCGGTCGCGCGCGGCGAGGTCGATGCCGGACTGGTGATTCACGAAAGCCGTTTCACGTATCGCGCGTCGGGTCTCGAGTGTCTCGCCGACCTCGGCGAGCTGTGGGAACGGCGCACCGGCGGCCCGTTGCCGCTCGGCGTGATCGCCGCGCGACGCGATCTGCCGCGCGCGACGTTCGCCGCGCTGGGCGCGGCTCTGCGTGCTTCGGTGCTGGCGGCGCGGCAGGATCCCGGCGCCAGCGCCGAGTACGTGCGCGCCCACGCGCAGGAACTCGACGCGCAGGTCTGCGCGCAGCACATCGCGCTGTACGTCAACGACTACACCGTCGACCTCGGTGCGCTCGGCCGCACGGCGGTCGAGCAGCTGGTCGCCGACGGTCGTCGCCGCGGCGTGCTGCCGCCCGGGCCGCCGGTGTTCCTGGGCCCGGCTGCCGCGGAGGATGCATGATCTTCCCGCTCGGCGCGGCGCTGCTGTTCACGCTGGCGACCTTGCTGCCCGCCCTGCTGCTGGTGCTGCTGTGGTGGTGGTGGCGCCGTGGACGACTGTGGCCGCGCTGCCGGGTGCTCCTGCAAGTGCATGCGGGCCTGTTCGTGCTGCACACGTTCGTCACGTTCCCGTTCACGCTCGGCTGGCTCGGCTCGCGCTGGGTGCCGCACACCCGCGGCGACGAAGCTCGCTACGCCGGGCCGCGGCTCGGCGCCGACGGAACCTGGCAGCTGCAGAGCACCGCGACGTTGCGCGCCGAGGCCAGCGGCGAGGTCGTGGTCGATCCCGCAGTCAGCGCGGCGGTGGCGGCACGCACCCACCGGTTCGCCAGCGGCGACGGTGTGCCACTGCGCATGTTCCGGGTCGCCGCCACCCAGGAGCCGCCGCTGGCGGTCGTCGTGTTGGTGCACGGGCTGTTCCGGTCGGCGCTCGAACTCGAACGGCCGGCCGCCTTGCTGCGCGAACTCGGCTGCGAGTGCTGGTTGCTCGAACTGCGCAACCACGGTGGCAGCGGCCGCGGTCCGTTCACCGGCGGCCTGCGCGAGAGCGACGACGTGGTCGCCGCGGTCACGTACGTGCGCAACCAGCCCGGGGTCGCCGGCTTGCCGGTCGGCGTGTTCGGCGTCAGCCTGGGCACGATCGCGGTGGCCCTGGCCGCGCCCCGGCTCGAAGGGCTCGCCGGGCTGGTGCTCGACGCGCCGATGGAGCGTTTTGGTTCGGCTGCCGAGCGCATGCTGACCTTCGAGCGTCCTGGCGACCGGCGTTCGTTCTTCTACCTGCACCAGCCGTGGCGCGGCCTGGTGCTGCGCGGCCTCGAGTTCTGGTCCGACTTCGCGATCGACGACGTCGCTCCGATCGACGTGCTGGCGCACTTGCCGCACGACTTGCCGGTGCTGGTGGTCGGCGGCGGCGCCGACGATCGGGCGCCACCGGCGATCGTGCGTGAACTGTTCGCGACGCTGCCGATGGGCGAGGCGCGGAAGCGGCTGTGGATCCGCGAGGGTTCCGGCCATGGCGACGTCTGGAAGGACGACCCCGCCGGGTACCGCACCCACCTGCAGTGGTGGCTCAGTGCGCTGCGTCCGGGTCGCTGAACGGGGTCAGCACGACCGCCAGCGCGAACAGCACCGCCGCGACGGGCACGGTCGGCAGCACGGCGCCGTTCAACAACCACGCGACGAGGTTCAGCAGCACGCCGCCCTCCAGCATCGCGATCGGCAGCAGTCGGGCCTGGAAGCGCAGCATGCCTTGCCGCGCGGGCGGTGCTCCGTCGGCCGCGGCGAGCTTCCTGCCGCGCAGCAGCATGGCGAGCGGCGCGATCGCGATGCCGAACAGCGTCGCGGCCCAGCCGAGTTCGGGCACGGGCGGATCGCCCAGGCCGCGCCAGTCGTTGCTGGCGAGCACGGCCGCGAACACGATCGCCGGCGCCACCATGCCGCCGAGCAGCGCGACGAACAACAGGCGCTGGACGGCGAACGGGGGGCTCGGCCGGTCGGTCATCGCCTCCTCACTGGCGGACGAACAGGCCGAGCACGTGGCCCGAGCCGATCAGGAACAGCGGCTTGGCGAAGCGCTGCTGGTAGCCGCATTCGGCGGCGACGGCGCGCACCCGTTCGTTGCGCAGCACGTTCTTGCGCGACTTGCCGAACAGCTTGACGCGCACTTCGCGCAGCCGGTTCTTCAGCGACGTCGCCGAGAACCAGGTGACGATCACCGCCTTCCTGGCGACGCGGAACAGCTCGCGCAGGTGGCGTTCGCGCAGTTCCTGCGACTCGAGGTGGTGCGAGAGCCGGAAGCTGACGACGACGTCGACGCTCTGGTCGGGCAGCGGGATCTCGAGGGCCGACGCGCGCACGTAGTAGCGGCTGTCGCGACCGTGGTCCTGTTGGTTCAGCGCCACCATCGTGAACGACCAGTCGCCCTCGATCAGGCGTTGGCAGCGCTCCTTCAGGAAGCCCGACAGCCGACCGTGGCCACTCGGCAGGTCGAGGATCGATTCGACCGGGCCGAGCGTCGCGAAGTAGGCGGTCAGCAGTTTGCGTTCGCGCGCGTCGGTGAACTTGCGGTGGAACTTGTTCTGGTAGTCCGCCTTGTAGGCGGTCGCGCCGCGGGTGCTGTTGTAGTTCTGCAGCTTGCCTTGCTGCATCGGGGCATGCACGTCGGTCATCGGGCGGTCGCGTGGGTGGTGGTTCAGGCCAGGTAGATGTTGCGCACGGCCGACAGCGAACGGCGCAGCTGTGTCCCCATTGTGGTGGTTCTCCCCAGGTCGCGCCAGAGGCGTCTGGTTTCGGCCCGGTCGCCGGCGGTGTAGGCGACGAGCCAGCGCCAGCGTTCGCCGCGGGTCCAGTCGCGGCGGCGGCTGGGCGAGAACACGGCGCGGAACAGGTCGATGCGGGCCAGCGGCTTGCCGAGCAGCGAATCGGCGTAGCGCATCGCGTTCGGCACGTCGCAGACGGCGAGTTGGGCGGCGGCGGGTGGGCCGAGCACCAGCACGTTCCGGGGCATCGGCGTGCTCCACAGGATCCCGCCGGCATGCAGCTGGCGCAGCAAGGCGCCGGCGGCGGCGGCGAGCCGGCCGCGCACCTGGGCGTCCTGCTGGCGGTCGAGGGTCTGCAGGACTTGTTTGAGCGAGGACGCGTCGGCGAGGTGGGTGGTGACCAGGGTCGAACTGTCGACGAAGCGGCCGCGGCGGACCTCGGTGAACCCGACCGGCGGCGTGCACGACACGCCCAGGGCGGCGATCGCCCGCAGGTTGGCGAACTCCCGCGCGGCGCGGCTCTGGCGGCCGAACGTCTGCCACCAGTGCATGCCGAGGTTGCGGTAGGTCTTGACGACGACTTCGCCACTGGCCGTCTGGCGCAGTTCGACGAGCGCCTCCCGTTCGTCCTTGACCACCCTGGGGGCCGTGCCCGGCAGGCAGGCGTAGGGGTCTACTGCGGCTCTGGCGGGCATCGAACTCCAGGGTACGGCTGGGCCGCTGCGGGCGCCAGTCCAGGGACCCGCCGGCGTCAGCGCCGCCGCAGCTCGCGCTCCAGCCCGGCCAGCAACGGGTGGCTCGGCCAGGCCCCGCTCGGCGCCATCGTGCCGAGGTTGGTGAACATCAGGGCGTGTTCGACCTTGGCGCTCGGCAGTTCGAGCCAGTCGCGCACGTGGCGCACCGCCACCGCCTCGACCGGGTACAGCCACAGGCAGGGATCGTCGAACGTGCCGCCGCGCCGGTTGGCCTGCTGCAGGTGCAGTTCGAGCACCTCGGCGATGCTCTGTGCCAGCAACCGCCGTTCGCCGTGCCAATGCTGCAGGACCGGCTCGTACGGCCCCAGCCGCTGGCCCGGCGTCGGCCGCTGGCCGCTGCGCAGGGCCAGCAGCTCGCGGGCGAACAGCGCCAACTGGTCTTCGGGACCGAACGCGCCGTCGGGCAGGTCGAGCAGCAGGTCGTACAGCCGTTCGGCCGCCGGATCGTGCAGCGCCAGCCCGAGCAGGGCCGTCCACGCCCCGTGCGCCAGTGAGAACGGCAGGCGCTCGAGGCGGCCGCGCTTGCCCGGGCCAGCCTGGTGCTCGGCGCGCAGCAGCAGGGCGGTGCGTCGCAGCGCCTGACCGGTGCGGGCTTCGTCGAAGCCGTCGCCGTTGCCGTCGAGCACCTGCGCCAGGCCGTGGCCGAGATGCCAGGTGCCGAGCATCCACGCGGCGACGTGCACTTGCGGGCGCCGTCCGGGATCGCCGAGGTGGCGTTGCAGCAAGTGCTGCTGCTCGTCGCAGAACTGCCGGCGGTTGGCGGGCCGTTCGGCCCACTCCGACAGGTTGCGGCGCAGCGTCGTGATCGCGGTCAGCGACATGGGATGCGGCGGCGGGTCACTTCCGGCTGGCCAGGAACTCGACCAGGTCGCGGATCTGCCGCCGCGTCAAGGCGCCGCCCATCGCCGGCATCGCGCTGCTGCCGCTGGCCTGGCGTTCGGCGATGCGGTTCCACGGCACGTCCTGCGCCTTGCCGTCGACGCCGACGATCGTCACCACGCCGTCCTGGTCCTTGCTGACGAAACCGACCAGCAGGCCGCCGTCGTGCAGGCGCAGCGTCGTCGAGCCGAAACCCGGCGCGATCTGTGCACTCGGCAGCAACAGCGACTCGAGCAGGTGCGCGCGGGTGGTGCGTTTGCCGATGCCGTCGAGGTTGGGGCCGGCGTTGCCGCCGTTGCCGCCGAGCGTGTGGCAGCGGGTGCAGCGGGTGGCCTCGAGATCGAAGAACACCTTGCGACCGGCCTGGCCGTCGCCGCCTTCGAGGCAGGGCTGGTGGTGGGCGAGCAGGTCGCCACCGGGGCTCGCTGGGTCGAGCCTGGCCAGTCGTTCGGCGAGGTCCTGGTGCTTGCCGGCGGCTTCGAGCAGGTCGAGTCGCACGCCGGCGTCGACGGTGCCGTCGGCGAGCCGATCGAGCCAGCTGCGCAGCACGTCGCGGGCGGCCGGCACCTGCAGGTCGCCGAGGGCGGCGAACGCGGCCTGCCGTTCGTCGAGCGACGCGTTGTCGAGCAACGTGGCGAGCACCGGCACGGCCTGGGCTGGATCGGTGCGCGACAGCAGTTCGACGGCGCGTTTGCGCAGCGGCACGGGGGCCTTGGCGTCGATCGTCGCGACTGCGCTGCCGAGTTCGTTCGTTTGCAGGGTCGCCAGGGCATCGAGCGCGGCGACCCGGACGGCGGCGGGCTTGGCAGTGTCGCCGACCACGCTGGCGAGGTCGGGCGACAGGGCGGCGAGCCGCAGCGCACCGATCGCGGCGGCGGTGGCTTCGGCGACGGCGGCATCGCCCAGCAGGGCCGGCGCGGCACCCGCGAACGCGGCGACGACGACCTCGGCGCCCTGGTGCGTGCACGGCCGCCAGTTGCCGCCGACCCGATCCTGGCCATGCGGGTTCGGCCACTCGGCGAGGATCGCCAAGGCTTCGCGGCGCAAGCTGGTCGGCAGGCGAGCGAAGCCGGCGGCGTGCACCAGGGTCTCACCGTGTTCGACCTCGCCGAGCAGGCGGTTGGCGTTCAGCGCGCGCCATTCGAGCGGTTCGCCGTCGACGGTGTCGTCGCCGGCCAGTTTCGCCAGGGCCGGCAGCGCCGCAGCGATCGGCGCCTCGTAGATGCCGCGCGCGGCTTCCTGCCGCAGCGCC
>JRYL01001300.1_pt1 | contig 11062 bp, 8 predicted proteins | sample 235391 | NCBI WGS metagenome assembly JRYL01 (sample SAMN03074223, study PRJNA261481) | activated sludge metagenome | biome: Wastewater Treatment Plant; feature: Wastewater; material: Activated sludge; isolation source: activated biomass of a wastewater treatment plant treating wastewater from... ... | reverse complement strand
TAATACCGTGCTCCGCAAGCAACTGGGAGAGCTCTGCTGGTTCGATATCGACACATGGCACCTCGTGGTCGTTAGGTACGCCGTCGGTGTCAAGCAGCTCGCGCCAACGCCCCTCAATCTCACTGGGAACGGCGATCGCGTACAAGATCATCTCCGCACCCCCATCGAGCCACCCGCACTCGACCTTGAGATCATTTGACCAGTCATGCTGAAAGGCTTCTCTGAAAACTGAACGCCCCAAGCTGGCGAGGGGCTTCGAGACACCTGCCTCGAGGGCTGCAACCTCCCAGCGATCCCATGGGTAGTCACCGATAACGCCATTGAAACAGGGAGCCGTCAGGACTCGATCGCGAAGACGGAGTAAATCGACAGAGCCGATGTTGGAGACAATTGTGAGCATGCGTTTGTGTAGAAAAAGGTTGGGAAGAAGGCTCTCAACTTAAATCCACATTCCTCTCAAGTTGAGTGCCCAACGACACCTCACTGAGGCCCTGTTCAGAACTCAATGAGACACGACAACCGATCAATCGTAAGCTATTGATTTTATTGTGTTTGTTTAACCCAATAGACGCCTGACCTGGCTCAGCTTAGAATGATAACGCTCGTTACACTAACGTTATCGAAAAATGCGCCCAGCTGAAGATACGCCCCAAAAAGCACGGTACAGACCCATCATCCGTGACATTATCCGCCGCCGTATCGCTGCAGGGGCAGATCTGTCCGTGCGCGAGATCCGAAAGGAGGCCGGGGGCGGGTCGAACAACACCATTCTGGATGAGATTCGCCTTGCGATGAGTACGCTGACAGCCGACGCGTTGCCCGAGTGGCAGGAGCGTTCCGCGGTTGAAAGGGTCAAGCACTTGTACTCGAAGCTCGTCACAGCTGAACGCATCAATGAAATCCTCCACGTGAAGATCTCGAACCTTGAGAGGACCATAGACGGGTTGCAGGCCGTCATCGAGTCGGCGTCGGGCCCTAAGGGCATTCTCTTGGATCGGCTTATGGACCTCGAGGAACGCATCAAGCAGCGTGACGAACAGTCGTTGGAAGAGATGCGCGGTCTTGTTCAGGGTGCCAAAGGCCTGATCCAGCAGCTTCCTACCGAGGGCATTAAGCGGGTCGTCGAGAAGGACCCTCTCCTTGAAGGGCGACACCAGGCTCTGCTGCGAGAGCACGCTGCGCTGCTCAAGCGCCACGATGCGCTTCGCAGCGCCTACTTCCAGGAGACCGGGAATGATCCAGACGACGTAATGAGGACGTAAGTGTGGCGTAGCGGGTGGCTTGACGCGGCCTTATAAGAACCTGTATAATTTAGTCAGAGTCGTTGGTCTGTTCTGGCCAACTAGGCTCCTTTCGAGTTGCGGTAGCGCCCTGGGGGAACTCTCGGCGCTATTTGCACGTTTACGGCCCGCGAAACGCAAAAAAGCCCGCCAAGGGCGGGCTGCGTCACTCCTGATGCGATATCTTCCTCAATAGAGAAGCATATCGACCCGGCGGGCCTGTGCAGCCTTGCCAGCGGGTTTCGACGTCGAAACTGCGCTGGGGTGCAATGGCTCGGTCGTCTTGGGGTCAATTTCCACCGAGATCTTTTCCTTTTGGATGCCCAGCGCAACCAGGGTATCTCGGATCGCGTCTGCACGCTTCTGAGCAAAGAGGCGATTGCGTTCAATCGTGCCCACATGATCCGTCCTTCCCACGAGCACGATTCGCTTAGCTGCTTTGATGGCCGCGGAATGGGTCTTGAGCGTTTCCAGTGATCCAGCGCCGAGCTTCGCGCTACCAAAATCGAAGAAGATCGCTGCACGAGAGGAAGGCTCGGTGCTCGGGGGGTCGGAGGCCTTGTTGCCGTGCGCTTCCAAAGGGGGCAGGGGAGCAGCCTGAGCAAGCACCGGCCTATGAACCTGAACGCTCTCGGAGGCCTGCTCGGGCGGAACCGTCTTGACTCTGACTTTCGGCGTTGGAATCGAACATGCGGTCGTGGGGCACAGCCGATAGACAACCTGCCCAGGCGCTTGATAGACCCGCGATAAATTGGGTACGCGCTCGGTGTGATACTTCGGCAGATCCTCGGGAAGTAGGGGCGCAGAGCCACTTCCNNGAAGTAGGGGCGCAGCGCCACTTCCGAGCGTGGAACATCCTACTGCTGAGACGACAGCGCCGGCGATCAAGGTCGCTTTCAGGCCGCCACGAGAACTGATTGGCACGGTCGATCTGCTATGGCTTTCACGGCCGCAGAACTCATACGCTGAGCGCCCTCGGCCAGCAGGCCGCGCCCGAAGGTGTCCTGCGCGGCGAAGCACCTCGCAACGCACAAGGATGTCCTCAGCACTGAAGTCCGTAGCGCAGGCGACGTGCAGCGCGAGTTCGATCTGCTCGACAGTCTTTGCGCGACGAGTGCAGTCAAGGATGATTCGGTCATACCTTCGATATGGATGCATGGCTGTCATTGATGTTGTTGCGCTCAACCTAGTTTGTCAGACAGCCACAGCAGAAAGAAACAAACTAAAAAAATGACGCCCGGGATCGAAGATCTCAGGCGTCGGGTGATGAAAAGTCAGCTTCTCAGCGACTGCTCGAGCGTTTTGAAAATTGCTCGAGGAACTTCCTGTGCAGTGCGTGCCACACCAGGTGCGGTATTCATCTCCGCAAATCGGGTTGTTGAAGCCTCGTCAGGACAGATCAAGACCGTCCGCGTTTCGATTCCCCAGCGTTTGGCTTCCGCGATAGAAACCTCCAGAGAGGTCCAATCGGCCGGCTTGCCATCGGTGATAAGCAGGATGATTCGCCGCAACTCATCGCGCTGAATCAACCCAGCTACGGCATGCAGGTAAGCCTCGCCCATGCGCGTCCCACAATCGTGTTCCACACAGTACCGCGCGAGTGTTTTCTTCCAGGAATCCTCGAAGTCGTGCTCCAGGCGGGAGTTGTCGCTGAAGGAGATGACACTGAAGGGAATCTCGTTCTGGTCGAGCACATTACCCATGCCGATAATTGAGGCATTGGCCAGTTGCATCACCGTCGGATCCTGAACGTTGCGTCCAGCCCTTCTCGCCATCGACGCCGAGTTGTCGACCAGCATGCAGACAGCCGTACTGAAATGCTCTTCAGCAGCCTTTCGGCGGTATACCCGACGGTTTCCGATCGCGGTCAGTACAGCCCGCTCAGGCTCAAAACGCCCACTGCGTGCATAGCGTTGCTCGACGTTTGCTATGGCACTCAACAGCTCTTCCAGCTTGAGTGAGAGCGAGAGCGTTACCCGGTTGGATTGCTGCAGATTTCGCAGCTTGATGGCCTGAGATCCCTCAGCACCACATCGTCCGTCAGAAAAAACTCCTTTCCCTTGCGTGGGCTTTTCGACCCGCTCCTCGAGATCAAGGCCGTTCTTGCCGGAAATATGCTCCTCAAGCCCCTTGCCGTACGGGCAATCCAGTCCGGACTGTCCTTGTTCAACAGCCTTGGCTGCAGCATGAATCTGCTCAGGAGTCGGGCTCCCGTGGGTGGATGCTCCGGACCCGCCCTGCGAATCAGGGCGACCGCTACTGTTCGCGCTTTGATCACCCTGCGCTTGATGGCTGGGGGAGGAGGGGGGCTCATGGCCGCCCGCCTTCAGATCGGGACTATCTGCGCCGTCGGTCTTGGAACCGGATGAAGGCGCATCTTGTTCGCCCTGGGGCTGTGGTGCGTTCTTACTCCCCTTGCCATCGGGAGTCCCATTGCCCTGACTTTCGCCTTCCCCGTTCGTGTCCGACGATGTTTCGCCTTTTTCAGCGTCTTTCGAAGCTTCGCTGTTCTGATCGCTTGCGGACCCTTCTCGCTTGTCGTCTTGCTTCCCGTCAGCGCCGCTCTGGGAACTGGCCTCCTGATCTTGAGGGCTGGAGAAGAGCGCCAGTATTCGAACCGCTGCTTCAAGCGCCTTGTAGCTACCTGGATAACCGCGCTCGGTCAGAACTACGTCACGCGCAATACCCAAGGCATCATCGGCAAGCGTCCCAAAGAGTTGGCGTGCCATGTGTGCAGTTTCCTCGCGTACCCCAGAGCAGAACTGCGTTTGCCCAAGGATGCCCGCACGAAGCTCGAAGAGCAGAAATGCACACAGCACATTGAACGCGTTCTCGCTGGACGGGCGTTCGAAGCAGCCCTTTCTTGCAAGAACGTTCAAAGTATCCCTCACATTCCTCGCGCAGCCGGGATACTTCCGAAAGAACCCGAGTTCTCCACGCACATCCTCAATGATGTTCCAGAGTCTGTGCTGAGCTGGATCAGTGACTTGAATTTCGGGGTCGGTCTGATCAACGTGCATGAGCTCGTGATCGATCCCCCCTTCGAGGCATACAGCATCTTCATCCGATCCGATGACACGGAGTTGCGGGACGTAGATGGTTTTCGTTTTCCGGTTAACGGCAAACTTGAGTGTGTTCCAGTGCTCGAGTCGGTAGCCTCGACCTGCAGCGATCCCTTCCATGATGATCGGTAAGGCTCGAAAGCGCGTCTGCGCCAAAACGACCTGTTTCATACTTCACTCCTTGATGTTTCGCCCTTTCAGGCGGTGACTTTGCACAAGGAGTGGGGGGACGCTCGAGCATATACGCAGCAGTCTAGCTTGCCTGCTGAGGGGCAGGGGCATCCAGGTGAGCAGGCTGCCTTGCGCCCAGTTCTCGGGTGGCCTGGAAGAACGCACGCTTGAATGACTCGGGACGATGAACGTACTCGATCGGATCAAGGTCGGTGCCAACGCCTCGGACCATGACCGTGCCGTACATCAGTACGCGTCCAAGTACCGATTGATCGACTTCGATGCCTTCGATCCGGCTCAAATGCAACTCCCTGACCTGGCGAGCGATGAGCCCGGTCTTGACCACGACGCGCCGATCGGTGATCGACAACTCGGTTGCCAACCACAGCGCGACGAAGAGGATTGCGACAAGCGCTCCCATGAACGAGAAGAGCCCTGGGTAGTAGGGTGCGGGATAGGCGACGACCGAGGGAATGAACGCGATGCCGCCAATGATCCCCAGCAGGTACGGAAGAATGGTTCCACGCGCCACGTACAGAATGGTTTCGTTCTCCTGCAGGTTCTTCTTGATGTAGCTCATACTGGGGCCTCTGCAAACGGTGTGGGATTTGAATAGCTCTGCATGTGTTCAAGGCAGTTTAGCAACCTGCCAACCGCTTCATAAACAGCGTCAGATATCTCCAGCGCATAAAAAAGCCAGCTCCGAAGGAGCCGGCTTGTGGGATGACGCTCGGGTTAAATCACCCATTCGTCGGTCGATTCACCGACATCTTGGGGTGCCTCGACAAACGAGGGAGCTATGACAGGTTCAGGCAATACGCTGGACAGCTCCTTTTGCTCATCAGTGCCTGCAGCCTCGTCCATCGCATACTCTGCTGCAGAGGTCTTGCCTGCACCAAACTGCGCAACGAGAACACGCTGCTCACCAAGGATTTCGCTCGGATCGAGCAACATCTGACGCAGGCCCCACAGAAGGGCATAGTCTGCCCCTGTAATCACTCCGACCGCGGGGATGCGCTCCATCACTTGGTCGATCAGATCAACCAGGTCACGCAGTTTGGGATGCAAGTACGAAAGAGACTTCGCTTTTCTGCGAATGTCGGTCAAGACTGCCCGGAAACGCTGGGACGTCTTGTCGGAATGCATTCCCGTCCAGTTGTGCTCGACCAGCGCAGAAAACTCCTGCGCAATCTGCTGCGGAAGCGTGTTGAGCTCGCTCTTGAGGTCTTCTGTGTGTTGGTCGCTTCCGCTGCACACCTGGAACGAACTCTTGCGAAATGTGAGCTTGCGCTCGACCTCCTCACGCGTGGGTGCCGCTCTGCGAATCATCTCGGCCCAGTCTGGAAACTTGTCGCACTGGGCTTCGATCAGCGGGTCGATCTTGTCCAGGAAAGGCTGCACCCACTGCTCGTACTCCTTGGCGCAGTCCTCGATCAGAGCTCGCGCTTCGTCCTCGTGATCCTTCGCGACCAGATAACCCGACAAGAACGGTGTGCCGATGCGCGTCAGTTTGCTTCTGACCCGGTTTGTGAGCTTGGACGGCACACGGATGGCCTCTCGTCCGAAGACACGCGCTTCCAGCGAGAAGAGTTCCTTCGGCATGGATTTGCGCAACTCGGAGGGCACCGAGTCCTCCCGTAGCTTGACGATTCCCGAGACGGACGGAATGCGCACATAGAAGACCGTACACTGATCAAGCCCCTCGAGAACCTTGTTTCCATCGTCCTGAATTGGCATTTTCTACTCCTTTCGACATGCTGCATGTTCGTAAAAATCTCACCGGAACAAACCGGCAAGTGGTGCGTTGCGAAAGAGGTGGCCGAACAGGGTTTGATATGAAAAAAGGACGCAGCCGATGGCTAAGCGTCCTTTGGGTGGTGCAGTGAGGGTCAATCCATCAGGTGTATGCGTTCCTGACGAAGAGCCTCTTCGAATCGTGAAAAGATTCGTTGAAGAATGTAACCCAGCAGCAGTGACCCCCCGATGGTTCCGAGAGCCAGCGCCAGGTTGTTCAGGTGCGGCACGCACATGATCAAACCGATCACAAGGGCGAAAATGCTGATGTTGCGCCCGAAAAACATAAGGATTTCCATGGTTCATCTCCTTTCGAGGTTGTCACGTGCCGTCAGGTCACGTGGAGGACATTGTGCTTAGAATGCTCCACAAGGTCCAATAAAGCGGCTATTTCACGATTGCCTCAATGGCCTCACGCAATCGTTGATAGTCCTCCTTTTGATTTCCGCTAGGCTGGAAATATTTCCGTACCGCCTCACGAGTCGCCTTCACGACATCAGAATCGTTGAGTTTCTCCGGATAACACTCTTTGAGCCCCTCCAGTGCATCACTAAAGAGCCCATCGAAAAGAACAGAGCTCGCATCCGCTTCAGTCACTTTCACTCGCCCTTCTTCAAGGGTGACTGAGAAGGTGAGCGGGCCTGATCGCAGGGACGGGAAATCGCGCCAAGGCGAAGCGTCGATCAACTTGCGTAAGATATCGCTGGCATTGGGGTACTTTAGATCAAGGACGATGGCCTCCATTCTCGAGTACGCACGTCCCGCGTCATCATCCTGGTAGCTTCCATTCTCATCTGTAAAGTCGCACATCTTGCTTACGACGTGCCCCGGAGACTCATCTCCGACGGGGATCCAGAAGCCATCACCTGCCCACAAGGTTTCATCACCGACAACGAATGTGGGCAATTCCGGGTGGCCGGTCACCGATAGGCTGTATTGATCAACCAGCCGGAAAGTCCCGCCTCCTGTTTCCGGTAACCACGCATGGCACGAAGAAATGACATCGCCTCGCACCTCGATTTCCCAGTCGTAGAGTGGAACGAGCAAGTCATATGCCCAGTGCGCCTCCGTGGGAAGCTTCTTTTCAAGTCGAAAGAATCCGGATTTGGCAGCGTACAACCACAAAGGGCAGTCCGACGACTCTACTTCCGGGTCGTCCAACTCAACTACAGTCACTCGCCCTTCCTCGATTTCCGTCTTCGAAATGTGCCGCGTTACATCGATAACGCCAGTCTCATCCGGATGGTCACCAACATCAGGTACCCCAACGATCTCCTCAAGCCAACTCGCGGGCAAGAACGGAATGCGCTCGAACAACACGGGGTGAAACTTCTCGGCTGCACGTGTATAGAGATCGAGGAACGAGGGTTCGTCCATGCGCTCCAGCTCACTAGACAAGTGCGCTTGCCAAAGCGCTCGGTAGCTTTGCTCTACCCTTGAGGTCTGACTCTCCCTGTCGATCAAAACCTCCCGATCGGGAAGTCGCGCGAAAAACTGCTGTGGATCAAGATGAACAACGACCATCCTTTCTTCAGCTACGCCCTGGTCCCGGAAATACCGGTAATCGTAATCGGTCTTCCCGACTGAGAATCCCTGAAGATAGAGATGGACGACATTCCTGACCTCTCCCTTATCGATACCCGGAACGGAGAATTGACCGATCGAAGTCTGGATCCAGGTCCGATTAGCGCAGTCCAATGCGTGCGGGCGATCCAGCAGGGCACCATTGAGCTCGACAGGCAAAGGGAAGCCCTTTGCGAACTCCTTGGCTGCGGCCATCACCTGGGATTCTGTCGCTTTGATTCCTCTCAGTTCGACGCGCGTGCCGGGCTTACCGTATAGATCTGACGACGATCTAAGGCCGATCTCCGCGAAGTTCAGAATATCTGCAGTCATCCCCTCAAGGGTCGAGCCGTTACTCGATACAGACACCCAGTCAGCAGCGAATAGCGCTGAGAGCCAGCCAATCCCGAATGGCTTTTGGGTGAGCTTGACAGATTCATCCCATCCACTTTCGGCGACCGTGAGAAGATCCTGCATATTCTTGATACCGACACCGTCATCCTCGATAACGAAACCATTCTCGTTGACCCAGATTGAGACGCTGGAGCTGCCGGCCCGGTTGGCGTTCTGCATCAATTCCTTCACGAAGGTCGTGTTAGAAGTAAATGCGTAGGCGAGATTTGGAACCAGCTTCTCGGTTGCAACTTTAAGTTGTACAGATTGCGACATGGCTTGAACCCTTACGAAGGTTGAAAATTTGCCCCACACTGGGTTTGTGCGTTGCTCTTCGTTTGGATCACATCACCGTATACGAAAAAAGGGAGGCATACGCCTCCCTTTCTGCGCTATTACGCCCAATCCGATCAGACCGATATTCCCTCTTCTTCAGCTTCAGCGTCCCTTATGATTGTTTCTTTGGACGCGAGAAAACCTAGGAATACAGCTTTGGCTATCGAATACTCAAACACATTCTGTGCGTTGAGGTCTGGCGCGGCTTTCATGAGGGTCTTCTCAATACCCTTGAATGCTGGTGAAGACCTGAACTCCCAGAAAACCCTATTCTGCTTCTCTGTGTCGAGGTTCTCGTAAGTCGTTTTCAGGATCAAATTCCGTTCATTCTCTTCAGCGCTCTTCTTTTCCTTTGCCGCAAGGATGTTCTTTTGTGTTTCCCCCTGCCGAACTGTCTTTGCTTCCTCTGCGTTCATTTGACGCGCTTCGTGTTCGCTCAGCGTCCAACCTTCCCTGAGTGCCTTCATCAGGTAACCGCCGGGGGATTTCACTTTCTCACCCTTCTCGAGCCCCTTCTGCATGCGATATCGGGTCAAAGTGACGGCCGCCATGATGTAGTCGGGGGTCCATTCGTCACGGTTACTCACCATTTCACTAATGAAATTCTGTGACAGCCCGAACTCTTTCTTCACCAGATCATAGATGAGCTGCTGTGAATTGCTTGTCTCAACGATATTTCTGAGCGCGTAACGACCGTCTGGGTTTTCCTCGACCTTGAATACAAGGTGAGTGATTCTCCTCCCGCCGCCTTGCGCGCGGGTCTCCATCGTCACTTTGATATCTGTTTCGCTGTTGATTCTCTCGATCGATGGCGTCAGAACCTCACGACGCAGATATCTAAATTCTTTCAGGTAAGAACTATCGTTCTTCCCGAACCACTCTCTGAACTCATCGATGGAAATCATCTCCGTTCGGCCGCGAAACTGCTCTTTTGAAAGCCGCTCATACATAACGGCCGAGTAGATCGTATCGAGCGCAGCGGAAATTCTGAGAGAGAGGAACGTGAAGGAGCGCGGGTCCTTGAGTTGATTGCGAATGTCCTGGGGCATCTCAAATACGATCCGACCTCCCGCCAAGACCACAGTCCCGAGTAACGGAACGGATCCCCAACGCTCACCAGTCACGTTGCCCTTGGCATCGGTGTCAATGATGGAGACAACTGCTGCGCTTTTCTGTGCCTCACGTAAAGCCCGTTTGAGTGGAACGTTATTTCTGGACGGATACGCGACTAGCCACTTGAAGAAATCGAGGTCCATGTCCCATCGAGCTTCATCAGGCTTCTGGGCTGCGATGCACAGCACGCCATTCACAACGCGTCGGCCAACGAGAGAGAGGTCCTGGACCTCAATGAAGGCATTTGCCTTGTTGAACCCGACTTCTCTCGATGATTCGTAGATGGGCTTCTCACTGCCGATCTCGCTGAAGATATCGAATGCAAGCGATCGCTGAATTTGCAGATCCATCACAGACCTCGGTGTGAAGGGGGGAGGGGGGCCGGGTTGGCAAGCGCGGCTGCAGCGGAGCTTGGGCCGCTGTCTTGCGTTCGCAACGAATCGAGACGCTGTTCGAAAGTGAGAGACATGACGACTGAGATATCACTTTGCTGCGCATGCTACGACGGAGAAAGTGAGTCAGGCAAGACAAATATTTTCACGTTCTGGGGGTTGCTCCTGCTGAACCTTCAGGCGGCTATCGCACGATCTTCGCTTCCGAAGAGCTCGTTGGCGTTCGAGAAGAGCTGGTTGGTTTTTTCAAGCAAAGCTTCTGGGAAGCTAGCTAGCTTTGTAAACGCTTTTAAAAGCCTTTAGCTAGCTTTAAGGGCACGCAAAGCCTTGTAAACAAAAGGGAAAATTCCGTCAAAGTGAGGGTTTGTGAGCGCAAAGTGAGACTTTGTGATCTGAAAGTGAGAGTTTGTGATCCGAGTAAAGTGAGGGTTTGTGAGCGCAAAGTGAGGTTGGATGATCCGAAGGTGAGTCTTTGTGATCTGAAAGTGAGGGTTTGTGAGCAATATCGGGGAAAGCCTTGCTGAGCTTGGTGAAAGGTGAGTTATCCACAGATCGTGGTGATACTTTGTGAGCTCAAGGTGATGCTTTGTGATCGCCTGAGGAGATCGTGTCAGGACTGTTGATCGATACAGGCCTTGGGCTGTTCCAAAGGCAGGAAGTAGGCACACACGGCCGCATAAAGCGCCGATTTTCTTTCCGAAAAAACAGAATCTTGCCTACGAGTGATGCCGGCAGTCTCCATTTCGATAGGACAGCTGTATCGGAGTCGGCAGGAGCATCTTTCTTTGGCTATGAGAAAGGCGAGGTCATGGCACAGGCCCAGCGGGCGGTTGGATCGGCTCACAAACCCTCACCTTGGGCAGGCCGGCGCTCGCCCCGTCTTGCTCACAAAGTATCACCATGCATGCAAGAGACTGATTAGCAAGGGGAAAAGTCGGAGGGTAGGCCGCGCAGGGCT
>JRYL01006280.1_pt1 | contig 11065 bp, 12 predicted proteins | sample 235391 | NCBI WGS metagenome assembly JRYL01 (sample SAMN03074223, study PRJNA261481) | activated sludge metagenome | biome: Wastewater Treatment Plant; feature: Wastewater; material: Activated sludge; isolation source: activated biomass of a wastewater treatment plant treating wastewater from... ... | reverse complement strand
CGCGGCAAGAAGGACGGCCGCGGCCTGTACGAATGGCAGGACGGCAAGCCGCTCAAGCCCGAGCTGCCGAAGGACTACCGCGCGCCCGACGATCTCGCCGATCGCCTCGTGCTGCGGCTGCTGAACGAGGCCGTGGCCTGCCTGGCCGATGGCACCGTGGCCGACGCGGACCTGCTCGATGCCGGCGTCATTTTCGGCACCGGATTTGCACCCTTCCGCGGCGGCCCGATCCAGCACATCCGCAACGAAGGGGCGGCGCGTCTCAAGCAGCGCCTGGAACAGCTCGCCGGCCGCTACGGCGACCGCTTCGCGCCGCGCCCGGGCTGGGATGCGCTGATCGACTGAGCGACGGCACCGCCACCGCAGCCGGCACGCACCGGCCGCGGCGGCGTCAAGCTACGGAGCTTCGACGGTGTAGCCGCGTGCCGCCAGCGCGGCCAGCTGGCCCTTCTCGCCCAGAAGATTGCCCATCGGCAGCGCCGCGAAGCTGGTTTCGTGCCCGGCGATGATGGCCTGCGCGTGCTCCAGCCACATTGCATCCAGCCGTTCGCCCAGATCGTGGATGCCCTGCTCTTTCGCAAAGCGCGATTCGAAAACCGCTTCGAGACAGGCCTGGCTGGGGTTGGTGAAAGTGACTTCCCGCAGGGTCAAAAGATCGCCGCGCGCCCAGGCGTTGGCGCGGATGCGCATGTTGTTGAGGTCGTTTTCCAGATGATCGAGCATCTGGTGGAAGCACTCCGCGTCGTCGATTTCGGCCTTGCGGAAATCGCGGATCGCGCCCTTCGGATCGTCGATCCGGACTTCCAGCCGCGGCCGTTCGATCTCGATGCCGTGCTGCTTGGCGACCTTTTCGATCAGCGGTGACACCACGCCGCGATACTGCAGTCCGCTCTTCTTCAGCGCCGCCGCATTGAGCTCGCTGGCCGCAAACACCGGGCGGAACGTCTCGACCTTGCGGTCGCGCCCCATGTAGCGCTCCTTGAGCACCAGCCAGCGCGCGTAGTCATCACTCGCCACGTTGTCCTTCAGCCGCTCGCCTTCCGGATTCTTGCGCGCCCCCAGCATCCTCGGCAGCAGCAGCAGCTGGCGGAACTTGCCGATGCCCAGATCGAACTTCACCCGCGGCGGCATCAGCACCTTTTCCGCCGCGGCGACGCGCTCGGCCACCTCGTCCGACTCCCATTCCATGCGCCGCGCCACCGGCTGCACCGTGCCGAGGATCCACATGACGTGGCCATCGCGGCTCACCTTCCACAGCCCGGGGCCGGGCATCTTGCCGCTCACCACCAGGGTTTCGAGCACGATGGCGTCCTCGCGCGCCGGGGCCTGCTCGGCGGCCGGGGCTTCATCGGCGGCCGGCGCGGCGTGGGCGAGAGGGAGCCCGGGCAACAGGCACAGCATCCCGAGCAGGTGGAAAAACAGGCGATGGCTCACGCGCGAAGCTCCCGGTCGAAAAAAACGGATGGTAGGTTCGCGGCGGCGCGCGCCGGCCATGCCGAAGGTCGCCGCTGCGGGCAACGGTTCAGCTTGATGCTGCGGGCCACACCGCCGGATTGAAAAAGTACCGGATCACTCCTGTTTGACCTGGGTCATGGGAACCATTCGCATCGCGGGCGAGACTGGTGCATCCTCCCGGGAGACCGACCATGGCCATGCGCTATCCCACCCTATCCTCCAGCATCCTCGACGCCATCGGCGACACGCCCATGCTGGANNCGCATGATCGTGGTGATGCCCGAGGGGCTTTCCACCGAGCGCGTGGCGATCTCGCGCGCCTACGGTGCCGACGTGCTGTTCTGCGGCAACTTCCACGTCAACGAGGCGCTGGAGCGCGCCCGCGAGCTGGGCCGGCAGCCGGGTTTCTTCTTCCCCGGCCAGTTCGAGAACGAGTGGAACGTGGAGGAAAACCGCGAGTGGCTGGGCCAGGAGATCCTGCGCCAGCTACCGGAAGGGCGCCTGCCCGACGCCTTCGTGCACGGCGTGGGCACCGGCGGCACCCTGATCGGCGTGGGCCAGGCCCTGCGCGCGGTCAATCCGAACGTGCGCCTGTTCGCGATGGAGCCCTCCGAGTCGCGCACCATCCTGTGCGGCGAGGTCGCCCTGCACCAGATCGAGGGCATTTCCGACGGCTTCGTGCCTGGCATCTTCCAGCGCCACCGCGACCTGGTGGGCCAGAACACCGTGAGCGTGGCCAGCGAGGACGCGGTGGCCGAAATGCGCAAGCTGGCGCGCACCCGCGGCCTGTTCTGCGGACCCAGCTCGGGCGCGCACCTCCTCGCCGCCCGCCAGCTGCGCGAGCGTTTTCCCGAACTCAAGACCATCGTCACCGTCCTCGACGACAAGGGCGAGAAGTACCTGCACGATTTCTTCATGCGCGCCGCTCCCGGCGCAGAAAAGCCCCTGCCGTTCCACTGAGGGCGGCACGACCCACGCCGTGTCAGCGCTGCTCGCCCGGGCAGCCGCGCGAAAAAAAACGTGACGCCTGTCCTGTTTTCGTGCCACGCTCCGTATTGCTGTACGGAACATCGCCGACCGGACCACGGGTCGATCTCCGACCAGACGCGCGGCGACGTTCCTCCGGCCTTGGCCGGACAGCGGCGTCAATGGCCGCGTCTTGCGTCTTCAGGGGGCGGGAATACCGCCGACGCAGGTCGCACCCGGCGACGCCAACGGCCGCACCTTGGCCATGCGCATCCTAAACCCGGGAGAACCATCATGTTGAAGACATCCACGAGCCTCGCGCTTTCGATCGCCCTGCTGCTGGGTACTACCGGCACCCTTGCCGCTCCCAGCGACGGACCGGATGGTGCCAATCCACTGCCGCAATACACCGACGCGGTGGAGCCAAGCACGGAGTTGGCCTCGGTGCTGGCCCCTGAGGCAACAAGCCATTATCTGTTCATCACAGGCTCGGCACTGACTCCGTACAACAGCACGGGAACCGTTTCCTATCATACGGGTGGGTGTGCAAGCAGCAGCACTTGGCTGACCACGGACCTGCAGCTCCCTCACGGCAGCACCCTGCTCGGCGTGCGCACCTACTATTACGACAACGCCGCCGCGGGTGTCGCCAGAACAGGTGTATCAAAATATGACGGCCTCGGAACTTCCACCGAGGTTATGTTGAATGACATGCCGCATTCCACGGGCTACAACAACCTGTATCACTCCCCGGCCTCCACCGAGGTGATCGACAACATCAGCAACTCCTACGTGCTGTATGCCAACACCGGCACCGACACGCGCATCTGCGGACTCCGCGTCTTCTACTCGATTCCGTGAGGAGTGCCGTCATGACTATCGTCAATACCCCGGCCTCCACCGGGAGCCGAACCCTGCGGTGCCTGCCGGGACTGTGCCTGGCATCCCTGCTGTTGCTCGCCGCCACAGGTGCTCTGGCGCAGCCCGACGCGGCGACCAGCGTCCCCGCTGTCGATGCACCGGACGCGCCCAGCGGTACCGAGGGAACTCCCACCTTTTCCTACCGATGGCTGACAGGCTCCACCTTCCACCCCGTATCGACGCCCGGCCCATTCGCATATTCCACTGCCGGCTGTATTCAGCCATCGGGCACCGGTACGCGGACCTTCCATCACAAGCTGCTGCTGCCCCAAGGCTCGCTGGTGAAGTACGTGCGCCTGTACTACCGCAACACCTCGACCGCAAACACACCGACCGCCTATTTCACCACCTACAACATGGTCGGTGGAATCACCGATCACAGCTTTGTTTCAGGCTCCAATATCGGAGGGTATAGCTCGGCGCTGAGCGGGGAAATGAACTACACCGTTGATCACACCGCAGAACCGATCAACATCGACGTCTCTCTGGGAAGCGTCACCGACGGCAGCGTGCAGTTCTGCGGCGTGCGGGTGGCCTATTACGCACCAGAACTGGAGATCGACATCTTCAAGGACGGCTTCGAGTAATCCCGACAGGGCGATATCCGCGGGATCAGTCGAGCGGCACCGCCGTCACTCCCCGGTTGCGGCAGGCAGTTCCAGCGCCTGCCGCAGCTCGGCGATCCGCGTTTCGCGCTGACCGACCGCGCGCCGCTCTCCGGGTTGAAAGCCCCACACCGGCGCTGGCCAGGCCGGATCGTCGCGGAACCGCGCGACGACGTGGATATGCAGCTGCTCGACCACGTTGCCCAGCGCCGCGACGTTGAGCTTGTCGGGGGAAAACAGGGTTTGCAGCGCGCGCGAGGCGCGCGCGATTTCGCCGCTCAGCGCCTGCTGGTCAGCCGGCGAAAGATCGACCAGCTCGCGCGCGCCGGCGCGGCGCGGCACCAGGATCAGCCAGGGCCAGCGCGCGTCGTCCATCAGCAGCACCCGGCACAGCGCAAGCTCCGCCACCGGCGCGGTATCGCCCGCCAGGCGCGGATGCAGGGCGAAGCCGGCTTCACTCACGGCGGCAGAAACCGGTTGAAGAACTGCACGGTGCGCTGCCGCGCTTCAAGCGCGGCAGCCTCGACGTAATCCGCGCGCGTTTCGCAGTTGAATCCGTGGCCGGCGTCGTAGAGGTGGATGAAGGCGTCCGGCAGCGCCTCGCGATGGGCCTCGATGTCGGCCGGCGGGGTCAGCGGATCATGGTCTCCGAAGTGCAGCATCAGCGGTGCCTTCGGGCGCTCGCCCAGGAAAGGCACGGTGCGTCCGCCGTAGTAGCACACCGCCGGCAGGCCGAGCCGGGCGTTGGCCAGGTAGGCCACGGTGGCACCCCAGGAAAAACCGACCACACCGACGTTTTCCACGGTATCGGACAGCGACCCGACGGCGGTTTCCACGACGCACACCGCGCGCTCGAAGCCGACCGCTGCGGCCAGCTCGCGGGCGCGCGCCGTGCTCTCCGCATCGAAACCCAGCTGCACGTCGCGGGCGACCAGGTCGAACATCACCGGCGCCAGCGCCACGTAGCCGTGCGCCGCAAAGTGGTCGGTGACCGCGCGGATGTGGCTGTTCATCCCGTAAATTTCATGCACCACGACCAGCCCGCCGCGCGGGCGATCGGGTGGATCGCTGCGATAGCCGCCGATCAGTCCGAAGCTGGTGTCCAGGGTAACCGGGGCCATGTCGCTCTCCGCCGCACGCGCCACCGCGGCGCGCCCGGCGAAAGTGATAGCGCCAACCGCTGCCGCAGGCAAGCGGCACCGCGCGCCGCGTATAATCCGCGGCCCTTCCCTGCGCGCCGTGCCCATGCCCGCCAGCCAACCCAAGGTCGGATTCATCTCGCTCGGCTGCCCGAAGGCGCTGGTCGACTCCGAACGCATCCTCACCCAGCTTCGGGTGGAGGGCTACGACATCGTCGGCAGCTACGAGGCCGCCGACGTGGTGGTGGTCAACACCTGCGGCTTCATCGATTCTGCGGTGCAGGAATCGCTCGACGCCATCGGCGAGGCGCTCGCCGAGAACGGCCGGGTGATCGTGACCGGCTGCCTGGGCAAGCGCCCGGAAAAGATCCGCGAGGCGCACCCGGACGTGCTGGCGATCAGCGGCCCGCAGGACTACGCCAGCGTGATGGACGCGGTACACACCGCTGTGCCGCCGACGCACGATCCCTTCGTCGACCTGCTGCCCGACTACGGCGTCAAGCTCACCCCGAAGCATTTTGCCTACCTGAAGATTTCCGAAGGCTGCAACCACCGCTGCAGCTTCTGCATCATTCCCTCGATGCGCGGCGACTTGGTCAGCCGCCCGGTGGACGAGGTGCTGCGCGAGGCGGAGAAGCTGGTGCGCGGCGGCGTGCGGGAACTGCTGGTCGTGTCGCAGGACACCAGCGCCTACGGCGTGGACCTGCGCTACGCCCAGCGCATGTGGCGCAACCGCTTCCACGCCACCCGCATGAAGGCCCTGTGCGAAGGACTGGCCGAGCTGGGCGTGTGGACGCGCCTGCACTACGTCTACCCCTATCCGCACGTGGACGAGGTGATCGAGCTGATGACGCGCCGCCATCCCGACGGCACGCCGCACCTGCTGCCCTATCTCGACATTCCCTTCCAGCACGCCAGCCCGCGCATCCTCAGGCTGATGAAGCGCCCCGGCGCGGTGGAGAAGACCCTGGAGCGGATCCAGCGCTGGCGCGCCGAGTGTCCGGATCTCACCGTGCGCAGCACCTTCATCGTCGGCTTCCCCGGCGAGACCGAGGCCGAATTCGAGGAGCTTCTGGATTTCCTCGATGAGGCGCAGCTCGATCGCGTCGGTGCCTTCGCCTATTCGCCGGTGGAAGGCGCGTCGGCCAACGCCCTGCCCGATCCCGTGCCCGAGGACGTGAAGCAGGAGCGCCTGGCGCGCTTCATGCAGCGACAGGCACAGATCAGCGCGGAAAAACTCGAACGCAAGATCGGCAGCGTGCAGACCGTGCTGGTGGACGCCATCGACGGCGACCTCGCCTACGCGCGATCCATGGCCGATGCGCCGGAAATCGACGGCATCGTGCAGATCCAGGACGGCTTCGAGGCTGGCCTCAAGCCCGGCCAGTTCGCCCAGGTGCACATCCTGGGCAGCGACGAGCACGACCTCTACGGCTGTGTGGAGCTGCCTGACGATGCGGACGACTATCTGCCCGGCTGAACCCCGCCCGGCGGCGCGTCGATCACAAGGCTGATCGAGCGTGGCGCGCAACAGGTTCCGGGCACCGGCGCGCGCATCGCTGGATGCGCGCGTCTTCGCGCATCCGGTCTTTGCCGGCTGCGCGCGCCACCGGGCGCTGCTGTCCGGCCCGAACTGGCCCACGATCAGCCACCTGGACGAGTTGCTCTCGCGCGAAGCCGGCGTGCGTTTCATACAGCAGGACGATGCGCTGCTCGGCGACGGGGAGCACTATGAAACCCGCATCCACGCGCTTGGCACGGTGGCGACGCGAGCCGAGAACTGGCACGACTTGTTCAACGCGCTGATCTGGGCCATGCACGCACCCATCAAGCGCGCGCTCAACGCCCGCCAGGTTGCCGAGGTCGCGCGCCACGGCCCGCGCCAGCGCAGCCGGGCGCAGTGTGCGCTGACCCATTTCGACGAGGCCGGCGCAGTGGTCTGGGCCGCGCAACCCGACCTGCTGGCGGCGTGGGATGCGCACGACTGGCCGGCCTTCTTCGGCCAGCGCGCGGCCTTTGCCGGCGGCGCGCTGCGCGTGCGCATCTTCGGCCACGCCCTGCTCGAACACGCACTGGTTCCCGAGCGCCTGCCTACCGCCAAGTGCCTGGCGCTGTGCGGCGGCGATCCGGAAAACTGGCAGGAACGCCTCGCCGCGGCCATCTCGGCAGGCGTGGCGCTTGCCGATCCGCAGGAGCTGCGCCCGCTGCCGCTGGCGGGAATTCCCGGATGGGCCGACGGCCAGCAGGCACCGGGATTCTTCGACGGCGACTGCTTCCGCCCGCTGCGCGACGGGCGGCGCTATCCGGCACCGCTCGACGGCGCATCCGGAGCGTGAATCAGGGCCCGCCCGCGAGCCCGATGCGCAGGATCTTGCCCTCGGTTTCAGACAGCACGTAGAGGTAGCCGTCCGGCCCCTGCCGCACGTCGCGCAGGCGCGGCTTGCGCTCGGTGAGAAGCCGCTCCTCCGATACGACGCGTCCGTCCTCGTCCAGCGCCAGGCGGATCAGGTCGGTGCTGGCCAGCCCACCCAGGAACAGGCTGCCCTGCCAGGTCGGAAAACGCTCAGCGGTGTAGAACGCCATCCCCGAAAGCGCCGGCGAACGCTCGAAGTAGTAATGCGGCTGCTCGGTGCCCGGCGCGCTGGTTCCGATGGCCTCGGGAATCGGCTGGCCGGAATAGTTGATGCCCCAGGTCGCCAGCGGCCAGCCGTAGTTTTTGCCGGGCTGCGGAATATTGACCTCATCGCCACCGCGCGGCCCGTGCTCGCTGGTCCACAAAAAGCCGGTGGCCGGATGCAGCGCCGCGCCCTGCTGGTTGCGGTGGCCGTAGGACCAGATTTCCGGACGCGCATCCTCGCGCCCGACGAAGGGATTGTCGGAAGGCACGCTGCCGTCGAGGTTCAGGCGCACCACCTTGCCCTGCAGGTGGTCGAGCTTCTGCGAGGTGGTACGCTCGTTGTTTTCCCCAAGCGCCAGGTACAGATGGCCCTGCCCATCGAACACGATGCGCGAGCCGAAGTGCCCGCCCTGGGAGAGCTTGGGCTCCTGCCGGAAGATCACCTGCCAGTCCGCGATGCGATCGCCCTCCAGCCGCCCGCGCCCGAGCGCGGTGCCGGCGCGACCGCCTTCCCCGCCGCCTTCGGCATAGCTCAGGTAGATCATCCGGCTTTGTTCGAAATCGGGCGCGAGCGCCACGTCGAGCAGGCCGCCCTGCCCGTTCGCCCAGACCTCGGGCACGCCTGCGATGGGTTCGGACAGCGTGCCATCAGGCGAAACATGCCGCAGCCGACCGACGCGCTCGGTCACCAGCATCCGCCCGTCCGGCAGGAAAGCCAGCGCCCAGGGCACCTCCAGCCCCGAGGCCACTTCGGTGACCTCGACGCGCGATGCGACCGCCGGTGCGGGCGCGCCGTGCGGTGCGCTGACGCCCTGGGGCCGGACCGGAGCCGCGGCTGGCTCCCCGGTGGACGGCGCAGGCGCAGGTGCCCCGTTGCCGCAGGCTGGAACCAGCACCACCAGCGCGATAGCCAGCAGCGCCGGCTTCAGGCGGCGGGGAAAGGCCAGGGATCGACGCATTTCATCCTCCATTCGCGAGGCGCACGGGAAGCAGCGCCGATCATGCCAGCAACCGGCGCGCCCGTCCCGCGGCCGGCAAGCCAGCGGCTTGGTTCCTGCCGCATCCGGAGCCGCTCAAGCCAGTGCCCGACGGCCGGAACCGGTCAGGCGACCTCGCGCGACCCGATCACCAGTTGCGCGACTCGTTGCGCACGACTTCGACCAGGGCGTTGAGGGCATCGGTCAGGGTGAAGATGCCGAGGAAGTCGCCATCTTCGTCGCGCACGATGGCGCTGCCGACCCTACGGCTGACCATCTCCATCGCCACCTCATCGAGCAGGGTCGACGCATGCACGACAAAGAGGTCGTCGGCCATCAGATCCTGGGCGCGGATCTGGAGCTGCTCGTCCAGGCTCAGCCCCTGCACCAGGCGCACGTCGCGCTCGCTGATCACGCCCACCACCTCGCCATCGCGCCGTACCGGCAGGTGCCGGACGCCGTGCTGATCCATCAGCTCGCGCAGCTCCCCGATGGCGGTCGTTTCGGCGACGGTCACGGGATCGGGCGTGGTGAATTCCTCAACTCGCATCCTGGAAGGCAGCATGTCGCGTCTCCTGCGGAGGCCCGGTGTCGGGCGGCGGATGGTGCCGCGTGCATCACGCGGCCGGATGAACCCGGCACCGCAGCGCGGGTCGGTGCCGCAAGTATGGGCTTCTTTTCCGATGCAGGCATCCCGCCGCAGGTTTCACTCGCCGCTGCGGCCGCGCGAGGCCAATCCGCACGCCGCATTCACGCGCGCGCCAGCATCCGCCGCGCAATCGCCAGATACAGCGCCGGCAGCGCGTCGAGGTCGGCCAGCGGCACGTTCTCGTCGACCTTGTGGATGCTGGCATTGACCGGCCCCACTTCCACCACCTGCGCGCCGAGCGGGGCGATGAAGCGCCCGTCGGAGGTTCCGCCGGCGGTGTCTTCCCGCGGCACCCGGCCGCTGACCTCGGCGATGGCGGCACGCACCACCCGGCGCAGCGCGCCATCTCCGGTATGGAAAGGATCGCCGGAGCGGTGCCAGCGGATCGAAAAATCCAGCGCATGGGCGCGCAGCGCGGCTTCGATGTCCTCGATCAGCGCCTGCGCGCTCCAGCGCGGGCCGTAGCGCAGGTTGAACTGCACCTCCAGCGCCCCCGGAATGACGTTGCTCGCGCCCGTGCCCGCGTGGAGATTGGCGATCTGGAAGCTGGTCGGCGGGAAGTCGGCGTCACCCTCGTCCCAGCGCCGTGCGGCAAGCGCGGCCAGCGCCGGCAGCGCGCGATGCACGGGATTGTCCGCCAGCTGCGGATAGGCCACGTGGCCCTGCACGCCGCGTACGCTCAAGGTGCCGGTGAGCGAGCCGCGCCGGCCGATGCGGACGGTGTCGCCCAGCGCCAGGCTGGCGGTGGGCTCGCCCACCACGCAGGCGTCGATGCGCTGGCCGGTTTCGCGAAAATGCTGCGCCACCCGGCGCACGCCGTCGATGGCATCGCCTTCTTCGTCCGAGGTCAGCAGCAGCGCCACCGTGCCCGGATGATCGGGATCGGTCCGCACGAAGTCTTCCAGCGCCAGCACCATGGCCGCGACCGCGCCCTTCATGTCGGCCGCGCCGCGCCCGTAGAGGCAGCCCTCGCGCACTTCGGGCTCGAACGGCGGCGACCGCCAGGCCGCGACCGGACCGCTGGGCACCACGTCGGTATGACCGAGAAAGCACAGCACCGGCGCGCCCTGGCCGTGCGTGGCCCAGAGGTTTTGCACCTGGCCGAACGGCAGGTGCGTGACCGCAAATCCGGCCGCTTCGAGCCGCGCGGCGACGAGATCCTGACAGCCGGCGTCCTCGGGCGTGACCGAGGCGCGGCGGATCAGCTCGCAGGCGAGGTCGAGGACGGCGGACATGGCGGCGTCAGAGACCGAAGCGCTTCTTGTAGAGCGCGTCCTTGAAGCCCACCGACACCTCGCCGTCATCGGTGACCGTCACCGGGCGCTTGATGAGCTGCGGGTATTCCTTCAGCAGCAGCCGCCACTCCGCGTCCGAGCCCGGCTGCTTGCGGCTGGGCGGGAGATTTCTCCAGGTCGTGGAGGCGCGGTTGACCAGCGCATCCCAGCCGCCCAGGCGCTCGGCCCAGGCCTTGAGCACGGCGGGATCGATGCGCTCGTCGCGGTAGTCGGTGAACGCGTGTTCGATGGAAAACCGCGTCAGCCAGCTGCGCGCCTTGCGGCAGGTGTCGCAGTTGGCCAGACCGTAGAGCCGCACGCTCATGATTCGCTCCGCAAAAGTTCGTTGATCGAGGTCTTGGCGCGGGTGCGCGCGTCGACCTTCTTGACGATGACGGCGCAGTAGAGCGAATGGCTGCCGTCGGCGGCCGGCAGCGAGCCGGCCACCACCACGCTGCCCGC
>JRYL01001686.1_pt1 | contig 11085 bp, 9 predicted proteins | sample 235391 | NCBI WGS metagenome assembly JRYL01 (sample SAMN03074223, study PRJNA261481) | activated sludge metagenome | biome: Wastewater Treatment Plant; feature: Wastewater; material: Activated sludge; isolation source: activated biomass of a wastewater treatment plant treating wastewater from... ... | reverse complement strand
CGTTGGTGTAGCCGACCAGCGAGATGTTGAAGGTTTCGCGGCGCTCGCGTTGGCGGCGCTGGGTCTGGCGTTGGCGCTTGACCTTGACCAGGCGGTCCTTGGTGCGCTTGATGGCGTCGCCGATCATGCGGCGGTCGAGTTCGATCTGCGTCTCGCCCGGGCCGCCGCGGCCGCCGATGCCGCCCTGCTGGCGTTCGAGGTGGCTCCAGCGGCGCACCAGGCGCGTGCTGAGGTATTGCAGGCGCGCCAGTTCGACCTGCAGCTTGCCCTCGTGGCTGCGCGCGCGCTGGGCGAAGATTTCCAGGATCAGCAGCGTGCGGTCGTTCACCGGCAGGCCGATGGCGCGCTCCAGGTTGCGCTGCTGCACCGGGCTCAGGGCCTGGTCGAACAGCACCTCCGTGGCGCCTTCGGTCTCGGCCAGTGCGCGGATTTCCTCGGCCTTGCCGCTGCCCACGAACAGGGCCGCATCGGGCGCCTGGCGCCTGCAGGTCAGGCGCGCCACGGGCTGCATGCCGGCCGTCTCGGCCAGCAGGCCCAGTTCTTCCAGGTCATGGTCGAAGTTGGGCGCGCCAAGGTCCACCCCCACGAGGACTGCGGCGGTACGTTCGGGGGTGGCGGGGTTGGGCAACGTGGGAATGAAGGTCGATCCAGCGGGCGTTGTTTGCTACACGATCAGTAGCTGCTCACGCCAGCTGGACGCCGACTGCAGCTTATTTGGCTTCGGATTCCGGCGCGTCGGAGCCGGTGGAGAAGTTCACCGCGCGGCCGGGCACGATGGTGGAGATGGCATGCTTGTAGACCATCTGCGTGACCGTGTTGCGCAGCAGCACGACGTATTGATCGAAGGATTCGATCTGGCCCTGGAGCTTGATGCCGTTGACCAGGTAGATGGACACCGGGATGTGCTCACGGCGCAGGGTGTTCAGGAACGGGTCTTGTAGGAGTTGCCCTTTGTTGCTCACGATATTCTCCGTGTTCGGTGAATGTTGGAAGGGGATGGAACTTAACACATGGGGGTGGCGCGCCCCATGTCAAGGTCACGAAAAGGGCCGATAAGGGCCGCTTTGGCGAATCCGGCCTACACACGAGGCCGGCGGGAAGGCTTTACGACTCCTTGTCGGCGTAAGGGTTCCGTGCCGTCTTCATTTCCACCCGCAGCGGCGTGCCGGTCAGCTCGAACGCCTTGCGGAAGCGCCCTTCCAGATAGCGCTTGTAGGCGTCGGTCACGCCCTCCAGCGAGTTGCCATGCACCACGATGACCGGCGGGTTCATGCCGCCCTGGTGCGCGTAGCGCAATTTGGGCCGGTACATGCCGGTGCGCTTGGGTGCCTGGAACTGCACCGCCTCCTGCAGCAGGCGGGTGAGCTGGGGCGTCGGCATCTTGCGCATGGCCGCCTGGTGCGCCTTGGCGATCGAGCCCCACAGCGGGCCCAGCCCTTGGCGCTTGATGGCCGAGATGAAGTGCAGCTCGGCAAACTTCAGGAAGGCCAGGCGCGATTCGATGGAACGCTGCACCAGCTCGCGCTGGTAGGCGTCCACCGCGTCCCACTTGTTCACCGCCAGCACCACGGCGCGGCCGGCGTCGAGGATGAAGCCGGCGATGTGCGCGTCCTGCTCGGTCACGCCCTGCGTGGCGTCCAGCAGCAGCAGCACGACGTTGGCCGATTCGATGGCCTGCAGCGTCTTGACGACGGAGAACTTCTCGATCGCCTCGAACACCTTGCCCTTGCGGCGCAGACCGGCGGTGTCGATCAACTCGAATTTCTTGCCGGCGCGCTCGAACGGCACGCTGATGGCGTCGCGCGTGGTGCCGGGCATGTCGAACGCGACCAGGCGCTCCTCGCCCAGCCAGGTGTTGATGAGGGTGGACTTGCCCACGTTGGGCCGCCCCGCCACGGCCAGGCGGATGGGCGCGTCAGGATCGGGCTCGGCGTCTTCCTCGGGCTCGGGCAGGTCCAGTGCGTCCAGCGCGGCCTCGAGCATGCTGCGCACGCCCTGGCCGTGCGCAGCCGACACCGGCAGCACCTCGCCCAGGCCCAGCTCGTAGAACTCGGCCAGCTGCGCGCCCTCGCGCATGCCCTCGGCCTTGTTGGCCACCAGCAGACAGGGCTTGCCCAGGCGCCGCAGGTAATCGGCGATGTCGTGGTCCTGCGCCGACAGGCCGGCACGCGCGTCGACCACGAAGATGACCACGTCCGCCTCGGCCACGGCCTGGCGGGTCTGCTTGGCCATCTCCTTGAAGATGCCGGACTCGGCCGTGGGCTCGAAGCCGCCGGTGTCGATGACGATGTATTCGCGCTTGCCCAGGTGGCCCTGGCCGTAGTGGCGGTCGCGCGTCAGCCCGGCAAAGTCGGCCACGATGGCATCGCGGCTCTTGGTCAGCCGGTTGAACAGCGTGGATTTGCCCACGTTGGGGCGGCCCACCAGGGCGATAACGGGTTTCATGGCGACGGTTCGCGAGGGGGAGGCAGGCGCCGCGCGGCGGTCGGGTCAGACCGGCCTGCGCCAGTGGCGTTGAAGCTGCAATAGTACGGGCTCGGCGGCCATCACAGGTACGCCGGATTTGCTTCAACAAAATGATAGCTGCTTGCGCTTGTTACAAGCCGATTTCAGGCACTTTCATACCTGAAATCCTTGTATACCAAGCGCAAGCAGCTATTTTTATTGAATCAAAGTCACTCAGGCACGAAGCCGTACACGCCACCGCTGCGCGTGACCACCACCAGCGTGTTGCCCGCCACCACCGGCGTGGCGGCGATGCCCGAGCCATCGGTGGCCAGGCGGTTCAGCGGGCTGCCGTCCTCGCGCGACAGCATGTGCACCAGGCCGGTGCTGTCGCCCACGATGACGGAGCGGCCCAGCACCAGCGGGCCGGTGAGCTGGCGCCATTGCAGGGCATCGGTGGCCCAGGCGCGGTCGCCGGTTTCGGCGCGCCAGGCCAGCACGCGGCCGTCGGATTCGGTGCCGAACAGGCGCTGGCCGTCACCGGCCAGGCCAGTGGCACCACTGGCGGGCTTGGTCCACTTCAGGTTGCCGCTGGCGGTGTCGACGCAGCCCACGGCGGTCTGGAACGAGCGCGCACACAGCACGTCGCCGTCGCGGCTCACGCCGCCCACCAGATCGATCAGACGCTCCACGTCGTTGGTGCCGCGGGCCGAGGCCAGCGGGACCTCCCAGCGCACTGTGCCGGTGTCGGGGTCGACGCCCACCAGCCGCCCCGCCATGCCCGCCACCAGCGTGTTGCCCACGGCCTGCAGCATGCCGGCCTGGCGCAGCACCAGCGGCTCGGCCGGGCGGTCCAGGTGCCACAGGCGCGCACCGTTGCGGCCATCGAAGGCGCTCAGCGAACGGTCGGCGCCCAGCACGAACACGCGGCCGCCGGCCACCAGCGGCGCGGTGTAGCTTTGCGTGGCCAGCTTGTGGCGCCATAGCTCGCGCCCGCCTTCCAGCGCCACCACGCGGTTGTCGCGCGTCACCACGGCGCTCACGCGGCCATCGCTGCCGACACCGGCCGACAGCGGCGCGCCGGCGCTGGCGCGCCCGGTTTCGCGGCCGCTGGCGGCATCCAGCGTGACGATGGTGCCGTCGGTGCCCGCCAGCGTGACCTGCTGGCCGAGCACGTTGACCTGCAGCGGAAAGCCCACGGCGGGCAGGCGCGCCGTCCAGGCCTGGCGCACGCCGACCAGCGCCGCATTGGGCGGCAGCTCGGCCGGCTTGGGCCGCGCGGAACCGCCGGCACAACCGGCCAGCACGGCGGCGGCACACAGGCTCAGGCCCCAGGCGGCCCAGCGGCGGCGGGCGGGTGCGGCCGTCATGACGCGGCTCCGGCCTTGGCGCCGGCATCGGGGTCGCTGCCCAGCGCGTTCAGCTTCATGCCGACCAGGCGGCGGTAGTCGCCGCTTTCGGCCGTCAGGCCCTGGTAGGCCTTGCCGAACTCGGCGGCAGCCTGCTCGCGCTGGCCCTGCAGCAGCAGCACGTCGCCACGGCGGTCGGCCACCAGCGCGGTGTATGGCGCCGGAAAGCTGCCGGACAGCGTCTTCAGCGCGTCGTCGTAGGCTTTCTCGCCGATCTGCACCGAGGCCAGGCGCAGCCGTGCCACGGCGCGCAGGCCGTCGTTGGGTGCCTTGTCGGCCACCGCTGCCAGCGCGGCCTTGGCCTCGGCCGGCTTGCCTTTCTCGGCCAGCACCTTGGCGCTCAACAGGCCGGCGTGCGCGGCGTAGGTGGTGCCGCCGTACTTGTCCTTCATGTCGGCCAGGGCGCGCTCCACGCGCGCCACGTCGCCCGCCTGCGCGGCGCGGTCGACCTCGTCGTACAGCACCGAGGCCAGGCCGGCCTGGCGGCGCTCCCAGTACTGCCAGCCGTTCCAGGCAGCGTAGGCGCCCAGCACGGCGATGAGCGCCCAGGTGATCAGGTTGCCCCACTGGTTCCAGAAGTGCTTGAGCGCGTCGAGCTGTTCCTGCTCTTCAAGGTCGAGATGCGTTGCCATGCGTGGTGAATTCCGTAACTTCGTGCTTAATCGGTCGATTTTAGGATGTCGGACCAGAGTGCCGGCTCGGCCAGCGATTGGCGCGTCTGCGCACCGGCGCCGTCGCGCAGCGCCTTCACCGTCACCTGGCCCTCGGCCAGCTCGTCGGCACCGAAGATCAGCGCAAAACGCGCGCCCGAGGCATCGGCCTTCTTGAACTGGCTCTTCATGCTGCCCATGCCCTCGCCCCCTTGCCCGGATGCGGCGTGCATCTGCACCGCCACGCCCAGCGCGCGCAGCTGGTGCAGGCAGCGCATCACCTGCGGTAGAGCGGCGGCGTCCGGGATGACGGCGTAGGCATCAGGCACCGGGTCGAGCGTGTGCACGCCCTCTTCCTTCAGCAGCTCCAGCACGCGCTCGACGCCCAGCGCCCAGCCCACGGCCGGCGCCGGCTTGCCGCCGATCTGCTCGATCAGGTAGTCATACCGCCCGCCGCCGCAGATGGTGCCCTGCGCGCCCAGGCTCTCGGTGATGAACTCGAACACCGTGAGGTTGTAGTAGTCGAGGCCCCGCACCAGCCGCGGGTTGATGCGCCATTCGACGCCGTTGGCCGCCAGGATGGCCTGCACGGCGGCGAAGTGCGCGCGCGACTGCTCGCCCAGGTGGTCGATCAGCTTGGGCGCGCCTTCCACCAGCGCCTGCATGGCGGGGTTCTTGGTGTCCAGGATGCGCAGCGGGTTGCTATGCAGGCGGCGCCTGGCGTCCTCGTCCAGCTGGTCGGCATGCGCCTCGAAGTAAGCGATCAGCGCCGCGCGGTGCTCGCGCCGCTCGTCGGGCTGGCCCAGGCTGTTCAGCTCCAGCCGCCAGTTCTGGATGCCCAGCTCGCGCCACAGCGCCACGGCCAGCAGGATCAGCTCGGCATCCACCTCGGGCCCGCCAAAGCCCAGCGCTTCGGCCCCCACTTGGTGGAACTGGCGATAGCGCCCGCGCTGCGGCCGCTCGCGGCGGAACATGGGGCCCATGTAGAACAGGCGCTTGCCGCCGTCGTACAGCAGGTTGTGTTCAGCCACCGCACGCACCACGCCGGCGGTCGACTCGGGCCGCAGGCTCAGGTGCTCGGCATGGCCATGCTGGTCGGCGCGGTCCTGGAAGGAATACATCTCCTTTTCCACCACATCCGTCACCTCGCCCAGCCCGCGCGTGAACAGCTGCGTGTGCTCCATGATCGGCGTGCGGATGTTGCGGTAGGCGTGCGCGGCCATCACGCGGCGCACCACCTCCTCCAGCCATTCCCAGCGCGCCGATTCGGGCGGCAGGATGTCGTTCATGCCCTTGATGGCGTTGATTTGCTTGGACATCTTTGTTGAGATATCTGTTCTTTGATGATGGACAGGATTCAAACCGCCGGACGCAGAGGACGCAAAGGTTTCGCAGAAGTCGCAAAGGAAAACCAAAAAACATCTTTTGGGTATTTTTTTGCGTCCTCTGCGTGGTTTCTGCGTCCTCTGCGTATGGATGTTCGGCAGTTCAGCCAATCACACCCCAAAGCGCTGTTCGATGTAGCGCTCGACGATGGCGTGGAACTCCTGCGCGATGTGCTCGCCGCGCAGCGTCATCGCCTTCTGGCCGTCGATGAACACGGGCGCCGCCGGCGCCTCGCCGGTGCCGGGCAGGCTGATGCCGATGTCGGCGTGCTTGCTTTCGCCCGGGCCGTTGACGATGCAGCCCATCACGGCCACCTTCAGGCTTTCGACGCCGGGGTATTGGCTGCGCCACACCGGCATCTGCGCGCGCAGGTGGTCGTCGATCTGCTTGGCCAGTTCCTGGAAGGTAGTGCTGGTGGTGCGCCCGCAGCCGGGGCAGGCGGTGACGCTGGGCACGAACACGCGCAGGCCGAGCGCCTGCAGGATTTCGGAGGCGATCACCACCTCCTGCGTGCGCGGCTCGCCGGGCTGCGGCGTCAGGCTGACGCGGATGGTGTCGCCGATGCCCTCCTGCAGCAGGATGGACAGCGCGGCAGCCGAGGCCACCGTGCCCTTGGTGCCCATGCCGGCCTCGGTCAGGCCCAGGTGCAGCGGATAGTCGCAGCGGCGCGCCAGTTCGCGGTACACCGCGATCAGGTCCTGCACGCCGCTGACCTTGCAGCTCAGGATCACCTGCTCCGGCGCCATGCCCAGTTCCACCGCCTGTTCGGCCGAGCCGATGGCGGACTGGATCAGCGCCTCGTACATCACCTGGCGCGCCTCCCACGGCTGGGCGCGCTGCGCGTTCTCGTCCATCAGGCCGGCCAGCAGGTCCTGGTCCAGGCTGCCCCAGTTGACGCCGATACGCACCGGCTTGTCCCACTTCAGGGCGGCCTCGATCATCTGGCCGAACTGCACGTCCTTCTTGGCGCCCTTGCCCACGTTGCCGGGGTTGATGCGGTACTTCGACAGCGCCTGCGCGCAACCCGGAAATTCGGTCAGCAGCCGGTGGCCGTTGTAGTGGAAGTCTCCGATCAGCGGCACGTCGACGCCCATGCGGTCGAGCTGCTCGCGGATGTAGGGCACCTGCGCCGCCGCTTCGGGCGTGTTGACGGTGATGCGCACCATCTCCGAGCCGGCAATGGCGAGTTCCTTGCACTGGATGGCGGTGCCGATGGCATCCACCGTGTCGGTGTTGGTCATCGACTGCACGCGCACCGGCGCATCACCACCCACGGTGACCACGCGCGAGCCCCACACCACGCGACCCTGGCGCGAGCGGCGCGCGGCGGGCGCAGCGACAGCGATGGGCTCTTGAACTTCAGGCTTCATCGGTTTCTCCGAAACAGCACACCCGCACCCTGTTGACTCAGGGCTGCGCAGCAAGCCCTTTCAAACGGCCGCGGAGCAGGCCATGCGCGAACGCCGACGCCGGGGTCCCCCCGGCGTCCAGCGTTGTCCCCCCCAGGGGGAAGGCGCCGCAGGCGACTCAGGGGGAGCGTCATTTGATCTGGAAGCGGGAAACGGTGGTCTTGCTCAGGCTGCGGTGGTCGAACGGCTCGCCGCGCACGGTCACGTCCACTGCGTCCTTGCGTCCGATGGTGACGGACAGGGGCACCTCGCCGCTCAGGCCCAGGGCTTCGCCGGCGGCCAGCGCACGGTTGATGAGCTGCTTGCCCGCCGCATCGCGCACCGTCAGCCAGGTCTCGGCCTTGGCGGCGAAATGGATCAGGTCGTCACCCACGGCCGTGGCAGCGGCTGCTGCCGAAGCCGGCGCTGCCGGCGCGGGCTGCGGCACCACCTGCTCGGCCGATGCGGCGCCGGCCGGCATCTCGGCCGGGGCCAGCGGTTCGGCCGGCGGCGCGACCGCCGGCTCGACGCTCTCGCGCACCGTGCCGTCGCCCGCGGGCACCGTGGCCGGCGGCGCACCCAGCTGGATCGGCAGCGTGGGCAGAAAGTACAGCGCCGCCGCGCCCAGCAGCAAACCCACCACCGCGATGAGCAGGGGCTTGGAGAAGGTGCTGGCCAGCACGGGCGCCGGCCGGTCGCCGGTGCGGCGGAAGGGCTGGTTCAGGCTCTGCCCAGCGGGGCGCAGGCCGGGCGCGGACACGGGCATGCGCTCGAGCACCGGCGCCGGGTCGGTGCCGAAGGCTCGGCAGATGGCCGAGGCCAGGCCGCGGGCGAAGGTCACGTCGGGCAGCAGGTCGAGCCGGTCGTTCTCCAGCGCTTCAAGCTTCTGCGGCGACACCTTCATGGCGCTGGCCAGCAGCATCGGGTCGACACCCGCCGATTCGCGCAGCTGGCGCAGCATCTGGCCGGCCGATGCCGGCGGCACGGCACCGTCGGCAGGCGCCAGCGGTGCGGGCTGCGTGCCGGGCGCGGCCACCGTGCTGTCGTGAAACCCGGAGGTGCGCTCACTCATCGAAAGCCCCCCGTTCATAGGACAGCAGCTCGCGCGATTGCGGGAAGCGGCGGCGCAGCTGCGAGGCCAACTGCTCCATGGCCTGGCGGTTGTTCATGCGGCGCTCCACCTTGATGCCCAGCCACAGCGATTCGGCGTTGGCCAGGTCGGAGTTGTTCAGGCGGCGAATGTAGAACTGCGCGCGGTTGTAGTCGCCGCGGTTGTACAGCAGCTGCGACAGGTTGAACGCCGTCACGGGGTTGCCGGCGTCCAGCTCGTAGGAGTGCATCAGTGTCTTCTCGGCGCCGGCGGTGTCGCCGGCACGCGCCTGGCACACGCCCTGCGCCATCAGGGTCTTGGCGCGGTCCTGGTAGGTGGGCACGGCGACGGCGCGCTGGAAGGCCTGCGTGGCGTCGTCGTAGCGCCCGGCCTGGCAGTGCAGCCAGCCCAGGTTGTGCATGGCGTTGCCGTCGCGCGGGTTGAGGGCGATGGCGCGCTGGAAGTTGGAGATGGCCAGCGCGTTGTCGCCCAGCGCCATGTAGATCAGCCCGCCCAGGTTGTAGGCGTCGGGGTAGTTCGGGTCGGCCTGCAGGGCGCGCTTCTGCTCGTCCAGCGCCACCATGTGCTGGCCGTTCTCGTAATAGCCCGCCGCCAGCGCCAGGCGCGTGCGGGCGCGCTTGCGGGCGTCGGATTCGTCGGAGGCGGTCTGCAACTCGGGCGGGATGTCGCCGCCGGGCTGCGTGGCGCAGCCGCCCGCCAGCGCCGCCAGGCCGGCCCAGGCCAGGGCCAGCAGCCAGCGACGGGACGGCATGGCCGGGCGGAATGGATGAATGTTCATGGAACAACCTTTCTCTGCGCCGCCGTGGCCGGCGGGGTCGGCACCTGGTGCAGCACGATGGTGCGCTGTCTGGCGATGCGCTCCTGCACGCGGGTGCGGTCCTGCACGTCGCCGGCCAGCTGGCCGCAGGCGGCGTCGATGTCGTCGCCGCGCGTCTTGCGCACGGTGGTGACGATGCCCGCATCGTTCAGCAGCTTGCCGAAGGCCAGCACGCGCGCCATCGGCGAGCGCGTGAGGCCCGATTGCGGGAACGGGTTGAAGGGAATCAGGTTGAACTTGGCGCGCAGGCCGTCGGCGCCGTGCCGGCGCATCAGGGCGATCAGCGCCTGGGCGTGCTCGGGCTGGTCGTTGACGCCGTCGAGCATGCAGTATTCAAAGGTGATGAAGTCGCGCGGCGCCGCGGCCAGGTAGGCGGTGCAGGTGCGCAGCAGTTCATCGATGGGGTATTTGCGGTTGAGCGGCACCAGGTGGCTGCGCAACTCGTCGGTGGGTGCGTGCAGCGACACCGCCAGCGCCACCGGACAGTCGCGCGCCAGGCGCTCGATCATCGGCACCACGCCCGAGGTGGACACCGTGACGCGGCGGCGCGACAGGCCGTAGCCATGGTCGTCCAGCATGGTGCGCAGCGCGGGCACCAGGCGATCATAATTTTGTAGCGGCTCGCCCATGCCCATCATCACCACGTTGGAGATGACACGCTCTTCGGTCTTCAGGTGCCGGCGCAGGAAGTGCTCGGCAAACCACAGCTGCGCCACGATCTCGGCCGTGGTCAGGTTGCGGCTGAAGCCCTGGTGGCCGGTGGAGCAGAAGCGGCAGCCCACCGCGCAGCCCGCCTGCGAGGACACGCACAGCGTGCCGCGATCGTCCTCTGGAATGAACACGCCTTCGATGGCGTTGCCACCACCGACGTCGAACAGCCACTTGATGGTGCCGTCGGCCGATTCGTGCTGGCTGATGACGGGCAGCGCGGTGACCTGCGCCTTGCCGGCCAGCTTCTCGCGCAGCGACTTGGCCAGATCGCTCATCTGGCTGAAATCGGCCACGCCGCGCTGGTGAATCCAGCGGAACAGCTGGGTGGCGCGAAAGCGCTTTTCACCCAGCGTTTCGCAATAGGCGGCCAGGCCTTCCAGGTCGAAGTCGAGCAGGTTGACGGGGGTCGTCATGCTGCGTCAGGCCGCCTTTCGATGGCCTTATCGGCTGTAGATGGCCAAGCCGGGGAAGAAGAACGCCACTTCGACAGCGGCCGTCTCGGGCGCGTCTGAGCCGTGCACGGCGTTGGCGTCGATGCTGTCGGCGAAGTCGGCGCGGATGGTGCCCTTGTCGGCCTTCTTCGGGTCGGTGGCGCCCATCAGCTCGCGGTTCTTGGCGATGGCGCCCTCGCCTTCCAGCACCTGGATCATCACCGGGCCGGAGACCATGAAGTCCACCAGGTCCTTGAAGAAGGGACGCTCCTTGTGCACGGCGTAGAACTGCTCGGCCTCGCGCTGCGACAGGTGCTGCATGCGGGCAGCGATGACCTTCAGGCCGGCGGCCTCGAAACGGGCGTAGATCTGGCCGATGACGTTCTTGGCGACGGCGTCGGGCTTGATGATGGAAAGGGTGCGTTCGGTAGCCATGTTGAGGATGTTTTCCTGTGGTTTCGGGAATCGGTGTTTGCCCGCCTGGGCAAAGCCCTTCATTCTAACCAGCGGGCCGTGACGACGCCGCGGCCGGGGCGGGTTGCACTGCACGGCGGCGGGGCCATGAACGGCGCCTGAGCCAGGGTTGGCCGCACCCCGCCATCATCAATAACCATAGCTGCTTGCGCTGGTTATAAAACGATTTCAGATAGAAAACTATCTGAAATCGTTTCAATACGTTCGCAAGCAGCTATCAAAACCATACTAACCGCGCCGCCCGCCACCGCCACGCCGGCCAC
>JRYL01001179.1_pt1 | contig 11098 bp, 13 predicted proteins | sample 235391 | NCBI WGS metagenome assembly JRYL01 (sample SAMN03074223, study PRJNA261481) | activated sludge metagenome | biome: Wastewater Treatment Plant; feature: Wastewater; material: Activated sludge; isolation source: activated biomass of a wastewater treatment plant treating wastewater from... ... | reverse complement strand
GACACGTGCTACCATGGTTTGAGAATCTCAATGAGGGTGACTGTGTAGTTTTTGAGCCTGGAGCAGACCCCCGGCCGCTGGGGACAGTTCGTCTATCTAAGTGGAGCAACAAGGAGGCACCGATGACCTTTGAATTATCACAGCCGGAGGACCGGATCTCTTACCGGTCGGGTACCTTGACTATCCAGAGCAAGCGCGGGATTGGACAGGTTACCATAAGGCCTGTCGATAGCACCTGGCCCCACATTGACGCGGTTCGCTTCGAGTATTTGGACGGGCGTGGCATCCGGATTTTAGAGGGTTTGAATATTTCCGCGGGTAAGCTTCGATTTCAAGACCCCGCGACAACTATTTCAAATGGCGCGATTCAGTGGGCGGCTCCACGGGAACTCCTCACTGGAGCTGAGCTTGTCACTATTAGCTGGGTTGACTTCTACCGGTAGGTTCTCATCCATAACAAGAAAAGCGCCCGGTTAGGGCGCTTTTCGCAGCTGTCTACTCTCTTGGGAGAAGCTTGTTAGAATCCAAATCCGCCGATGCGGGCTCCTACGTTAATATTGATACCAGCGGTGCCTTGTCCAGGGCGAGGTCCGCCACCGCAGCATCCGCAACCGGGACCATGTTGTCCGCCGCCTAAGCCCATCATGCCTTGCAGCTTTTGCATCATCTTCATCATTTTTTTCAGGATCTGCTTGGGACCTTTGGGTCCGTGAGGTCCGCGGGGGCCATGTGGTCCGTGAGGCCCGTGAGGCCCGTGAGGACCTTGTGCCCCGGGGAACCCGCCGAACTGGCCCGGGACTCCAAACTGATTTTGTCCTCCGATATTGATGTTGATGCTCATTTGGTTTCTCCTAATCGGTAATTTGCTTAATCCTATTCATGCTTGAGGGAGGGCAAAATTTGAAACGGGAAATGTAACAAGAGTTTAAATAGTGTTAAAGTCATGTAAAACGCTTGGAGACGCCTGTTAACATTTTTCAGGTTTTGTACAAACGGGTTCCGCTTGCACGACAACGGACAGGCTCGGCGATGGGAGGATTTAGTCCTACGCACTCGTTAGAAGCGCACACTCAGACTGCGAGGAACTGCCTTGAAGTTAAACGGACTGGTTCCCGGCCAGGCCTCTCCGTCGAGCTGCACCTGCTCGTTGGGTTCGGTCTCCACTTGTATTTCAGCGGCCTGGAGGTAGCGGACGCCTGGAAGGTCCACGTGCTTGCCCTTCGTGGTGGCGGCCATCTGTCTCATGATCTGGAGATAGTTTGCTTTGGGGAAGATGCAGACGTCAAGAAGGCCGTCGTCTACTACCGCTTGAGGTGCGGGAATGAGACCACCGCCGTAGCTTCGGATGTTGCTGATAACCAATATGAAGAACTCGGTCTCTAGGGTCTCACCGTCTAACGTGATCTTGGCTGAGTGCAAACTTCTTTTGTAAGCCGCTAACTTCTCCGCCGACGTGAGAAAGTAGGCCAGAGCTCCAAACCTCTTCTTTCTCACTGAGGGGAGCCGATGGGCCACGTGAGCGTCGAATCCGATACCGGCAAAGCACACAAAGTGCTGTCCCCCTAGGCACCCCGTGTCGATGGTGCGCGGAGGGCGATCGAGCATGTGACGTGCAGCAAGACTCGGGTCTAACGGCACTCCCATTTCGCGAGCCAGCACGTTTTCGGTTCCGATGGGAACAACTCCCAGGCTTGAGGAGGTGTGAACTAAGCCGTTGGCTACTTCAAAGATTGAGCCATCTCCGCCGGCCGCCACTACTAAGTCGTAACCGGACTGGGCGGCTTTTCGAGCGGTCACTGTGGCGTCTCCGGGCCCTGAGGTTTGATGGACCTCGAGTAGGAAACGCCCGTCGGCTTTGAAGGCCTGAGCGATCTGATCCACGGGTGAATCTTTAGGTCGGCCGGCGGTGGGGTTGATAATGAGCAGCGCTTTCACCAAGGCTGATTGACGAAGGCGTATCTCTTTCCTGTTCCGGGCCCACAGAAGAGATCCGAGGTGAAGGACGAAGCGACGGAAGATGTCGGAGGAAGTGGAACAGGTCTCGAAGGCCGTCGCACTTTGGGAGGTGGTGACGGCGGCTCCCGCGCTGGTGTTAGCCGGCACGGTGGTGATCCAGCGAGCTTTTCTCTTCGACCGTGCCGAAGGGGGACTGCTCGACCAGGATATCGCATCGCTTTTGGTGATTTTAGCGGTCTTGAGCGCTGTAGTCCTCGCGACGAGGCCGTGGGTGGTGCGCTCACGTTTTGGATCCGAACTCCGCATGGCGAGCTTGGCGGTATCGGTCTGGTCTATGATGTTTCTGGTGCTGTGCACGGTGCCGTGGTGTCGATATAAGATCATCCGCTTCGAGACTCTCACGTACTATCTGAAGCTCTCAGCCTATGAAGGCCTCACGGGATATGCGATGGCGCGGAATATTCAAAGTCCCGAAGTAGGTCCTTACATCTTGCGCGATCATAAGCTCATGCACGCTATCGCATCGGAGTACGGGCGAGAGCTTTTGGGTTCACCTCGATCCGCGAGGCTGCTCTACGGCGGTCTCTCGAGGACAGGGGCCGGTTTCGACGCTCTCTTTTCTGACAGCACGAACGACGCTCTGCTTCTGGGAGCGGTTATGAGCCTTGCCGCCTCCAAGCCGTGGTTTGATTTAGAGTGGGCGCGTGCGATCTTTGTTGAAGGGGACGTGGATGGGAGCGCCATCTCCTCACGCGACGCCGCTCGTCTAGTGGCACGCTTGGCTGAGAGGATGGAGGACCTCAGTTTTCCTGAGGCTGAGGGGTTGGTCTTCTCCGCGTTGTCTATTCCTCGTTTGGTGTCACTCGACGCTCGAGAAAGGATTTTAGTGGACTGGACCAAGCGTTTCAAGATCCTCGAGGCTGTGGCGGTGGAAGGTCTGATAATGCGGGAGGAGGTCAAGGCCTTTCTTGGTGACGCTACGATAAGGAGGGTGAGTCTAGACATTCAGGGACTCTCAGAATCCATATACAGAGACAAGATTCGCGCTCATACAATTCCGCAGGCCGTTCTCACCCTACTACGGTCGTGCGGACACGACCCTGTTTTGTCTACACCGGACGAGGCCGACCTTGTTCTCGAGGTGGCTCTGACATCGATTCCTTATACCGAATACGAGCGACCAGTTTACCGGATGGAGACTTTTTACCGTACCGTTACCGAGATCGGAGTCACTCGGCATCAACCTCGTTCCTATCAAGTGGCCAAGCAGCGAAACGTTCAGGTGGGTGTTGAAACAGCCACCGCCTATGCCCCTATGATCGAACTCTCGTTAGTACGAGGAGGCGAACGCTTAGTGCTCTCGCCCACACTTCTTTATTGGTATCACTTCACTTTTGATAAAGAGACCGAGCGCTTTATCAGTGCTGGTGAAGAGAGCCAGGCGGGGCGGATGTGGCCGTTTGGCATTCGGGAGAATCTATATGAGTCGCCCCGCCTGTTTGTGGAATTGTAAGGAGCCTCTTGACGGCTCGAAGCTACTCCACCCAGCGCACGCCACGCACTCTCCACTGAGAATCTTCCTGGCCCACGGGTTGACCGTTCTGGTCCACCACTCGCGCTGAATAGGCACCTTGACGGGGGCCGGATTCACCTGGAAACCCTCTTCCCTGAGTCGCCTGAAAGATTTGAAAAATCGGGTTCTGCTGGGTTGCGTGAACCTTGGCCTGGACGACTTCCATCCAGCTTGTGACGTATACAAACCCCGCGATAAGGAGCAACATGAGATGTCCGCTGTAGATGGCGTAAAGCGCCATGAACAGGGCGCTCCAGCGTGCAACTTTGGCCGCGATCTCCGTGGCTCTCACGCGGCCCAGACGCGTGCTGAGTGCTGCCCTTAATATGCGGCCACCGTCCATAGGTAGCGCGGGGATAAGGTTGAACACCAGGAGAGCCAAATTGATGGTTACGAACCATCCGAGTAGGGCCCCGGTCAAGACTCCACTGGAAAAGGCGAGAGGTTGGACAAGCAAGCCGAGGCCTGCCAGGACGAGGTTGACGGCGGGTCCGGCCGCGGCCACGATCATCTCTTGATGAGGCTTTGAGGGAACTCCCTCCAGCCGTGCCATCCCTCCGATAGGGGAGAGGATCACGTCTCGCGTCNNAGAGCCCTAGCGTGAGTGCAGCTTGCCAGGGACCACCATTGAGAAATCCTGAGAGAGCCAGAAAGGCGAGCAGAATGAGAAAAGTGCCGTGTATCTTTATCTCTACTCCAAAGAGCGTTCCCAGCGTTCGAGTTTTCATCATATCTTTACCCTTCTTCCTATAAAGAGAATAAAGGAAACGTGCGTTTTCCTCATTTGGAATACGTTGGAGTTCTGTTAGACCGCCAGGATCGCCAAGAGTTCTTCCCAGCACTCACGACGGGCTCGCGACTGGCGGCCCATCTTCCCACCCAGGGCCAAGCGGAAGCCGGTGACTGAGTGAGAGAGGGTTCTCTCGGTGGTGGGCAGTCCGGGTAACCCCAGCTCCGGGCCGAGGTCGTATCCGACGCTAGGGAAGGTTTTGTGGAGGGTGATCGATTCCAGGCCGTGGGCAGTTCGACGTTGAGAGGCGAGTTCGCTAAAGGCTGCACTAGGCCAGATCTGATCGTCGGATCCGCTGAATAGATAAAGAGGGCACGCTATCTTCTCTACTTCGATTCGCCCTTGGTTTCGGTTGTCGCGATCCGCGACCGCCTCGGCGTAAACGGTGCGAGTGGAAAGTACGGTGCGTCCTCTCGGCTGTAGGGTAGAATGATCGCAGGCCACGAAGGGGAGAGGACGGCCTTCGATTCGCCAGGGCGAAAATCGCAGAGCGCTGCCAGAGAAGATGCTCACGGACTTGAGTTGCGGCAGTCGTTGAGCGAGTTCCAGTGCGGCTTCTGAGGCCCGTCCGGAGGCTATCATATGGCGGCAGCCGGACTCCTCCAGGGCTTGAAGGAGCGGATCGAGTTCGGGTTCGTCGCTCTGAACTGCGAAGGCCGAAACGTCGTGTCCCGCGGAGCGCAGAAGGGCCAGGCCGTGGTCGACTCCCGGAGTGGAGTTATGGAGGAGTGCCACTTTCTCACCACCTCCGGAGGGCTCTTGATGAGTGGTTCGATGAGCGGTACCGCTCCACATCGGCCGGCCGCCGTCGAGGAGCTGGTAGCGAAGTTCCAGCACGCCCTCGAGGGGCAAGACGAAGTCGTGCCCCGTCCCGTCAGCACACCGCATGCTGTATATGGGCCCCTCCGCGGCGATTCCGTAATAATCGTCGCCCACTGCGGCGGTTAGGGCCGTGTTGAAAGTGGTTCCGGCGGAGACAAGGTAGCCGTTTTCGCTGAGCCACTCGCGTCCGGATCCATCGAGGCAGGCGGTTTTTAGGCGTACTTCGGTGACGGGGATAAATCCTGTGCCCGAAATGATGGGAGCTTGGTCACTCCAGAGGGATCGCCCCTGCGTGCCGGCCTCGAAAGTGACCATGGGTATGGTGGTCATTTCGGTTTCCTTCCGGAGATCCAAGTGGCTTCAAGTAGCCAATCTTGGGGCGCGGAAAGCTCGCTCTCATCCATTCGCCACTGCCAATTCCCACCCGCTTCGGCGGGTGTATTCATGCGAGCTTCGCTCCCCCTCTTGAGGACGTCTTGAAACGGTACGATCGCAATGGAGGCAACCGAGCGCATGGCTAATCGAACCATATGCTCCACCGCCTCGGGAGCAGATGTCGTTTTCGAAAGACCGAGATAGTGAAGGAAGAACTTGCGCTCTTTCTCCCGCTCGGGGTCTTCGAACCAGCCCACCGTGGTGTCGTTATCGTGGGTTCCGGTGTAGACAACAAAGTTGTTCTTGAAATTATGAGGCAGAAATTCGTTGTCCGGATCGCTGAAGGCAAACTGCAGGACCTTCATCCCCGGCAACCCAAATTTATCTCGCAGTTCGTTGACGTCGGGAGTGATGTCGCCCAGGTCTTCGGCCACAATGGGAAGTTTGGGGAACTCTTTTTTGAGAGTTAGAAACAGTTTCTCACCTGGCGCTTTAACCCAGGCTCCGTTTTTCGCCGTTTGTTCTCCGGCCGGGATGGACCAGTAGCCGGCAAAGCCTCGGAAGTGGTCGATGCGAACCATATCATAAAGGCGTAGGGCGGACCGGATGCGCTCGGTCCACCAATGAAATTTGCTTTTTTCATGTTTGGACCAATCGTAGAGCGGGTTACCCCAAAGTTGACCGTTCTCCGAGAAGTAATCGGGTGGGACTCCAGCCACCGCAGTAGGGCGACGCTCTTTGTCGNNGTATAACTCGATGGATGTTGAGCTGCCGGACGTTCTCTTTTTCGACTTTTTGGAGAGCGGGTTTGCTTCGCTTGCGCAATGCGTCGGGCCAGTCTTGCCACGACTTATTCTGTTGCTCTTTGATGGCAAGATATAGAGAGTAGTCTTCTAGCCAGTGGGCCTGGGTTTGGCAGAAGTCATGAAAGCTCTCCTTCTGCTCGGCGCTCGCCCTCTCTTCAAAGAGAGCCGCGATCTTGTAGAGTACGGGACGCCGCATCTCGTAAAGTTTTCCGTAATCCACGCTGCCGGTTTGGGCTTCGAAGGTGCTTGCTTTTACCTCTTCTGGGGTAGCGAGGCCGGCCTTTTCGAGTTCGGTGACGGAGATGAGATATGGGTTGCCGGCGTGGGTGGAGAGGCTCTGATAGGGGCTATCCCCGTAGCCGGTGGGACCGAGGGGAAGCACCTGCCAGATCGATTGGTGGTGGGTTTTACAGAACTCTAGAAATCGGTCGACGTTTTCATCGAGGGTTCCACCTCCAGAGGTTCCGGGAAGGGACAGAGGGTGTAAAAGTAGGCCAGAACATCGTGTCATGCCGGAGACGTTGAACTAAGGCCCGTTACAATCCTTGCCCGATCCGCCGGGCGGCGTCGTGAAATTTACTGAAGCCGCGACAGTAACTGCTGGAATTCGCCGGGATCGCCCACAGAGGACGGTTGTAAAAATCGAGCGGCTGCAATGTCGTCGACCATTTTTAGGCCGTATTCTCGATTCGATGCGATATCGGATGCGCTCATTTGCGGGAGGCTGACTCGCATCTGATTGAGCGCTTGTTCAAGCTTCTCAGAGCGCTCGGCTCGGGAAGACGAGAGGGGGTGACTGTTGGAACTTGAGCCGATATTGCTTATCACTCGTTCATCGTAGCACAAGGTGTGGGCTACTGTCTATCAGTAGTGTAAATTTTTTGTAAACAAGTGCAGATCTTTCGAGTGTGGGCTTCGCCTATACTGAGAGATTCGGACATTAAAAAGTGTCATTGTTTGAAGTGAGAAAGTTGAGAGAACTCTTCAGTTCCCTCTGTAGCGAGGCGAGTGTCTCTAGCTTCGTCTGTACGACTTCATTCGCCGGGGGCGTCTGTTCCACGGGAAGGAGTAGAGCGGCAAGACAAGCGCGAATTCTGAGTGAGAGCACTGGCTCTGGACCAGGGCCCGGCCAGGTGGGCTCCACCAGTAGAGAGAGGCTCTCCTGAAGTCNNCCCACGAAGTGGCTCAATCGAGTCACTAGAAAGTTACGAACCTTTCGCCACTCCGGTGTGGAGGGGTCGGCGGCGTCGATGTTTCTTTGCCGGTCTCGAAACTCTCCGTTTCCAAGGTAATCTTCTAGAAAGACCTTAGCTAACTGCTCTTGGCTGAGGTCCTCGTTTTGGGTAGCTTTCGCGGGGGTGCGCAGCCGCTTCTTGATCTGGGCGAGTTTCCACCCCTCTGTTTGGAGGCGCAAAAGTTCGGTAATCTCGCCGATTACCCTAACCGGAAAGTATTTTTTTCTCCCGTCGGCATGTTTGTAAGGCTTGCGAACGGGAGGTTCCAGAACTCCCTTGGCTTCTCAGAAGCGATGGGTCCGTTCCGGCACGTCAAGCCCTTCATGTTCGAGGGTGTTGAGAAGATCTTCTTGAGAGAGGTAGTTCGCCTTCAAACGTCTACCCGAGGGCCGACGAGCTGTCCCACTCCTGGCTGCTTTCCACGGAGTGCTTGATTGAACTCATGATGTCGTTGCCCTCCTCCACTAGAGCGAGCCCTTTGGTGAGAAGTTCGTCGCTCGGCGATTCCAGATAGTTGAGGAACTCATCGACTCCTAGAAACATAAGCTGAAGCGCCTCCATCATCAGCTCTCGAAGCATCTCAGCACCGGCGGGAGCATCTTCTTGCTCGTAGTCGGAGTAGATAAGGGCGAGATGGTCTTGAGCCATGTGGAGGGTTTCCACCACCTGCTCCACCTCCTCAATATTTCCGTTCGATAGGCCGTGAGCCAGGTTCCTCAGGTACTCAAGTAGGATATTATTGTCCACGTTTTTCGCGCTCCATGATGTTGGAGAGCTTTTGTTGGAAGGCGGTGAGGTCCTGTTCCACACGGCGTCGATAGAGCGAGGTTCTAGAGGTGTCTTCCACGGACGGTTCCTCCTCGGCGCTTTCCATAGCGTGGAGTCTTTCGAAAAAGTGGCTTAGCTGCCGGTCCCACTCTCGATAGAGTTCGAGTTCGGCTTCACGAGACACAGAGGTTGACCATTTCCACTTGTGTGGGGAAGCGCGGCGGAAGCCGAAGGCTTGCAACGTTGGGATAGTCTTGTCGATTCACCACGTTGAGCGCCCACTGGCTCAGTTCAACTTTGTCGTCTCCCCAGCGGGTCCCCTCACCGGCTCTGCCTACAACGATTCCCACTGTATGAAAGCTGCGATGCACCGACTGAGGGTTGAGCGAATAGAGAAGTTGAAGGTTTTTAGCTAGGTTTCGGCTGTGTATCTCCTGACTCGGAGTACTGGTTATAAGTGGGGTTTCACCTTTTTTAGGAGCAAGCCAGGCGAGATTGCCCACCTGATACATCAAGTTCGTTTTGGGTACGGCAAGGTCGCCTTTGAAAGAGACCTTCAGTCCACTCTCTAGAGCGTCTACTTTGGAGATGACGTCGAGCAGTTTGGCCTTATACAGGCGTAGTTCATCGGGGCTGAGATCTACGCCGAAGAGAAGTTTGGAGAGGCTCTCCTGGGTTTGTTCTGCTCGCTCCTGGCGAAGCATTCGTCCCTGTCGGCTCATCTGCAGGAGTGCCCATTTGTCGAGATCTCCGCCTATATGTGCTCCGTGGATGGATAGCTCCAATTTAGCCCTCCCAGCCTAGCTCTTGTTGTAAATGGTCTCGATGGGTTTCCGCGATGCGGCGAACCTCTCGAGAGGTTTCCACCGCTTCCTGAACGCGGATTAATATCTCAGACGCGAGTTGGGGGATGTTGTCCTCCACCGCGAGCTCAAGAAGATCTAGGGCGTCGAAGTAGAGTTGGCAAATTTCGAGTTTGGCGTCATCGAGCGCCTCAAGCCCCGTGAGCTGAGGTTCTGTCTCGATCTGCTCGATTTGAAGTTCTAGTTTGTCACGGAACTCTTCGATCACCGGGAGCACGGTTTTGGACAGCAGAAAGTCACCGTCGCGCAACCGCGTGCCTGCTGTGAAAAGAAACTCTTCGATTCTCAAGCCTCGCGCCTCAGTTCGAGAATGTCTTTATGCCCTGGAAGTTTGGGCCAGTATTTGAGACTCACCACGTTGGGGAGTGCTTCGGTCTCGAAGGCTTGACGAGCTTGGCTAGAAGCCACTACTGTGTCGGCGGTGGCAAAGAACTTTTGTCCGGCAAACCGGTAGTTTGTCTTGGTGAGCGCGAGAACCTCAGGACCGGCCTGAGCGCAAATGGGGCAGTTGTGAGCCTGCGCCGCGGGTAGCTCCGTTCCGCAGTTGGAGCAGTTCGAGCGGCGCCCTCCGGAACCCTCAGACGACTGGTCCTCCAGTTCTTGAGCTGTGAGGTCGGTCCTGGTTACAGTAATTTTCTGCCCGCTCTCGGTTTCGAGCTGTTCTCGGATGTTGGCGAGAGGTTTACCCGAGTCGGTGCGTTTGACTTCGGTTTCGCTCTCCTCTTGTTTTTCTTTTTTGAAGCGATTTGCACTCCCGCGAGTAGGACCTCCGCCTCCGGTCTCCTTGTTAAGGATCCCTCTCAAGCCCACCCCGCGCGCCCCACCGACGGGACGGCCTTTTATGACGCCCACGCCGCTGTCTTTCTCTCCGCCGCCCTCTTTGGGGCGTTCATTTTTTGGTTTGAGGGGAGACACCGGAGTGGTGCCGTGTGGTTGATGCTCAGAGCGAATATAGATTTGATGGGCCCGCTCCTTGGTGTCTTCTTTCGAAGACGAAATTTCGGGCTTTTTCGGCGGTTTAGGTTCGAGATCGAGTCGTTCCCAATTGGTAGAAGGGGTGTTCGAGACTTTGCCTCTGACGGTGGCTTTGACAGCCTCGGCTTCGATATGGATCTCTTCCGGGGGACGAGGTCTAGCTGGAATAGGTTTCGGCTTTTGTTCTTCAACGAGAAGTTCACGACCGGTTTCCTGGCGGAACTCTTGTTGAAGGAGCTTAACGTCTAAGGTGTTTTTTTGGCGCTCATCGACCACTGCGTACACTTTGGATGTGTCCTCGGTCATATCCACTTTCTTGATATCCACGCGCTGGCCGGCCATCTCTTTAAGAGCTTTCTGAACCACTCGTTTCTCTTCTTGGGAGGAGGAGGCGCTATCCTCGGGTTCGGATGTCTTGCTCCACACGGTGTTAGCGCGCAGTTTGTCGCGCTTGAGAAGAAGCTCATCGCGAGGCTGACCCGCGGTGGAGGGTTCCACCTCTCGTCTCTTACGGGACTCGAAAAGGATGGTCTCCTGTTCCTGAAGTGAGGCTGGCTTGGTTTGTGCTTCGGGGTCACGAGAGAAAAGGAGGCGTCCTGGGTCGTCTTTGCGGCGTTGATGTTTCTGAGTTCTTAGAAAGAGTACGCTGCCGTCGTTCGTTTCGGGGATTTCGCCTGGTTGTTCGTTTTTCTGATCGCTCCAGCGACGTTGCGGAGTATTTTCAACGGTTCGTGGTTGGGCGGAGATGGTCTCCACTTCAGAAATTTTGGCGGTCTCGGGCCGGTCTGGCTCCGACACTGAAGGAGGACCCACTTCTCGCGAGCGGCCGAGTTCCGGTTTGGAGCGCACGAAAAGAGATTTTCCTTCCCCTGAAGCTTCGCCTTCGGGTGTCTTTACCTCCACGGGCCCGGTGATCGGCGGGTTGGCGGGTGGTT